>JAABUR0100000326.1_pt1 | contig 106558 bp, 97 predicted proteins | sample 5560091 | NCBI WGS metagenome assembly JAABUR01 (sample SAMN10711879, study PRJNA513375) | rock metagenome | isolation source: Antarctica rocks | place: Antarctica: Victoria Land, University Valley sud | reverse complement strand
AGCCTCCGTTCTTCCCCGCCGGTCAAGAGGTCTCGACTTCTCAAGGGCTTGTACAAATCTACATCACTCCACATTGGCAGAGCAATCTTCGCCCGACTCTTCACCTATAATTGGCGGGCGCGGCATGATGATCCCACCTCGGAAAGCTCTCTTCAACAACACAATGAACATTTCGCATGTACCCGACTCTCCTGGTAGCGTAGCAAACTCTCTATGGTCAACCATAGCAAACCCCGACAAACCAGCCATATCGAGCTCTGTGGGGAGTGTTAGCATGATGGAATATGACACCGGAAGCTCAACGTCGGACAGTGATGACATGATGGACCATGCTGAAGAGGAGGATCCCGTTCACATGACACCACATGTGTACAAAGGCGAAAATGGATCGATGAATTTCGGCCCACCTATATTCTCAAGCCCGGGAGGTGACGGTATTGGCTTATCACCTGTTGTTTCGAAGCTCATGAGTTATCAACGAGCTCGGATAAAACCAGGCCGCATCAGGATGAGCTCCAGCAACTCTAGCAGTCACAGTTTAGGTCCTTCTTCACCACCAATGCTGAAAAGCATCGAAAGCAGTCTTGGCAGTGGATATCTTTCCAAAGAACCTTCAAAGAAAGATCTAGGTTCAAGGAGAGAAAGCCTCAGTCTAGGCACCGACGACTTGCGACTTTCTGATATTGATGATAGTGACGAAGGAGGAAACAACCGGACGAGTCCGAACGATCCTTTGAGCAACCCAACCCCGGTCACACCCAGCATGGATGAACGAAGGAATGTCATTCGAAGGGCAGTCACCAGGAGGGGTAATATGTTGGTACGTGCTTACCCAATCATTAACAAGTATCACGTACTGATGAAAGCCAAAGCCAAAAACGAAGAACTTCGCACGCATACGAGCCGCTCTCCTTGAAGAGGTAGCACCTGTCGATACCGAAGTCAAACGAGAAGCAGAAGTCATTCGGCAGGTCAGGGAAAGTGATACCGACGGAGATATGAACCTGGCACCCTCACAAACAACAACTACAGCATCCTCACCCAGTCTACTTCCCCTAGCAGCAACCCAATCTGATGGCCTCGAAGACATCCCAGAGAACGTAATAATAGGGTCAGGTCTACACGCAAGGCGGCGGTCCTCAAGCACATTCACCCATCAAGCAATCCGCCATTCTGGTGGTCTGGGCTTCTGGAACACCTTCGATGACCGAACCCGAACACCCCCTCCTCAGCTGTTTCCTCGAGGTAGTTCTTCTGGTATCAGCGACGACATCAACATGGACACTCCCATTTCATCCATCCAATTAGTGACCCCCCAGCAACATCGGGCTCTGGAAAAGGAAACACCGGTACCTTACCCCGCTCCCCAACCGCTTGTCACCAACTTCGAAATTTCCCGTAAAGGCAACAAACGCATGCGGGATGACGACCTAGACCCGAATTACTTCAAGCGTCGAGCTGTCTCCCCTGGAATGAGTCTGCAAAATAGTCCTATTCTACCTCAATCACCACTTCAGAGGGAAACAGGATGGTGGGGCATGCAGCCGAAGAATGGCCGCGAGACGCCTGGTGTGCAGGTGGTGGGGGAGAGAGTGAGCAGTGGAGGGAGTGTGAGTAGCGGGAGTGGGACGGGAGGGTCCGGGCCCAAGAGGGTTGGGTTTCAGGGCATGTGTGATACGAACGATGGCTTGATGAATATGAGCATTGAGTGAGGTCTCAGTTGCTCCACGATGGGACGCTGGCGTTATACAAGAGATCGGCCTTATCTTAATGATACCCTGCTGTTTGGAGGTTCTCAAATATAGATGATCTATCTTTTTACTCAATGAGTCTGTTGATACAAGCAAGTCCTGAAATGCCCAAGATGCAGGATGTGCACCTTAGGAGCCGCGCTTCTAGATCCCCGAGCCTTAAACGACACCACCCATTTACCCGCGCGATTCATTGTTGGGCTTTTATGAGCCAAAACTCCAGTCTGCCAGATGCGGTGTGATTAGAAGTCTTATCTCAACTCAGCAGCAACATGGCCTCAAAGAACACCGCGGCGGTCTCCGCATTCATAGAAGGCGCCCCTCCCGGAGAGGTACACCCCCGCGATACGAGTCTGGCGAATCCACTCTGACAGTGAACTAGCTCGCCGATGTCATTACAGGTAATGCAGCCACCCGCAAGTATCGTCAAGGCTTCAACAGCTTATACAATCAGACATTAAGAAACTCACCGTTGACGAACCCAAGGTGCTAGAGTCTGCGAGACCAGCGTTCGAGAAATACAATGAGGAGCAATTGACCGTTGTCAAGCTCCCTGGAAGCGGCAAGGAGGTGAGCAGGCAGCTTCAAACAACATACTAGGCATGGAGGGAGAAATCTGACAGGCACGGAACAGGCTTTGGTCAGCACATATAATTCGCTAGGCAACGGAAGATACTACGATGCGGAAAGCTCGAGCTCTTTTACATTTGATCATGTTACACAAGTAAGCCGGTGCCTGGTGGAATGGCGTCAAAGGATTAGGGGAATGACAGTTATTGTCACAGAAAGCGTCTGGCGTCCAATCCCATGCTTTACAATCGCAACATACCGAGCTCATGTACGTCCGCCACGGGACCTTTCCCCCTCGTTCACTCTAGAAGGAAAAAAGTCCTAACCCCAGAACCACAGAACCTCCCTCAACAAAGCCCTCTCCGCCCACGCCCGAGAACATTACCCTTCGTCAACTCACGCCGTCTTCCCTACCTCCTCAGACTCCACCCTTACGATCCTTCTCGTCGCAAACAAATACTCCCCCTCAAACTTCTGGTACGCCCCTCAACTCTCACATCTTCCCCAACCCTCCAACCCCCCAATTAACCCTCCTCCAACCCACAGGAACGGCCGCTGGCGCTCCACCTACCTCTACACCCCCACCTCCGCCACCCTAACCGGCACCCTCCTCGTCGACGTCCACTACTACGAAGACGGCAACGTCCGCCTCACCACCCGCAAACCGCTCTCCCTCTCCCTCTCCTCCTCATCCCCCACCCCAGCCGACATAACCCGCGCCATCGCGACCGCCGAGAAGAAATATCAGGAGGAGCTGAATCGCGGGTTTGAGAGGCTGAGTGAGGGCGAATTTAAGGGGCTGAGGAGGCAGTTGCCAATTACGAGGCAGAAGGTTGAGTGGGAAAAGGTGGGGGGTTATCGGTTGGGGCAGGATATTGGGGGGAGGGGGCGATAAAGGAGAGGATCGGCATGGACCAGGCGGCGAGAATTAAAGAAGACCTGTAGTTCGAGAGTGGAAATGACCATATCAACTACCTTTCTCAAATCGTTTGTTTGGTATTCTCTTTTTGAGCTGGGAGCTTATCCCTATTAAATCCCATCCCGGTAGCCCCACAAGTGACGAATCTCCAAGAACACCATACGCAAGAACAGTATCTCCGGGAATCTTCGCTGGCAATAATGCCCTTGCATTTGGAAAATCTCCTGCTTACTTGGTAAATGCCATTGACCCTCCTGAGTTTTGATAGGCCCAAATCATGGCCCTCTAAAAGGGTGGAAAACGCCGTACAGATGCATCCCATCGCTACACGGGGCTGCGGCTCATGGACCCGATATATACACATCCCTCCATTGCCCAACAATGACAAGCCTCATGCACTCTCCCCTTTACCCCTGAATAGCCACAATTTTTAGTACTGATCGTGAATAATTTCTCTTAAGCGCTCACGTCCGATACCCCCTCGTAAAATTCATCCAAAGAGACCATAGCCAGGCGTGGGTGAAAGCTCACGAAGCCCCATTATGACTGGAGGATTTTTACCGCGCCACCGACCGTCCATAAAACACCAAATACGCTTGCTCATTCTGCAGCCTCTGTTCCGGCTTTAAACCCCTTGGATCGAAATCCGTCGCCTTCTCGTCATCGAACTTTCGCCAGCAGTTTCTCGCCGCGTCTTTGACCAGAGAAATGTAGTGCCCGCCACTGCCGGAGGCGCCCAAATGCCGCATTACTGCATACGCGTCATATAGGAACGGCGGCGTGGTCGCGGTATCGTTGTCCCTGAGACCTGGATCTGGTAAGGGGGGCACCATGTAAGGTTCGATGTTCAGACCGTGCAGCGGGAAATGGATCGGTGTGTGGACTTTGCGGGCGGATTCAGTTTTTGATGCGGAGAAGCGTTTGAAATGCACGACGAGGACTTGCGGGGCACGAGTGATGGTGATCTGTTTCGTAGCTTCGCGCTCGCATTTGCAGTACGAGCATTTCCACATCTCGTCTTTGCTGAGCATTTCCTCCTGGCAGTAGCTTCGGAGACACTCGTAGATGTCGCCGCGGCCGGACCGGGGTATCTCAACGCTGATGCTGTAGAAGGCTTCGTAGGTGGTGGAGGTGTGTTGGCACGTGGTGCAGCGGAGACGAGACGCGTGCTGGCCAGCAAAGAGGCTAGAAATGAACGAGGATTCGCGGTGGCAGTACCGGTCCCATTCTTTCCCAGAGACAATTTGCATGTCCGTGCGTTCACGGATTTGTTCTTGTTCGGTGCTAAGAGGGCGGAGGGGATTCCGTTCCCAGTTGATGTTGAGGTCTTCGTGCAGGCAATCGAGGAGGAAGTCGAAGAACTCTTTGGCATCTTGCTGTCTGTCGACACCCCATTCACGATTTAGGCGCGCACAGAAATTTCGGAACGAGGTGGGCCGAATGGCTTGCACTTCACCGCGCCAGAGATTGCGGACGAGGTTGGCATAGATTTCGGGCATAATGCCGTTGGAGCCTTTCCAATTCTTTTGAATGTAGTCGCGCCATCTGTTGTCCAGGAAGAATTGGGAGAGGGGAATTGTAGCAAGGAGACATTGAATGGTAGCGTTCATGTAGCAGGTCACGCTGAAATTAATAAGACCAGTCCGAGGCAGCTTGAGGTAATGTGAGATGGATTTTGGCGTGTAGAGTGGTGGTCGGGCTGATGTCGGTTGTCGTGACGTCGGCGACAATCCTGACGATTCTCGTTCTGATACTCCGCTGTAGCTGGGACGAGGAACAGCCGGAGGTGGTCGAGATGGGACAGTTGGCATTGATGGAGGTGGCCTCGCAGGTGGTGGCGGCGGCATTGCAACCATCATAGATTGTTTGCCAATCGCTGATGGCTCAGGAAACTTGCGAAGAAACTCCTCGTAAGATTGAAAATACGGGGAGACAGGTTCGTCGGGATGTGAATGGTTCGAATCGGTGTCGCCGTCACTTTGCGTATGTTGATAGTCCCCACTTTCAACCTCTTCGTTGCGGGCTGTTTCAAGCCACGTTCTCTCTTCGTCCGCATCTAGAGGTTTGTGCTCCCTCAACCTTCGCTTGCGAACTTCCAAATATGAGTTAGAGCTCACCATAGGAACCCTAGCAGGGGGCCGCGCTAGTTTCCTGGCAAGAGTTCGAGGTCTTGTCGAGCCCACTAAAGCAGCTGTACTCGATGTTGCAAGACCATTACGCCCAACGAGATCCTCCCATGCCTCTATGCCTCCTAGCAACATCACTGGTGGTTGACGCAAAGGCTTGTAGTAGTTGAATTCGTAAATTGTATCATGTAGGGCTCTTAAAGCGAAGGCGTCGTTGCCCGTTGGAGGCCCTGAGAGGAACGCCGTCGAACTTGTCTTCTGGTCATAATACACTACTAGATCGAACTCGTTCCTTTGCTCAAACAAAGCCTGTTCGGCTCCTGGTGAGACGACCAGTCTATCTTCAAGCTCCTCGGCCGATATACCAGATTTCAGGCCCAGGGGTTCGATGCAGATGATGGACTTTGCAAACATGTGACCCTGATCAAACTCTTCGCGGCTCCGAACATCGATTACCAGGACATTGTACGCTCTAAGGTGGTCGTACAACTCATCTGCCGCAATTGTAGTGGCCTGAGGCAGTTCTGTGGACACCGTCTTCGCGAGCCTGACGCCAGTACCTGCGTCATTCGGTCTTGAAGTTTGGTATAAGCCATTTGTTCGATCGTTGTTCCGCGAAGTACCTATGGCAATTTGCGAAGATCGCAAGCTCGAGCCCGTCCTTGGAGGAGGTGGGGTACTGCTTGAGGCCTGATAATTTCTTGAGGGATTATACGCGGGACTTGGAGCTCTTGGTAAGGACGTTTCTAGCCCTAAATCAAGAGGAATCTTAGGCGGATGGGGAGGGTTGGGTGGGGGCGGTGGCAGTGCACGAGGCCCCAAGGGCTTGCCAAATGCGGACAGGTATTCTGAGTTCGGGCGACTGTGATATGCTGATGAAGGCGAATTACCAGAAGATAACGGACCATAATCCGTAGGGGATGGCATTTCAACAGAAGTCCCGGATGGCGAATTACGAGGCTCAGACTCTGTCCGGATCTGCACATCTCGTGGGTGGACTCTAAGCTGCGAGAATCTCTCCGCAAGCAAGTCCCCTGAAGTGGAGTGGGATGCCCCATTGACTACTCTGTCACGCCTCTGCAATCCCTCGGGTTTGGGACGAACAGTTGGCCTGTCTTTGCGTATTGTTGAGCCTTGATGCGAAGCATTATGTTCATGGTTTGAGATCCGCCTTTCGTCTCGGTTGGACGTATTGGTTGGGACGGCTATGAATAACTCATTACCGTGTCTGGTAGAAGACGTCGGCTTCGCCATCATCGAAAGAGGGCGCGGATTGGAGCTCGCCGTGGGACGAGTCCGGTTGTTGGTAGCTTGGGGATGATTCCCTGGTGGAGCTGCATTTGAGGGTTTTATTCCACTTTTGATATTATCGTCGACAATCATATTGTAGATATCCTTAAAGATCTCGTGCTGGCTGTTGTTGTCCTACATATAATTCTGTCAGCGTCTTGTGCTCCTACAACTGTCAGGTATTAAATGTGTCAATGCACTTCATTGCTTTGGAATTACTATAGGCGATGCACAGCCATGATCTATCCGTGACTTACCCTACATAGGGTTTTGTACGTCCGCTGCCATCCTCCGCGATCTGTATTCACCAAAGTATAATCTTTGTGTTTGGGTATGAGATAGAGAAGTATATTGGAGCTGACGAGATACTCGATGTAGGCGCGATCGGGTCTTTTGAATTCGATGTCTATGAAAGCTTGCTTTGCGGACTGTTCCGCATGATTCAAAAGGGTCCGTATCTGTTTAATATGGGATCATTAGAAAGCAGTAACAGCCAAGCCTTCTAAACCATTCCGCACAGCAAGAGCTAGAAGTCGAACACATACCGGTGTGTGAATACCAACGAAGCCATGCGCCGCATCTGCCTTGGCTTGAAGGTCCTTGACATGCGGGTACCGAGGCTTCGGCCTTATGTCTCCATTACCCGTATCAACATCTCCTTGACTTCCAGGCCAGCTCGAGTGACTGGAGTATACAGAGCTCTGCCTGTCTGAACCTGCGAAGCCATTTGCCTGAATGTAGACGTGCCCAGTTGCCGGGGCACGTACAGCCATGGCTACCGATCAAGTGCCGAAAGAGATTCGATGTGCATCCCGAATGAAGAGCTCCGGTATCTGCAGGAATGCCACTTGGAGTCCAGAAACTATTGACGAATCCAACCCTTTCGACGAGCTGATGACGGTGGTGGGGACGATAATTTATAGAGCGCTTGTGGCGGTGTAGGCAAGATTCTCTCTGGCTGGTGTTCAAGCTACAGCGAGTAGCTGTTACAATCTAAGAAGCAGCAGCAGCAGGAATCTGAACGTGGAACCAGTGGTAAAAGCTATGTTACCCCAGTAATTTGCGATTTGTAGGGCAATGGCTGACTCCGTGCCTGCGACGCTGGCGGGAGCTAAGACACGGCTCCGTCATGCAGGCGAAGGCGGCGGCGTTACATTTTTCCTGTGACAGCCTAGAGCTTGATACTCTCTACCACAGGACTTCACTACTTATTCACACAAGCCACAACAATCTAAAAGAGTGTTTGCATTATTCCCGAAATAGGCTGATGGTACACTGTCAACCACGAGTATAAGATCCTCCGTGTTTAGATATCATGGCGAGCTGGTTTGCTTCAAACTCCGCTCTGGATGAGCAGATTGAGCGAGCAACATCTTCGAGCTTGTACGTTGTTGTGATGCTAGGAAGCTTGCGGAACCAAACTTCGGAACCATTTGCAAAAGACATGCTAAATGTTGTGTAGAGAAGATATTGCACTAAACCTCGAGATATCAGACGTTATCCGTTCGAAGAGCGTCCAGCCAAAAGAGGCGATGAGGTCACTGAAGAAGCGAATAGGACACAAGAACCCAAATATTCAGTTAGCGACACTCAAGGTACAGCTTCAGAGTCTTGAATCGTCCCTGGTGAGACGCTCGCTGATATGGCCCGCAGCTCACAGACACTTGCGTTAAGAATGGGGGATCCCACTTCCTGGCTGAGATTGCATCAAGAGAGTTTATGGACAACCTTGGGTCTCTGTTGAAGGCGTATGGAGTTGCTGCGCCAAATGACGAGGTCAAAAGCAAGATCCTAGAGCTCATTCAGTTATGGGCGAGTGCAACGGAAGGACGAGGTGATCTATCCTATGTTGGTGAGACATATCGAACGTTGCAAAGAGAGGGTTTCCGGTTTCCACCCAAGGTTGATATATCAAGCAGCATGCTGGACAGCAGTGCCGTCAGTCGCCTAATTCAATAATCTTTCAGTACTGTCACTAACATACTGTATAGCCCCCAGAATGGATTGATTCGGACGTCTGCATGCGATGCCGTACAGCCTTCAGCTTCACCAACCGGAAGCATCATTGTAGAAATTGTGGAAACGTGTTTGATGCGCAGTGTTCAACTAAGTCAATACCACTACCGCATTTAGGGATCGTCCAGGCTGTTAGGGTAGACGATGGCTGTTACGCAAAATTGACGGATAGGTCACGGAGCACACCACTCCCAGTGGAGCGTTCTCTTGCTAAAGGTAACGCAAGTATTATAAGACCACGGAACTCGATGCAACCACGTGATGCTCGAGTGGATGACGGTTTCGACGATGACTTGAAAAAGGCTTTGCAGATGAGTTTGGAAGAAGTCAAAGGTCACTCTGGCTCAGGTTACGTCCCTCAATCGCAGCTTCAGACACAACGGTCTGCTACAGCCACCAACGGTAATCTCAAATCAGCCAAATCACAAGACGAGGACGAAGACCCGGAGTTGAAGGCTGCTATTGCCGCGTCGATTAAAGACATGGAAGAACAGAAGAAGAAGCACGCGGCAAATCTCAAGAAACAGGCCACAAGTGCTTCCACCGCGACGCCTTCCGAATTTACCATGCCGAAGAATAATTATGAGCTGAGTCCGGTTGAGGCTGAAAATATCAACCTCTTTTCTACGCTTGTTGATCGGTTACAACATCAGCCGCCTGGTACAATATTGAGAGAGCCTCAGATTCAAGAGCTGTACGAAAGTATTGGGGCTTTACGGCCAAAGCTTGCAAGGTCCTATGGAGAGACAATGAGCAAGCATGGTACATACACCCTGCGCAACCGGTGATCTGCAGGTCGTAGCTGATCCAAATAGATACCTTACTCGACCTACATTCTAAACTCGCTACGGTCGTTCGCTATTACGACCGTATGCTAGAAGAGCGACTATCGAACACGTACAGCCAAAATACTTATGGTGGCTATAGGACGCAGGCAGCTCCATCATCGACTATGTACCCATCTATCCCGTCCGCATTGCCTAGTAGCCGGGGTGGCGCAGAGAGCTTCTACAACCTGAACGGAGCACCGGCTGACCCGCACCCTCATCCTCAATCAGATTATACCCACTACCCACAGCCTCAGTTTCAATCACCCTACATGCAGCCAGATAGGGGACCGCCAGCCGGATCACCACAGTACGGGCCTGGGCCACCTATTCATACCGGACACCATCCCCAGCGAGCTTCCAGCTACCTAGGCTATCCGAAGTCCCCTGCTCAGAGACAAGATGCTCCCTACTTTGCTGACAATCAACACCGAAATTACCAGAACCAACCAGATGGTCAACCACAGCCGCAAATGCAGCCTCCAGCTATGGCTCCACCCGTGCAAACACCAACAGTAGATTCAGCAGCATCTTACTATCAAGGGAACCATGAAGTTTCCCCTCCGCAACCAAATTACCAGCAAAGACCGGACCAGAACTATACTCCGTCCCCTGAGCAGCTTCACTCCGTGCCTTCTCAACAGCAGCAGCCACCTCCACAGTATGCACCTCAGCATGCAGCTGCGCAACAAAATGCGCCCCCGCCTCTGCAGCAACAGCAGCCTTACTGGCAACAGCCACAGCAGCCGCAACTACACGCTCCACCTCAACAACAGCTACAAACACAGACTCCCATATATTCATCCATGCCCTCATATACCCAAGATTCTTTCCCTTCAGCACCACAGCATCAACCTCAACCGAAGGTAGTCGAAGAAGCTCTAATTGAGCTTTGAGATTAAATGTACAAACCTTGTTTTGCTGGAGCTTTGGGCCTTTCTTGCACACCATGTAAAATAGTACGGTACCTCACACGTCATAGCCATAGCTAACTTTATCGGAAGAAGCAGTTGCAACGAGGTCTGCAATGGTGGGAAATTGGACTGACATGGTCCAAATACTCGAGGCGTAGCTTATCGAGTCGCATCATCTGCCCCATTTCCCAAGCTTCTATCCAGTCGTGAGATCAGAAGCACTCAGCTTCCCCTGTTGTACTACTGTATTAGCATCAGCTAAAGTTCATCGCCAACAGAGAAAATACCAGTAATCTCTCCCCATCCATTCGTTTATCCTTCACCACACTTAACGCCTCCCAAAGCCATCAACTGTTAGAAATTACCCTTAGACAACCCCAGCACCCAAAACTTGGACCAACAGGGCTAGTCCACTATCGGATCGAGCCCTACCTAGGAAAGCTATGTGATGTAGAAAGAGCTGTATTTTGCGGAGGCCCTGGGGTTGCCAAAGTAAGGGTCAAATTCACCAACTCGTTGCCGCTTCAAAGTATCTATTCACGATTACGTGACTTAAAGTATTGCCGCCCTTACTATTTATTTCAGCACTAATCCTTGAAGGGTTAGTCAGAAATTCACGGTCAGTCACACACTCCTCGGCGACAAAAATACCCTACAGACAAAGAAGATAAATGGGAGCACCCTCGACCGTTGTTTGGTAGATGATCTTGTTCAGTGTTTTCTTCTTCCGATTCTTACTTCACATGAGCAATGCCTTCACGTCGCGGTATCGTGGACAATCTTACAGTGGAAGAGTATCTCGCTGATGACGCATCTTATGATAACAATCAGATTGTTAAAAGCTACGCCAATAGAACCAGAGATGGCCTCCGTCAGGTAGAAAGGAAGTGGAACAGGTCTGTCTACTCTCTTTCAAAAGCTCCTTCCCGTGACGGTATTGACCCTTTCTTCAGATGGTGCAACCAGTTCGGTTTCGATTCACAAGCGACTCTTCTGAAAGACACTAAGTTTCGAGTCTTTATCAGATGAATGGTAAAAAATTCCCGTATGAAGAAACAGAGCTTCGTTATGCAACAATGAAAACGTTTGCGATTAATTTACGTCGAGACTGCGAGACAAAAGCTTCAGGAGAAGATTGATGGTGAAATTTTCAGAGTACGTGTTCTAAATGTTATCTATCTCTTTAATCGCTGTTAGAATTCGGTTAATTTTTAAGGTTAACGCTAATCAGATTCGATAAGATTTCGTCAAAAGATTATTTTTTGTAAATAGAAACAATGTCAACAAAGCTCTCTTATCGTTCTGACTCATCTTGATAATGCCTTTCTGCGACGTAGTATCTGATTCAACTGATTTAGAAACTGACCGTTCTAATCTGCGTTCTATCACTGATATAAACGATCGATTTGAGTCTATTCAGATATCTTCAAACGTCAATTGAATCTGCAATTGAACGTTCAATGATACGTTTAGATGATCATCAAATCTGCAGAAGAAAAAGTCTTGAGAACTGTCGTGAGTGCAAGAAGATAGGCAGAACAGTCAGGCCTAGAAATCGACAAGTTCTCGATGAAATTACATCAAATTTAGATGATAGCGAGCGAGAAAAGCGTTCTATCTTTGACTGTGATATCTGTGATATCTCTCTATGTAGAGACGATTCTTGTTGAGCTGCATATCACAATAGCATCTGAATAGCATCAATAAAATCAGTTCTGAGTGATATTCTATGATTTCTATTGATCAATTAAGCGAATACGCTAAAAGTGACTCTTTGACAGCGATCAAAGAAATAAGTTATTTAATGATTGCGTCGTACTAATTTCTCAACAGTATATTACGCAGTCTTTGACAAAAGAGCATGGTTTCGACCTTAGTGTGACGCTCAAATCGATCATGACGACAGAGAATCTTGCAATTATCATACATTATCACTGAGTTCACGATTCAAGCATATTTTCTATCGAACGGCAACGAGTGCAGTTCGCCTTCATAATGCTGCTCATTGCGTATACAGAATCAAGATCGAGAACTCTTATGAACACTGAGTCTGAAGAGAAGTTCAAAGCGAAAGAGCTACGATATGAAGATATCGAGCTCGTTCTTCTTCGTGATTTCGAGAATCTCGCTGTTCACGTTCTCATAATGCACGCAGTTCTTCATCACATGAAAGGTAGAGAAGAAAATGAAAAGTCGTATGTTCATGATCGTTTCGCTCGTCGACCCTTTACTGATGTAACTAGGATCTCGTACATGTTCTGGCAGCGAAACGACTCGTTGACTTTCTGCTCAATCACTATGTTTCTCAGCTTGGCCTTCGTCGACGATGCCATTGACGCAAAAGCAGGTATTCACTCGTCAGCAGATCTTTTCTCGAAGAAAGTTTCTTGAGATCTCAACGCTCTTAGAATTTCGTGAAAGTCAGACGTAGAAAAGAAATCTGTCTTGCTTGCATTCAGACAAGTGTTCGAATGCTTTCAAGTCTGCTCTGATCGAATGTTGCGTTTCAACTCTTTCTGTTCGAACGTGCGCAGGCTAGACTTGCACGCTGGTTTTTCAGATGTCGTCACTAGCTACTGCACGAGACGAGCTGTTGCTAATGCTGTCGACGATGAGTTTTTCACTGCATCATCACGAGCTGCGCATTGACAGTTATTGTTTTCTAGATGTGACGACTGATGCTCAGCGCAATCAAGTGCTTGATCACGCTAGCTTCGAATTGTCAACTTACCAAAAACATTATCAGAGCGAACGAGTTGCTATCGACGTTCAGATCGTCTACTGTGATCATTTCTTTAAGACGCTCTTGCGTCAGACTGCTGATCGCATGAGTCTGTATCGCGATTCTCGCGCACTCGTACAGCTTTCCTTCGAGAAAAAGCAAAGCGTAAGAGAGAATCTCACAATTCAATTTCTGACTGAGCATTGCAAGACTTTGAAGATCAATCGCAACTGAAAACGTCATACTGACGCCAAGGCGAAAGCGCATGAAGGGTCAGGTTGCAAAGAGCTCGCAACAGTCAGAGCACTTCTGAAATCAGAGATTGTTCATGAGAAAAGAGAGCTTTTCAAGATCATGCGAACCAAATACTTTAGATCTATTGATATCATTGAGTTAAATCGACAGTCTTGTAAAGAAAAGAGTGATATGAACTCAAATCACGAGTCGATCTCGAAGATTCTACAGTACATCTTTGAAGAACGAAAGCGTCTCATTCATTCACTCTTCAAGATCGTTGATTCTGAAAAAGAATCACGATCAGTAATTCTCGATGCGCGCCTGCAAGCTATTTCAGATCTCACGACTCTGTGTTTCAAACGAGAGATAAAGCGCAGAGAGACTAATATGACTGTTAACAACATGTCAGTCTTCATAGAAATCGAGAATTATGTCAGCGTCTCAGACGAATCTGATTCAACCTGCACTTTGCAGCCTTTGCCTTTAATATGTGGCAGAATATGCCTGATGTGCTGTGAAGATTTGCATCTGTTTCAGAATAATAGAATCAAGATGTATAATCGTAAGAACATCTTGCAAAAACACTTTGAACATCATCATTCAAGTATCATTGAGACAAGAAAATCAAGTTGATGTGATCATTCAGCATGCTCGAAAACAGTCATTCAAGACGTAATGCTTTTCAAGAATCACGTGACGAGAGTGCATAGTATTTTCATGTAACGTAGTCAGTACTCTAGCGATAATGAATAGACGTTTCTTAGTTGCGCGACGACTTTGTGACCTCGTTTTTGATCGCTGCTGATTGAGCTCAGCAGTGATTATTACTCTAAAAGTAGAACGATGTGTTTCAGATGAATGACGAATGATCTCGATGACTCATGAATCAATTAAGTTACTGTCGCAGCATCAGAATTGTGTCGTCGCCAAGACTTCGCTGCCTGTCAATCATCACATCATTCTACAGTGCATCAGCGGCAATAAAGACGTGTGTCTCCCGTTCTCTCATTCCCAATCATCATGTTCTCATCACGAGCAAAGTCAGATGTTAAGAGATATGAGCGGCAACTTTTACTGAACCCATTGAGAAACCAAGGTGAAACTGCTATCAACCATGCCTAAATGTTTCTTCAGCTGACAGCTCGTAGCAGCACACTCACGCGAAATTGGAAAAAAAGAGTCGCTTACGCCTGTTCGTAGAAGCGCACGTCTACAAAAGAGTACAAGTCAACTTTCTTCATCAACAAGTATCACTCTTGACAAAGAGGTACTTTCTTCAGTCCTAATACAAATACGATCGCTGACTTCAGTCGAAGCGTTCGCACAATTCATCAGCCTCGATCAGACCTTCCCATTCAGGTCGAAAGCGACAGCGAAGTGAAGAGCTTGAACAGAATCAAACCGCTGAGGCCAGAGCATCGAATCGTTCGCGTTCGCAGAATCAGAAGAGACTCATACGAAAACGACGACGAGTCTCAGCTGCAAATCCCATTGTTGAGGGCGCTGTACGCACAGATCTCTGCCGTTACAACAAGAACAGCGACGTCAACTCGATTCAACGCTGAATCGAAGAAGAAAGCTGATCAGAAGGAAATTTCGAGGAAGACAACAACATGAGTAAGTCGCTCACTCGAAAGAGGTCTACTTCGTCTCTTAGCAAACATGAATCGAATATCAGCGACGTTTCTCTAAGAGAGGGAAAGAATCTCGTCGTCAGAAGTTCACGCTATCAGCAGATACTTGAATTTGTGAGCATCTACATGAGTCAGCCTGAATCGCACTTGCGATCGACTCAAACTGACAAGACTCTTTGTCAAGAACTGCTCAAGAAAGAACAGTCAGTTTCAAAAGACTCTCTGTTTAACGATGATCTATTTGAATCGACTTGTGAAAATATAGCAAATCGAAACGAGGCGAGAGTCATTCAAGACATTGGTCGATTGATCGTTCTCGCTTCAGAAGAACTGTTTCGTCGTGAGGCAAAACATCTCAAGCACTTGATTGAAACCGTCAATGAAAGCTGAATCAAATTCATCCCTCTCGTCAAAGGTTCTTGCCCGCAGCCTGACTTTGATGTAGAGGTCAAACCGTCTGCATTTATCGCTGATCAACTCAAGAAACTGCAGTTCTCTGTTGATGATTGGCAGACTACATCTCGTCTGATAGCAACAGATGAGATGTATTTTTCATTTCTGACGACGAAGGTGAAATGCGGTAACGAATCACTCAATATCGCGAATCGGCAGAACGCTCATAGCACCGCCGTTGCGACAAATGCTGTCGTCGAGTTGTATAGATTAGTGTCGCGTCAAGACGAGCTCAATCAGAAAATTCTTATCTTCTCAATTTCGCACGACAACGAGGCCGTAAGAATGTACGAGCATTATGCGTTGATCAAGGAAAAACATACTCTATTTTACCGTCATTCCATAAAGAAATTTGATTTCACCAGTGAGAACGACGAAGAGAAGTGAACTTCATACAAGTTTACGAGAAATGTTCTAGAGATGTTTTATTCAATTCATCACGAAAGAATCTGTTTCGTCGTTGATCAGCTATTCAATTCAGAAGACTTCGCTGTAAAGTTCTTCTTTCAGCAATCAAACTTTGGGTTCTTCGAACAGAACGACAGTCAATTGATCATCTCGTGCTCACAACAGACAGAGTCGAAACTTCCGTCATCTCAGACGTCTGAGCCTGTGCTCAAGAAATCAAAGGGAAAAGGCATTAATTTCTGGCAAATACTGAAGTCTCGGTTGTCTAATAAAAAACTGAAGGAACAGAGAATTTAGAGAAGCAGAGAATTTGAGGGAACAGGGAATTTGAAGAAGCAGAGGATTTGGGGGAACAGAGAATTTGGGTGAACAGGGAATTTGAAGGAACAGAGAATTTGAAGAAGCAGGGAATTTGGGGGAACAGAGGATTTGAGGGAACAGAGAATTTGAAGAAGCAGGGAATTTGGGGGAACAGAGAATTTGAAGAAGCAGAGGATTTGAGGGAACAGGGGATTTGAAGAAGCAGAGAATTTGAAGGAACAGAGGATTTGAGAAAACAGGAAATTTGAAGAAGCAGGGGATTTGAAGAAGCAGAGGATTTGAAGAAACAGGGAATTTGAGGGAACAGGAAATTTGAAGAAGCAGAGAATTTGAAGAAGCAGTGAATTTGAGGGAACAAGGAATTTGAGTGAACAGAGAATTTGGGTGAGGATTAACATCTGCGAGCTTCGGCACAAGTGCTCTCGGCTTTGGCTGCCAGCAAATCTTGCTCGACGAACCGAGAGAAGGTTCCTGATTTCGGCTGGAAAGGGAAAACGAACAAAATGACGTGACGGAAGTAGTCTATATACGTCAGACATTATTACTATCTATTGACTATTTGCCTAAGTAACAACATGCAGATCAAGACACGTTGTATAAATCTCATTCTTTCGCCTCATCGAACCATTCGGGGTATCAAGAGAAAATGATCAATCTCAAATTCAATATAGTGTATAGAGTCTCTCTGTTGTCTTCTTCGGAACTTGCACTCTATTTCGACATCATCTATTTGGTTTCTGTCCTGAATTCGCCTCGAATATTTTCTGTCTGAGTTGATAGATAGAACTCAAAAAATTTGGTTCATAACATTCTTCGTCATCGAAGTCGAATTCTGCGAGCAGTCGTTCACGTGCATCGCTCGCCGTTTCATTCTTGTTTCAGACTTTGTGAATATTGAGCAGAGTGTCTGTTGAACATGACTTCTTGATATCGTACACGAAAACTGTTTCAGACGTCGTCTTGCCAAGAATTGCATGTGACAGCGTTACATGCTCATTCTTTTGATATCTTAGAACAACTTTCTTACCTGCTCTCATCTTCAAACGTGAGCTATCTTGAGACTGATATGAAAACTGTTGACTGAGCATGCAAATTCTGTCGCTGAATATGATCTCGATATCTTCTGAACGTTCGTTTGACGAAAGTAAGTAAGTCATGATCATATCATTGTGAAGAAACTCTGATGAGGTTCGAATCACTACAGAATAGTTAGCAGAGTATACATGCTCAACGAAGCTTGCGAATCATCATTGTCTCTGAGATAGCCTGAATTTTGAAACGCAACATCTTCGACAAGAAAGATCTGCTCAACTCACGAGTGACAATTTACTGTCATTACAAGAGTTATCAGAATGATGAACACGAATGTCTTCACTAGAAATTTGATCATTTTCACGTTTAGTGCTTGTTTCGACTTGAAATGTTAAGCTGAAGAAAAGATGTATACTCTGTAATGATGCAAGAATAACGCTCTTATATACATCAAATCAATTCATTGTTAAAGACTAAAGAAGACTAAAGCAAAACGTAGAGTGAGAGATTGACTTCTGAAGTCGAAGAGTCAGAGATGAAATTTTACAGTGTTTCGAAAAAATCTCTTCTCTCGAGTCTGCAAGAATTCTTAATTCAATGCATGCAGTTAATAATCATGTCTTAACGAAATAATTACGTGCAAACCTCTGTTACAATGTATCAAATATCTCAAAGCATAAAATATGAATTAACGAATATCATATTATTCAACTATGTAGTTCAGAGTAATGAGAGAATTATTTATAAATGAGACGAAAACATCGTACTGAATCGCAAACGAAAAGTAACGCTATTAACTAATACAAATCAATTGATAGCAAGATCTTTTACATGAAATTTCTCAATATCACGATCTTATGATTATTTTCTAAGCATCAAGTGCTTAGATAGTTTGAAGAAACGAAATCAAACGTGCTGTTTGACTTCGCGATGATTCATCAGTCTATGAACTATCATTAGCATGTGATGTTCTATCATTAGCATGTGATGTTCTATCATTAGCATGTGATGTTGCATCATGTGTTATTGCAACTCATCATTTTCTTGATTAAGAAGAAAGATTATCAGTTCTCTCTGATCAAGACTGATCTCTGTTGTATCTCTTGTTTGATAGAGAAACAAAGCGTGATAAGTTGATTGTATGATTGAGAACGTTGATGTTGCTGAAGCTGATGATTGCATCTGAATCATAGACTGCATAGACTGTTGAATTGAAAGCTGATTCGAAAGAATGAACTGCTGAGTCGAAGATGCAGGCTGCGAAATCGAAGATGCAGACTGAGTGAGATATGCAGACTGCTGAGTGAAATGTGCAGGCTGCGAAATCGAAGGTGCAGACTGCGAGATTGAAGATGCAGACTGAGTGAGATATGCAGACTGCTGAGTCGCAAGCTCTGACGATTGAGCTGCAAGCATCAATTGTTGAGCTGTGAACGCTGACTGTGATGTTGAAAATGCTGATTGTTGAAGCTGAGATTGAGTTTGTGATTCTTCGTGTGTTACAGTGTCATCTGTGATAGTCTGAAAGAAAACATAATGCTGAGATGTCAATCATGACATCTTCTCTTTCTCTTGATCTGTTAAAGAAAGATGAGTTTCTGAGTGAATGTTTGCGATCTTGCACAGAGCTCAGCCATGTGTCGTCTGTTCATCTTGCTCAGCAATTCGTCGAAGCATCATGTCTTCTTGCTGTTTGTTGACAATACTGAAAAATCTCGATTTGATTTGTCATTCTTCTTTTCTCAAATGTGATTGAGAGTTGTTTTCTTTATAAATCAGATAAACATAATCTATTGCGTTTCAAGATTCACTGTTGATTATCACTTTCACCATGTAGTCAACTCAAGCAATGTCAGTTCAAAGTCGTTGTACTGCGTTCGCTCTCTGCATGACACTTGTCAACAAAGCATTGTTCAGTCAGTTCTTCGCGACACGTTTCTCAAAGACAGCTTCAGAATAAATGAAATATCGTGATAAATTCTTTGTGTCAGCGTTGACAAGCATTCGACTATCAAGAGCACTCGCAGACGTCACATCTGTGAAAATTCTTCATGATGTATAGTACATTGACTGATGTGACATGATTTCTTGAGCTGATAAAGACGCAATCATTTGACCTTGATCTTCGAGACTGATGATCATATTGTTCTCTGAAACTGTCTCTGAATCTATATGAACAAGCTCAGTCATCAAATTCGCCTGTATTGTCGAGTTCACAGTATCTAGAACAGATATTCGTGCCTCTCACTTTCGCTCATTCTTCGCTTAGTGCTCGACGATCATACATCACTTTCAGTCATACATCACTAAATCTTCATATTTTTGATTCATCACCTTCAAAAATTCACCAAATTTCAACCACATAACTGCTACTTACGCTATCATCGAGAGTTGCATTCAGAAGGCTATTGACGTCATAAACACGCATGAAAATTCTAATCAAGCCGAAATTGCGCGCGAGTTTCGTGTTTCATATGATCGACTTCGATCTAGACTACGAGATTATCAATTCAAAACAGTCGTACGAGAACTGCATAATAGAGCTTTAAAACCTGATCAGAAGTTAGCTTTACGACAATACTTAACTACAGTGAATCAGTTAGGTCTGTCAGCTAGACTACACATGATGCAATCAACGACAAACGCTCTTCGTGCTCAAGACTTTGCTCGTTGAAATTCTTCATCTCTACTGAACGCTCAATGAGTCAAACGATGATTAGATCGTCAGTCAGATCTCTTCAAAGCTAGACAAAAGTCTATAGCAGCTGACAGAAAGAACGCGCATGATTCAAAAGTACTACAGACTCATTTTGATGAGTTTAAAGAGATGATCGTCAAATATGATATAACGAAGAATGATACATGAAATTTCGACGAAATCGACTATCGTATGAGCATTGCACGCTTCGATTGAGTTGTTACTGTAGATTCAAATAGAAGAATCTACTTCAAGAATTCGAATAATAGAGAGTCATTGACGAGCATTGAATGCATCAGTGAAGAGAGCAAGAATATATCATCAATGCTAATTATGACTGAAGTTCAACTTTTGATCTCTCATTTCAACAACGATCTTGACAACGACGTGCTAGTCACTATCTCTGATACAGACTATTCAAATGACTGAATTTCCCTTCGATAGCTGAAGCACTTCGATCGCTTTAGTCAAAAGCATCAAAAGAAAGCTTGAAGAATGCTGATGATGAATGACTATGAATCTCATTATACATGCGAATTTCTATTCTACTGTGAGAATCACAAGATCATATTCTTCGACTTATCTTCGCATACTACTCATCTGCTTCAATCGCTAGATGTATGTGTATTTCAGTCATTAAAGCATTGACATTCGAAGACGGTTAATCGAGCTGTTCAAATGAGTGACGAGATCTTTTTAAAAGTCGAATTTTTGACTGTCTTCAACGAATTTCGAATCAAAGTCTTCAAAGAATCTATCATTCGATCTGCATGAAAGCATACTGGCTTAATTTCTTTTAATTCGAAGATAGTACTGAATAAAGTTCAAATTATTGAACGTTTGAATCGATCTATTACATCTTCATCTACTATAGATGATTCGATTATTTGAAAGACTTCTACTAGTCGAGCAGCACTTGAAAATCAGCTGCTTGAGTTAACTGATGAATCGACATCAGAAGAATTTACTACAAAGCTTTGTACGTTCTGAAAAGACGCTAATGCAATGACTCGTAAAATGAAGTTGCTGCAGAATCAATTAAGTCAAATAGAAGTCGCTGAAAATGCTTGCAAAGCATGCAAAAAGCAGTCTAATAAGATTCTTAAAATCGAAGACATCTTGTACGTCAAAGATGCTCGAAGTATGACTCAAGATAGACAGAAATTGAAGAACGAGAGACAGAAGAAGCGCGAAGAGATCTGGGAAAAGCGTTATTTAAATGCACTAAAGAAGTGCTACAGAGCTACTAAGTTTCATAGAACTGCTCGCATTAAGTTCGTTCAGACTTATCAGAAGAAATGACGGGTTATTTTGAAGCAATTGCTCAAAAATCGACGTGTATATAATGAGTAGTTGAATTTAGTGATGTATGACTGAAAGTGATGTATGATCGTCGAGCACTAAGCGAAGAATGAGCGAAAGTGAGAGGCACGAATATTCGTAGTTCTCGCATACGAACAAAGAAAAACTTAGTCGCCTCAACGATTTGAGAATCTCGTCTCACAATGCTTGTGTTTTCGAAGAATTGCTGCATTCTGTTATGAATCTGACGTATGAGTTGAATATGAGATCGAATGTTCAGAATTGAAATCTGATGTCTTTCTTGAAAGCTTGCGTCATTTGAATAAATTCTACGATTCATATTAATAATGTCTTCATTACTCTGCTTTAATTCATTGATGGCGCGAGAATCATCTGAATCAAGTCAAAGCGCTTTGAGATCTTCACGAATTTCGTGGTAAATACTCAATATCTTAGACGACATCTCGATCTTCGTCTCGATTGACACTGCTGAATTCAGCATATTCGACTTCTGTTGTTTGTCTTCTTCTGTTATGTCGTTCGAGTCTATTTCGTTCGAGTTTCTATCGTTATTGTCAAAGGCACTATGATGAAAAGTCGCTTCGTCATTCTCAATCGTCATCTTGCCTTTTTTCTTTTCGATGAATACAGTCTGAGCAATCTGATTTGAATTGTACTCTTGCTGCTCTAGATCTGCTCTGAATGCTTTGAGTGATGTAGAGTTTGAGTTAATCTGAGATAATTGAATGACTTGTAACTCTTTCTGTCTTGAAGAAAAAGCTATGAGTTGATTATTTTGAGTAGGCTGAACATTAGACTCTGCTCTCGCTTCTGCGTTGCTGTTTTAACTATTTGAAGCGAAAGTTCTCTCGACAGCTGATGAGACGTACGGTCGCTCTCTCTGTCTTGAAGAAGAAACTATGAATTGAATATTTTGAGTAGACTGAGCATTGAACTTCGCTTTCGCTTCTGCGTTGCTGTCTTGACTATTTGAAGCGAAAGTCATCTCGACAGCTGATGAGACGTTCGATCGCACAGTTGAAGATGTTTCTTCTAGAGATGAGTACAACGATCTTGATGATGTTTGTGATGACTTTAATGACGATACTGTTGACATGAGGTTCAAACTAGGTCTCAGAGTTCTATCTCTAGATGAAGAGTCTTCTTCAGACACGACTGAACTGTTCTGAGCAGTATTATAGATCGAGACTGATATTGATGACGATGACATCTGTACTTGTCTGAGTTGTTGACTAGATGAGAATCTGTGAATAATGAGTCTGTCGCGAAATGAATCTTCTTTCGTTGTGAGTCTTGACGATATCGATTCTCTTGTCGAATTCATTTCAGACTGACTGTCATGCGATTTGTCAGTTGATTTCTGCGTTCTCTTTCGAGATGATCGAGATTGCTCAGATGATTCAGTATAGAATATAGTGAATTTGTTCGTTTGAGAATGAGTTTGTCTGATGAGAGATTCGATGACGAAGCTCTCGTACAATGATAGTTCAGACATCTTTAAGAAATTTGAGAAATCGTTGAGCGTTATTTAGAAATTACTATAAGAATGAGAATATGGAAAAATTATATCAATGAGTCTTGAATGAAATGAAATATCGACGATGATGAAAAAAAGATCAGATCAACTGTTCTTCTCTTGCGTATGTTCTTTATGAAGAGCATTACAATACTCGAAATTGACTTCTTTTAAAGAATTTTTCGTCAACACGCAAAGCACAGAAATTCGTATCTTAGAATTCTCGAGAACAGAATCTGAGTGCCTTTCGCCTTCAAGAAAGAATCTCGAGACTCTCAGTTCTTATTTATAGATTTCTCGTTCTCAAGCGAAAAAGTTTGCTGAGAAGTTGACAATGCTAAATATAGATGCCAACTCGTAAGCGCTTTCACTCATACTTAAACCTTGATACGAACGCATCTTTTTCTTGTACGCTTCTCTCATTTCGTTCTGCTCAACATATTTATCTCATTTCTCTTGCTATATATTTCTTCATCTAGAATTCAGACATTTATACAAAAATCAAGAAGTATGAGTCTGCTGACAGTTCTCTCTTTGTACTGCGTAGACGCTTTAGTCATTGAAGACTTGAGGTTTGACTTTTCTGTTTTTGTGTCATTTTTTTTATAGAGACTCACGAACAGCAGTCAAGTCTCACAGCTCAGCATTTCGCAAGCGAGTTCAGCGTCATTGAAGATTGATTTCAACTGAGAATTGACACACATTTCAGACACAGCAAGATCTATCTCTGTGACAGTCACTAACACAGCAATAATTACAGCTAACACAATAATCGTCACAATCGATAACAATGCACACAACTCAATTCTAGCAACGATTGAAGATAGCGATAAGATCAACTCTTTTGCGTACCTCGCTTCTATCACAACAATGAGCTGACATCTCGCACTCTTGAGCTTGGCGAGTATAGCTTCTGAGATTCAATATATGTTGACGAGTAACATTAACATGTCTTCAAAGTATCTTAACAGCTTCGTGTCAAATGCTACTGAGATTTTCTGATCTGAATTCAACACACATAGTCTGATTTCTGAAACAGATATGAATTCTGATTTCAAGTCGACGATAAGCGATGAATCAATGATTCTCTCAATCATCACATCTTATGAGATTGCTACCTTCGCAGTTCAATTCGTGACCTCGAGCGATCAGTTCTCTTCGACAAGTCTCAAATTCTCGAGCGATGTCACAAGAGCGACAACAATCATCAGTGACATATCATCAACGCTCATCTCAAGCTTGAACAGCTTTGCGAGAGCCTCGCAGATTACATTCAAGAGCGTTGACGAATCTCTTTATCTTTTCATGACTTTCTGCGTTTTAGCTGTAATATTGAGTCTTGTTTGTGAATTGTGAACGTCTTTCTATATTTCGATCGTGCGTTTCATAATGATGTTCAGTTTCACACAGAATGTCTTTATCTAGATAGACTGATAGAAAATTGTAACAATAACAGTATACTTTCATAATGTCAATGCTTTAGCATACATAAGATAGTCATCTGAATTCTTCGCGTTTGCGTCTAAATAAGGTACATACACTACTATGAAGACGATATGAGTAGAGTACATCTTTGCTTATATTTAGACTATCAATCTCACCTAGCTTGTTAATCTCACCTGGCATATAATCGCGCGCAAGACTCAGTCAAATTCTCATCTTTGAATCTCATCTTTCACCTTCATGTCTCTTCAACTGAGAATTTAAGAAAAGAGAATCGAGAATATTCTTTGAGAATTCATACATAAGAAAGCGATTAGACATCGCTGTCATTATGCATCATCAACTTTCGCACATCATCAATCAAGAAATCTCTATAATCATCAACGATATTCAACATATGTCTCATCATCATCAGAAACAAGTTTAGCATTACGAAGACAGAGCAAGAGAGAGTCAATCATATTTCATCTTGCATACGTCGTATATCATTTCAGAATCGTTCGTATCAGAAAATCAGATGTTCTTGACGACTAACAGCTGAGATTCAAGCCTGACTTCTCGAACGTCGCGATTTGAATGAATCTTCATTAGAAGAGACGACGACAGCTCATGAGTCGTTCATGATGAAATCACTCGTCGCAGCTGACGAATCTGACAATCACATCAATATTAATCACTCACTTTCTTCTTATTTCGTCAGCAACAGCAACGACAGCATTGTTGAAGTCTTGACAGAGCTTTTATGAATGAGTGTTAAAGACGTCACATTTTAACTTTCTTTTCTCTGTAGTCTGAAGAATGTTAGTTTGAATAAACACTGTATTTAGTCTGCTCTAATAATCTGTTTTCAAGCTTCATCATTGAACAATTTAAGATGCACAAATTATAACTGCATGAGTTCGATTCATTTGATAAAGGTTGAGAAAAGACGTTGAAGACAGTACGTGACACATGATAATACTGACAGATCATTGTACATTGATTACTAAATTATTTAAAATAAATATTACAATCGAATGTTCTTTTGACGTCTGACTAGTGTTCACAGTAATTCAAGATCTATTACAGCTGAAAGAAGATGAATGTAGATTGAACTTTCATCAACGATTTTTGCAAGATCGACGCGTTCGAAATGTGTCATTGATATGACTGAACTCGCAGTTGTTGATCACGTCGTTGATTCTTTGCGTCATCGTTCTTCTCTTCTGAAGACTTCATCTCTATTATCGTGATTGTTGCTGCTGCTTTGATAGACAATTTCGAGCTACTGAGCTTGATATGTTGACATTGCGTCTTGTTCATAAAATCACGAGGTTTTTTGCAATTCAGCAAAGAAAAGCTTTCATTCTGACATTGTCAAAGAAACTTTCTAGAATTGTGAAGATAATCTACGATCTGTTTCTCGAACGACGATCAAGAAGCTTCGTTTCTTGAACTGTAGATATAGAATCGATGATTGCGATAAAGTACAAGATAGACGTCTGTTTGATACAATTTGTCTACTTCGTATGTCTTTTTGAACAAACAATTTTTCCTTTCACGAAATCTCTCTCATGCTATTCTCTGCGAACATTTCGATTTCTTTTCGTCTGTTGTCTTCATAATGTGACAAGATGTTTGTCGAGTTGTATAAAGACTCAGAGAAATATATAGAAGAATTGAGCGCTTTCAGCTAAAAATACCTCACTCATCAGAACATTTGTCGCGCGAAACTGCAGATGTTAGATCAAAGCGTCATGATTCTTCTTTTAGTATCAGTCTTTATTTCTATGTGATCTGTGAAACAAGAGTCTAGAACTCTCAATAAACTTGAGAATTGACTATTAAGAACACTAGAAGAACGATCATTCAAGTACAAATTCTTCGAGAGTTCGCAGTTCAAATCATCATGAATTCAACACAGATTTATGCTATCATCGCTGACGATATTTTCGCGACTACTATCTTATACAATATTATCTCAAAGATGTGAAGTTTCTTAAGACTACGCACTTTATTCTTTCTCTTGAAGCATCTCGTTTACTCGTACGTGCTGCGACGACGTCGATTCTTGTCTCTCTGAACTCGTCACGAGCTTTTTTTGCAGATCATTTACTGAACTGAAACAGCAATATGCAGCGCAGTTGAGATTAGAAATCTGAATCAGACGAGCTTCAGAGCTGATACTTTGACCGTGATTCAATTCATATCTCTGCTGCTTGACAGTCATCTCAGCTTTGTCGCTGATTTACTCGAAACTTTTCTTCATATCTGAAGACAATTTCACAGTTAAATGAGACTGATGACTCTTAGTCTTAGCGTCTTTCATGTTGCAGCAGCTTTGTCAGGTAGAAAGAGATTTTTCTTCAGAAACAAAGTGCATTTGTACGAATTCATGATAAGTTCGATTCTCATATGTCACTTCACATCGCTGACATTACTTCATTATGCAGAGAGAAATATTCGTTGCTTCGCTGCTATTGTTCGTCTTATCGTCGATGCAAAGATTCTTGTATGAAATTTTCCTTCGATTTCATCAAGCTCTCGCGATCACGACAGCTCTCGCGTTATGACGTTATTTCTCACTTAGCAATGCTTTCGACCGCATATATATTCTGGTTGCTGATGATTCTCTTATCGTCGTCATGCTGCTAGAAACGATCAATCTTGTCTTTTGCAACTTGACTCTGAAACAAATCGAAGTTCAAGCTAACGCTATACAAATATCAGTCGCTAATGTCGACGATATTGTCAAGATAAATCTAATTGTGCCTCGAATATGAAAGGTCAGAGTTGAGCAGTACATCAATGTTTGCATATCACAAGTCAGTTCATGATCTTTCTTACAAAGTCACTTCTTTGTGATCATCTCATGAACTGAAGAGCAGAATTCGTTCATCTGCTGCTTGATTCAATCAAATTCTGACTTCACAAGAAGACTGTTGATCTACGCTCACAAATCTTGCGTCGAGAACGCTAAGAAAGAGAATTACGTTCGCGCGTGATTTACAGAGTCTCATGAACGCATCATAGATATCAGCACTTATGACTCTGTTATGTTGATTGCTACTGACTTTGACATCGTCGCTCAGCTATCATACGTCAAGAAGTTGATTCAAGATTACAACAATGATCAGATTTGCATTTGATGAATGCATCTACTGTGACAGATAAAAGAATGAGATTAGCATTTGATTCTTTCAGAGTTGTTCTACAGATTGACTGATAAAGAGAATTGACAGATGAACATTTTTACAAGAAAGAAATTATTAATGACATTCTGAATGAAGATATTCATGATGATGATTATGTAAGACGCAGAGTGATTGAGTCTTGAGAATTCATGCTAAAAAGAAGTCAGATCTTGCAACTCACGATTTGAGTGATCAAGAATTATTCTTTCAAGAACGCTGACGAATCTAACAAGATAAAGCAAAGAGACAAACATGATCGTGTGATGTACATGTCTGACAGAGCAAACGCAAGAGAAATTTTGACAGACAACGTAAGACACAGACGAGAGAAGATGTTAGTTATTGATACGCTTTTTAATTCAGCTTATGAGACTCAAACATAATGTTGTAATTTTAGTCTCTGCAAGATCGTTCGTTCGAGATGATGTTTGAAAATTCGTACAGTATTAGATTCATAATGATGTTAGTTTGTTGAAACTCAAATTTCAGTCACGAAAAGAAAGGCAATATCTGTTCTCAGATCATCATAGAGAGAGTGAGATTTAGCTTTAGATAGATAGTCTCTGTACATCGAATTCAAGTTATACTCTCAGAAGTTCAGCAATGATCAAGAAATGTCAGTAAAGTACACATTAATCAAAAATCTCTCATTCTCTTTTGACAAAGATCTCAGTCATACAGACACGAGAAATTAGACATCGATAGATAGACTCTTTCGAACGAAAGTCGACTTGCTAGTTGAGAGTTAGTCGAGCGACTCTTGAAAGAGAATTAGTATCTTTTTAAGCTCGTTCAGAGTCAAGAACTGAATTGTCTTCAGAAATGTTCGAATTTCTCAATCATTCGATCAGTTTTCTGAATATTTCAAGATGATTGAATCAGAATTTTGTAGACTGATCTTCGATTTCATTAATTTCTTCATTACAAGACTCATTGTACACACATTCTTGCGTTTGATGTCTTTACTGATCTTTACATCGTTTAGCATGATGTCATCAACGTTGATCAGCTTAACGACATCATCTCGTTTCAATCACACGTTATCACAATTAAGTTCGTCGTAATAAAGCTGAAGCTTTGTGTGTACGTAGAAAAGTTCATCAAGAATCTGATGAAAGTTAGTTACTTGTAGATGATGTACAAGAACGAAGTCATATCTTTTTACACATTGCTGCGATCTCAAAATGCTTTAACTTCTTCTTCGATGTAGATGAAAGATTTCTAAGCGATACTTTCATACATTCATAGATCATATAAATGATTCTCTCGTCGTGAAAATTTTTCACAAGATCGACGACGTTGTGATTCGAGGTTGATCTAAGTCTGTCAAGCGTGCTTTCATCGTTGTACTTCTTCTTCTTGACTGCAACGAGAAAATGCTCACGATCGTGAGAGATTGTCGAAGGCTCAGTCTGCTTCAACTTCATGAATCGATGATACAAACTTCAAGAACTGCATTTCTGAATCAAGTTCTCACTCACTTTGATCTTTTTTTTGATCGAAGATGTCAAGAACGACAATCTATCGACGTTAACAGGCAATTGAGAATCAAGATGCTGTTTCTCATAAGAGCGTTTGAGCGTTCGTAGTAACGGGTTGAGCGTATCTTGCAGTGATCGAATCTTCGATTTGTTCGCGCTCACTTCGATGTCAGGGTTTGCAGTCGTTGCGAGTCGTGTTGCCTGTCGATGTATCTCAGTCATTTTCACTGTACTGAAAAGTTTGTGATCTCTAGCCTTCAAGATTAAAAATAAAACATCGTGACGTGTAAGTTTGTTTTGAGGCTTCGCATTACATGATCTCAGGCACGCCTTCTCGATTTTAAACCTCTAGCTCTTTCAAACGCTCATCTCTGCGAAGATTGCTTGCAGTTCAGGTCGCTCATAATTTCTATATAGTGAGCGTTTTCTCGAATTTCATGAGTAATCAGTTTCGCTCGTCGTGAAAACAACAACTACTTCAACCTCTAGCTATCAGATCAAGATATTGAATTCTTTCAAAGTAAATTCGCGACAGACGCAGATCAGAATATACAATCATTGTCACTGCTGTCTGATCAGAGAGTGCAGCTTTCATCATGTGTTACATTGTGCTTATTAGAATTCGGCACGATCGTCTTACAGCAACGACATATTCAATCAGTTGACGGGAACGATGACGTCAACGCTTCACATACAAAATCATGACTCTCTATCATACTTCAGAGAAAGTCAACAACCTTTACAGCGACAACTCGTTCGCTGATTCTTCATCATACACTGAGTTTGCGCCAGAACAAAAAGACGTAGTGAAGATGAGAGATCAAAATCACAGCCAAACTTTAAATCAAGAAACTCAAGAGTGTAGATATACGATGAACGCTGCTGAAAGAATTCAAAAGATCATACACTGATCAATACAGTAGACAACTTTGTTGTACATTCTCGTTCTGAAGATGATCAGTAACTTTGAAGCAAAGGTGTTGTAGCGAAAATGCCTCACGAGGTTAATGCATCGTCTTAGCTAATGTCAGTATTCAGATGCAGTTGATTTTCGTAATGGCTGTTACATACAGATGCTATCGGGCGCATGATTTGATGGTAGAACGTGCTTTGATCAATCAAGGGTCATGAATTTTTAAGCGCTTTCATAGACACTTGTTCATGTGCAATAGAGCAATTCTTGTAATGTCGAAGCTTGTACGCTTGACAGACGTCTGTAAATCGCACTAGCAGAGGTAGAAGCGATGAACTCTGTGATCTCATTCACCTCAGCGCTAAGTTGACTTGTTGACGTTGATGTAGATAGATTGGGGTACCTGGTGTTCGCTAATCGAAAAGATGAGATTTTGGCCACGCGTTGCTATTACGTGAAAGTATTCAAGATTGTGACTCGCATTTTCAAACCATGCGAACTGAACACTCATCGCATCAACGAAGTCGCGAGTTTCTTGTCTAAGTTGTATTAGGTTAGTCCTGCTAAGTCATCAAAAAGAACACTGCAACATTCCACGCGATTTCTAGCTGCTTCAATCAACCAATGGCTCGAAGCATACCTCGGCTAACAGATGAACAGGGGTGTGGTCTCGAGAAGAAAGAAGGCCGCAGCATGAGGCTGAGGGTTGAATTAAACACGCAACGATCTTCATCGCTGTTAAAGCATTATATTTTGAACCACGCGAGAGATCAGACAACGGGCGATAAAATGTCCTCCGGCCGATGGTCAAACCTTCTTGAATCAAAGGATAAAAGTGTATGATAGCGAAATATCGCAAGATCTGTTTAGACCGAAGCTAACTTTATGATCTTCTAATAGACAACTCTGTCAACAAGGGCAGCTTCTACGGAGTCGATCGATGAACCACTACCTTATGGACTTGCGATCCTTGCAGATGGAGTCGATCCTGTCATTGAGTAGGCGACGTCCGCTCATGATTCCATCGGTCGCTTATCGTTTGACTATAGTATTGTTGCAGTTCACGGACTCAACGGACATCGTGAAAAGACCTGGACAGTGAACAATGTCAACTGGCTTCGTGATCTCCTCCCGTCGGACATTTCAAACGCACGCATTCTCAGTTGGGGCTACGACGCCAATACCCATAGTACTTCCCCGATCAGCGCTCAGCATCTCTACGATCACGCAAGAACCTTGGTCTCCGATCTATGTCTAAAGAGAAGGTCGACAAAGGTATTAGAGTCATCCGTGGAGAGTAGTCCTCTTACCTACTGAAAAACGGCGTAGACCCGAAGACGCCCCATCATTTTTGTCGCTCACAGCTTGGGAGGAATAATCGTTAAAAGTGTAGGTTGTCTTGAACAGGCTGCAATTACGGTACAGTGCTGACAACAGTAGGCCTTGATCCACTCTGAAGCTGCCCAAAAGGGCGCTTTGGAAGAACGCCGGTCGATCAAGCTCTCGACATATGGCATATTCTTCATGGGGACTCCGCATCAAGGCGGCAGTGGAGTATATCTTGGGGAGCTAATGCTCAAGGTGGCTTCCATATTCGTGACAGCGGACGACAAGATCCTTAGGCACCTCGAGCGAGACTCGGAATGGCTCCAACAGCAGCTTGGTCAATATGCACCAATCAGCCACGACTTTGTTACCAAATTCGCATATGAAATGCTCCCTACTTCAATAGCTTTGGGAAGGATGATAATGGTCTGTATGCTGTGTACTTTATCTGCGACTTACTTATCGTGTCCAGGTTGTGCCGCAAGCTTCGGCGGTCGTACCCGGTGCCGCAGATGCAGAACCGGTTGCCATACCAGCAGATCACCTCAACATGGTTAAGTTTGCTTCCCGTAAGGACGGAGGGTACGAAAAAGTGTCGGGGCATCTTCAGCTACTGGCTAAAGAGGCACCAGATGCTATTGATGCGCGTTGGAAGGAACAGGACAGGATCAGAAAGGGTACGGAATCAATTCGGTATGACGTAGTAAAAATTGTTCGTTCAGGCAGTAACAACAACTTGCAGCCCAGGTCAATGTGAAAGAAGATTTCTCAATCCCATTCAGTCTCTCTGGAGTCCCTGAGATAGAGCAATTCGTGGGTAGAAAGGAAGAACTCAGCACGGTTAAAGACTCGTTTCAAGGCGATGGATCTCAACGCAAAATCGTACTTCTACATGGATTAGGCGGAATAGGCAAGACTCAACTGGCGGTGACGTTTGTAAAAGAACATAGAGATACTTACTCGGCCATTCTTTGGCTGAACGGCAAGAACGAAGACACATTAAAGCAAAGCTTTGCAGGAATCGCCAAACGTCTACATAATGAGTATCCATCTTCGACGCTACTGAGGACGACTACGAAGGAGAAGAATCTCGATCGGGTGGTTGCAGTCATTAAAGAATGGCTTTCACTTAGAGAAAATACTCGATGGATGCTGGTTTTCGACAACATCGATAATCCGAAGCTCTCTGGTATCGAGGACCCGCAAGCGTATGACATCAGGTTATATTTCCCGGAAGCGCACCAAGGGTCCATCCTAATTACCACAAGATCTTCTCGTCTGAAGATTGGCAAGGTCGTGTCCGTCAAAAAACTTCTCGATATTCAAGAAAGCATTGCGATATTGGTTTCTACGTCGGGACGAGTGATTTTGGATCGAGGTATATACATAACCATACTAGCACAGGGGTTCGGTAACTAAGTCAAACTTAGATCCTGATGCCGTAGAACTAATCAATCAACTCGATGGGCTTCCGCTCGCACTTGCAACAGCGGGAGCTTATCTTGGTCAAGTTTCAACAAGCTTGAAAGACTATCTTCGTCATTATCGTACTTCATGGTTGAAACTACAACAGACAAGTCCAGGTTTACTATCATACGAGAATCGTGCTCTGTATACCACGTGGAACCTCTCCCTTAAGCACATACAGAGTCAAAACGAATCAGCTGGAAAACTACTGCGGCTTTGGGCATATTTTGATAATCAAGATCTCTGGTTCCAACTTCTGGCTGGAGGCAGTAAGGGCAGTCCTGAATGGTTTTCTACGATAGTCGACGATGAGTTGAGCTTTAACGAGACCATAAGACTGTTATGTGATCACGCCTTGATTGAATCCCTAGAGGTCTTCGGTGCATACGGCATGCATACTTGTGTTCATGCTTGGGCTGTGCATGTGCTGAATGCTGAAAGGGAAATTCCAATGGCTAGGTTAGCGTTGACCTGTATCGGCTCAGCTGTGCCCACGAACGATGCTCCTGAGTATTGGGCGACAGAGCGGCGACTTCTTCCGCATGCGCGTAAATGCTTTGAATCTGTTCATGGTGATATTCTTCCCGAATCTCAAGATAATCAAAACACTTTGAACGCCGTTCATAATCTAGGTAATCTTTATGCTAATCAAGGCAAGATGGAGGAAGCCGAGGCCATGTATCGACGGGCGCTGAAGGGTTATGAGAAGGCGTGGGGACCGAAGCACACGTCGACGCTAGACACGGTCAACAATCTGGGTATCCTTTATAAAACTCAAGGCAAGATGGAGGAAGCCGAGGTCATGTATCAACGGGCGCTGAAGGGTTATGAGAAGGCGTGGGGACCGGAGCACACGTCGACACTGGACATGATCAACAATCTAGGTCTGCTTTATGCTGATCAAGGCAAGATGGAGGAAGCCGAGGCCATGTATCAACGGGTGCTGAAGGGTAATGAGAAGGCGTGGGGACCGGAGCACACGTCGACGCTGAATACGGTCAACAATCTGGGTATCCTTTATGAAACCCAAGGCAAGATGAAGGAAGCCGAGGCCATGTATCAACGGGTGCTGAAGGGTTATGAGAAGGCGTGGGGACCGGAGCACACGTCGACGCTGAACACGGTCAACAATCTGGGTAATCTTTATAAAACCCAAGGCAAGATGAAGGAAGCTGAGGCCATGTATCAACGAGCGCTGAAGGGTAATGAGAAGGCGTGGGGACCGGAGCACACGTCGACGCTGAACACGGTCAACAATTTGGGTAATCTTTATGAAACCCAAGGCAAGATGAAGGAAGCCGAGGCCATGTATCAACGGGCGCTGAAGGGTAATGAGAAGGCGTGGGGACCGGAGCACACGTCGACGCTGAACACGGTCAACAATCTGGGTGCTCTTTATGCTAATCAAGGCAAGATGAAGGAAGCTGAGGCCATGTATCAACGAGCGCTGAAGGGTAATGAGAAGGCGTGGGGACCGGAGCACACGTCGACGCTGAATACGGTCAACAATCTGGGTAATCTTTATAAAACTCAAGGCAAGATGGAGGAAGCCGAGGCCATGTATCGACGGGCGCTGAAGGGTTATGAGAAGGCGTGCGGACCGGAGCACACATCGACGCTGGACATGATCAACAATCTGGGTGCTCTTTATGCCGATCAAGGCAAGATGGAGGAAGCCGAGATCATGTATCAACAGGCGCTGAATGGTTATGAGAAGGCGTGGGGACCGAAGCACACATCGACGCTAGACACGGTCAACAATCTGGCTAATCTTTATAAAAGTCAAGGCAAGATGGAGGAAGCTGAGGTCATGTATCGACGGGCGCTGAAGGGTTGTGAGAAGGCGTGGGGACCGGAGCACACGTCGACGCTAGACACGGTCAACAATCTAGGTCTCCTTTATGCTGATCAAGGCAAGATGAATGAAGCCGAGGACATGTTCCTGCGAGCATTGTCAGGGTATGAAAAGGCCTGGGATCCTGAGCACACATCGATGCTTAACACGGTTGACAGTCTAGGAGGTCTGTACAAGGATCAAGGCAAGATGTACGAAGCCGAGGTCATGCATCGACGGGCGCTGGAGGGCAAAGAGAAGGCGTGGGGGCCGGAGCATCCGAATACACTGATAAGTATGCACAATCTAGCAGATGTGCTAGGGAATCAGGGCAAGTACGAAGAGGCCGAAGAGATGTTTTTACGGACGGTAGAATTGAGTATAAAGGTCCTGGGCGATGACCATCCATCCACCATAGTGATAACGGGCCATCGAGCTTCCTTGCTGGAGATTCAGGGGAAGCACACGGAAGCCGAGAAGATGTATGAACAAACGGTAGAAAGCTTAAGAAGACACTTAGGGAGAGAGCATCCTCGTACTCTAACAAGTATGGCCAATTTGGCAGGAAATTATCAGAAGCAGGGACGTTGGGATGACGCGAAAGAGCTTCAGGTGCAAGTTTTAGAGATTAGTAAGAGGGTTTTTGGACCGGATCATCCTGTTACAGTATCCAGGATCAACGATCGAGCATTGAACTATGCGTGGACCTCAACAGCAAATGTGGTCAGTGCATGGAATGATGATGACGTGGTATCACTTCCAAGCCTTACAGATGGCTCGACGCTGAAGTCCTCACAAGGTGATGATCGTGAGGCTGCGGAGGAATTTGCCACGTTGCTAATAAATGACGAGACGCTCAAAGCATTATTTCAAGTGGCGCTTGAGAAAATTGGCACACAAAGATTTCGCAGAAATACTGTGAAAATCCTCAAGGATTTCGCCAGGAATCTTCGGCAAGAAGCAAATAGTGAACTACAACAGGCGTCTGTTGAGCTTGTGCGTTTGAGGGCGCAATATATTGTCAGCTGGATAAGCCAGAATCTTGATCCAAATCGAAATCAATCCACTGTGCATCGGGAGATGGATGGCCTCTCGGCTCAAACCCCTCAAAAGCAATTGCGAGTCGAAGATTTCATTTCGAAGCAGCCATTCATGGCGCAGGATTTTACAGTCGTAGAGGCCTCCTCGCAGCTCAGAGGCCAACTTAGCCCGACAAGAGAGAAGCTGAACGATGATAATACAGACGAAGAGGAAAGTGACACGGACAATCAAGCGCTGCCACAAATCGCTACCCTGGAACACTTGAAAGCTTTCATGGTCAATTCGAAAGCTTTCCTAAAGCTCAGAGACAACGTCCGGGAATTTGTATTTCCACGTTCGCAAATGAATCTCGATCAGATTAAAGCTACGAGTCAATTGCCGGTCATCGCTTCAGATGCTTTGCAAGCGTTAATGACCTTAAGAAGCGTGCTGTTCATGCTTTATTCCTTATTCATAAATTCTGTAATCGCCGGTTTGTACGAGCATTCACTATGCATCGATTTCGACCGAGTACGATGGACATGCGTAAGTACTCTTCATCCCACTACGTGCCAATAACCTGATCAAATCCAGACCTGTGGCCAAGGATTTTACCAAGACTTTGTTAATACATCTTCAGATGCACGAAGACTTTTTGAATTACTCACTGCGTCAGGTTATCGGGCAAGCATAGTCAAGCTACAAGCTCAAGATGACAACAGCATTCAATCCTCATCTGTCACTTCGCCTGAAGATAGTGCGAGTAACGACCATGCTAGCTCCTCTCATCAGCGTTCATTAGCCTCTGCAATCCAGTCGTCAGATCAACCGCTCACTCAGGACATAGAAAAGGATGAGACTAGAGTAACGCCGAATACTCCACGTGATGAATTCAAGCTTAGATGGCTGCTTCTTTGCTTCGATTTCTACAAGTACGCAGGAAAGACCGTTCACGTGGATGTACAAAAACCCTGCAATGACGTTGAAATGTTTCGTTTATTCCGGCAGGAATATCTTCAATCTCGAGGAATTCTAGGACGGCTATTTTCGTGGAAAAAGGTTAAGAAGATCTCGTTTGTGCAGGTACTCTTTCTTCATAAAACTGAATCTGCCATAATATCAGAAGTATACTGACTTAATGCAGTTTCGACTAACGTTGGACACCAGAACTAATGACAACGTACCGCTGATTGCTGAGGAATGGAAACCTCCACGTGAATGGGGACAATATCATCAATGGGATCCACGACCGCAAGAAACTTCACCAAATATAACGAACGACTGGTTATTACATCACTGGGAACATCCTCATGATGCGCTAGCCTTTCGGCTTAATTGTAAAGCTAAGATTAAATCTGAGCACATCTGTCGAAGCTCGCACCGCGCGATCAACAGAGTGTCAAACGATCTTCGAGAAGCTGCAGCGAACGCTATCGTAAGGTACAGAGCCTTTCGCGGGTTCGAATTAGATCAGCTGCCGACCAACAATACGAAATCTGAGACCCCCCCTATGAGCGAGATTGCTACGGCTTCCTCCACCCCGATGAATGGCCGCCTTAGAGAGAACCCAAACTTGATCTTCAAAGCTTGCCCGAAGAAAATTATCGAGCCACTGTTAGCACATCCCAACGACCCACCATATGGATGGGGTCTGTATCTAGAGGAAGGCTTCGCAGTTCCCGATCCAATCAGAAATATCGCACTTTTCCTGGTGTTCGATCTTGTAGTCGGAGTTCTGGCTTACTGCATCAAACAGTTTGCTATCGCGAAATTTAGCGTTTTCGGCCTTTGGAGTGCCACGCTTAGTCTCTGCACTATAACCGCTATGTTCATATTCAAGTACGCGGAGGCGAAGAAGTAAAGAGTTCAGGTCCTGTGTTAGACGCAGTAGATAGATATATTAGTGATGTAGGTAGCCGAGGCCATGTATCGACGGGCGCTGAAGGGTAAAGAGAAGGCGTGGGGGCCGGAGCACACGTCGACGCTGAACATGGTTAACAATCTGGGTAATCTTTATGCTGATCAAGGCAAGATGAAGGCAGCCGAGGCCATGTATCGACGAACGAAAACAAGAAAATCTTAGCACTGCCAACGTCCCGCCCACCGCCAGAAGGTTTACAACTGTCATATATTATGCTCTGATGTTCTTTCCTGTTTCGTAGAAATTTGTCGAAGGTGACAATTATTCTACGCTTACTTCCGCCTTTCTATCTGCACTCGTAATCTTCGTCTAGTCTTCTATATAGGAAAATAGTAAAGTAATATTGATATTTAGGCCTTTGTATTGAATGCAACTAATGTTACCTGAATGTCAAATCTTGCATAGACAAGAGAAGAAATTGTGATTGACACGATCTTCTCTTTAGGTGGAAAGTGGCCGAATTCGAAGCAGAGCAGAAATCAGAATTGAGGAGGTTCGACACTAACAATGCGTCCGGAAAGACAATGAATTGCTGATTCTTTCGACCGTGAGGATCCCAGGCTGATGACGTCTTGTTGACGATTCTCGGAACAACACAGGTGGTGGCAATACATCATGCTTAATGACGCTCGATACGATCAGATCTATGATCGTTCAATATTCAAAAAAAAAAAGTCAAGTGTGTTTCAAGAGTATACACGATAGAAAGCAAGCTATATCAGCTTCTGAGAAGAACATGATTATCAAAGCTAGAAAGCAAGTACTATTGTCTGACTTGAAGACAGAGATGATGCATAGCACGGATCTGGTTCTAAGAAATTGAGTTTCTAAATAACTAGTAAGACGGGGTTTTGATGCGCACTCCAGAGCAAAAAAATTCAACCACGCTGACATGTTTTCAACATGCACTTTCGAGTCACAATCGTCGCCTCTTTGCCGTAGACTTCGAGACATTATCAATGAGAAACCTTCTTTTTGTCGAAGGACTTCGCTCAAGGCGGTTCAGGCCGCAGGCTCGACAATCTAATTTATCAGGGGTCTCGTGATTGGTCGTTTCAAAAACAGCATCGAGGTTTTGCTGTCGTACAAACCAATTCATAGTCTGTGAAAAGTCGCCAAGCTTGCGACGTTTATGAGGATCGCTCTGCAAGTAGATGACAATGGAGTCTGATGAATGACGAATGTAAAAGTTCACTTGCTTACAGTATCGATGACAAAGATGACACACATCCTCTTTGAGATTCAATAGACCAAGCGTTTCGAAATCTGTAACAAAATCAAGATCCGAAGAATGAATCCGTGCAAGTGCTTGCACAATAACATTGCCTTGCAATCGACATCGAATTATCCCTTGGCAGTGAAACATACAAGAGCCAAATAAGGAAATAGTGATCAACTCAAAAAAAAATGTGGAAGTCAGAAGAGCCGAGGCAATAGATTTTATGTCTTGGAACATTCGCGGTCGTAGATGAACACTTGCTCGTAGGTCGTTCATGCAATCGATATCGTCAATTGCAGGTTCTTGGCCCGAAAACGATATATTGAGTCGAAAATAATCTTCTCGGAATCTCTCATTCAACCTATTCATCAGTTCTCGCCAAGTGCCCTCGCCGTCAAGAGACGACAGGAAAGATCGATACAATCGAGGAATGAATTCATCACGTAAAACATGTCGAAAATTGAGCGCTCTCGAACTTGTGCAGTCTTTTTCAGTTTCGATTTCGAGAGAAACCACGATATCAGATTGAACAACTGAAGGTCATATCTGACGACTCTCTCACAACGTCAGGTTAACAGAATTGTTGTGTTTCAGCCCTTCGTCTTGAAAGGTCTCAATACCTCGAATACGCGTCGATTTGAATAAACTGATAAGATCGTCAGCGAAAGGTCTTGGTCGCGGACAATCGAACCTACAATGAAGTCGCGGATGTGACTCGACCGCTGCCATAAGTCAGTATATGCATGACGGTAGTAGGGATCGACCTACGCTTCTCAGATGAAAGACTCGTCGTCTTTATCTTGTGAACGAATATGTTTGTAACCTACTCAACACGAAGTCTCAGCGTTTGAGGTGATATTCGCTTGAAGCGAGACCTATCGCATGTCGCGGCTCGAAAGCTCGTGCCGTTATAATTGAAGAAGAGAAAGAGAAATGCGTCGAAAATACTCGTCGCGATCACGACAACCTTCATTTCGAAGACCGATTCGAGCTTGTCAAACATTCGACGATCGTGTTCAAATTGATCTCTCAGTGATGCTTCTAGTGCAAGCACATCGTAACAGTCATCAGAGAGTCAGCACTTGATGACGTTACGAATGTATCTCAACGAATATCAAGCGTCTTCTTGCCTTTGCTGAAAGAATTGCTTAGTAAGAGTGTCAAAGATCTCAACGCAGTGCGAAATCGTTCAACGACGAAGACATAAGCTTAGAACAATCAAACCTTCTACGACGAGCATTAGCAATGGTTTGAATGCACACAGAGACATAGAAGATCGAAACTGATGTCGATCGCTAGATCGAACAGATTCTGAATCGAACAAGTCTCTCTCACCTCTTTTTGAAGCAGATCAAGAAATTTCAGAGAAACTACGTCGCGTACGTCTTCTTCATCTATACTCAGTATTCGAACATCGATCGTCGATGACTTTATATTCGCTATCAGATGATCTGCTTCACAATGAATACAGATAGACAGTTCGTAACAATACTCTTGACTCAAGACAGCGTTTTCATATATTTCGACACATACATCGCAGAGCGCGTGATCACAGATATAGACGTGTTTCAACTTTCGACGTAAGCAGCAAAGACAAGTCTCGTTAGACTTGAGGCGAGCTCAGTGCTTCATCTGATGTCTCGCGTTGCTGCGATGTAATTCGACCGAGGTCTGAAACTTCTGACGAATGATAGAAAACATGACAAGTATGTTGTTCTTGACGCATCGATCATGACGATCAGCTAGTGATCGAGAATCTCGCGATGCTCGAAGCGCTTTGAAGCAAGATGCTCTATATAGAGCGTTGAACACAAATGTCAAATCGAATTCTGCTTAATCATTAGCTTGAAAAGCAAAGATCATGTGATCATAAGAGACTCACTATGCATATTTGAAGAATAGACATTCATCAGAATGCTTGAAGCAACGAACGAAATGAGCGAGCTGTAAGATACTTCGCAGCGCGTCTCGAGTTTGAAGAATGTCAATAGATGATCACTGTAATCTTCGATGATCTCGTTTTTCTCTCTGCTTGCTCTTATAAAGCTGAAAGACTGATTGATTGAGTCTATCGTATGTTGAAGTGCTTGAGAAAAGAGTCTGCTCATGTGAACGACAGAAAACAGGTAGTGTTTGCTTATACGAAGCTGTCGTATTTCATTCACTTGTCTAAGAAGAATGTCTTTTAATCGATGATATTGAGCGAGTGATGAAAGATAGTCTTCGAGAAGATAGAGTAGCTTTATAGAGAAGAAGAAGTTTCGCGTGTTAATGATACTTCAGAATTGTTTATTGCAACGTAGTTTCTTCACTTGATCGAAGGCGACGATGACAACTCGTGAGCGAATTTCTCTGAAGAGATCGAAAGTCAACTCAATTGTAGCTCAAGTGTTCAGACGATCTGTCACACTTTCGTGATTCTTGAAATCATCTGCAAAGATGCAGATGACATCTGTAAAAAGAAAAAACAGTCGTGCATGAAGAATGTCATAAAGACTATGATTCAATGTGATGACTCAGAGAACTGAATACGAAGTTGTTCTATGACACGAGGCAGTCTCGTGATTTCGATAGATGACGAAAAGCGAGTCACTATCGATGAATAAAATTGATCAATTGCAGCTAATAGATGAGGCATCGAGACGAAGATTGACGACACAATTGCGATCTTGATGATCTCTTTGAACATTGTTGTGAGGGAAAAGCTCGGAAAGTGTCAGATCTTTAGCTTTTCGTTCGATGAAAAACTGTAGCGAAGAATATTGAGCGAATGAATTAGTCATCGATTGCATGACTTTGTCGAGTCAATCATCGTCAAGCAAACACACTTCTTTACCTTCTGTTATTCATAGTAACGATATATGATTACAACGAGACATGATGAATACTATGATCAATGAAACACTTGCTGATTTTCTATCGCGCTTTATAAAAAAGATGAGCATAAGTCTAAGACGTCAAACGACACTCTCTGAGAACTTCAGTTCGTATGCTCTGATGATTTGCGTTTCGAATGCAGAGAGAAGAGCCTGACATTTGCGTTCGATGCACATCTTCAAAATGAGTATGTTCAATTGAAAACTTTGAAAAGAGACTTATGTCGACAGCGTTCTACCACATTGTCAACACATCAACATGATCAATGATTTTGAACTGAAACAACAGATCTCTAGTGAAAGAAGTAAAGCGTATTTGAGAAGAGCAAAGATTCTCATTCACAAGCTTGTGTTCAAGATTAATAAGTTCTGTGAGACTCGCTCGCTAGACGAGAAGAACGTTTTCAGATTACACAATATTTTCGAGTTGAAAGACTGCTCTCGATTGAATTCAGATAATTATGTTTCAACACTCATAAATCGAAAGATGTTGACTGACGCGTTGAAGAAAGACGAAAGTCTGAATGTTTCTTTGAGCGACTGTGAAGAGCTCAGTCTTCTGAAGGTGAAAGAATCGTTAATCTGCTTGCATGAGCATCATCGTCTTGCAGCGACGACACGATACTTCTTTCAGTCGAAACAAAAGTGATGAATTGTGAACTTATACTTGAACAATATAAGAACTGATTTATTCTCTCGAAATTTAGTGAGCTTGCTAATTCTCGTCTCAAGATTTGAATTCATCAGTGATCACTGCTTTGAAAGAAGTGTACTCGAACTCTCGAAACTTTTGCGATGAGAATATTTTTTGCAACTTGCGCTATTGTCAACTGAGAAATGACGAGGCTGAGGCAGGAAAGTAAATGGCTCGATTATCAGAAAGCAAGCAAACAGACGTCGCGCAGTTACAGAACATGATCAAGAAAATCTCTGAGATGATTGCATTGCAAGACGTTTTGAATGCGTTACTTCTCTTTGTGAGCTTGTGATCATCAGTGTCGATTGATGTTTTTCATCGTCTGCTAATCTTGCGCTGTTCAGAGATGATGACAGCTCATATTATGTCAACGCTTCTTACAAATTTTTGCTAAAGTATGAGCAGAAGCTATCTAACTGTTTAGCAGTAGTCAAGACAACGTGAGAACAAATTCTCAAGCTCACTGACACGTCATACTTTCATCTTGACGTCAACATCGTGCACATAATTCAGAGTCAATCTTTACTGACTTTCTCTGAGAATTATCACTTTATAGAAAATTGCATGCAGAACGAAATTCTCTTTTCGATCATCATGAACAGGCAACAGAGATTAGATATCTTTCGTCGTCTTTCTGTCATTTCTTATCTCATTCTCTCTCTCTACATCTTCATCGAAGACACAAAGCATATCGAATCTTTCATCAAGATCATGAAAAGACTTTTACTCTTATGATTTAAAAACTTCGTTCGTCAGGCTTTTGAAAGACTGTACACGAGTCAGACACAAATCATGAAGCAACGAAGCGAAACAATGTTTAGACTCTTTTCTCACAGCGCTAAAGAGTGCTTTCAAGTCATCTATCAACAGCTGTGACTTTTCGTCATGCGTCGTTTCTTCGAAATGACTGACATACAATCGAGAAAGAACGCTGAAAGATCAATGAAAATCATCACGAGTGAGACAGAGAAGTGATGACATCGATTTGACGAGCTCGCATCGAAGAGTGAGTTTGACTTCGCGCAAATTCATCATCTTTGTACTCAGAATTCGAAGAAAAAGATAATTCGCGACTTTCTTCATCAGACTCAATCATCAGATGTCTATCAGTTTGACGAGACTGTTTTTAACTCTGAGATTCAACGAATCTCTTGAAGTCTCTCGAATGTACAGCTCAGAGATATTCATCGCTCAGCAGCAGAATTCTATTTCAACGCTCAACGCAGCCTCAAACTTTCGAAGCGTTGCGATAGATTATTTTATCAATCATTTTTGCTGAATCGCAAAGTTCTTTTTCGAGAGATGATTTATAACGATGACTCGAAACTCGTCGAGATTGCTGAACAACGTCGAAGAAATATTAACTCTCTAGCAATCAAGCGAAATATCTTTCGCGCCTTTTTCGACAACTTAGCATCTGTGTCTCGTATAGAGACTGTAATGTCATCTGTCAATAACAAAGTTGACGCGTTCATCGTCTCTGTTTCTCACTCTCTCAGAAATGAAAACCTCTCTTGAGAGTCAACGTTCGAGTCGTCATCTACGACACATCGCTTGTCTCAATTCAGTGCTAGAAGAAACAACTTCAATGAACATCAAGCAAATCTATCGCACAAATATCGCTTGGAAGAATCTTTGTCAGATATTATGTTGTCAAGCAATCTTCTTCACAACTTCATTCAAATGAATCTTCAAGATCAGTCTATGCATGTCATGCTATACGATCTCAATTTGACTTGATTTCACTGCATAGAATTCACTGAGATTAACTTCAATCACTTTGTACTACGACATAAAGAATGCGTGTACTACTGCATTGATCAGATTGAAAGACTTGATACTGTCGATCTGAAAAAATTATACAACACTATATTGAAGTCAAAGAACATTGTGTTCTTTGAGAATTTCGCGCAGACTCGTACAGGCTCGAGAAGCAGAACAATGACGAATTTGAACGCACTTAAACTCGAGATGACGATTTGCGAAACAGTGAATAATAGAAAATCATTTCTTGAAGAGTTATCATCTAGTTAACTCAACATCGATGAGTGTTTGAACATAACTAGCGTGCACGTTCGACTCATGTTACTCTTCATTTTCGCAGACTGTATGTGATAGAATGAATCAAGTCTGCATTGAAGCAGCAGCAGTAATAGATTTACATTAAAGATTCTCGAGAGTACTATTCGCTCAAGTTGATTATTCTATCTAAATTTCGATCATCAATCAACGTTCTCTTTCCTCAGATTATATCACTGACTGTTAATAATAGTTGAGGCGAGAGCAGCATGAAGAAAAGCGTGACGATTTTTCTGTACTTGAGAGCGATCAAAACCTTGCGTTGCGCTTCAATCTATACGAACTCATCTTCGAAATTTGATTCAACTCTTTGTACTCTGTCACAAGCAAAGCTTGAAGATTCTCAATGTCTAGAGCAACAAGTCACTCATCAACTGCAGCGACGTTTCACTCTTCTGCCTCATTTCACAAGCTGTCGATTTTGCGAATGTTGTCAAGTTTATTTCGAATACTTAAAGTTGTTCGAGATTTCTCAAATTGTTCTGCGATTTTTAGGTTGAGAATCTTGCGACATTCTTCGTGATCTGCATTTCTGAATGCAAAATAGACTACGATAGCAATCTCAGAATTCGTTTATCGTCTGTAAGACATCGTTGTTTAAGTCACGAAGAGATGAAGATCGAGAAATAGACAAGAAGATCGCGATATGATTGTTTATAAATGCTTGACTTATACTAACAAGGCAATTTACAGAGACTTCAACTTCAGTCGTTGATACTACTACGCAATGTCTAACATGTCACATAAAATCAAGAAAAGTCATCAAGAATATGTAAAGTCTTCGTTCTAGTGTTCATAAGAAAAGTTCGTGCAACTGCTTGAAGAAGCGTGATTCTTGCGAGTTAGCTCGTAAAGAAGATTGTTGATTTCTAAGATTCAGCGTTTTAGCTTGTCAAGATAGTTGCTCACTCGTTGAATTTGTCTAGACTAGTCAATAGAACTCAACATCTGAGAGAAGCAGAATTTCGCATCTCGTTTGCTTCTTCATACTTTCAGCAGTTAGCTCTTGCATTGCGTAATTGTAGAGAATACGACACTTACTTACATTTTAACTGTCGCACTAATGCAATAAGATCATTCGCAAAATTTTCGCGAAACTGAGTCTTCGTCTTTAGTCGCAAGACAGGTTCAGTAGCTGATTTTATCTCTAGACTAGAAAGTGTCGTGTAGCTGAGAGAAGATAGAGAATTGACTTGAACGTTGTTAACATTCGAATTGCTCATATCATCTGACATCTGTTGCTGATCAATTCATTGATCAGCTTCTGTGCTCATTCACTGAAAATCAAAGTTTCATTGACTTTCACGCGTAACATTGTCGTCTGAGTCGTTAATCTTTAGTCCGTTCAAGAGTTTTTGTCAGACGTCATCGTTGAAATTCAGTGCGTCTGTCATATTCACTCGTTGTCTTGTTTTTAGCTTGTGAATTTCAGTGATCTCAAGTTCACGATTAATGTGTGAATCTTTTATAGTAATTAATACAAGAATGCTGACTCATTCTTTCAGCTGTTTTCGTTATTTGAGCGCTCGTTCATCTATTCTCGCAGTCTAGATTAGCAGTCAATCAGCTTGCTGCATGATCATCAAGGTCGAAGACTGCCTTTATTCTCAACTACTTTAAGAATATCTCGATTGTTCATTATTACAGCTCTGTGACCTTGCACATGTCGATCGTCTAATCAAATATGATTTGAGCAAAGTCAGATGACTCACTAGCTCTGCGAACAATTCTTGTAAGACATTACTTAGCTCACTCAGCGTCTGTAAGACGTTTTTAGCTTACTCAGCGTCTGCTCTTACTTTCTGTCGCTGCGACTACGTTTCGCTCACTCAGCGTGTGACAGCAACGTATCACTCACTAATCTGTGATTCACACTTGCGATGACAACGCTTTTACTGATTAATACAGAATTGACTCATTCTTCAGTATTAATTCTAGATAAAAGAATCGCTTTAAATGATCTCAAAAGGCGAGATGCATATTAGATGACTATCAGATACGTCTTTGCTCTCGTTTTCATCTTTGAAATCTTTGCTCAGCCCTTGATATCATGTCATTCACATCAGAACGTGAATTCAACACTGCTTGAATGATCTCTAAGCGTGAACGTCGCTGCGTTTCTTGAGTGTTGAAGAATTACGACGATGAAAAGATTCTTGAGAATATTCATCGATCTCATTCAGAAAAAAGCTGGAATGTCATTTGTGACAAGTACAATGAGATGATTTCATTCTATTGACAACAATCTGTTGATGCAGTTTACTCAAAGTGAAAGATTCTTCGATCTTGCAACATCTCAACGTCAACATCATTGATCTCAAAAGAAAGCTTCGCTCAAGCTGATGCATTTCAGAAACTGATACAACAAGTGATGAGTGATGTAAGCTCGTCTGTGTTTTCTTACGAAGTCTTTTCTGCTAATACATACATCTAAGAAAACATCAACGAGCTACGAGACACAATACAAGAACGACTTGAACAACTTCGAACTTACAGTCAAGAATTGAAACTATGATGTTGATGTGAAAGAATATGCCTTGCAGATTACAGAGCTCATGAAAGCACAAAGAAAGATGACGAGAATGATCACAGAAGCTGCTTGTGAATTTCGCTTTCAATGAGTTATCTAGATATAAATCAAGTGAATGTATGAGTTGTAACATCTTGCATTATTTCAATAAATTCTTTATCGAAGATTTAGAAGATGATATTTCGAAAAGAATGTTTTCTTTTTGAGATGACTGCTAGAGTATGACGAGTAATCTTTCAGTCGATCTTCAAACGAAGTCTCTCGATGAAAACGTCTTAGCAAAAATTATGTTTGAAGTGAAAAGAATGCGTTCTAGATGAGCAATTCTGCCTAGAATAGAATATTCAACACGTGCGTGAAAGCTACTCATTCGTGTAAAGCTGAGACAATTCTCTATAAGTAGTAGGCTCTTGAGTCTCATACTCAGTAGAAACGACAAGTTGTCTACATTGTCTAGCACATTCAAGTCTTTGAACACAGCTTCTTTGATTCATAATGTCTGATGAACTTCTCTCAGAAACAATGATGAGTTTTCAGCATCATTCACATAAGAATATGATTAAAAATCTGAATAGAAAAACGCAACAATTAAGTCTTGTTGAGCGTGCGTCAGATGATCGAACTGAGAGTTTCTCAAGGAATTTTATCATCGAAAAGAACATTCTCGACAGCAGATTCTTGAGCTCAATCATCATGTCACTCAGCTTAGTGAAGCGCTGCATCATGTCGAGCTTACTTCACAGAACGATCGAATAGCTTTGAACAAGACTCACGCTCATCTCAAGAAGCTGCAAGCCGATTATAGTCAGTTCGAAGCTTCACGAACTAGATTCAAGAATGATCTTCACGAAGAAAGACAGAAGCATCGAATGTGTCAGAAAGCTCTCAATCATGAACGCATTCGTCATAGCGAGACGAAAAAGAATCTCAACTGCGTCTGAAACGCACATACAAGATTAGAGAAGATCATTTTCAAGATCTCATATCAGATGATCGCATTGAGAGAAGAGAAAACGAGTGACTTCATCGACATCACTGAACTAATGCTTGAGCTTGAAGTCAAAGCTTTCAAGATTCAGAGTCTAGAAGACGCTCTGATACATCAGCAAGAACAAAATTACAGCGATCTTCTTCTGATTGAAAGAAGACTTCACAAAAGATCAGTACAGCATCAAGAAAAAGTCACAGCAAAGATCAAGATCATCAGTGAATTGAAATCTCAGTTACGTCGTGAAAGACTCAAGATCAACGCCGAGAATACAGAATCAAAGGTCAAAGTTTCTAAAAGAGCGAGAAGAAAGTGAAAGCATACTCGTGACAAGAGTCGAGCTTGCAAAGATGTCAGCACAGAGAAAGCAGTCGATAAACAAAGCTTGAGTGATTCATTGAAATCAAGTGATGAGACATTTGTAGAAACTTTCAAGAAAGAGATAGTGCAGTCATGCTGAAGAATTTAGACGATTCTCTCGTTGCGCGATATGAAGTATGACGTTCTGCGTTCATCGATGTACATCAATGTATTTCATGAGATCTGATTGAATTAATCTAATGATGAGTACTTGTTGCACAATGTAGAATATAACTGAGAGAGAAAAGTCTCAATCGTCGTACTCAAGACTTTCTTGAATGTCTGACCTCGATTCTGTCAAATGAATTTCGCAACTAAGTCATTTACCTTGATATAAATGAGTTTGACGAATGACAAAGAAATCAAAACCCTTGAATAAAAAGAAATTAAAACACGAATGCTTGATATAGAGCAACGAACTCGACTTGTTGCCGATAGAGAAAATGACTACAATGTCACACATCTCGAGACTTGAACTTGTGTCTAGATCAATCAACTTTTCAACTGTCTACGAATCTGAGTGATCAGAGTTTCGTGTCAGCTTTGCTTGATGTGTGACACTTAATTGACTCACATCTTCTGAATAATGATTTGTTTCTTTCGATAGACACTCATCATGACAGCAGTCAAAAGCGTGTTGTGTTAACATATTTGCGTCGTCGAAGTCATCACGATATTCTCAATGTGCAATAAAGATAGTCAGATAACAGTGTCAGAAAGACGTTGAAATTGTCAAATTAATCTTCTGAGAGATTGTTTCATCGCGACAATATTCGTAAGCGACTTTTGCATGATAAGACAAGATTTGTCATACTAGATTGCTGCCTTGATTTTAGTCTCGCAGTAGTCAATTGTCAATCACACGATGAGTGAAGACAAAAGCAATAGCGTAAGTATGCTCTTATCTTCTCAGCATTCGTCTAGATTCTTTCTTTAGCTGATTTTTTGCTGATCAAATATAAAGCATGAGCAAGTTCTACGTGTTACAATTAAACAAAAATAATCTATGTGACATAACATAAGTCTGTTATGCTCATCATGAATACTGAATCTCAATCATCTTCTTCTTCAAATATTGCAAAGAAACATGTCATAAAGTCAACTCTCAGTTCAATTTCTGTCACGTCTTTCTTCACTATTGAACGTTTGCATGTCATTAATCTTTCGCCTCTTCAGATTTCGAGCTTATCAGTCATCACGTTACAGCATATTTCGTTGCTCTCGATGATCTGCTTACTCATCATTCAACAAATCGAGATTTTATCAACTATTCTATGAGTTTGCTCGCTTGAATCATCGAGAGATAAGATCATTGCTGTGAATGATGTGAATAAGAACGTCGTTCTTTTCATGATCAAATATCTTCATCATCATATTATCAAACACTCGAGGCTCGATGTTCGAATTTTTCACGAAACTTCTGTTCAATCGCAAAACCTCGAGATCACAGATCTTCTTCATTACACTCAAGTTATTCAGAATTGAAATATGCTTTGAAACGCTTATATTGAGCTTTCGATTCTCATTATTTCTGAATCTGCTTCGCAGCATGACTCGACCACTGTTTCTTCTATCGTCATGTCTTTCAAATCTCAAATCGCATGCGTTAACATCATTTTCTTTTCGTCGTTGATGTCTACAGAAAGAGCTGCGTCTCAGATGCTCATTACAGACGTATACAGCGACGAGAATCACTGACGTTGACTTGCAGAATATTGACGTGACTGTTCGCGACTCGACATCACAATTAACATCTCGAACTTCGAGAAAACACTCAAGAATCGTGAGATGTTACGAATTTGAGATCATAACATGAATACTCTTGTGATCACGAAGGCAAATTTTGATCATGTTGTCTTTACAGCGAAGCAGTTCAGACGAGTTGAATTTAAGGTAGAAGAATGATTACGAGATGAATAGTAGTTAAGAAGAAGAATGTATGAGTCTTTGACTCATCTTGCTTTCACTCGCTTGTGATTTTCCTAGTCATCATCATCATCTACTACTCTTACTTTTCTCTCACTCTTTCTCTCGTTCATCTTCACTTCATCTCAAACCTTTCGCTGCATATTCTCACAGCTCATATCTCGTCACTTCATCACTTCGCTCTTAACTTCGCGATCTGAGCTTCTAGATTTCGCAGTGCGTGATTTTGAAATGTGAAAGAGAGAATTGCTTCTTGAATAAGTTCAACATTTTAAACGACAGTGACGCAAAATCTTGCACAGACTCGAATATAAAAGTATGAACTCTGATTACTGTTTGCAACGAGTGCGAAGAGAGAAATCGATCATGAGATACATCTTTGATTGTTGAGAAAGTGATTCTAGATTTCGGCATATTGCTGAAACAACGTTGCTGATCTAGATTGTAGTTGCGCATGAGATAGCTGTCAGAACGACTGCGATTTAAAGATAACGATAGATAATTAAGTCACTTGCAAATATTGTCTGATGATGAGAAGAAGTTGTTCTGCCTTCTGCAGAAAAGTTGATCGCTGCTTGTATTGTCGAACGTGTCGTTGAGCTGTGATGTCTTTCTTCTCAAAGATCGAGTTGACTGAGAGCACTGAATCACGAGATTCAACATGTTCAGAGAAGAGCGAAAGACGTAAAGAGATTGAAGAGAGAAAGAAAGCAGGTTGAAATTATCTACTCTTACAAGGAAATTTCCAGTGATTTATAGTGCGTTGATCAGCTGCAGAGATACTCTCGATATCATCATTCGTTCAGCATCAGCATTTCTGTTTCTCTTCAACATGATCTCGACGAATTTCAAAAGTCAGTATTGATGCTCAGAAGATTCAGAAACTGAAATCGCTTCTTAACAGAAGCGACACATTCACGTTTTGTCGAGCGTTGTTTCTACATGTGACTTCTATGATCGATAATGAAGAAAGAGAAGAGAGTTAAATGAGATTAATAATATGAAACTTATCTTGTACATGATTCTTGAATCAAGTCTTTTCGTCTTAGTCTTTAAGTCGCACGTTCAACAATTCTCTCTTCACGAAAGAATCAATACACTTCGCATTCTCGTCGTTGCAGACAAGAAATCTGACAGACTCTTTCTATTGAAAGAATCAGCTGAAGTCAGCTAGCTTGTCTCATACATGTCACATGAGCATTAGAATTAAATCAGTTCATCAAGACTCTATTTTCTTATTTGAAACGTTGTAAACTTCTTGTCATAACGTATTCATCGATTAAACTGAAGTATGTTAGCGCTATCTTCTCGTACTGAGAAAAGGTCGAACGTATCGATGCAATGCAAATTTCAAGTCACAATATTCTTTTCACTCGTGATGCAGTCGTGAACGATAGTTTCAGCAAGCGCTTTTCTTCATCAATATTTGCATTCTCAAACCAAGCTTTAAAATAATATCACGAACTATACATTTGATCGCGCACAACGAAATTCTCTGACAATGATCGATCAGACTTCTGTTTGAAAAATACATCTGCATAAATCTTTGACGTCATAGCTTCGTGCTTTGCTAACGTATTGAGAAATGAGCAAATCTGCCTTCAGAGAATATCTTTTTCAACGATTGTGATTGCTTTCTCTATGTTTGTGAGACTTCAAACAAGCAATAGCAAGACGTGAACGCAGAGAAACATATTCTCATCATCAACACGCTGTAGAATAATCGAAAATGTGATGAATGTAAGTTGTAAAGCAAGACAGATGATTTTTCAAGAAGACTCAATCTCAAGAAATGTTAGACTCTTTAATGTTGAACGAGACTGCTGATGATTAAAGTCTATTTTCTCAGTCTTTATTATACTGATCTCTTGAAACGCGAGACGAAAAATTGACTTTGACGAGTCTGTTGATTCATATTCAAAGAGAGCAGCAATGTTCGCGACTGTCATGAAGACTTCTTGTGTCTTGAACTTGATAGTAACGCTTTTGATGTAATTGTCAAGTAGATCGTCACGAATTTGATGAATCACAGCTTCGAACTCGACGACTGATTTATCACAAGAAAGAATCTCATGTGTCTTAATGAGCACGCTTTCTATAGACGACGATCGATCAGAGGTCGATTTCTTTTTGCTTAGAAAGAAGTTGAAAAATGTTATGATGCTGTCACGAGCGCTTTCGAAGAATGTAATGCACGTCAATGATCATGTGTATAGCGATAGCTGCTGCAGAGAGTGAGAAGAAGCAACAATGACGAGATGATGATAAAGATGATCAACGATTGAGTTATTGTCTGCAGCTTTATTATATCAATTACGAGCAACTTTCGTTCAATTTTCTCTAACTCTGATATTCTCTTCAACGATCATATCATATCGCGCTAAATCTTCGAGACTTTCGACTCATGTATCTTTGAATGCTGAACTCGTTTCGAGAAGAAGCGCTAACATCGAGTACGCGAAGTAAACGAAAGTGAGCATTTAATCTCGTGACTCTGAAAGTCGATTTCTTAGAATCTCAAGAAAGAAATGAATTTCATGACATCACATTCTGTCTGACATCGAAAGATTAGCGACGAGATTTCTTAGTCACGAATTCGCAGATGAATGATCTGTTATCATGAAAAAGTCGTAATGTTCATGTAACAACTGTTTGTGAAGCGCAATGAGAGCTTGTCAATTGTCGTTGCTGAGATTCAAGTCTCAAACGATTGAATGAAGCGTAATACACTTGACTTCTATCATACGTATTTCGACATAGATGTCATCAACTTTCTTTATCAATTCAGAAAGCGTGATAGATCTAGTCTTTAATTGTTTGATGAACGACGAAGAAATTAGAGCATAGTATTCATCTGAATCTCTGAAATATAGAGAGAGATTCATGCAAAGAGCTTCAATCTTTTGCACGATAGTCAATCAATACTTTGCATCTGAATTAACAGATTCAGAGTTCTTCTTGAATCTAGCTTGACTCATTGTCGTTTCAATTAAAGCATACTCTAAATCTGAATCTGAATCTGTCAATACAGCTTGATCGCGCATCGTCTTGATCAAAGCATACTCTGCATCTGAATCAATAGATATCGAGTTGTTCTGAAAATCAACTTGAGTGATTGATAATTTAATCAAAGTATACACTGCGTCTGAATCTGCAAACATCGAATTATTCTGAGAACTCAGTCTAACAAGCTGCGATGAGAATATTGAAATGACAGAGAAATCTTGCAATAGAATGCGTTGCTCATCTTTTGTTTTCTTTGAGCTGATAACATAAACTCTTCGATCATAAATGCGAGCGACTGTAATGATTCTTCTCAGACGCTCACGTTTTCAAATCTTTGGTAGAATCTTGATGCTTTGACCTTGAGTAGAAACAGCTTTTGTCGCGTTCTTTGACTTTTTCTCAAGCTCTCGAGTTGACAGAGAAACACAGAGTGCTTCGAATGAAGATCTGAACTTTGCGTCTTCATCTATACTGAGCTTCATAGTCTCGTCGTGAGTAAAGAATTATTGACTGAGTATTTCGCACGACTTTTTGAAAGCTTTTGCCTGATGATAATTTCTTAGATGTCGCGTTTCGTCAGTAAAAGTAGAATAGAAATGTTTGTTGATGCTTTGACCAAAATCTTAAGTATATGTTGATGAATCTTTCAGCTCGTTGACGATGTTGCTGTTAGATCTTTTCTCTACTCAAGAATTAGTCTGCACTCTGTTTGCAGTCTTTTTCACTTCGTTTCTTACTTGAATCTCGACTTTGATTAATCGATTATCAGAGCAACAAGAAGCAATCAAGCAACTGTTATGAAGTCTTGTTCATTGATCTATCATAGCGTTCTACACTTGTCGAGCGATGTAAGACTGAATCTGTCATAACGAAGAAAATCGCAACGCGTGAAATGATGAAATTAGCAAGTCTCAACGAGACAAAGAGATCATTCTTTTTCAATGCATTATTTGTTTGAGAGTTATCTTTAATCAGAGTTGAGTCTAAGCTGTCTGACGTGCTATTAGATTGCATGAACAAGACGATAGCTGCAAGTATGAAGTTATATGAGAAGAGAAGGTAATAGTGTGATCTGACACACAAGAAACGACGACTGATATCAGCACTTAATCGTTAATGCTCATGATTCGCTTGAATGTCTCAACGACGACTCAATCTCATGCAGATGTTTTTGATTTGAGCATAAGCTCTTTGATCATCAATTTCATGACTGCATGAGCTCATCGATCATCAAATGTCTCTCTCGATTGAGAACAATCTTGCTTCTCGACTAGAAGCAAACGTTTTCTTGCCTTGCTCTCGAACTACTACCTTGTCGAGATAAATATTGTTAACGCGATCTTCAAATACAAGAAAATAGATTGATCAGCACAGCGAAAATTATTTCTGACTGTGACTTTTGCGTTAACAATAATTATCTCAGATATTGTAGTAGAAGCAATATTTTCTTGCCTTGCTTCTGAATCAAAAGCAAACGTTTACTTGCCTTACTTCGAAACTAGAAGCAATGTTTTCTTGCTCTGCTTTCGAATCAGAAGCAATATTTTCTTGTGCTATCGACTTCGCAAAATTCGTCTGCGATTTACATGAAGATATACTCTAATGATTTCTCATGATATTTTGATTCGCTTTCAGAGACGCAAGCTCGTGATGTAGAGAGTTCTCTTCAGAACTAAAACGTTTGAGACTTTGTGCTTCTCTGTCGCTTTTCTTTGTATACAGTCGCTTGTCATCTTCTGATATCGCTCACGCGTGAAGTGCTTGATGAGCTCGATCGTGACAGTCAAAGCTTCATACAAGAAGTAAAAGAGCGTCATCTGAAAGCGAGCGCAGATGTCAGATGCTCGTTTTTAATTCATCGTTCGTCATATGATAGCGAGTTCACTCACTCACAGCATTCACTTAAAGAGTATCAACGTTTCAATATAAAATCTCGTCGATCAAATATGAAGCTTTTGTATGATGCTGATATGAAGCTATGTACGAAATATAAAGATTGTATGACGTATGATATGAATCTAATTAGCGCGTTTTATGAAGTCTATATAAAGACTTACTGTAAAGCATGTATGAAGCTTGTCATGACGCGTATCATGAAGCTGACAGAAAGAATGATATAAAGCTTTCTACTGTGTATGTAGCATTGCTAAGACGATGAGAAGCTCGTTATGAAGTCTATTTCTTCAACTGATGATGAAGCAGTTATCAGACTTTCGAGTAAATCAATCGCTTATTTCAATGATCGAAGCAATGACTGTGACACTTGATTCTCTAGATAACATCGCTCAAACGATTAAATGCTTCACACACTCAATTCGAATGCACGATGTCAGCTAGCTTGTGTTCAACTCGTCGTCTTGTTTCTTCGCATGACAATCATCTACAACGTTCGTATTCTTGACGATCTTAGAATCAGATTTCGCGTCGTCTCGTGAAATCAAGAGTGAAGATGCGCTGAAAGTAGAGTCTAATGTTGTAGAAAGTGAGCACGAGAGATGATTGAAATTTACTTTGACACAAATCTTTCTTGTTGTTACGTATGATCTTGATTCTCGTTCGTAGAAGCTCAAACACGACATTCTCATCTTGCAGAAGCTTATCGACGATGTAGAAATTGTCGATTTTTCGCAAATGCTTAAGATATTCAGCGATCTTTGCTCGCTGAATGTCGACGCTCAGATTACTTCATATTTCGAGATTCTTGTCGAGAAATTCATCAGCTTCATCTCTTGCTTTCTTCATATCACGTTCAGCAAGATCTAGACTCTTTCAATTTGACAACATGTTGTATCATAATATTAATGCGTCGTAATAAAATGTTTGACGTTGCAAATTCTATGTGCTGTCAGTTGCAATCAATGATGTGAGAGCTAGTCTTTCTAAGTGCTGATGAGTGAAGACATTCATGTCAATCGATTCAAGATGATGCTAAAGCAGCGCGATCACAAAAATTGATTTGAATCAGTACTTATGATTTATCTTGTTACATTAATTTATCGTCTAATTGCACTAGCATAGTGACGTTCATAAATTGAAAAATCACGTCAGAATTAGAGTACATTATTACAGAACGAGAAATAGTATTAATGATTAAGTGACAGTCAGACATCATTGTTTCTGATCACACACTATCTTACTGCTGCTTCGATTGCTTCTTGATTTATAGATGCATCAAAACACATTCGTTCTCTATGCGATATCACTCTGTCATGTTCGTAAAACGTCTTCAAATGACGTGAAAATACACAAAGTTGATTCTGTCTGACAGTCTCATGCGAACAGACTGCTGATCAAGATTTCATGTGCATCTCAATGAGTAGAGAGTTTGAAACAGTGTGAAATACGATTTCTTCAGAACAATGCTATCATCATCAGTGTCTTGCAAGATTACTCTCAAGCACTTGATCATTCGCAAGAAGGTACGACTGATGCTCTGATGACAGATTCTTTGAAGCATTGTCTTCTCGTCACAAGACAATACTTTGTTTTTCTAAGCGACTCAAGAGCTGCAGCCGAAAATAGCACAGTGACTTTTCAGAAGCTTGTGTTTATGTTCATCTGTGTGATTCTCTTGCATCAAGAGTGTCAGAAAGAGATTGTTGATTCATTAATGTGCAACACTTTTGACTATACGAGTGACAAGAATCTCAAGCGGCTTCGCTTGAAAGCTCTTTGAGCGAACAAGCTAATAAATTCGCTGAGCAAACAAGATTGAGACGAACGAGCGTCAGATTTGTTTTTTCTCTGTTAATGTTCATCAATCTTGACTTCGAGTCACAGACTGATCATTGATCATCTTGCGCAGAGATCAGAGAATCTTCTTCGTAAGGCAGATACGCGAACAGCGCTCGTCAAAGTCATGACTACTTTGTCAAGCGACTGATTCAAGCGAAATACACAGTTGACTTGACTGCGATGTCTAATTGAACATATTTTTCAATATCTCTTTTCGTCAGAAGAATATTAAGTAATGAGCTGTTGTAAGTCTCAGCGCAGCAGTTCAGTTAGACATAGCTAATGTGCGCAAGAGAACATCAAATTCTTCAAAGTCTTGATTATTCAACAGAGAGTGCTTTTGCGATCTTTTCTCTTTTCGACGAAAATCGAGCTTGAAACTCTAACTCTGATCTCAAGACATGTTTGTCTATCTACAGAGTATATTTTGCAAAGAGCGACTTTTCAGATATGTTAGTCTCAAGTGAGCGAGAACTCGATGAATCTATTACTGATATGAGTATACAAAACGAAAATGTCTCTGCGTCTTTGTCATTTCAAGCTTTCTCTCTATCGAACTTCGACCTCAAAAATGCTTGATTGACGTCGAATGAAAATTTCTCTCGCAGTTTACAAGTCTATATGTCACTATCGAATTTTACTTTTTTTAATTTCGTGAAATCGTTGACGACATCGATCATGAAATCATCATTTCAACTGAAGAAATTCTACTTTCAGAAGCTCATTAATCTTACGAGCATAATGTTGAAGAGTTTCACGCAAATATCGAAACTGAATTTTATCAACTCTAGATCAACGACAGATAGAGAATATCAACAACATTATTATGAATCTTTCGATACTGCATTTTTTTAAATATCATTAAGCACTCAATTCGAAAAATTCGACATCAGTCTCAAGAGAACTTCAATAGCATGAAGCTAGCGTCTTCAGATTTCAGATATTCAAATGCTGTCTCTTCATTGCGCATGAATAAGTCTTCTTTCTCGAGTCTAATTCTCTCTCTTGAAAGCTCGACTAAAATGCTGTCGTTCTTGTTTTCGTGAGATTCATGAATATATTGCGACAGATCATTCTTCGTCTCAGACTCGTCGTTCAGTAAAATTTCGTAAAATAATGTGTTTGTCAACTCTCGATCTCTTACTGTAGTCGAATCGTAAACGTCAATATGCACGTCTACTCGAGGCTTTGATTTTGTTGAGACAAATAACGTGTGAGGCGTGATTCTCTAGTATGATCAGTTCGTAGCAAGTCATTGATAATGAATAACTTACTATGATGTCTGAGCACAGTGCCTTGCACTCGTTCGATCATTTCTCATACATCAGGTTAATCGTCGTAAATAATCTCTTCTCATTCACAGATAAGATGCATTTCGTTCGTGTCTCAACAACTTTTGCTGCTATAGCAATTCTAGCATCTCTCTGAAGATCAGAATTGATGCGCTTTGAGAGAATTTGAAAGTCGACGCTGCTTTGACGCTGAAGAATACTGTTTCTAGTCTCTTTCATGTTGTTGTGATATGCAGAGTGATGAGAGATGATCGAAAGAAAAATCAAAAATCGAGATTTTGCTTTATGAGAGCATCTTCTCTCTTTGAGTTTCTCATCGAGGAAAATCAATGATCGACGAGCGCATCACACTGATCTGCAGTCAAAGAGCGAGATTATCATCAGCTCTTTTGATCTTGACACAATCATGTCACTGCGATCAGTAGATGATTAAGATCTGTGCTATCTAGCGTTACTACTTCATTCAAAAGTTATGACAGCATAATTGAAACATTCTCATGCTGTCATGACTTTTCGCACTCACTCTCGTCACTCATCAGACTGATGCTTTATCGTCTCGACTAAGTCGATTGTTGTTCTCGCTGATGCTCAGATGACGCAGAACATAGATCACATGTCAAAGATCAGAATCTCTCGTCTTCAATCTTTTTCTCTTATTTTCAATCTATCTGTATTTGCACTTTTCTGACAAAGTTCTCGATAATGTTATCTATTCGAAACCTGTTCTGAATATAGCAATGAAAATTCTACGTCAATTCATAAGTGAAAAAGTTGCAAACTGACAGATTCTAATGATCATCTGTAAATTAACATCTCGCTTTCAGAAGCAAGTTCGATCTGCGATTCAAATATATCAAGAGACAGCAAATCAACAGAACTTGAAGATTGTTGAATCTGATAGAAATCTTCTGACGCTCAGAGACGTAATTGAGAATCATTGACTGCAACTTTACGAAGACTCGAGCACGTCAGCTGACATATTTGAGCACATGTTGATATTCAAAATGTTCTTGCATCGCAAATTGCTTGAAGACTACGTCGAAACATCTTATGTGATCAATGAGAACATTGTCTGCTTAGATAGATTCAAATTCACATTAGAGAATCATCAACAAGCTGCTTGCGAACTTGACATACATCTGAATCAACTTGATGATACTTATCAACAACGTGTTGTTCTTGTTCTTGATGAGCTCATGCTCGATTGAGCTCATGTAGAAAGCAAAATGCAAGCAGCTTTAGCAAGAGATAAGCGATCGAGTAGCGACATTCAATCGTTGATTGATCGTGATGATTGAATAAGCTTGACTGCTGTGATAAAGAAGAATCAACTTCTTACTACGAAACTGTTGTTCAAAGATGATTACACACTGAGAGTAATTCAGCGTAATATTAATCGAATTCAAAAGAAGTAGTTTCACAAGCTTATTGATTCGTCGACATTCATCATCAGCAAGCATGTCAGCAAGTTGTCTGTTAAGACGAGAAGTTCTGTTATTTTGAATCTGATCTCGACAGCATCTTCTTTGTACGCTGATTCATGAGAGAAAGACGAGAGCAATTGATCGATTAAAAAAGACAATGATTAAGAGAAAATCTCTGAGATCGAATCAAGAAGTCTATCAAAGAATTCTTTTCAAAGACATTGATGTTTTCGTACTTCAAGATTTCTTAATTCATCTGTCGATGCATGATGATGAGTTCTACGATGTTGATTCAAACGAGATGATGAAGAACAACTACTACATAGAAATAAATATTCTCTAATCGTAATCTGAAAAGCTTACGAGATTGACTACGTTTATCTGCAAGATGATCATAGCACATGAGTCTAGAATCAATGCTATTGCATCTCACTGATGTCTCATTTCTTTGTCATATGAGAATGTCATCGAAACTTACAAATTCTTAGTGTGACAGACATAGAGAGCAACTGCGTAAAGTTACTTGAGACTCATATCATCATTCTTCATGTCTATAGAAAATCAATATTTCAACATCGAGTCGATGTTTCTTATTCAATATTTTCAAGTAACTATTGATCGTGCTACTGAGATAAGTGAATTTCTTGATACTGCTATCATTTCACGTAATAATGCTCTGATGATGAATGCAATGCAACAAGACAGAGAACATCAGAGAAGATGAAGAGACTACAAGATGCATACAATCTGATTGCTGTCACAATCAAAACAAGTCACTTGCAGATTTGTCAAGAGAATGAATTTGTAGAACTAAAGCACTTATAGAGTCAAAGAAAAGCTACAGTTTGCAATAAATCAGTCAGACTTATCACTCTCAATTGTTGTTCGCTTCAAGCTAGACAATCTGTTGAGTTTATTCATCTCTGATCTCGATGATTTATCGTATATACTAATGAGCATGTTGCAGATAAGCGCTACAGTATCAGTATTTCTCTGAGCATGACAACAGCATTCAAGACAGCTGACTTTCTCATCGAGCAAGTCAAAGTCAATCTTGAAGATGTAATTCTTCTTCTTGATACGAAATTGAAAGCGATCAGCGTAGCTGTCGCGATGAAAGAAATTGAAGTTGCGACTTGAAATTGAAGCGATATTGTCGTCGTCTTCGTTCGTATCATCAGAGAAAAAACAGCGACAGAGAACGAAGAGATGACAAGCGAAGCGTTGAGAGACGACGAAAAAGAGATAGAGAGAGTGATATACAAGGCTGAAGAGTTCTTGAAAAAACTACACGAGGTAGAGACAGGCAATAGACTGAAAGAGATCGTCAAAATGACTGAGAAGAAGTCGAAGAAATAGCACGTTTGTTTCAAGTTTATTTGATGCGAATTTCTGAGAAACGAGACGAGACTGTTTATGATTCAACATCTAGAACTGAGCATTCTGTCAACAAAGAATCATTAAAGACATTGATCTCATCGATAAATGATCTCGTCTTTATTAGTAGCATTTTGCACGTCTATACTGTCTTTGAGATCTCATGCAAGCGTGCTCGACGACACGAGTCAACTAAGTCGATGAACGACTCAAGTCGAGTTTGAAGCAGTCAGTTCAAATTGTTCTTTTCTCAACTCTTAGTTGCTCGATCTCTAACAATGTATCGCTTAGTAGAGTAATGATTCTAACAACATGATGAATAGTATTTGATGATTCAAAGTCGTCATGTGTATAGCAGAGAGAAGAGAATTTTTTGAGACATTAAAATGTGAAACAACTTGTCAGTTATAATTACGTACGACGACAGTGAGTTTTTCGTCTTTAGCGTATGTGACAACTTTATTCACATAGTGACGTACTCATAGATGATATTTCTCTTTCGATTCAACTGAAAAATGAAAGATTTCACTTATCGAATGCTTACTACTGCGACTCTGTGCAATGAGATGTTCAGAAAAACTCTTCATGTCGATCTCAATGCAATTCTCGATGTGACTTTCAAGTGATTTATTGAAAGATATCATCAACATTTTGCAATTGACATTCATTACATGAAGCTGTCAATGTATGCAAATAGCGTAACGCACAGAATTGTATAGTCTATTCTCGAAAGTCTGTGATGAGTTGATATGAACGAAGTAATTGAAAGACATCTTGTTGCTGTAGTAAGCTACTTCGTACTTCGAAGAGCATCATGCAGCTGCGACAGCACGCTTATTTGTAATTAATTCAGTACTTTCTTATCATGTATCAGACAAGTTCAATTCTTGACGACACGATTTAGTGATGATTGAAAACTTCACATTAATAGCAGCTAGACTTGTTCAGATTCTTCATCTGAAAAGCTCAATTTAACAGAAGATCAATGTGACAAGATAGATTGATGTTATTACTGATAGATCAAATCAGTTTCTGTGATTTCAGTATCTTAGCGTGATTATGTAGTATAAATTCAGCTTCGAGACTTTTCGCTTCAACGCTTGTTACTTTATGTTGATCTTATCGATTTCGAATCACATGAAAAGATAATCACAAGTACTGGTTTAAATCAATTTCTGTGACTGTATCATTTAAGAAATCATGCAGAAAATACGTCAATGTCTGTCACATTATCTACATTATCATGAGACTAGTTCAAGAAACAAGAATCAAAGAACAATTGCTTTACAAGTCACGATTATGCAGATTCTTATCAACGCAATCGTTGCAGTTACATCATCTTGATTAAAGAGAAACATTCGAGTTAAAATTGATGATGATGATTTCTTTCGTAGACTCGACTGACAGTCGACATCTACTAATATTTTCTGATACATCGAACGCAGAAGCACGAATAGACTTAAATTAGAGAATAAGATATTGTCTCATCGTCACATATTATGATCGTTTCTTTGATTGTATATCTTCAAAGATCGTACTCTTCTTTCGATCATTCAACAGCTCATTAAGCATCGCTCTCAGATCAAAAATCTTAAGCTCAGTATATAGTTGAATGAGCTGTGTGATGATAGTCTCATCATTCTCTTCATTACTTCTTGATTTCTGATCGAGATATATCTCATGAAGTAACAGTCTTTCTTTTCGTAGATCAATTCATTCAGAAATCGACTGTTTTTCAGTAGTCACGAAACAATGAAAAAGAAATGATCATTCACAGATTGCTTATCACTCGTCTTCTGAAAGATATCACAAAATCTGCACATAATTGCTTTTCAATATGCGAGTATAGTGAAGACTGTAGTCGACTCGCTTATGATATATTGTTTGATGTCTTCTTTTTACATCATGACTGCAATATTCTTCGCATTTGAATCAAATTCTTGAAGATGACGTCTGACTTGATCTCTGAAGAAGATTCGAACTCGTCAGCTTGCTGACAAGTGAATCGATGCAGAATGATGTTCTTACCTTGCACATTACTTTAGTGAGAACACACATTGAGATCAAAGAGTTCTTGAGACGTCTGTTTTCAATCACAAGAACTCTATGACTGATTAGAACAATTTAATCATTTATCTTGACATTGTTATTGAGTTTGTCGAGCTTCACAACATAAGACTTCGATAAGAGCGATGAAGTCTAACAGACTTTGAACATAGTAAGACGAAGATGACAATTCAGATCTCATTGAGTTACTTGTGTTTTGATCTGACAACGTCAGAAAAGTTGAGATATCGATGTCTTGAATAAAAGTATGAGAGAATTTCGAAGCAGAAATAACATGCAACATACGAGTTCATCATGAAGACAGTTATTCTTCTCTGCTTTATTATCTTTAATCTTTCTTTCGTATATCTTCGCTATGTCGACAGAATGTTCAAGTGTTCAGTGACAAAGTCATCTACTCGTATCTTTAAGAGATACGTTTCAAGTTACTATGTCATATTCGACTATGCAACTATCGTTCTTGACTTTCAATCTGATCTTTTTCTCTCGATTGAACTCTTTTTGTACATTGCTAAAACGACAATAGATATTGCATGTGAAAGCATCACAACACTGATCTCGCGATACTTTCTGTCAAGCGTCACAATTGAGAACTATGATGATCTTTACTTCTGTGTTCTGAATTGACTTATTGAGCAGCGTTCGAATGAAAGTTTTCATTCTTTGCTAGTCATGATCAATATTCTAGACTCATGAGATTACTGAAATAAAGCAGAAAGCAACATCAATTCAAATCACGACTTTGATTTTAGCGATTGAGAACTTCAAGTGTCTTCAACATATGCTCTTGACTATGAAGCGTATTGTCACTGACACGAAGACAGATCATTCTGAATTCATCGAACTCAATCATCGCTCGCGTTAGAATTTTCGTTAGTGAACACGATACTGCTGAAGTGCAATGATTGCTTCACTAAGTCGATCAAAGATCTTATTGAGCACTGTTGAAGATGAGATCATGAGAAGCAGAAAGTCTGCACGAAAATTCGTCGTTCAATGAACAAAGAATTGCGAAACATAGATCGATCTTGAGCGCGAACAATTCAGAAACGTTCTTGATCTATGAACATAATCATCTTGAACGTTCATGAGAAATTCAGTATCATAGAGAATCTTCGTCAGTTCTTACATTCGAACACTCGAGAATTGTATCACATGCGTGACATAGCTTATCGTCGAGAATTACTTCTGCATGAACTCTCAAACACTGGCAAAACAAGTCTGAGCTTGACACTGATGAGAAAATTCGACTTATCAATTCATTGCATATCATTGAGTGATGCAACTCTTATGAATATCGATCTCAAACATTTATTCTGTCAACTGTCTGATTCTTGCATAATTCTTCTTGAAGATGTCAATGTCATCACTTTTGTCAGAAGACGCAAAACTTCTGTCATGAACGATAAAACTAAACTCAAGATAAATGAAGATATCTCGCTTTCTGATCTTCTCAACGTCATCGATGAGATTGCATTCGATGAGAATGTTATCTTGATCATGACAACAAATCACTCAGATAAGCTTGATGATGCTTTAATTCGAGTCGATCGAATTGACTTGAGAATTGAGTTTAGGTTTTCGAGCAAATCAGAGTTGAGAGATCTCTTTCTTCGAATGTACTCTAACGAAGCTGAATCATTTCAAGATGCTCTCTTCGAACATGATTCATCATCTTGAAAGTTATCAGTTGATGTTACGAAAATTGTAGCTGACACTTCTAGACGAAAGAACATTTCTTTTAAGAAGCTTCATATTATGATGAAAGACTTCGCGACGCGATTATTGAAATCTACCTTCTCAGACGCTGACATTCAGAAATTTCTCTTGCTTAAGAAGTGAGATTCAGAGAGAGCATTGACGACTATAAATCATTGAGCAAAAAATACACTGATCGTCAAGAATTAGCAGAAGTCAAAGAACACGATTGAGAATTGTACAAGTAGTTCTGATACAATGAAGAAAGACGTCAATGATGTCAGTGATAAAGAAAAGCAGCTCGTTTAGAAAATAACTCTTTGTTCTGCTTTGAGATAAAAGCTGATGCTGAAGAATACGAAAGATGAACATGATGATTGAAAAAGAGTAGCGAATTGCAAAGATCATAATGAACGCTCGATGCTCTTATCAATCAACATTCATGTTGTTGAGGTTTTTATCTGATCTGAGTTGCATCATTTGTAATACTCTCTTCTTATACAGTTCTATTCATTTATCAAGTCGTCTGCTTCGAGACTGAGATCATTCTCGAGCGAGAGACAACAAGCATCTCGTACTCATCAAGCTTCTTCTCGTCATTACGCTTCTCATCTCATCGAGCTTTCGTCATGATCGACTCTTCATCAAGTTTCTCTATCAGTCAAGCTTCTTTCTCAATCAAATTTCTCATCTTATTGAGTTCTCATCAAGTTTCGCTCTTCATCAGATTTTTCTGCTCATCAAGCTTTTCATTTCAAACTTTGATATAATCAAATTTTATACATGCTTCATTCAGTGCTGCATACACGTCTCATTCAGTGCTCAATACACACTTCATTTCGCGTTTGACAGAAAATTTAGTGAGAAGCTTGATGAGAGCTTGACGAAAGACTGATAGAAAGCTGAGTATGAGACTGATGAAGAGTCTGATAGAGAACTTGATGAAAAGCTGAACAGAAAGTTTACAATCTTGCTACAATTGAATTAGTCATTGTAATCTTTTGTGCTGCTCTAAAATGTATGAAACTCGTCACGAAGAGTCTAAACAAGATAATCTTTATCAAGTTTTTCTTCTCACCAGACTTTTTATCTCACTCAATGCAAATGTTGACACAATCTGAAAGAGGTCACAGAAACTTCAATGCACTCAGCGATCAAAAATGAAGTAGAAAGACAAATTAAAGTCGCGATGATAGCACAGATCTCTAAGTTCATATGTGCTTTCAAGAGCAAAGTGATATATACAGATGCAAATAAAAATAACGCGAGATTCTAATGTTTCATGTGAATAAGGCGAACTGCACGATCTTCAAAGATAAGAGATCTCAATTCTACTCATTAGAACACGACTAGGCGAAATCAGACTTCTCACATAAAAATAGAACAAAACATGAGAAAGATTCATTATTCTGACGCTTAATGATTCACTCAACGTGTCAAGTATTACTGTACTTCTCTCACTTAGCGAACAACGACAATCAATCATTTGATTTTTATCATGACACTTTATTCTCACTCTCATTACATTGTTCATGTACTTTGTATCTACAAAAGAGATTGATACTCTGTTTACATGTTACAGAGCTTCGTGCTTAATGACTATCATCACGTTTGAAAACAAACTATTCTGTGATCGAAAACGAAGACGAGATGCAATTGACGAAGAGCATTCTACAATTACGACAATCTCATCGAAGTCTTCTTGAAAGAGAGCAAAGAAATCTTTTCAATCACAGCAGAAAGCAAACGCTGCATATTGAGATTCACTCTCGAAGCTGTGACTCACTCAACGCGCTTTGAAGAAACTGAATCGACGAAACAAACAAACAATCAGTTCTGTGAGAACTGAGATTATATGCAGATTGAGTCAAAGTGAAGAGTCAGCTACTTTAGAGAACTGTTCATCTTCGTTAAAGCGTTTCGTCAGACACGATGATTCAGATCTTCGTGATCTCAGAGAGATAAGTTCAGCTTAGATAATGTCTAGATTATTGCTGATCTGCTTTCTTCAGTATTCAGAATTCGTAACAGCGAATTTCATCACGCACATAATGTCATCGAATCAGCTCAGCTTTAGAACTCAATTCAAATTCAGAAATATCTTGAATGATTCTATCATGAAGATTACTACTTCAAAGACAAAGAAGACTTTCTTATACGATGTCAACTTTGAGCAGAATCTCATTGATAATGATATCTATTCGAATGATTACGACTTTTCAGATGATCAAGATTCTTCAAGATTGAACAACAAGAATGTAATTCTTAACAGATTAAAACAGTCAAGATCATCTTTTTCATCTTTTCAATTCTCTGAAAAAGCGTTTTGCATCTTTAAACAAATCAACTCACGAGTCTTGCACGAGAACAACGTAATGAGCACTGTATTCTCAGTGATTTAGAAGAGTGTTCATATTTCTTTTGCAAGAAATATGTTATTTAACAATCTTAAGTCAGTCATCAACTGCAACTTTATCAACGTCAAATTGAACTTCTACGATGAAACATGTTTAGCACAAATAGATCGATGAATCAGAGCAGAGCTAGATTCTTATATCACATCATCAACGCAACTGCAGACGTTAGCGCTAGTCAATTTTTTCACTGAGATAAAAAGTTCAGATAAAAATGTGACTGTGACAAAACGACAGACTTGTCTCAACGACGTAGTGAGTGATCGTAATATGCGCAAACTTGCGACATATGAAGTGAAGAATCTCAAGACAGTATACGACAACAACGCATATATCATTACTTCAACTTATCATAGCGTCATCAACTCTCTTCAGATGTACACAGTTCACTTCACTCAATCAGCTGATTCTGAAACTTCATCTGAATATTTTATGAATCAGCTCAGATCTTTTGTCATGACTGACACAGCTGAATGATTTCAAGAGAAAGTCATCGTGTTCAGAAACATCAGAGACTTGATGATGAAACAAAGAAACGAAATTATAGCAACTGTCAATGACAGAATAATCAGCATGTCAAGAGAAGTCATCTATCTTGAAGTTTATGCTTGATACGTTCTCTCAGTTCACAAATGAGTTGATTATCTTGAAATCTGAAACATCAGTTGATGAACTTGCTCAAGATCAAAGTGAAGATCTTAGTCTTTCTCGCAAGCGTCGAGTGAGATGATCAGTAAAGAGTAATTTCGAACGCGATTCGAAGAAATGTCTTAAGAAGAACTGCTCGCAAATGAGATAACTATGACTGATAATTTTGAGTCAATGAATGAGTCGTTCAAGATTATCTTTCTATCAGCTTCTCGTCAAGCTTCATATATGCTTCATAGCAAGCTTCTTATCGACTCTTCATAGAATTTTCTAACAAGCTCTCAATCAAGCTCTCACTCAAGCTGTCTATCAAGCTCTCTCGAAGCTTCTCGTCAAGCTGCTCATTAAAGATTCAAAGCTTCTCAATTTGACTAGAAGAAAGGCTAGAGATTTCTAGACACTACAGAATGAGAAAGACTATACTTCTTTACGACTAGATCACTCTGTACAAGTACGTCTACAATGATCTGCAGAGAAGAGACGTGACGATTTGTTTCTCTGCAAGACGATTGAATGAAGAGTGTCTCGAGAAAGATAGAGATTTCGATGAAGAGCTTTTCTTAAATGAGAAATGATGTGATGATGCAGTATTGTAATTTTCGATTAGAATCGCTCTAATCAGTCTTTAATTGAAAAACAGAAGCAAATAAGAAATTATTGAATGCATGAGTTTGCACGTCGCAAGATTACTGAGATGATAGAGAGCATTGTTTTCGAAGAGAGCTTTACGTGAAGTTCTGTTTGAAGCACTGTATGAAGTATTGTTCTAAACATGAAAATAAAAGACTTGTTTTAAAGCATGAAAATTCATCAACTAACGTAGAGCTCTTAGCAACTCTAAATCTATTCAAGCAGAGACGCAGACTTATTTTCTTCGTTTCAAAGATCATTACAACAGATTGAATGATGATAAGAAGATAGATTGATGCTTCACTGCTATTTGAACTCGTCGAAAGATACAGAAAGTGTATGAAGAAGCGTTTTTATTTGCTCGCGATGATACAGTTCAGAATGTTGTTTAGATGTCAACGAGTCGAGAATTGATATGTAAGCTGTCAGCAACAATCTCAACAAGTGCTAGATGCATAGAAGTGCTTCACTGAACATGACTAAGATATCGAGCAGTTTTTCTCTTAATAGAATCAGCTCGATTGAAGATGAGAAGACTTGATTTCGAAAGTACTCTCTAATTACAAAGCTGCGTGCGAGATAAGAGTAGAAATAGAGAACTAAGAAGAGATTGACGATAGAGATAAAAATGAACATATAGATAGAGCTAGAGAGCAGAGAAGAGAGAGAGAGAGATAAAGATAGAGAGGTACAAATATACATATAGAATGTCAAAAATTTGAACGATCGTCACAAGACTTGAACTTGTACCTTGAAATTTCTGATTCTGAACTATCGAACTGAAACTACTTTATCATTGAGTTAAATAGTCTTATTAACATCAACAATCTCATGTTTGCATATAATATTGACTGAGTTTAGCTACATCAACAATTCGAGAACTTGACTCGTCATCATCAATTCAGATGATACTATGCAGACAAATCTCTCAACACAATACAGATCATATTTCAATTTCTGAAGATCATCATGCGCTTCAACACTCTCTTTTCTTTCTGTCTTTTTCTTTCATTCTTCGCAGTAGATCTTGTGAAGATTCACTTTCTTCAGTCTGTGTAAAACGATCACTTGCAGTCTTGAATTTGATGTGTGTACTTGTCTCTTTCTTCGCTGACAGAGCTGACGTGATCGTTATTTCGAGCTTTTTCAGAATTTCAGAAATGATTGAAAGTGTCTCATCATTACTACGAAGAGAATTGAATCTGCAATTTCAATAAATAATCAAATATTCATCATCACGCTTTGACACAAATTCAGATGAATCGATGACATGAGCTAGAATTTGAAAGATCTTTTGATTTTCAATGACATTAACTCGAGATGATATCGTCGTTCAAACAAATCAAATCATATGTTTCAGAGTCGTTTGTATATTATTGCAGAGAAAGTCTTTCAATAGCAAAAGAAAGTTTCAGAGATAATTTGCTTCGACTGAAGATTTATTGAACTCGTAGAGCAGAAGTCGTAAAAGAAACACAAAGATGACTAAGCTTAACATAATCTGAGCAGACGCTTTCTCAGAACGAAGATCGTAAATCAGTCTTCAATACAGTCGCTTGTCATCTTCTAATATCGTTCACGCGTGAAGTATTCGAAGAGCTCAATCGTGACAGTCAGAACTTCATACAAGAAGTAAAAGAACGTCGTTCTCAGAATGATTCAGAGATGAAAGCTCGTGATAAGTATGTGCACTGCGTTCGTTAGCATTGATATTGTGAGTCTCTGAGAGCTGATCACTGATTGAAACACTTGAATGTCTCTCACTTGTTGACACTCAAATTCATTCAGCACTTGTGATGAAAGACTCTTCGTTGCTTGTCAGCATCATTTCACTGAATAGAATTACAACTTCGTATCAAGTCTGAAAAAGCAATTGACAAGAATTTATTGAGATTTGAGCATCATTTCTGAACATCTTTGAGAGTTGTCGATTGAATTTGATTGAGATCTGTGATCTTGACAAAAATTCGCGATCTTGAGAGAGCTTTTTGTAGTTCAAAGAGATCGCATGTATTGAATTGCTGCGCGATAAACGTTTGAACTTCACAGACAAAATCATAAAGAATTAAGTTGTTCAACGATGTAAGATCTGTCAAGTCTGAGTTGAATTTGCTTCAATTGCATGTCAAATCGTCGTCAGAGACGCAATACAGTTCGCGAAGTAAGAAAAGTATTTGCAGTTCTATTTCTTCTTGATTCTTTCAATTAATGATCTGAAGATGAGAAAGTAAGAAAAGCTCATGCAGATGTTTTACATCATTCATGATCTGTTGACATCAATTATTCAGATCTCGTTGAATAAGTTCATGAGCGACAGAAGACTCAAAGTCTTTCAGCATGTTCAAGCAGATGATAAGAGCGTTTCGTGCATAAACTTCTTGAAGCATAGAAGAAGAGATCTGAGAATCATCAGCAGATCGCGCTTCGAATAAAGAATGTCGATGATGTTGTCTTGAAGAGAAAATAGAATTTCAACATCTCAAGCTGAGCGATGAGATCTTTCTTTCTCGCAATTTGACAATAGCACGACGCAGCGTCGCGATTCTTTGTAGATGAGTCTGCGTGCAGCGCGTTTTTTAAGAAGCGATTCAAGATCTTCTTTCTTGTGACGAAGATATCATATACTTCTCTCTCGCGACAGATTGATTATGTTGAGTCAACGTTCTCGATCGTAAACTGATCGATCTTCAAAGAGATTTTGTGTGATAAAGACGCGTCGTAGACAACAAGATCTTAAAAATCGTGATATTTGCATTCAATATGAAGAACAGCAATTTCGAATGTTTGAAGTCATGATTTGATGTCAAGATCATCTTTCATGATTTGAGTGATTGAGAAGTGAATAATCTTTCTAGATAAAGAGAGTAGCTGTATGATCTTCTAAGAAGATGATTAGAACGTGAGTCATCGTAACAGAAAGAAAAAGCACTCTCATCTTTACAGTCTCATTACTGTTTTCGTCATGCAGTACTTTCAGTTTATATGCATTCTCAGCGTACAGTAGATTTGAAGTCTCAAAGTCGACGATTTCTTGAGAAGTACTTAGTTGAAGCTCTCTCAAGATTTTAGTATGAACGACGTTGTGCAACTGAGAAGACTCAGGCATCGTCAATGATCGAAACAAGAAGATTCTCGATTTACAAGTGACTTTGTCTGAAACAAGATGTACATTGCACTGAAAAAAAGAAAGAAAAAATTCGAAGTAATCTTTACAAGCTGCATGAGAAAGGCTGAATAGTTATAGAAATGAACATATGCATTGATAATCTCTTCTGATCTGATTTGATCAAAGTCGCTGATCAGCGATTCACACAAGCACACTCAACAGAGAAAAGAAAGCGAAAGATGCTCAATCAATAATACTGAATATACGAATGCAACATCTCAGTCAAGCGTGCTGAGACGCAGTCAAGAGAGAGTATTGTAATGTAAGACAGTATGAAGACGTGAAAGAGAGTTCAAGAAACTTGTAGTTTATCAACTTAGATCAAAGAGTATCTTTCTTGATTTCAGTGAGATCTGCAAAATGACACATTCTTCTGTATATGTTTTTGCAGCATCATCTGACTTCAAGCATTAATGTTGTTATTGACATAACATTCTAGCATGACGATAAGAGAAACTGAGAGATGACGACTCATGCAAGAGCTAGAAAGAGCGCTCGATGAAAGATGACATCTCGTTCGAGTCTCTGCAAGAATCTTTGCACGCAATGATTTCATGCAAAGATTCTTGCAAAGTGACTGAATTCTATCAAATATGAGCGAGCAGCGTTCTACTGATCTTATCGATATCACAAATATGAGCAGCTCAGAGCAATTGACTCTCTTCATCATATCAGATCATCAGCGAAAGATCAATTTTGTCAAACAAAAAGTGAAATTCACACGACATGCAGTATCACAATTTCAATCAACTCATGCGTTTTTGCGTGTGCATCTTTTCAGTCATTTTGCTGCTGTTCATTTAATCATTCATTCATTTCATGTTCAAGAACATCAAGAGCAGATCTTTTTCTCATTTTTCTATGATTATTTTCTATGTTGCACACATTCAAAGTCTGTCATCACGTTGTCACTGATTGTCGAATACGTTCAGATCATCTACAACATCTATTATCAATCTGAGCAATGAGACTTCTCGTCTAAGATTTCATACGTATCAAAGAAGCATGAAGACTGTATCTTTCTCTAATCAACATGAAACAGAGACATCATATGTCGCTCTTCGAAATTGTCTTGTGAGCAGATCATAGAAGCGAGACTTGATGAGTCAAGACATTCAACATTATCAAGTTATCAGCGAAAGTCATCATCGTTCGCTTCTAACCTCATCTCTATCACGACGCAAGATCACGTCAAAGCAAGATCGATTGACTTTGTCGATGTACATCAAGAAGAACGTCGTCGATGAACTGCATTCGAGAGCGAAGAGAATAATGAACACAAGAGACGTCGAAGATCATTTCATGATGTGAGTGATGAACAAACGAATGCTGACGTGAATTAAAACGAAGACGAGAACAAATTAGCAACGAAAAACATCATCAGAAAAATTCGTAAGAGTTTGAAAGATCTGACAGTGAAAGATGAAATATCTTTTTCATCAATATCAAACATCAACGAGACTCAAAAAGAATTGAGCTTGCTTGATGAAACAAGCGTTCAGCTCTGCACTCAAATCTGTATTTCTGTTGAATGAGAACAAGCTTTATGATGACAATCTGCTTTCATCAAAGTTGAATCAAATCAATCGATCTGATATCTTCATCTTCTTGCGTCTTACTTCTTCTTGCTACGTACTTTCGTGATTGAGAAGCACATTAGCTGAACGAACTTCGTTCTCATATCGACTATCAGTATCAAGAATCGAGTTCTTTGACGTATTGCAGCTTCAATGATCAGTGCAATTATTCTTGAGTTATCGTCTGAGTGAGATTTCAAGACATACTTGATGATTCAAGCTCTCGCTGATAAGTGAACGCTATGTTCTCTCAAGCGACACAAGATATTGACAATAACAGATACGAGATTCAAAATAATCAGAGCTGAAAGATTGTTCGCAGAATGAAGATTCTTCATGACGAAAAATATTGCAAGAAAGCTTTGTAAAGATGATTCATCAGTCTCAGTTGAAAGATCAATTTGACATTCAGCGACTTTGATCAGTACTGTCATGAAGATGAAGTAAGTAGAAAACTCACATCAAGAAAAGAAGAGAAGAGAGCTACGTTGTTGATAGCTAACAACAAAGCGAAGTCATCAATTGATTTGTCAGATGCTCAAACTTTTATACATGATTGATGATCGTTCAGCAGCAGCAGCTGAAGATATGTAAGTCGCTAGTCTTGCTAAAACTCTAGCTTATATTGCTAGAAACATCATACAAGCAGCTAGCTTCGTTGCAGCAATCATCGAACTTGACATTGTGTGTTGTCAATACGTCGTTATCATCGTTCATGAACTCAGTTACTGTTTCTTCAAATCACTCAACAATCACATCAGATGAAGTCAAATCAGTACAAGCGCAATCTCATCATTCAACTGTCGCAGCAGAAGAGTCTTTTCACTCAGCAAATGCTTCTCTCAGCAAATGCAATCTAGAACTTTACGATCTCTTGTTTGATGATGACTGATCAATGCTAGAAAAAGATTCAAATCTTTATGACTCAGTATTTGTCAGTGACTGAACATCGTAGATTCTTCGAGTTCACGAAAGAACAAGTGCTCAATTGATTGAATGATTCTTGAAATGTTGAGACACATCTGTCAACGCATGTAGAGTTTGCTCACTTATGAGACTGAAATATTTAGATGAATCATCAAATTTGAGCAAGTCATTATCAGAGTCGAGATCGTCAAGAACAATGATAGTTATTATTCTTTCTTTCTGTGCTGCAGACATTCAGAGTTTCAATGAATTGAGTTTGTAATATCTCATGACAATGTGATTAGTGAAAAAGATCTGATCTGTTGAACAGTTTAAGATCTCTGCAGCATGCGTTCTGACTTGCAACTGATTTTTCGTGTCATTTAGTAGATTTCTATTCATTGCGCGCTCGTTACATACTTGAAATTTCTTTGATATTGAAGTGCTCTGCGCTCTGATTGAAATAGACTCAAAAGACTGAGTAGATGATTCATCTTTCAAGTCTGATCGATAGATATTTACTCACTTCTTCAATTTCTTCTTCGCATTATTCGCGTCGATAGAGTTGACTTCTGAAGATTGAATGTGAGAGATCGACATGTTGTTCATTCGTTCAACGTCTCAAAACAACGTGAAGATAATTATCGAAGAAAGATTTCATCAATCTGCACTGACGTGAGACTTAGCGCGATCTTCTCTGTCATGTTCGTATGAGACGTTCGCGATTTAAAGTATTCGCTATCAAATCTTAAAATCACATCAGATTTGCACTGTTCTGTGATATCTATCAATAAATTATAAACATTTTTTCTCATCTCATCTCTCACTTTCGAATTTCAAAAGATGACTACAAAGAAAAAAATTGATTACTCAAATCTATGATTACAAGATGACGATCAAGATTGAGAGATTGTCAGCGAAGAAGTAGTCGACTCGTTCTTCGTTCTCTAAGAAGCGCACATTAAATCAGAGTGAAAACTACGTTGCGAACTCAAGAATGCAGAGCAATAAGAATATCGCTAGAACGGTTTCTAATCGATCATATCATCATCTCATGATCATTGATCAGACTGAAACTGCGATCATCGAAGCTGACAATATCTCTCGAAGAAATTCACTTTTGACTCTCTCTTCGAACATTCGATTTTAATTCTTCTTCGAGCATTTAGAAATAACATTTGAGGATTAAGATGAATTGGTGAGCACACACTAGTTCATGTGTTGGAGAAGTCACCTTCCAATAAGGTGAGAAGGCTTTACAGCGCGAGCGCTGCAAAGCCATGTCCCCAGAATAGACCTTCGGAGCTCATTCTCTCAGAAGGTCTCACGCTGTTTGCCTTCTACTCATCCTAGCTGCATGGGCGTCACCTCACACGCCCCAAGAACCGTTCTCCTGGAGATATTATCTATGAGAGCACGAATTACAGGTGGCGAGGCACTACAGGCACCTACCTCACTGCCACAGTCAAAAGCACAAACGCGATGCATCATACCAAATTTGAGCGGCGTGCCAGAATTGAAGAGTGGTGCCGAAAGGTGAGCATAGATGGAGGAGATGGAGAGAATGCCGACAATGAATATCGTTATTGGTTATGGACGATTACGTAGCTACACGCTTGTCTTGTAGGACGGCCCGACGTGAGGCCGCCATCGTCACCTCTTCTTTCCACACGAAATTCCCCACAACGCACTCTTCTCACAAAGGGCACGATCAGAAGAGTATGGTATCATCCCTTACGCCCGTTCCGTAACTTCAGAGCTGCCCGCTATTCACTTCCCCTATACTTGTCAAAAATATTCTCCACACGCATAAACACCAGAGAGTTTTCAGGCCGTTCACACGTTGGGTCTTTAGAGGGCGGTCTGGGTTGAAGTGAGACATTGGTCATATATGAAGGACTACCGAGATAAACCGGAATGTATCCAAAGCCTTGTATTAGAGGATTGTAGAGCCTTGGTTTCGAATGTAAAGTCCGAGCCGAAAGGCGAGTACAGCGAATGCGTGACCGGGGAGCTGGAAGAGTTGTTGAGATTATCGAGGTAAGGGCAGGCTGCCTTTGTTATTGAGTAACTGATCTACGTTCTTTCCTAGCCCCGTGCTCAGGTCCTAGAAGCGGTAACAGCATTGTGTAGATCCATGATTAGTCATTGCTAAACGCTGACGGTTTCAGTAGCCATCTTTCGCGTGCGAAAGACTTGCTGCAGGGATCAGTAAACTACAAGTACAAGTAGTAAAGACTAGTGAAACAGACTAAACACGACGACCGGGCAATCATACCCAATGACAGCCGTCGCGGACTTAGTCATTCAACGCCAAGCCACTCAGCCCCCACGTCAAAGCGCCCTCGTATCTCGGCATTTTGTTTCCTCTACACTGGCCTCGGCGCTAATATAACCTCGACCTGCTTCGTTGTCCCTCTCTTCCACTCGATATGCCCTTCAGACACAAACTTGCGACCAAGGGAGAACGCGCGAAAGGTTCGCTTTCCCTTTTCCTTTCCCAAGCCGCCCACACTGACAGCTTTAAAAGAACAATTCTGTGGTTATGCGGAAAGACCGCAAGCCTACTTCTCCCCCAAAGAACGCCAGTCTGCGACAATTACGCTCTTCCACTACAGCGGCTGCCAACTCCACTCCGTCCGAGGCATTCCAAAAGCTAATCGACCGCCCGCGGAAAGCGCAGAAGCGAAAACACGCTGCCGAAGACGAGCACTCGCAAAAGCGACTACGGAAAGATCCACCATCCGCATCAGTCCCCGCTGCGGCCTCTCAAGATCTAGTTGGTGTCTGGCAGACTAGGGGAAAGAAGCGACCATACGATTCTAAAGACAAGCACTCATACAAGCGACGCCGGGGATCCGTGCCAGAATCCCAACTGTCCGAAGAGAACTTGAAGAAGCTTGAAAGAGATTTGGAACAGCTTGAAAGGGGGACGCCCAACGAGATGGATCCTGGTGTTACAGTTCTAGATCGAGTGCGGAAGAGAGCTCCGTCGCGGCAAGCAAGCTTTTCGGACCTAAACCAGGACACGGCATCGCAGCGCTCGCAGAAATCATCTGTTTCGAACAGTTTTTACCGCTATCACATTCTCGATCAGGCCAGAATATACGTTCGCCCTGAACCTCCCCCAATGGACATCCAAGCCCAGATGGATGTCATCTTCGAGCGTGAGGTTCTCGAGAAGAGGAGGAGAGAAATCTCCGGCATAGCAAAGAAGATATCCCAAAGTTTTATCAATAACCTTCGAGGGGCCCACAGAGAGGATGATCTGGTCGAACTAGTCTATGACGCTCTCCGTATTATGCACAAGGACGAGACTTTCGCCTTTCCGAGGAAAGCAGGTATCGTGCTCCCTTTGACTCCAATGTATACGTCGTTGCGCGCTAATCTTGACCTAGACTGGGACCCAAGTCTCAAGCCCGACGTTCAACAAGAAGTTTGGAACTGGGATGCTCTAGGTCAATCCCACAACGAGGTTGATGATGTCGTTGACCGTCCTAATAAACGACAACAGGGGGAGCGATCCTTCCCCTCTCCGAATACATCACAGTCGACTGTGCCGCCCCCTGCAGCTCCATCCCAATCTAAACAGGACGCCGTCAAAACTCCTCGTCCGGATTTTACAATTGGTCTTCGTCACTCCACGATATCTAACGCACTGATGAAGCGTGGGCTTAGCAAATTCAAGGCCGACGATTTCCTGAAAGGTTTACAACGCGAACGGAAGCTTTGCTCCGATCCCACGCAGAATTTCTTGAACGTCCGGTTTCCAATCCTAGTGATTGAAGGTAAAGCATACGCTACTGGAAAGACTGTCTTCGAAGCACAGAACCAAGCTGCAGTATCCGGAGGCTGTATGGTCAATCTCCTACAACAGCAAACTGATCTTTTCGAAGGCGTCTTTTCTGATCTTAGAGGAGGAAAGACACATCTTGCCTTTTCGATATGTACAGAAGGGCCCCAGATCGAATTCTGGGTACATTATACTTTGTCGGAGGACAATGTGCGCACCCACTATATGAACATATTTAGGACGTGCTATGGGTCTCTTCAAGGCGGGCTTGAGGACTTTCTCATAGACGTGGAGCGTCTGATGAGATGGACTAAGGATGAATTTTTGAAAGAGGTCGCGGATCAACTATGTAAATTAGCAAACCATGCAGCACGAGGGTAGTGTACGCTTTCCAAAGCATCTTTGGCTCTTGTAGATACGTCTTGTTTACAAATTAGAAATTTACCATCCACGCCCAGACTTCTTTCAACCTCCCCGTTGCAAGCCTATCATATAGCCCAGCCACGTCATCGTCGGAAATTTCATGCCTTCCAACCCTCCTCGCAGTAATGACTTGTTCTGGGCTGCAGTTAAGGTACGTCTGCCAGCAAGGGCGCGATCTCCATTGTGTTCCGTTTCATTAAGAAACCTGAAGCCGACTTGGCCTTAATCTGGCTTTTCAGTTCGATTCTTCCGTTGATTTATATGTATGATATTTGTCGAAGCTTTTCTCGAAGAAGCCGTTCACTTTTCACTATCGCCATGCTTGCTGGTAAGTCGATAACCTCGTGCAATGTCTCTAGGATGGTTTGATATGAAATAATCAAGGACTATTGTCAAGCACTTCGGAATTGACTGCATTAAGAGGCGAACCAGATGGCGGCATCCACAACTGGCAAAATCCACAGCTTGAGGCATCCACAACTGAAGGCATCCAGAGTTGGCAACATTCACAACTAGCGGCATCCAGAAATGGCGGCACCCATGATTAGTACATGAAGATTCGAAGCTTCCATATATGTTTTGGCAAGTCTCACTCATTATAGCAATAGCGCTAGAATTATCAATTGAAGATAATAGCAAAGCTGACTCAAGAAACATGTGCCTTATTATCATTTTTCAAACGAAGACTATGCAACGGACGTCCCCAAACCTTTCAGAAGTTCGTTGAGCAGTTGGCTGCGCCGCAAGTTCCCACACCTTTACGACATGCTTTCTGATAAGCCATCTCAAACATCACCACTCGATATCGCTCCTACGAATGTGCCTACTCGGGGAAGTGGGGAAGCAATTTTCACTGTGGCTCCCCAAGAAAACGGAAGCGCTCCTCCATATACTTCAGAGAGATTCTTCCATAAGTCAAATTAGCATGCGATTGGACTGGGTTTTTGATCGATCGTTTGATTGTCACGGTATGAGCATGGGGGTTCGAGTTAGAATTTGTTGACGAATAAGTAATAGCGTTTTATGATTGGAGATCGTTCTTGTCTACACGTCTATAGCAATGGAATCAGTTCACGTCTTATTGTTTGTCCTGAGGTACCCCCAATAGTATATCTTAACCCGTTCTGTGATATTTATAGATATATTGGACAAAGGAGGGGGAGCAGAGGTGGAGGTGGCAATCTATTACAATGTTTAACGACTTGAGAAAGAGAAAGTGAGAGAAGATTATCAGGGCATACATAAAAGCGAAAGCAACATCACAGAGCATTCAGTTCTGACTTTTTTAATTCAAAACATCTGTCAAGACAATCTCAAGATCAATGATATACACACGACTCTCGGCAGTGTTCCAAAAATGACTCTTCTAGAAGTGCTTCAGAAATGACCCTCTTAAAAGTTTGGGATTCTTATATGGGGATCAATACACGAAAGAGACATCAGCAAAACGTCACTGATACGAAGAGTTCTAAAATTAGTCATATACTGACCAATCTTCAGGTATAAGAGCACTCTTACAATGAAATCATATAAGACAACTCGGGCCATGTCTGCAGTTCAGCAGATTTGGCGTTCTCTTCTGCGTAAAGACAAAAGTGTGAACAAATGATGCTTCATCTTGACCGATACATTGTCTGTAATGTTACTGCATCAGCAAGACAAGAATGTTAATCAGCTGCAAAGCATATTGCAAGAGCTTTCTATCTTCGGTCGAAAGACCTTCGCCTCCACCATCACGCTCCTTACGACGAAGATATGCGTTGCCGAAAACGAGGATGAGTTCTCATATATTCGCACCGTTCTGAAGGTCTTCGTCCTTTACTTCATCACCACGTCAGACTTCGCCTGAATGTGTGACAGCCGCGCTGCGTACATAGGGAGACAAACTGAAATTATGTCAGAGATCACCTTTTTTCCTAGTCGAGTGCCTTCCCTTCTGAATGCTGGTTCAAGTGAGGGTTGTCTTTGATTGACTACGTTGCGAGAGAAAATATCGCGTCGCGAACACTGTCGCTCCGAGATCATTAAAATGATTGTCGAATTGGTCAACGTCATGCCGCTACAGTAGATCTTCCATTCGTGACTTACGATCACGAAAGTTCATCTCATCGACTCAATGTCGTCAAATTTGTATATTTTGTCTCGATAGAATTGCTCTGATCGTCAGTCTTGATGTTCTTGTCTAGAGTCAGAGATAGATTATCTGTTGAACATCAGACATCATTTCGCTTTTCGATTAGAGATTCTTGTTCTTTTATCTTGACTGTCATCATTAATCTTACTTGCTCAATTTAAGCTTGCGATATTCTCGTGATCTTGAAGCGCTCGATCGTAGTAAGATTCGAGTTCAGAGAGAACTTTGAATACAGGTCTCAAAGTCGCTCTCTTTGTTCTCTTATGCTTCTTCAACGAAGGGAAATTATGATCTTCGATGTCGATGCTGTTCTCATCAATATCGTCGATCACGATCAAGTCTTCTAGAATTTTTAGACGTGTTCACAACAATCGAGACATGCGCACTAATCTGAACGCTCACTCTGTGTCTCAAACTTGAAGTTGAGCTCACTCAGTTTTGAAAAAGTCAATATCTGCTTGCTCAATAGCTTGCAGAGCGTTCTGCTTGATATGATGTCTGAGTTCTCGTTCTGCTCATCGCTAGATTCGAAGATTGATTTGATGATCAACTTATTGATTCTGTTGTTGATTTTGATATTATTGAGAACTTCAGATGAGTGTTCTGTAAGATGATTAGATACGTCGAAGCTGAAGTGAATATAGCGTTATCATGCATTCTGACTCTGCTGCCTTCGTTCAAATCGATAGTGTATGTGTTGCGCTTGTGAAAATTTCAAATCTTCGATGTGATCATTGTCGTCATAGATTCATTCTTGATAGAGAGCGTTGAATTTAACATTCTTGATGAAGAACTCTGTCTTCTTGAAGATGAAAATGATCTGAAGCTAACGAGACTGTTCAGACGTCAATGTCGAGAAATTTGTCATCAGACAAAGCTTGACAATATTCTTCAATGAAAGAGATGTATTCTTGTTGACTTCGAGCGAAAGGTTGTGAGAGGTTTCGAAAGACTCGATGAATGAAAGACAAAGATCTTTCTCGTTATTGATGTCACTGTCGTCGTCGTCTCGATTGTTCTCAGTCATTTTCGAGCTTTCTGCATTCGTTAGATAAGTTTCTCATGACGCTGAATTTCAACAATATCTTCATTCTCGACTTTGATATCTTCAGTCAACTTGCTTTGAAGCGTAGATTCGATTTCGCGATTCGTCTTGAATAGATTGTTTAAGCTGTCGCACTGCATGATCGTTGTGCGCTTTTCGTCAGCATTACTCAAACTTGATGATTTGAGACTGAGACGTGAGCTCATCGTCAATGATGATTGATAGAAGTAAATGAAGATCATGTCAACGACAGTCATCATGAAATAGAATTATGAGAAGATCTTGCAAAGATGAAAACAGTGAAAATCGCTGTCTATTCTAAAGAGAAGCGCAGAGAGATGATGTGTCGAGACTCATTAGTCGCTCTCAGCACAAATATACACTCAATCTCATTGCAAGACACATCATCTTTGCGCTGTTTCTTTAAATCTTCGTAAGTCTTCTCTTGACTGCACACAACTCTCAAGATTTGCTCAGTTCTCAACAATTTCTGTTTCTTCTTCTTTGTTTTCTTGCTGTTCAATTCACACGCTCAAAACAATGTGTATTCGAAAGTCTTTACTGTAGCAATCAGCTGAATGATCGTCGATCTCTATGAATCTTACCTCGTAGAACGTCTAGTAGAACGTCTCGTAGAACACTTAATAAAGCTCAAACTACGCAGATTTTCCTCTTTAAAGCTAATCGTCGACGATTCATCAATAGTTCATGACTCAGCATCGATAAGACTGAGACAATCTTCTTTATAAGCTAAGAATCTTTCGCTGCAGATGACAAGAATGAAGAGTGTTCGACAAGAGAACACAGAACGACACAGAAATGTATCATCTCTCTCACAGCTCAACTCTTGATTCAGACAGTGCTGCGCAATGCACATGCATGCTCTCTCTATCGAGCTGCTGTCACGTCAGCATCAACTGATGCTTGAAACTCAGTCGAACTGAACTTGACGAGACTGCTCAATTGACGCAAGTCAGACTGCTGAAAGAGATGTCATCAGATTGCTGACAATAGCATAACGTCATTCATTCGTCAGCGACGCAGTAGAAAACATGCTCGAGATGATGTGAGACATTTGTTCGATTGATCTTGATGCACAGACGATAGCTCTGAGCAGACTTTACCTTGCTTGCGCTCTTGTTGTGACGATGACAATCATTCAACACTTCTTGAACAATAGTTGTCACGTTAATGAAGCGAGTAGAAAGTTAGCTGTGAGCAGAAAACTGAAGAACGCTGAGAAAGAGAAGACAGAAAGATCGAAGATCACTTTAAGAGACGCAGGTAAGAGACGCAAAGAACAGCGATTCAAGAAATTGAGAAACAAAGCGCGCGTCATCAAACAGAAAATATTATGAGCAGAATCGCAAGAAACAAGTCTCGATCAAATGAGCAATGTGAAAACTGAGTCAATGAAATCAACTATCGCAACGATAATGTCTCTTTCAGACGTGAGTTGAGATTTGAGCGAAGAGTCATGAGACGAAAACGAGAAGTCGACAAACATCTCAGACGAAAGAGACAAGAAAGATGAAAAGAAAAGATGAAAGTCGAGAAGAGACGAGCGATTATTTATGAACTGAGAAAGCGACTGCTCTAGCTCTTGCTCAGCTCGTTGCTGCAGATTTGCTTTCATGCGTTCAAGTTGACTAGATTCACGTTGAGTAAAATTCTCTAGCTATTGCTTTGAAGAAACATTCGATGAGTCTTGAGTCAACATGTAGTCTCGTTTGCTCGACAGTATCATCTGATTTATCATTTCTATCACATCTCAATCAAATTTTATTCTTGATTTCTCGCTTGTTTTTGTTCAAGCGACTAACGATGAGTGTGTAATCGTGAGTCTCAGCTCACGTATTGACGACGACGATAAGCTTCTCGTCGCTCACACAGAGCTCATTTACTGAAGAGTGAATCACGACTTGACGCACGAGCTGATTCAACACTTGAGAACGACAGAACAGTGAAATGCATTTCATGCGAAAAAGCAACTTATTGTGTAATTTTCGAGTAGACACGTCGTCTTATCGAATGAGTTAAGAGAGAAGTGTGAAAACGAAAACAAGTTGAACGCGTTGTTGATGATACAGTCGTCGAAGAGATTGAAGAGTGCAAGAATACTGATGTTAATTAAGATTTGTTCTTTGTTGTAGAGAATTTATTAAAAAGATGAATCAAGCGCTTAAGCTGATTCTGAAGACTGCGAATTACTCGACGAAAGAAAAAGCTTCATAGATGATGATATTGATGATAGTTTGTTAGAGTGTACGATGACAAATCTCATCAATGAATTCACATCTTTTGAAAGAACATTTCAGCATATTGAAAGAGATGAAAGCACGAATAATCGACGTAGATCTTATGCTGTTTGTTTCTTCATACTTCATGACATTTGACATCTGACTATTGAATAGAAGCAGTCTTAAAAGAAGATTCAAGGTTGAATACTGAAGTTTCAGCGCAGTGTTGCTTACTTTCGAAGAGAGTGAGTCTTTTCTGAAGAAAATTCGACAGTCAATCATTAGATAATCAAAATTAGAAAAGAAGATAGCGCTCATGAATGATATGTTTATCGAGCAATTTTTGTGCTGTAATCAGAGATATTCATGCAGAAAAGCAATCACAGCTCTCTTGCTTTCTTCAGATAGAGGTTCGAGAAATACAGATCAGCTAGACACACGATAAGCGAATCGTTGTTCATTTGCGTAATATTTGTCTGCGTTCTAGCACTATCTTTATTTTGCCTTCATTGATCAGAGTGCATAGATTCATGAAACAGAAATTCAAGTATTAGCGTTCTGTATCTGATTCAGTCATCAAAGTTCTCTATCAAATAAAGCATCTATCACAATAATTGTCGCGTCGTACTCAGTCTAGCATGAATGATGAAGTATGTCAAGACTCTCAATGATAAGAAAGATTTTGTCGAGAGTGAACAATCTCTCTCTCGAAAACATTACAACATGAGATACTTGCTCACAACTTTTTTCACTGCAAACTGAGATAGCACATGAAGAGCAAGAATAGAAAATCATATGAGCAGAAGAAATTCAGAGAATTGCGTGAACGTTCTGCTTTGACAGTCAGAGAAATGCGAACGAGTGATCATGTAAGTGTTTCACTCACAAAGTTCAGTACAATTTGTTTGCATTGAAACTAACGTCTGAAAAGACGACGAACGAAGTACTGTCAAAACAACAACATTGAACGTGTCTGTCGTTCATCAAGAAATCATGCAAAGATCTGCAATCTTTTCAGTCTTTCTCAATATCAGACAAAAAGATGAATTGATTTCTTCATCGATCTTTTGCACATTGCACAGCTTTCGCTCATAGCTCTTCACTTCTGCTGACATTCTCTGCAGAAATCGTGATCACAGAGTCTTATGATCTCAATGTCGTCTTCGAAGCAAATGAGGCATAGAAAATGACGATTCTCGACAGCGAGCAAGTCAAAAACGACAGAGTTCGTTCTAGTCATTCTCGTTTTGCGCCTTGTGACTGCTTTTCTTCGCTTTTCAGCTCGTTGTGTTCACTTCTCTTTTGAACTCGCTTGTCTTGCTCTTTTCTTGCATCGTTGCGCTTTTGCTGTACGAAAGAGCTGTCGAGAGTTGAGAGAATGTGAGAGTCTGTGATTTGATATGTTCGTGAAGAAGATATGATCATTCTCTTCACGCTTGTCGAGATGAGCTCTGAATTTGAGTCGAAAGATCATCACGTTTTCGATAGAATTTTCGAGATCAATGCGTACTTCGAAGTCGATCGTGCACTCTGAATAGCTAATTAAATCGCTCTCATCATTGACATCATCGACGATGATGATCGATGATTCTATGACGAACGTTAGATCGCGTGTAAACACAGAAGCGACATTGTTCATCTTGAGATTCACTTTCATCGAGAAACTTTGAGAAATAACGAAAGCGCGAACGAGATCGTCTGAACATCGCAGAAATGACGATGTTCATCGATGAAGCTTGAAATGCTTAGCAGTAATTACGAGTGTTCATGTGATCTTGTGAAGATTTTGCTTTGACGAGATGAAAGATCGAGATCATATAGAATTGCTCTTGAGAACGAGATTCTGAAAACAGAACAAAGACGACTCAGTTGAATTCTTCTGCTCAATCTTCTTGAAGACATAATTCATTATCACGTCGACGCTAAAGACGCGAACATCAATCAACATTTTCGAACTAGAAGATGTTCGTTGCGCGTTTTGTTTCTAAATTTCTCAATCATTCTCGACGAATGAATACGAGAGCATGCTCTGTCTGATCATCACGCTGAGAGTCAGCACAGCTCTTTTATCTCTCTCACTCATCAGAGATTGTGATCAATCGAGTGAACGACGAAGATGAGAATGCAGAATTTCAGACCGACGATATGACGAGAATGGCAAAGCGCATCTCTCAATCCTTCGATCAATCGGCCTCGACGAGAGCTTGACATGCGCTGGCTCGATCACAGGCCCTCGGCGTCAAAGGCTGGATTTCCGTTCCAGACCATTAGTGCTCAGATAGCACGCTCGAGGTGTGAATGCCTTCTCACACAGCTCGCCAGATGTTTCCCCGGCTCAGATACCGTCGCAAACGGCCAGCTTCAAGGCATCTCAGCGTGCAACCGGTACGAAGAGAAGCGCAACGCCTGACGCTCATAACAGATATAATCTGGAGGGTGAAGAGGACAGAAATCCCAGTGTCAGTCGCGACGCTGAAAGGCGAGGCTTCGCTGAGCCTTGATCCCGGACATGCTGATGGCGCAGTGCATGAATTAATCCTCTGGCACACCCTCTTGTAAATGAATTGGGCAAGACTCCTTCAAGTTGACAGGCCGTGATGCTCGATCTGTAACCCAAACCGCGATCGCTGGATCGAACGGTGATGCGGGTTGAAAGGGGGGGTGCCAAGAGCGGTCTGATCCCCGGGTCCGAGATAAGGCAGCGTGTCCAGTGCGACACTGATCGAGGTTAACAGAATGGCAGGAAACCGGCGAGGGGATGGGAGGAGTTTATATGTGGAAGATGGAAAAGTAAATAAAAGCGGCACCGGGCGAAGTAACGGGGTCCTTCAGGGCGCCTTCCCCGTTCGGAGGGTCACTAGGCCGGGCGGGGCAATTCGCCGACGCGTACTATACCTAGGTAATCTCGGGGCTAGCGGGCCGCCAATACTGTAGCTGTCACTCTACGCGTCACGTTTGTACAGTACTCGTACATCAGAGACGCGACTGATGCCTGCGCACCCCCAACTCCCCCTTTCAGAACTTCTTCGCCTCATTGTTCTATCATACCTTAATCCCCCGAATCAATTTCATCAGTTCAACCCACGAGAAGCCCCAACATAATGACCACCCCACTCAAGCGCAAAGCCGCCGACCTGGCCGCAGCATCGGCCAAAAAACCAAAAGCAAACGCCAGCATAACCTCCTTCTTCACCGCGCCCAAACCCGCTGCTACTAGCACAATAGCCACCCCCGGAACCTCCTCCACAACCTCCTCCACCACTGTTCCAGCCTCTCAGCAAACTCAATCCCTCCCCGCCCTCCCCATCGCGAAATTCGACAAGGAGAAATGGGTCGAGAAGCTATCAGCGGAGCAAAAAGAGTTGTTGAAATTGGAGATTGACACACTGCACGAGAGCTGGCTGGCGCAGTTGAAGGACGAGGTGCTGAGTAAGGAGTTTTTGGAGCTAAAGCGGTTTTTGAAGCGGGAGCTGGAGGCGGGGAAGAAGGTGTTTCCGCCAGGGGAGGATGTGTATTCTTGGTGCGTTCCATGCGAATTGCCTCCAGTTCGTTTGTTGTTTGATCTAACCGTATCCGCCAGGTCCCGCCATACTCCGCTTCCTACTGTCAAAGCTGTTGTGCTTGGTCAGGACCCCTACCACAACATCAACCAAGCCCACGGCCTCTGCTTTTCTGTCCGGCCGCCCACCCCTGCCCCACCATCTCTCAAAAACGTCTACATCGCCCTCGTAAAGGATTACCCTAGCTTCAAGCCGCCTCCCAAAAACGGAGGCCTCTTAACGCCATGGGCAGATCGTGGGGTATTGTTGCTGAATACATGTCTTACTGTGCGCGCGCACGAGGCCAACAGTCATGCTGGCAAAGGGTGGGAGAAGTTTACGCAGAAGGTGATTGATGTCGTGGCAAAGACCAGGACGAAAGGGGTGGTGTTTTTAGCGTGGGGAAGTCCGGCGGGGAAGCGGGTGGCCAAGATAGATAGGCAGAGGCATTGTATACTGCAAAGCGTACATCCGAGTCCATTGAGTGCGCATAAGGGATTCGTAAGTAGTCCATCTTGATCCAGGTGTCTCTTTCCAGCCGTGCTAATCTCGGTTGCGCAGCTCGACTGCGGACACTTTAAAAAGACCAACGAATGGCTGAAGCAGAGATACGGCGACGAAGGCGAAATCAACTGGGATCTCGACCTTCCTGCAGTCGAAGCTGGTATCTGAATCAGGGAAAGTGGTTTGCCATCGCGATCGTCAAGTGGCCGTTAGTGATCCATTCCCGAATGTATTGGTGAGCTTCTGGCTACCGTCCCTTAGAAGGCACCTTATTTCATGTCCACCTCGAGCCCCAATATCGGCAGAGGCAGAAGCAGTCACGCGCTGCCCCCAGATTACAGTTTGCCAATCAGATTCGCTGCGCGTATAAGAATGTTGCGGCTATATCTATCCGCATTTAAAAGTCGGAATATTCGTGACGCTTGTAGTCTGGAATCTCATATGCTAGAGCTGACAATTTATCGCTAGCAGTCACTAAACGCGGTCCAATGCCTTTATCGAATCTTATCATCTACTTCTGCTTTTGCTTGCCTTCTCTAGTCCGAAGGCTTCGTCAGTATGTTCGTTCGTCTCGGTTGGGAAAGTAACCCTTTCGTTTGATGTGTAGCAATAACCGCCCATTTTGATATCCCCAGAACTAGGAGAATTAAGTAAAGACATATGAGCCGCCTTACGCCCTATCGTTTACTCGTTGATGTAAATTCTCCGTTATCTTTGGCGAGTCAGCTGGCTTTCTTTTCCCCAAAAGCCCGTCAGTCACGCAGATTCGCTGTTTAGCAGTACCTACCACCCAGGCAGAATCACCAGTCAGGCGAAACAACCAGCGATCTGAATCCAGTTTCAAGGCGAACCTATCATTTAGGCACAATGAGCTTCGGTTTCGGCATCAGTGACTTTGTTACTGTTCCACAGCTGGCATGGCAGGTCTACTCCTCCCTAAAAGATGCCCCAGAAGACCACAAGAATCTGCTGGACGATGTGCTTTCCCTTCACGAAGTCTTGACCCAGGTCGATGATAAAGTAGAAAGGCAGAAAGACTCACTCGATGCTCGTGAGTGGGCACAACTCCAGGACATCACGAAGCGGTGCAAAGAAGCTTTGGAAGACATACGTAATATGTTACAGAAGTATCGGATGGATGGACGAGGCAAAACCTGGAGTCGGGTCAAATTCGCTGGGAAGGATACTGCCCCAATTCGGACCCGCATTGCAGCTCAGATCGACAGACTCAACGCATTCAATTGCTTCTTACTGTTATCAGCACAAACTCGGACGGAGCGCAAGATAGACAAGATCATTGCCACGCTGAAACACCGGGGATCGGTCGTCTCCATTGAGAGTGTGGCCAGCATCATGGACGAGGACCGCGGGTGGAAGATCTTCGGTCGAGCCCTCCAAGACCAAGGCATTACTCTGCAAATGGTTCAGGAACGTCATGAATCATTTGTCGGCCTTCTAGCAGAGGCAGTGATTCGAGTCAATACCCAAGAAAGTACGACCGATAGCGAAGAATCACCAATTAAGTGCGATATTGTCTCAGTCATTGATGGAATAAATCTTGACTCCCTCGAGGATCCTGTTGCTGAGGTTGAGAAGGATTTCACTAAGTTCGCGCCGTATGCAACCGACATTCTTCGCAAGACGTTGGCCTACGAAGTAGACGAAAATACGAAGCCTGCCAAGAACGGTAATGGAAAGACTAACCCCAAAAGCTTGCAGCAGCGTAAGAACATCTCTTCAATACTTCACGCGCCAAGTGCAAGAGATGACGAACGGTCCAGCGAGGCACAGCGTCGTGGCTGTTTGAGGCTTGGGGCTTCTGTCTGCCGTATTGCGAAATCCCCGAGAATGGGTGTTTCCACAAGAGAGTCCGCCTTGGGCGAAACAAAAACGCTCTACACACCATCGCAGTTCAAGAATGTGCTCCAGTTATTTCGTGCGATATGCAGAGGTGAAGCTGACACTATCAGTCGCCTCGAACTGATTGCCTCAATGGACAGCGCAGAAACTCATGGCCAGCTATTGGCTTCGCGGTTCGCCTTGTTGCTCGGTCGTCCAGAAATACTGATGATCCTATTATCGACCGACCCGAGCGATATCCAAAGGCAACCTGGCAAGACTTGGGCTGCAGACTTTGAGGATATTCTATGCCAGGTTATTGATATGTCTATCCGATGCAGACAGCAATGGCCACCTTCGACTTCACCTTCCGATGCTCTCAAAGCTGCATCTTGCGTCATCGGCTTTTGGCATGACAAAGGCCTCTGCGATATAATGCAGACCACTTTCCTCAAAACGCGTGGTCCTTTCGGTGGGAAAGACACCAATCGTCAGCGGCGCATAGCGGACGATCCGGACAGTCAAGCACTGGTGCCCCCAACCCCAGATGTTTGCACTCGTTGCAGCTCCCTTTTGACATCAATGGTGGCCTCCATTGTTGAAGCAAGATCTCTTGACGGGGGTTCATCGTTGCCAGCGAAACTGTTTCACAGCAGCAGTCCGGCTGCACTGAAGATGGTGCTGAATGAGTATACAAGTCTCTTCATGAAAGAGATGCTAGGATATGGAAGCAATATACTGCAAGATAGAGAAATGCGAAAGAATGCAATAGAATTGGGAATAATGTGATGATGGAGAACCAAGAAGCTGTACAAGTTCTCCAGATGTTTTGATGCTAAACGCGGCGCAGTCGGCAACATGGGCTTTAAGTTCTCTTAACCACAATAAAGGAACACCAAATTACGGCAGTTGATTTACCTCTACGATCTGCCGTACAATATCCCTCTATTCGAGGATGTCATTTTCCTACCACCTTGGATCTTCCGGCGTTAGGGGTTGATATATCACGGCCTCAATGACGAGTCAGAACGGCACATAACATAGAGCATATATATTTACTGGGCTGGAGTTCATATTGTACATTTATAAGATAGAACGAGGAACAGATTTTCTGGTGGTCGGGTGTGTAAGTAAAGGGGCAATCTTATCAATCGCTTTCGTCGGAATGTCTAACTCGAGTCAATGCACCAAAAGTGATAATGGAGAGTTCACGGTTGTACCTTCGATAACCAGCCATCTCGCATCCGCACCCTCTGCTACACCTCGTCATTTGTGCAAGATACGAACATCTCCTCTCGAAGGCCGGAGAGTGCAAAGTCACTGCGATTTGGAGGTCTCAGGAGCTTCGATGCACAAAATCCCCATACCTCGATTAGTTCCCTGATGAACAGATTCTCATCGTCTTTACCAAGTCGTTCATGAAACGCTCCTTATACCTGATTCCGATCTTAAACGTCCGAATTCCCTTTTTTCCCCCACACATCGCTGGCAGCATTGCTCTCGGTAGGGAATACATGTTTCTTCCCAGTCACCGGATCTTCACGTTTTCACCACTTGTCAGAACCCTCACCTTCCCTATTCACTAAAAGAGTCTTCTTTTGCAGAAGTGAACGAACCCACGCCTAAAACCCCTCTTTCTAATCGCTTCACTCTCAACCAGCCCCTTATAAGATGCTTTCGATTCCCAGTATCTCTCTTATCAACACCACAAACCACCAGAAGAACAATATCATAAACTTTCCATCAAGTCTCCATATCTCGCATCAAAGAACCCAAATCTCACTTCAGACACCCCCAGCCACCACAACCACCACAACCACCAAACCGCTCTACTCCTCTACTCCTCTCCACCTAACCATGCCTCCCCACCCCAACCCCAACCCCAACCCTCCCCCTCAAACCCACCCATCAGCCACTGCCATCCTAACGACCAAGACCATTTCAATCACCCACTCCCCCCTAAACCCCCCCACACCCACACCCAAAAACCCACACACCGCCCGCCTCGACTCCATCAACAAACTGCGGAGCGAATGGGCCCAAGACCCGCGCAAATTCGAGGCATGGTACGCGCGCGATTGCGAACGCCAGTACCAGGAAAACCTAGCAGCGATGAATCGGCTATTCGCAGAAGACAAAACAGGCGTGCCGGAAAAGCCCGCGAGTGATGGAAACCCCCGAGGACATGGATGAGAGGCGGAAGCAGATAGAGGAGCAGATGGCACAGAGCAGGGCAGCGCAGCGCAGCGCATGGCAGGGGTGGTGGTGGTGGTGAAGGGGAGTTGTAACGATATAGATGAGAAAGAAGCAGGTAGGTAGTCCGATGCGTTTAGGAAAGAATTTCGAATAAGCGCGTGAGACATTGAGAAATTCAGAAGAGAGGGTTATTTTGGGGAGAGCTACGTGGTTTCTAGAAACTTTGCTCATGGCGTGTTCCTGACTGAACTGGTTAGTAAGGGAGCTAGCTATTAGCTATTAGCTATTGAGGACGAGCGCTTTGGAAGGGGGTGGGTTGAGAGAGAGAGAGAGAGGGGGGGGGGGCTTGGAAGTCGTTTTGGTAAGGTGGGCAGGTAGGTAGGTGGGTAGGTAGGTATGTAGGTGGGTAGGTGGTTGATTGATTGTTTGTCCGTGTAAGTGCAGTAGGGGGGACTTGGAGGTTTAGGGGCGAGTGGCGTGGAGTGGAGTGTAGGTTCGGGGAACGGAGTACTGTCGGATGTGCGATAAGTGAACTGGGGATGAAGCTTCCCTGGTTACGTGGCTGGTTTCGGTATTTTGGACATGACCTATGTATGTGCTGCAGTGTAGGGGTTTTATGGATGTATAGGTTTTTGAAAGAGATATCTCGTCAAAGACCTCGCAAAATTGCAAAACTTTCTATGGAAATGAGATTACAAACCTCCCAAACACCCCCCCCCCCCGCGCCCCTCCAACCCTCCACACCTCCACACCCCCTACTCCACCAACCCGGCCGCCACCGTTTCCCCTCCCGCCCTCAAAATCACCCTCCCCCCACGCTCCAACGGCACCGCCTCCTCCACCTCCACCACAACCCGAGCCACCTCCCCCGGCTTGACCATCCTAGGCTTCTTCTTGCCAACCACAGCCCCGCTGCCTTTGTCCAACACCGCTACCATCTGCGTGACGCGGCCCGGAACATGTAAGCGTCCTCGGTGGACTTCGATGTGCATGGGCACTACGTGGTCGAAGGCTAGGATTTTGATTGTCAGTGTCGAGATGCTGTTGATTGGAGCCGAGGGCGTGCAGATGACGTCCCCAGGCCGGAGGTGCTTGGCGTCGATGTCCGAGAGGTGCAGGATGACGTTCTGGCCTGCCACGGCCCAATCGTTGGGCTCAGAGTCGACGTCTAGCGCTCTGATGGTGGCGGTTTCGCGGGCAGGCATTGCGAGAATCACATCACCGATTTGGACGCTGCCGGCGTCGAGGCGGCCGGATATGGAAAGAGGGTTCTGGACGCCTCCGCGGAATATGTCGCTAATGATCAGCCGAAGGGGTTTCTCGAGGGCGCGGGCGATGGGTTCGGAGGACTCGAGCTGGGTTATTAGCGGACGGCCTTTATACCAGGATGCTAGGGGGTCGGAGGCTGCGCGGACGATGTTGTCGCCTGTGAGGCCCGAGCAGGGGACGAATGCTATGTTTTTTTGAAGGAAGCCCGCGAACGTGAGGAAGGCGGAGACTTGGTGGGAGATCTCGTTGAAGCGATCTTCTGACCATTGGACAGTGTCGAGTTTGTTGACGACGATGATGATGCGCTGGACACCCATGCTTCGTACCAGCAATGCATGCTCTTTTGTCTGGCCTTTGAGACCGGACTCGAAACTTCCTGTGCTTGCATCGATTACGAGCACTGCAAAGTCAGCTTGGCTTGCGCCGGCAATCATGTTGGGAATAAAGTCGCGGTGGCCAGGGGCATCGAGGATTGTGAAACTTGTTTTCTCGGTCTCGAACTTGTTCATCGCTATGTCGATTGTGACGCCTCGGTTTCTCTCTTCTGTGCCTTGATCAAGGACCCAAGCAAGCGCGAAAGACGATTTCCCAATCCTCTCGGCTTCCTTGCGGTATTTATCCATCGTTCTCTGATCCACAACTTTGAGGTCATAAAGTAGACGACCCATGAGTGTGCTTTTTCCTGCATCAACATGCCCTGCCAAACTGAGTAATTGATGGGTTTTAACTCAGGATCTTGGGGCCGTACCTATCACCACAAAATTCGCAGCATTCTTTGTTTTAGATTTCTCGAACTCGGCAATAACATCCAGATTCTTGCTTTTAGCTTTTGGCGTATCATCCACTTTCACCTTGTTGAGCTCTTGCCCTAGATCATTCACGGTTTTGTTGTTCACCGTTTGTCCTTGCCCTTTACTCGTCTTGGTGCCTGATTTCTATTAGTCGTCTAGATTAGACTTCTCCAATCTTTTTGAATCGAACCTTTCGAGTTCTGTGCTTTGATGACAACATCATCCGGGCTTGGGCCTGCAAAGGGGTCTAATTTAGTATTCGACGCAAATTCAAGCGGCACAAAGAAGCTCGATGACTGTAAAATATTGATGGACGTCTTCTGAGTTTCCTTGGAAGATCCGATTATCGTCTGGGCAAAAGTTGAAGGAGAAGCTGACGGCACAGTAACAGGAGCTGTCGGTGATTCAGACTTGGGTGGAATGTTCCCAGAAACCTGGAGGTCGCTAACGTTTTCCTGCGCATGGGCTGGAGGACTGGAGCTTTTACGTCTTCGTACAGGGTACTTCCGATCCTCTGACTTTTCATGCTGCACGGAAGGCGTAGTCTCTGAGCTTGGTGTCTTGCATCTGAGTTTACTCTCCTCACCGACCTTCGAAGCGTTCGTCTTCCCGCCGAGTTTGTCAAGAAGTGCTACGGAAGTCGTCAAGTTCTGGGTCGAGTCACCGCTACGGTCGTTGCTCTCTTTTTTCTTGCGAGCAGCAGCTAGTGCAGCAAGCTTTGAGACTTTGGGACCACTAGCCGAGGAAGATCCTCCCAGCAGGCCACCACGGGGGTACAGTGGCTCAATAAGGATCTCCCCACGGCGATCCTCCGGAATTCGAAGCCATGGCGAATCTTTGAAGAATTCCGCAGCCGAGTATTTGGCACAGCATGGTGCTGAATCCATAATGGGTAGTAGACCTATGTGAATCACATGTCAGTACTCTCTTTCGCATTCTTCTCCAAACATGACATACCAGGAGAAGACATCCGGGCTTTGGCATCACTAGTCACGGCAACAGGTCGAGAAAGAATGGGCTGATGAAACTCAAGAAAAGTGCAAGGCCTACCATTAGCTTTCACCGCTTCTGGTTGCTCTTTCTTTTTCGACTTCTTGGGCTGAGGATTTCTCTGATCTAGGAACGATCAATAAAATCCCGGAACATTTGGATAAATCGATGTGTACTTAATAGATAGTTAATCGTCTTCTCTGTATCGTAATAGTAATGCCATAACGAGTCTTGGATATCTTTGTCGGTAATCGATTCTTCGGAACCGAGAACACTTCGTACTTTTGCAGTACCTTCCCGTAGCTGTTCTACAATGTATCATGAGTATCAATTCTCGATATTTTTCTTATGAGGTATGTAAATCACGTTTGTCTTCGTTGCTGAGTTCTGTCTAGATCAGCTTCATTGCATTTGTGACCGGTTTGTGACAGCGGCGTACGTTCTTCGAACCCAACTTCTCCATCGTAACCATAGTTATCACCACCATCAAAGTCGTCTAATTCATCATCCAAGTTCATGGTCTTTACCAACTTGTGTCGCGACATGGTTGACTGTGGTTTTGTTTTGTGCTAGAAGATTTACAAAAGCTACGTGGTCTATGAAAGAAGAACTTGTATGGGAGTGAGAAAACAAAGATTCTATGCTTTTTAAATAGAGGTCATGATTTTTCTATCACGTGGAAGAAACAATACTGTCGAGTTGATTGTTGTCGCAAGGAGTGTCAACCTTGGAGGCCAAGCGCCGCCACCAGTATCCGCTTTAGGATTATTAGCTTCTTTGCAGCTTAAACATGATCAACACCGAAACCCTCGAAGTTTTCAAGGCTTATTTGAAACACTTGAGTTCTTACATGAGTAAAGCATTATCTCTTAGGCTGTGAAAGATCATGTACTACTACCTTGCGGTATTAATGAATGACTTGGGAATAGAGTGTGATTGTAGCATGTAGCAGCTACTGCTGTGATTTTGATCGTTTTGAAACTACTTGGCAAAAGGCTAGCTAGGTTGGGGGTTGAAGATGTAGATAGATTTAGGAAGAACTAGGTCCGTAGGGTAGTTTGTTGCTGATAGGTTTTCAGTCGCAAGGTGGATTACCTCGAAATCTGGCACAACTCGATTTCGGGAGCTTCAGCACAATACACCTAGATTTCCACATGGAAAACGCACACCGCGGAAGATCTGCGCCACAAGAGACTGACTCCTAAAGATAGTTTAACACAACCACTACTTCTTCGCCGCCTTCCCCTGCAGCTCCCTCATCGCCGCCCTTGCGCTTCGACTTCCCCCCAGCTTCGGCCCTTTAGGTCTATCATCGACCTTCGCCCCCTTCGTAGTTGCTTTCGCAGCCTGACTTGTGCGTTGCCGGCGCGAGGATATGGCATCCATGAACTCTCTCCTGAACTGCTCGGCAATGCGGTCGTCGGCTGCTTGGTCGTCGTTCGGCAGGTCGGCCTCGGGCTCATCGTAGATTTCCACTGTAGTTTGGGTTATGCTTTGGTTATTGTTTGGTAAGGAGGGAGATGGGAGAAGGGGGACGTACATCTGCTTTCTCTCATTACTTCTTCGACTAGTTTGTCTCTTTTGACGTCGTCACTGTTTCGACGGCGACGGCGACGGAAGGGTTTTCCATCCCTCCGTAATTTAACTATTCCATCCCCCTCTTCATCCAAAGCCCCACCCTCCAACCTCCTCTTTGCCTCCTCCGTCCTCGCAATATTCTTCAGCGTAGCGTCTGGCCCTAAATCAATCTCATGCAATTTTCCCAGCGCCGCTGGCTGGCGATGTAGTCCCGCATCGATCAGAGCCCCGTTTTCGGAAAGCTCGCCTATACCTTGGTTGTGGGATGTGGATGATGAGGGTGCAGCTTGGCGGCGTTTAGCTAATTCGGAATCTATGTATGCCATCCTTGATACGTTAGTCGCTGCATCTAGGATGATTGGGTGGGGGAAAGAGGGAGGGGACTACATGTGCTTGTCGACGTCAGCTACTTGGCCTGTCTGGGGCGCAAAGCGGTCGACGACTGTTTTGAGTTGCTCGATCGGATCCTCTTGTACCACGAGAGCGTCGCTGATTGGAAGGGCAGTCGCGCTGGGAATTGTAGCATTGTTGGTGTTGCTGAAGTCGATGCCTCGCCCTCTTCTCCGCTGGGCGGTTTTGCGCTGGCGCAGGATCTCGGCTACGGAGAGCCTGCCCTCTTCTTCTTGCGTCTGATCTTCGGCCGCGGGAGAATGCCCAGTTTGAGCGATTAGTTCTTCTATTGTGAGGAGCTCGACTGAGGGTGGGGTTTCGTTGGGTGCGAGGGAGGAGTAGTCGCCGTCATCGTCGGTATCCACCCGTTTGCGATAGAACTTTCGTCTTTTGGTGGGGCGAAAATTTAGGTCTGAAGAAACTTCTGCGGTGTGTAATTCATCGGACATGATGACCTTCAGAATAAACGGATAGTAGATTTCTAACAAAACAGATGGATTAAGTTGGTCGACGGTTGGATGATAGATAAGGCTAGCCCTAGCTCGACTAGACTAAGGTATTTTACACCGCGGCAAATCCTTCTCTTGTTTTAGTTGCCTCCGGGTAGAATGGCTCATACTGTAGACTGGGCTTACCATGAAATATATGGGGCAAAATAGATATTCCCCCCGTCCCAGCTCTGACCAAAACTCCAATGGAGAAGGGAGAGCAAGGGATGGGGTTTGAATTCATGGTGTAATCTTACTACGTGTAGATTATGCTGTATAAATTCTTGTCTGTGTTTAGTATAGAGTGCTGGATAGTATTCGGATGTTTTACATGATACTGAGAAACAAAACCTTGGTGCGATCTCCTCCTGCCAATATATACCCAAGTATGATTGTGTTCCGTAAAGCCATCACAGCATGTTCATCATAGAAGCGCCTGACGCCGTCGCCATGTATGCCATCAAAAATCGTACACAATTCGTATTTCCCTGCTTGTCCTGCAAGTAGATCATTCCAAAACGCCAACTTCCCTCCCAAAAGGCAGGCCACATATTCCAGTCATGCCTTGATCATCATGTCCTGCCCAACTCTCAGGGCAACAACCGTGGTACCGCACCTGCCTCTCTTCCCCCGCTCTTGCAACAGCTCTTTGACTTCCTGTATCGTATACTTCCTCGTCATGACCTTCTTAACAGCCAGCCCGCTGTTCTCCTTGTCCTCATCGTGCGCCTTGATCCAATATCTCGCCATGAGATTCTGCGCCATCTCGACGCCACCAGGCAGCCCAGCGCTAACGTTGCCGCCCATCCACCAGGGGTTTTCGACGCGGTCGAAGGAGTGGATCAGCGCGGTGAGGGGGAGAGCGGCTGAGGCGATGAGGTGCGAGGAAGCGTAGGCGCGGATGAGCGAGTAGGTAACGCCGTGGGGGGAGTAGATAAGGGAGAGAGTTTTTTCTTGGTGGGGGCGGGAGAGGGAAGTGGTGGAGCTGGTGGAGCTGACGGAATAATTGCTGGAGGTATGGGAGAAGGTGGAGTTGGATTGAGGGGTTGAGGCAACGGATGTGGTGTTGTTTGTGGAGATGGTGGTGGTTCGGAGTAGTGGAGAGTCCGGGGGGGTTATTGGTGGATTTTGAGGATTATGGTGCTCGCAAAGGCGGGCAGCCGAGTGGGGCTGGCGCGTTCCCGAAGGCGTGTGCACTGTCGGTGGCGATACGGAGGAGGGTGGACGATATGTTATGCCAATTGCATTGTGCAGGCCCGATACATCTAGCTTTGCAGGCATGAGCGCAATCGTGGCTTCGCCTGGTATTGCTCCGGGTGTAGAGCCAGGTATGCGAAACCTGATAACAGTGTTGGGTTTTCTGTCGGAGAAAGCAGGCAGCGCGTGGACTCTATCGAGGTCAAAATGCTTCATGGCTCTTATCCTTTTGGCGGCAGCTGGCTCTGCAAGAATTGTAGTGATCATCGACGAAGGGTCCAGTTGCCGAAGAGTCGGCTCGTGGCAATGATCTGGCTTATCTTGGGATACGAGAACGACATTGGGCTCCGGTATGTGAGAAAGGTTCGAGATGCATGACGGGGTGGTGTGCTTCGAGAGTAGCCATTTGCGATGCCACATCAGGGAAGGACCGGAGAGCCATGGATCGACGAGAATCGAGAATGTTCCTGGAGCGCGATAGAAGCCTGGAGGGGATGGCGGACAATTGTCGGCTGGGGAGAAGGTGATAAGGAAGGTCGTGTCACCGTTGAGCTGTCTGATTCCGACCGACATGACGAACGGGCAGAAGTTTGGATCGTGACTGGAAGTTTTTCAATTGATATGATCAACAGCCTCCTTGCAAGACCATTACTAGGCCGCAAAGCACTGAAGAACTGGCCGTTGAAGCATGGTAAGTCGCGAACCACAGAACAGAGGATCATGAGTTAGTAGTAGTGAGGCAGGCAGGCTGACAGGAGAAAGGAAACGGGCGAAGAAGAGTGGTCTGGGTGCGTGGTGGTTGCGACCGAAGGGACCCGCAACTCGGTCATTCAACTTTCAGCCAATTGAATTCGTTTCACAGATCAAGTTCTAGGGCCTGGCTGTAGATCTTCCGCTTACAGTCGTCCTTGCAGCGACGAAGGAGGAGAACAAGATGTTCCGAAATAGGATTTACTACCACTTGGAATCAACCCGTACATCAACGACAACGCGGTGGCCCTTTGGTCTCTGCCTTGCAGCGCTAAGCTGTGGATCGAGGTCAGCTTAGTAGAGTCTTCTTCCATTCTCCTTGTTGCAGTTGCATATCATTTTTAGAAGTCGATGGGACTTTCATCCATGTAGACACGTTGAGGTGAGGTCTTGTAATTCGTGTAGGCATTTCATGTATTCGAGATGACAATACAAGCACTTGTGTTGGTAGACAGTAGCCTGCTTCTCAACCCTTATCCAACATATCAACTCTACACACTGATTAATCACATGCCATCTATACTATAAGCATCTCCATTCTTCTCTTAATGGTGACAGCTTGGCTAAACCAATCCCAATTGCCGACAATATTTGCCCACCTGTCTCCAAACAGGTCTTCCAACTCATCGCTCCAGCTTCTGCAAGGCGATTAGTATCCGCAGTATCCTCTTGGCCAGGTGCACAATAATCTTACCGACCCTAAGTTTCATGCAGAGGCAGGTGATCAAAATTTCCGCCGAGTGGATGTTTGTCTAGGAGGCTTTATCTCGATATATGATCAAATCCGTATATATGTGGATCAATCCCAGTTGGGCGCACGCCAGGAGAAAGTCGTTCAAGAGAACCTGGGACCAACTCAAGTGATCATTTCCAGATGATGAATTGGTAGCCCTCTATTAGCGTATGGAAGAAGTCTACGTTTGTCTCTACACAGGAGGCGCTGATACTGTAAGAATCCTTTGCGCCTACCCTTACATCGGGACTGATGCGCTGAGGAAATTTACCCTCGGCACCAACAATGCATTGACTTGGGAAATTCGTCAGCTTGTCACGAAAGCACATAGTATTCTTGTATCTGGGGAAGAAGGCCCTTCTAAGCAGGAAAAGATCTTCTTGCAAGAAAGTTCATCCATTGTCAAGATGATCTCTGATAGACGTTTCCAGAGTCCGCGACTTCAACCTGAGAAAGAAAGAAGCATACCAGCAAACAACATATTAACGGATGATAATGATGCTGCATCTCCACAAGCCGCATTTGGCCCACGGCAACATAGTCCCGGTCTAGTCTCCGATCCTGCTTCCGAGGTGGACCCAAGCACTAAAAGATGCCTTTACTTCAGACCAATTGAGAAAGGCACGAAGGCTTGAAAAGGTGCAGGAATACCTTTCAAACACCGTAAGACACATCGTCCATAGCCAGTTAAAACCTGACCAGCCAGTGCTGGAAATGTACGGATAGTCGTGATGGAAAGGCTCCATTACATTACGGCACAATGCGATAAATATCCAAAGGATTTCCAGGATGACGCAGACCTTGAATCAGATGACGAAGTGTGTATACACCTCGATTCTTAACTATTTCCGACCCTTATTTGAATATGTGAAACAGCCTTCATGGAGTAAGCTCACTTCTTGTGAAAATTTACTCCCCAGGCTTCAAATTATTGGCTTTACCCGAGTGTGACCATATGCAATCTCCAGCCTCCAATGCACGTAGAACGTGGTTGCGTTGGTTCGGTCCCGATTGATGTTGGCTCTACCATTTCGCAGAGAGCTTCAGGTGGCAAGGTTGAACGCTTCTCCGTGTCCATAATGCTGTTGAGGCGAAGGACCAATTTCGAGTCTGCTGTTGAAGATGTGACTTCTTACAGAATGGGTATTGTGTAGGATAGAGTCGGTCAAAGCAAAGCACAATGAAATACCCCAGACGTTGAAGCGGCATGGGGGAATTGCGAGCTGAAGACACGTAAGCTTAAACACCCAAAAGCTGTAAACATGATCAAAGTATGTAATCTCCATAGGGTAATTGTGAAACAGATCGATTTGTTGGTCGATCACATAGGAGGGTGTCAAATAGGCAGCTCATTTCGGCAAAAATAAAATCGCGGTTGTGCGTGTACATCCGACAATAGCCGCGATAACATATCAGGCAACAGCTCGGTCCCACTGAGAGACTTGGTCGAGTTCAACCCAAAACCTCATTTTCAGAGTTTAAAGTGAAAAATCAAAAGAGGGGGGACATGGCTGCTCAAATAATCCCAAGCCGGCACACAGGCTCATGTCTTTGTAAAACAATCCAATACCAAGTACAAGGCCAGCTATCCACATTCGCACTGTGCCACTGCGAGAACTGCGCGAAAGCGTCTGGGTCGAGCTTCATGTCGAATTGGTGGTTTGAAAAAGGTGTAAGTCGTACAATACCTTGATTCGCGAGTCCTCTCTCTCTCCCCCCCCTTCCCTCCCTAGTGAAACCACTCACATTTACATCCACCTCAGAATGTCAAATATTACCAAGGCTGGCAAAGTATGCGCAACTACGAAGACAATGTCTCAAACCTTCGTACCTTCTGCGGAAAATGCGGCTCGCCTCTCTTCATTTCGAATCCCAATCACGCAAACGTGATTATCGTTGCGAGTGGGACGCTGGATGATGCGCCGGAAAAGAGGCCGAATGTGGAGTTCCACTGTAAGCGGAGAGCGGGGTGGTTGGGTGAGATCGAGGGGGCGACGAGGTTTGAGGGGGTATTCTGAGGAGGGCTGTGAGGGGTTGGGCAGTTGATGGATGGCATAAGGTCAGAGGGGTTTGAGTTCTGAATAGTCGAACGTATTTGGGATTTATGCTGGAGTGTCGTTTCGTAGATTATGAATCTCGAGATGTAAAGAGAGAACAGGAAAGCGTCACGAAAGTGAAGTGAATGACGCATGACTTAGCATCTAGGATCCTATCTATTCTGGAGTCCGTAATTTGGTATCTAGCCCTATCATAAGCGGCCATTACTAAGTTTCGAGACGAAAAGAATCGGTTCTAGCTAAAGATCTGTGCTGAAAGTCATGTTCTTCTTGTATGCTTACCTCAGTCATTGTAGAAATAAAATCTCAGTTTCCGCGATGTTATACGCGTAATTACCATCGTAATTTAGGGCGGGTTGCTTATGGTCGGGCTGGAAATCGACACCAACTCGAGAGTAAGTGATTGCTGTATAAATGTAATGCTCGCATCAGCTTCTATCCGTAGGCCGAATGAAGCCACAGGGGTTCGAGTATAACGGGTCCAGCAACGTCCCTGGTACGGCACAGGCACAAAGGCTTTCTATGGAGACGCGCAACACTCGGAGCCCCCGCAAGTTGCGATGACACACCAACATCCTTCCCAGGCAAGCTCATCCTGGGGAGAAGGGGGGAATACATCGATTTCTCATATACCACCAATTAGTTCAAGTGAAGCAATTGCGTTCAGACGACTAGTCATCACGGTCATGAGGAAAAAGCTGAAATTGCCAACGCCAAAAACGTTTTGCGAGTAAGGCATGGCGATGGCTTCCTAGTACCTTTGGAGAGGTATTAGCTTTCTTCACGTCGGTATTAAGTTTTAAGGCTACACTTACACTAGTCGACATGTTTTTAGTAGGCACAGCAAACCCCATCGCCCTCACCTGGCAGAACTACCAGATTATTTCACCTGCAAACTCCTGGCCTGAACATCTATGTGACTGCATACTGCTGCTTGTTGTGCTTGGTACTGTATACCTGACATGTTCCAGTCTGCAAAGCACTTCTCTTATAGCAGCCGTTTACCGCCAGCAGCGAACAAGTACGTAAAGTTCGAATTTCTTGTGGGAGCCTCAAAGAGCGATGATAGTGACTGGTCCAACGTCATCTGATCTTTGACTAATGTAGCAAGATCTTCGGGCTGTGATGACGATGTCAGAGCTCGACGATGCGGTGTCAAGAATGGTTTCAGATCATAGGCAATCGCTGATTCAGCGGCTTTTTGGCTGGAATGGTGTTTCACGGACCCTCTAGAAGGATGAAATGTCTTTTTGATCGAAATAAAGGGTCCTAGCTGGAAGGAACAGAAACTCAAAAGCCAGGGCAAGACTAGGATTGAAGGTTACCAACAGCTAGTCAACCTTGGTAAAGTCATTTGAAAATATAGTAATTAGAAACATATGGCAGATATGGTGAAAGGAGATCCGGTTCAGAAGATTTCGAGTGCCTTACTGCAACCAAGGCATTACGGACCGAGGGGACGACTTTTGCTAAGAAAGCCGAATGCATAGCGGTCGCTTCCGCGTGCGTTAATCGCGGCAGTAGGAGGCCGGCTGGACGCTTGGCCTACCTTAGACACTGTCCTTCGGTCAATAGGTCGGAGCCTTCACCCATGAGCATCACCTTTATGGAAATATATGCGGGCTCTTACAAGCAACCATAAATGTGTGTTCATGGAATGCTCAGGGCCCCAAGTTCTCCTTGAGAATTATCATCTGTTTATCTCTCTTAACTGCTCCAAGCCTTAGTTCTATAAGCACATCCCTTTTTGCGACCATGCCAAAAAAAAATCTGCTTCCGTGTTGTATCCCGTCCAACCGGCGTAAAAAGGAGACACGAGCAGAAACAAACGCTAAGGCAGTTGCCAAACGTCGCGATACCGTCGACAGGCAAGCCCAGGACCTTAAAGCACTTCAATTTCGAAGACCCCGTGCTTTGACTCTCCCCCTTCCTTCTAACACGGTTTACCAATCTAAAGCGACCCAGACAACCGTAGACCAGTTGCCATCCCTGTTTCTTGCCGAGTTGCCATTGGAAGTCCGAAGACTGATATATGCAGAAGTGCTCGGCGGAAAACGATTTCATATGTCTGTGCATCCTAAAGACGGGAGGCTAGCACACTTCCGCTGTATCCTACCCAACAAGGGAGACGACCGAAGATCGAACATTCGATGCCTATTGTCTAGGAATGCAATCTACCCACGTCATTGCTGGAGCCCCAGGTTCCCCAATGGAATGAATACTCTTCAATTTCAGACCTCTGACCTCCCAGTAAATTGGGGTTTATCAACCCTAATGAGAACATGCAGGCTGGTGTAAGACTCCCTCATGCATTCTCCTGTCTATGCTTTAGGATCCCAATTGATCGCACACGTTCTGACAAGACCTGTAAAAGTTACTCCGAGGCCATCGATATGCTGTACTCATGCAACGTCTTTGAATTCCAAGATCTGGAGACTATATTCCAGCTTCCTCGCCGGATACTTCCCCATCGCCTAAACCTAATCGCTTCGATTCAAGTGGACTTGTCGTACATGGAGGCACTACAATTCAACCAATCGTGCGATCATTTCCCTAAAGAATGGGAAAGCTGCTGGCGCATAATTGCGGAACTACAAGGACTGCGAGAGCTGCGGGTCGATATCAATATGTTCTTTGAGCTTTATAAACCTCACATACCTCTCAAGACTATACTTGATCCGCTAAGGGCTGTCAAAGGAGCCAAGATTTTCGAGGTGAGTATACACGGGACAATGGAAGCGATTACAGAATTTTGGGATGCGCCGTTCGATGCTGTCGTGATGGCTGGTAGAGAATACTAAGAACTTGGTAACTATTAGGAACTTATTTAGTATCTGGTGGGATTAGGCGTGCTGCTAAATCGTTGTTGTGAAGTTTGAAAAATGTGACACAACATCCTCTTGGCGAAGTTGTAGCCTTCGGGCGACCTTTGGAAAGGAAACCTTTGGGAGAGCACCAGACGTCACATGGTCCACAGATGTCGGACGTGGCCTAAAGATATGTTCGCTCTTAGCTGTTGCTGAAGCTGTCGGTCGCAAATTGATGACCACAAAAGCGAGAGTAGATGATTACTGAAATGTATCACCAAATGCATGGATCGGAGGAAGACAAAGTGCTTCACAGTTGCTACACACATGATGGTGTCAAAAGTCCTCAGCTTATACGATACACTTTGTACCAATATTTCCTTTCTCCCTTTTCGATTTTTTCGTTCTGAACCACCTATCTCATGATTTGTAAAAAAAAATCCTCTTTTCTGCAGCTCAGAAAGCCTTTGTAGTACACTAACGACCACTTTTCGACCAGTCAGCAACTCCCCTCTATTTTTAGGACAATATTCAGCCATGCTCGGCCAAACTGACATGAGCGTTTTGGTGATTTTGCGGGTCCAAAAGGTCGATAGCTGAACAATCTACCAAAAGAAAAGTGGATGGAAAACCAAACGACTTGTTGCAGGAATATTCCAAAAAGATCCAGAGTAACATTTGAGAAGTACCATGGCTCAATCATCTTTAGTGCACCGCGCGAGCCGCTCCTTCTCATAAATGGCTACTTTAATTCTCTTGTATTGAGCTACTTCTCCGCTTTCCTATCCGATTTTTGCGCGTACCTATTATCATATCGAGCCTTACTATCATATCTGCCGCGAACCCTCCTTTCCCAAAAATTGATCACAAACACCTCATCGCCTCGGTCACCCTTGCCCACGAGGCTGAAGTCCCACAAACACGAGCCTCCCATGAACTTTGACCATGACTCCTCCGTCATAACAATCGATGATGACTCCCCAGACGCACACCGCCTCCGTGCCAAGGCCAACAACAAAATCTATTCCCCAGTCGTTCCTGGCTCCCGTCAGTGCACCGGCTCTCCAGAAAAAATCTCAACAACGTCCTGATCTACGGTCTCTGGCTACTGTAACACGGCATTTCATGCATCGCATACCTCACCGTTCTTTCGTAGATGGCGAAAACTGGGTGTGTGCAGGCGGGCTGAGGCAGTACCTGGTTGCGACAATACCTGCCACTGTCGCCTCGATGTTTATCACGCAGTGGAGTCGCATTGTCCATTGGGGCGCAAGACATTTTCAGCCAAAGAGCGTTGCAGCGGGTGTCCGTAACGGTGGGGGCCGTTGTTGGGGTTTAAGTGGGAATGTCAATCTCGCACACCCTTTTCGGCGGCTTGCGCATTTGATCCGACGAGAGGGTACTAGGTTAGTGGTTGTTTTGTTATTAGGTGGGAGTTGGAAGAGCTGTGTAAGTCATCTGATGGGTTTCTGACTCTGTGACTGCACATGACCAGCCATCGACATCGCGCAGCCGATAAAGAACATTTGAGATTGTCAAGTCAGTTGTAAAGAATCCGTTCGAGTTTTCATTACTGGGATTTCAAGCGCTCGGACGGCGATGACGCATCTGAAGATCTTTTTGAGCTCTAGAGATATTTCTTTGTCTGTGACACCCATAACGGTGCCCGTGTGTGATCGGTTGAAGATTGGGTTGAGAAAATCAAGTATGCGTGTTCTCTAGGAGTATGCCCGGCCCGATGCACGTTCCGGTCCCGTGCACACCCCACTTTACTACTTTCATCTTTCTTCAAAAATCAACTACAAATTCAATATGACTTCAATTGAAGCAGCTCTTGCAGATCTA
>JAABUR0100000325.1_pt1 | contig 106702 bp, 109 predicted proteins | sample 5560091 | NCBI WGS metagenome assembly JAABUR01 (sample SAMN10711879, study PRJNA513375) | rock metagenome | isolation source: Antarctica rocks | place: Antarctica: Victoria Land, University Valley sud | reverse complement strand
GGCGGACCCACCGGGGGCCGCGACGGCGGGGGTGGGCTCCACTGAGGCGGCCCGGGCGGGCCCGGCGGTGGGCCAGGAGGCGGACCCACCGGGGGCCGCGCCGGCGGGGGTGGGCTCCACTGAGGCGGCCCGGGCGGGCCCGGCGGTGGTCCGACCGGGCCGGGACCGCCGTAGCCAGGAGCGCCGTAGCCGGGCGCGCCATAGCCAGGGGCGCCGTAGGCCGGCGCTCCGTAGCCGGGCGGGCCGTAGCCCGGCCCGGCGGCGGCGAACTGGGCCGAGCGGACGCTGCGCTTGGAGCGTCCCCGCTTCACGGCCAGCACGATCACGAGCACCAGCGCCACCAGGAACCCGCCCATGCCGAACACGGCGCCGAGCAGCGCCCCGCGCCCGATCTTGCCGAACGGGCTGCGGCCAACCGCCACCTGCCCGGTGCCCGAGCCCGAGGCCCTCAGCTCGTAGGTGCCGGGTTCGGTGATCCGGAAGGTGTTGATGGCCCGGCCCTCGTGGTCGCCGGCGGTGTACGTGGTGGTGGCGCCGTACGACTCGAAGGTGACCGGCTGACCACCGCCCTGCTTGGTCATCTCGAGGGTGACGGCAGGGACGAACGTCGTGTCGTCGACCCCCCCGGACGGCTCCACGTAGGCCGTGTAGGAGCCGGCCTTGGCGAAGGTGACCGTGCCCTCGCCGTTGAGCGGCACCCTCCCGAAGTGGTCGATGGTGTCGCTGTAGGCGGCGAAGCCGCTCACGAAGGCCACGATGCCGGCGATCGAACCGAGCAGGAAGATCGCGAGGGGCACCAGGTACCAGACCCCTCGGGGCGTGACCCTGGCCGGTGGGCTCGGCGAGTACATGCCCACAGTGTGCCCGCCGACCGGGGGCCGAGGCAGGCTCATCGGCTGACATCGGGGGGGCCGGGGGCCGCTCCGAGACGGGATGCGACCTCGGCCACCTGCTCGTCGGGTTGCACGAGCGCCAGGCGCACGAAACCGCTTCCGTCGGGCCCGTAGGCCGCGCCGGGGGTGACGAGGGTGCCTGTCGCCTCGGCGAACCAGCGGGTGAGGCCCTCGCCGTCGCCGCCGGGGGCCGGCACCCAGAGGTAGAAGGACCCACCCGGCCGGGCGACGTCCAGGCCGGTCGACGCCAGGGCGTCGATCATCAGGTCGATGCGGGCGAGGTAGCGGGCCCGCTGGGCGTCGACATGGGCGTCGTCGTCGAGGGCCACCACGGCCGCCGCCTGGACCGGACCCGGGACCATGAAGCCGGCGTGCTTGCGCACCTGGGCCAGGTAGGCGACCAGCTCGGCGTCGCCGGCGAAGAACCCGGCCCGAAGGCCGGCCAGGTTCGAGCGCTTCGACAGCGAGTGCACCGCCAGCACGCCGTCGGCGCCGTGCTCGAGGATCGTTCGGGCGGGGCCGTCCCAGGTGAGCTCGGCGTAGCACTCGTCGCTGAGCACGGGAACGCCCCGGGCGCGACCCCATGCGGCGGCGGCCCCGAGGTCGTCGAGCGCGCCGGTGGGGTTGGCGGGGCTGTTCACCCACAGGCAGAGGGCCCGCTCGGCGTCGGCGTCGGCCACGGCGTCGAGATCGAGGGCACCGGCCGGCCCGACCGGCACCGGCACCGCCCGACACCCCGCCAGCTGGGCACCCATGGCGTACGTGGGGTAGCTGACCGCCGGGAAGAGGACGGTGTCGCGCCCCGGGGTGCGCAGCTTCAACCACTGGGACACCCCGGCCACGAACTCCTTGGAACCGACGGTGGCGGCCACCTGATCGGGCGGAACCGTGGCCCCGAGGCGCCGGCCCATCCAGCCGGCGGCCGCCTGGCGGAAGGCGGGACTGCCGACCGACGGTGGATAGCCCCGCTCCGCGCCGGACCGGGCCAGCGCCTCCACCACCGCCGGCGGCGGCGGGTCTGTCGGGGTGCCGATGGTGAGGTCGATGGCCCCGCCGGGGAACCGCTCCGCCACCTCCCGGATGCCCCCGAGCGTCTCCCACACCAGCGGCGGCGGGACGAAGCCGGCGGTCATGTCGGCTCACCCCCACCGTCGGCCCACAAGGCCGAGGCGCGGGCGAACAGCTCGTCCACCGGCTCGCGGTCGTCGGACTCGAGCACCCGACGAAGGGCGTCGAGGCGGAGTGTCACACCCTCGAGCTGGCCGACCACGCTCGTGCGGTTGGCCCACAGCATCTCCGCGCCGAGCGACGCGCCGCCGCCCCGCACGACGCGGGTCGCGCTCTGGAGCGAGCCGCCGCTGAGCCGGCGGCACCAGTCCGGGTTCGAAGCTGCCGCCACCTGGTCCGACAGCACGGCGGCGAGGGCGTAGGGCACGTGGCTGGTGAGGGCCAGGGTGATGTCGTGGGTGGCGGCGGCCACCGCCACCGGGGCGGCCCCGAGGGACTCGGCCAGCCGGGCGACCTGGTCCCACCGGTCGCGGTCCACCCAGGCGTCGTCGCACAGGGCCCAGGTGGTGCCCTCGAACAGGCCTGGCTCGGACGCGTCCCAGCCCCGGTGCTCGGTGCCGGCGAGGGGGTGGCCGGGGACGAACACCGACCGGTCGGCCAGCACCGCGGAGGCGTGCGCCACGAGCGGCACCTTCACCGATCCCACGTCGGTGACCGTCGGGGGCTCGGCCACCCCCCGCAGGGCGGCGGCCACCTCGTCGAGCGTGTCCGGCAGCACCGGCAAGGGCGTGGCCAGCACGACCACGCCGGCGCCCTCCACCACCTCGGCCAACGACCCGACGACGTCCACGCCGATCTCGGCCGCCGCCGAACGGGTGGCCGCCGACCGGGTCCAGGCCTTGACCGTCCCGCCGCCGGCCAGCACCCCCCGGGCGATCGACCCGCCGATGAGACCGAGCCCGACGACGCCGACGCGGTCAACCATCGTCCCTCCACGCCGGGTAGGACCCGAGGGCCTTGACCGTGAACCCCTGGTCGACGAGCTCGGCGACGGCGGCACGCACGGCGGGCTCGTCACCGTGGCGGTCGAGGGTGAGGACGAAGCAGTACTCGCCGAGCCGCTGGCGCAGCGGCCGGCTCACGATGTTGGAGATGTTGATGCCCCGCTCGGAGATCGGCCCGAGGGTGCGCAGCAGGATGCCCACCCCCTCCGACGGGGGCGTGACGACGAGGGTGGTCCGGTCGTCGCCCGTGGCGGCGACGCCGTCCCGGGCGACGAGGGCGAAGCTGGTCTGCGCTCCGGCGAAGTCCTCCACGGCGTCGTCGACGGTGACGAGCCCGACCAGCGCAGCGGCCTTGGCCGGGCCGATGGCCACCAGACCGGGGTCCTCTGACGCCGCCACCAGCCGGCACGCCTCGGCGGTGGACTCCGTGGCCCGGCACCCGAGGCGGCGCTCGCTCCAGTAGCGCTTGCACTGGGCCAGCCCGAACGGGTGGCTGAGCACGGTGGTGGCCGGGGCGCGGACGTGCTCGGCCCGGCGATGGGCGCCGAAGGTGATGGGGACCACCACCTCCTCCCGGATGCGGGCCTGCTCCACCTCGAACACCAGCACGTCGATGGTGCCGGTGACGCCGCCCTCCACCGAGTTCTCCAGCGGCACCAGGCCGAAGTCGCACCGGCCCTCGTCCACGTCGTGCAACACCTCCTGCACCGTGGGCCGCGCCACGACGGTGACCGGGCCGTCGAGGGTGCGGACCAGGTCGGTGGCCTGGTGGGCGAAGGTGCCCTCGGGCCCCAGGTACTCGACGACGGGCACGGCCCGTCAGCCGGTGGTGAGCGGCGTGGGCGGGCGGAGCAGCCCGGCCCGATCGACGTCGGTGGAGTGGAGCCCCACCGAAGCCAGCGGGGGCTGGTCGAAGGGGGCCACGACCTGCTCGCCCTCCCACTCGGGGTAGGAACCGAGCAGCTTCACCTGGGCGCCGGCGTCCCACAGCGCCTCCACCACCGCCGCCATGCGGGGCTCGGAGATGTGGGCCTCGGCGGTGGCGAGGAAGCAGTAGCTGCCGGCCGCGGCGCCGAGCGGGCGGGAGTGCAGGCTGACGAGGTTGACGTCGTTGTCAGCGAAGGCCCTCAGGAAGCGCTCGAGGTTCCCGGTCCGGTCCCGCGGCTGGGTGAGCACCAAGGTGGTCTTGTCCCTGCCGGTGGGCGCCCCGACGGAACGGCCGACGAGGAAGAACCGGGTGCGGGCATCGGGGACGTCGTCCACCGACGTCATCACCCGCACCAGGCCGAAGCGCTCGGCCTCCTCCCGGGGGGCGATGGCGATGAGCCCGGGGTCGCCGGCCTCGGCCACGAGGCGGCAGGCCTCCACCGTCGAACCCACGAACCGCGTGGTCAGCCCGTGCTCGCGGACGAAGCGGTGGCAGTGCTCGACCGCCCGGGGGTGGGACACCGCGGTGCGGATGTCCTCGACCGCCTCGCTGGGAGCCCGGAAGGCGTCGAGGTTCTCGGCCACCACGACCTCCTCGCCGACATAGACGTTGGACGTCTCGAAGACGAGTCGGTCCAGGACGGCGGTGTGCTCACCCTCGAAGGAGTCCTCCACCGGGAGGAGGCCGGCGCAGCCCGGCGCGTGCTCGACGGTCTCGAGGATCTCGGCCACTGTGGCCATCGTCAGCACCTCGGAAGGGACGACGGAGACCAGCTGGGCGATGGCCCGCTCGGACTCGATGCGCACCGAGGCCAGGTGGAAGAGCACGACGTCGTCCATGGTGGGGGCCGAGGCTATCGGGGGCTCATCCGGGCGCTTCCACCCGCCACTGCGCCAGGCGGGCGCAGGCGGCGTCGTCGAGCCGGGCCCGGAGACGCATCCCGTCGTCGGCGACCGCCTCGCTCAGGACCTCCCCCTCGCGGTGCACCTCGGCCAGCACGTCGCCCCGGTCCCACGGCACGAGCAGGTCGACCACGGCGCTCAGCGCCCGAAGGCGGTCCCCCATGGCCACCAGCAGGTCGTCGATGCCCTCGCCGGTGTGGGCCGAGATGGCCACCGCACCGGCGTGGCGCTCGACCAGGCGCTTGGCCTCACCGGTCCGATCGATCTTGTTGAAGCAGACCAGCACGGGGACGGCGGCGGCGTCGATCTCGCTCAGCACGGCCCGCACCGCGTCCATCTGCGCCTCTGGGTCCGGAGCCGAGGCGTCGACGACGTGGACCAGCAGGTCGGCGTCGGCCACCACCGACAACGTCGAGCGGAACGCCTCGACCAGCTGGTGGGGCAGCTTGCGGACGAAGCCGACGGTGTCGGTCAGGAGCACCGTCTCCCCACCGGGCAGGGCGAGGCGCCGGGTGGTGGCGTCGAGGGTGGCGAACAGCCGGTCCTCCACAAGGACGCCGGAGTCGGTGAGGCGGTTCAGCAGCGTCGACTTGCCAGCGTTCGTGTAGCCGACGATGGCGACCTGCTGGATGCGGGTGCGGCGCTGCTGCTTGCGCTGGGTCCGGCGGTGGCCGGCGATCGTGCGCAGGTCGTCCTCGAGCTTGTGGATGCGGCGCACGACGCGGCGGCGGTCGACCTCGAGCTTGGTCTCGCCGCCGCCCTGGCGGGTGCCGATCCCACCACCCTGCTGGGAGAGGCCCTTGCCCTTGCCCCGCAGCCGGGGCAGCCGGTAGCGCAGCTGGGCCAGCTCCACCTGGGCCTTGCCCTCCTGGCTGGAGGCGTTCTGGGCGAAGATGTCCAGGATCACGGCGGTCCGGTCGATGGCGGTGCGCCCGAGCAGCTTCTCCAGGTTGTACTGCTGGGCGGGGCTCAGCTCGTCGTCGAAGACGACGGTGTCGCAGTCGGCGGCCTCGGCCGTCTCCTTCAGCTCCGTCGCCTTGCCCTTGCCGACGAAGGTGGCCGGGTCGGGACGCTGGCGCCGCTGCACCACCCGGTCGACCACGTCGGCGCCGGCGGTGTCGACGAGGAGCTCGAGCTCGTCGAGGCCGGCCTCGGTGTCCTCCTCCCGCTCGGGCGGGATGGTGACGCCGGCCAGGACGATGCGTTCCCGGAACGCACGGTCGATGAAGCCCCCACCCTCGCCGCCGACCTCACCGAAAGCCGACCGGTGGCTCTCGTTCACGCCCACACCTCGAGATCGGCGATGTGGGTGGCGGGTCCGGCGAGGGTGACCGTGTCGCCGAGCACGATTTCGAGGTCGCCGCCGGGCATGCGCACCGTCACCTTCTCGCCGGCCAGGTCCCAGGCGGCGACGGCTACGGCGGCGGCGCAGGCACCGGTGCCGCAGGCCTCGGTGCGACCAACCCCCCGCTCCCAGACGTCCATGGTGATGACGTCGGCGGCCACCGATCGGACGACCTCCACGTTCCGGTCGGGCCAGGCCCGCCCCAGGGCCTCCAGGTCGAGGGGCTCGGCCCCTTCGAGCAGGACGAGGTGGGGGTTGCCCATGTCGACCTCGGCCGCCTGCACGGCGGGGGGCACCGCCGCGGCCACCCGGTCCGAGGCGGGGGCGCAGGTGGCGGCGCCCATGTCGACCCGGACGGTGACGGTGGTGGGTTCGGTCCCAGGGAGCACCGTGCACGCGCGCTTCCCCGAGTCCGTGGCGATGATGAGGTCGGCGGTGTCGAGGAGCCGGTGGCGGGCCTCGGCCTGAGCGAGGCAGCGGATCCCGTTGCCGCTCATCTCGGCCCGGGAGCCGTCGGCGTTGTGCAGCACCATGACCCGGTCGACGTCGTCGGCCAGGTACCCCACCACGAGACCGTCGGCGCCCACGCCGTGGCGACGATCGCACCAGGCTGCCGCCAGGTCGGGGAGCCGGGCCGGCTCGGGCGCGGAGTCCGGCGAGAGCGCCAGCCAGACGAGGAAGTCGTTGCCGAGCCCGTGGTGCTTGCTGAGGGTGACCGTGCGGTGCATGCCGTGGTCAGTCTCGCAGCCGATCGGTCCGTTGCCGCCCCCGATTCGGTCAGGAGGTTGTCCCGGCGTGGCGCAGAAGGAGGGGCAGGGCCGTCATCGGGTCGCGCTCGGCGCCGATCCAGGTGATCCGCGGGTCGCGCCGGAACCAGACCCGCTGGCGCCGGGCGAACCGCCGGGTCCGGCGCACAGCCAGGTCGGCGGCCTCGGCCAGCGTGATCTCGCCGGCCAGGTGGGCGAACATCTCGCGGTAGCCGAGGGCCTGGGCGGCGGTGCGGCTCAGCGGCCGGTCGACGGCGGCCAGGCACCTGGCCTCGTCGAGAAACCCGGCATCGAGCTGAGCGGAGAGGCGGGCCTCGATGCGGGCGGCGACCACCGCCCGGGGCAGCCACACCCCGACGAGGTCGAACGGCGTGGGCGGGTGGGCGCCCAGCCCCGGCCCGTGGGACGAGAACGGTCGGCCGCTCCCCAGGGTGACCTCCAACGCCCGCACCACCCGCCGGCGGTTGCCGGGTTCCATGCGCTCGGCCGCCACCGGGTCGAGCGTCGTGAGGCGGCGGTGGAGCGCGGCGGTGTCGGGCTCGGCTTCGACCTCGGCGACGACCTCGGGGTAGCGGCCGGGGATGTCCAGCCGGTCGACCACGGCCCGCAGGTACAGGCCGGTGCCGCCGACGAGCACGGCCCGGTGCCCCCGTGCGGCGATGCCGGCCAAGGCGTCGGTCACCGCCGCCCGGAAGTCGGTGACGGTGAACTCCTCGGTGGGCTCCACCAAGTCGATGGCGTGGTGAGGGACCTCGGTCCGCTGGGCGGCGGTCGGCTTGGCCGTCCCGATGTCCATGCCCCTGTACACCTGCATGGAGTCCACCGAGACGAGCTCGACGTCGCCCAGGTGCCGGGCCAGCTCCAGGGCCAGCGCGGACTTCCCGCTGGCGGTGACCCCGACGAGGGCCAGTGGCGGCGGCGCCGTCACCAGAGCTCGTCGAGCAGCACGTAGTACTCGAGGCGGAGGAGGTCCGGCCGGGCGACGCCGTACGCGTCGAAGAACCGCGACGCCACCTCCGGACCGACGTTCGAGACGAGGGAGCGGGCGATGATGCCGAGGTCCCGGTAGCGGTCCGAGACGCCCAGTCGGCCGACATCGACCACGCTGACCAGCTCCGCTGACACCGGGTCGACGAGGAGGTTGGGCAGGCAGGGGTCGCCGTGGGCGACGACGAGGTCTTCGGGCGGTTCGTCGGGACGGGACCGGTGGAGGTGGTCGAGCAGCTCGGCGGGGCTGGAGCCGCGGTAGGCCGGTTCGAGGTCGGCGGTGTCGACGAGGCCGGCGGCGACCCGCTCAGCGCTGAGGGACAGGAGCGTGTCGAGGCGGGCGTCGAAAGGGCACTCGGCCACGGGGAGGGTGTCGTGCAGGTGGCGTAGGCCCTCTCCCAAGCGGTCGAGCAGCCGCTCCACCGACGTCATCCGGAACCGGGGATCGTGGGCGGGCACGCCCGGCGCCGCGCTCGTGACCAGCCACCCCCGGCCGTCGTCGGCCGAGGTCGTGTGGGCCAGCACCGACGGCGCCGGTGCGTGACGCCCGAGCCAGGCGAGCCGGGCCGCCTCGGCGGCGATCCCGTCGGGCCCGCCGTCGGAGCCGACCTTGACGTAGCGGTGACCGGTCGGGGCGGTGGCCCGCCAGACCTCCGTGCCGTCCTTCACCCACACCTGCTCCCAGACGGCGTCGGCCACGAGCCCGGCCACCTCCGGCGGGATCGGCGGTGGCGCCGACGCCGGGTCGGCCGGCGGACCCGAGGAGAACCTCGGATCGCGCAGGCGGGGTGGGGTCGTCACAGGCCCGGCTCAGCCGGCGGTGACCGGGATCCGGGCCCGGCGCAGTGGTGTGGCGGTCACCGTGACGAGCTCGCCCCGGAGGTGGTGGGCGCCGGCCCCGGTCACCTCGACCTCGGCGAACGTGCCCGGTCGGAGGGGTGCCGGTGGAGCGAAGTGCACCAGCTTGTTCTGGCGGGTCCGGCCGGTGGTGACGAGCGGGTCCCGGCGCGACGGCCCTTCCACGACCACCTCCTCCACCCCGCCGATGCGGCCGCGGTGGCGGGTCAGGGCCGAGCGCTCGACCACCGTCCGGAGCCGTTCGAACCGTTCGGCCACCACCTCGGCGGCGACGAACCGGTCTGTGCGCTCGGCCACCTCGGTCCCCGCCCGGGGCGAGTAGACGAAGGTGTAGGCGCTGTCGTAACCGGCCTCGGCCGCCACCTCGAGGGTACGTTCGAAGTCGTCGTCGGTCTCGCCGGGGAAGCCCACGATGATGTCGGTGGTGACGGCGAGGTCGGCGATGGCGGACCGGGCCGTGGCCAGCCGGTCGAGGTAGCGGGCGGCGGTGTAGCCCCGGTGCATGGCGGCCAGCACCCGGTCGCTGCCCGACTGCAGAGGCAGGTGGAGGTGCTCGCACACCGCCGGGGTGGTGGCCATGGCGTCGACGACCTCGGCGCTGAGGTCCTTCGGGTGGGGGCTCGTGTAGCGGACGCGGCGGATCCCCTCCACCGCGGCCACGGCCCGCAGCAGCTCGGCGAACATCGGACGCACCCGGATCCGGCCGTCCCCAGCGCGCCGCCGGGCCAGTGCGAGGTCGCGCCCGTAGGAGTTCACGTTTTGGCCGAGGAGGGTGACCTCCACCACACCATTCGCGGCCAGGCGGGCCACCTCGTCCACCAGATGCTCGAACGGCCGGCTCATCTCGGGACCCCGGACGGTCGGCACGATGCAGAACGCGCAGGCGTTGTCGCAACCGATCTGGATGGTGACCCAGGCGGAGTGGCCCTGCTCCCGGCGCACCGGGAGCGCGGAGGGGAAGGCCTCGTGGTCCTCGATGGCCGACGCCTCGAGGATCTCGGTGATCGGCCCAGTGGCCCGGGCCTCGGCCAGCAGATCGGCCGCTCGGTGGACGTTGTGGGTGCCGAGCACCACGTCGACGTGAGGGGCCCGGCGCCGGATCAGGTCACGGTCCTTCTGGGCCAGGCAGCCGCCGACGACGATCTCGAGACCGGGCCGGGCGTCCTTGGCCGACTTGAGGTGGCCCAGCGTCCCGTACAGCCGGTTGTCGGCGTTCTCCCGGATGCAGCAGGTGTTGAGCACGACGACGTCGGCGTCGTCGAGGTCGGTCGCCGGCTCCATGCCATCGGCCTCGAGCAGGCCGGCGATTCGCTCGGAGTCGTGCTCGTTCATCTGGCAGCCGAACGTCTTCAAGAGGTAGCGGCGTCCGGCCGACGCACCCGGCTCCATGGGCCTCACGCTACCGCCGGCCCTGGGGCGACCTTCAGGCGATAGCGGTCGTCATCGTGGGCAGCCCCTCCCCGTCGATGCCGTCGGGGATGGTCCGTCGGTGGCGGTCCTCGATGGTGAGGCGGATGGCGGTGCGACGCTCGCCGTCGATGAGGATGTCGGCAAAGGTCGGGACGCACACGAGGTCGAGGCCCGACGCCGCCAGGTAGCCCCGGGCGATGGCCACCGCCTTGACCGCCTGGTTGAGGGCCCCGGCCCCGACCACCTGGACGGCGACCGAGCCGGACTGGCGGATGACGCCGGCCATGGCGCCGGCCACTGAGTTGGGGTTCGACTTGGTGGAAACCTTCAGGGTCTCCGGCTCACCCGCGTCCACGCCGCAGGATTCGCCGTGGCGTCTGGTCCCCCCTGCCCGAGTCGCCCGATTTCGCCCCCTCAGCCGTCGAGGGAGATGGGCTCGTCGTCGGCCGGGTCGAGGACGTCGGCGGCCACGGCCACCTCGGGCTTGTCCTGGCCGATCCCCAGCTGCTGGCGGATCCGCTCGGAGATCTCGACCATCACCTCGGGGTTCTCGGTGAGGAACAACTTGGCGTTCTCCCGGCCCTGGCCGAGCTGCTCGCCCTCGTAGGTGTACCAGGCCCCCGACTTCTTGACGATGGCCTGGTCGACGCCGATGTCGATCAGCGAGCCCTCCCGGCTGATGCCCTTGCCGTACATGATGTCGAACTCGGCCTGACGGAACGGCGAGGCCACCTTGTTCTTCACCACCTTGACCCGGGTGCGGTTGCCGACCACCTCGACGCCGTCCTTGATGGACTCGATGCGGCGGATGTCGAGGCGGACCGAGCTGTAGAACTTCAACGCCCGCCCGCCCGGGGTGGTCTCCGGTGAGTTGTGCACCATCACGCCATCGGCGAAGTAGTTGTGGCTCCCCTCCACCTCGATGTCGAAGCGACCCCGAGGCTGTGTGCTCCGCATCACCTTGGGCGCGACCGACAGGATCGGGAGGGGCATGAGCTCGTTGCGCGGTGCGGCGAAGACCGGCTCCACCGCAAACCGCCCCTGGTAGCGAGGCAGCAACTTGTAGGCCATCGTCGGGTGCACGAACGGAGCGATCAGGGCGTGGAGCTTGGCCGTCTCCTCCTTGGGGAACTGGATGACCGCCATCTGGCGGGCGCCACGGCGGGACAGCCGGCCGGCGATGCCCCACGTGTCGGCCAGATGGGCGACCAGGCGCTTTTGGCTGTCCGGCGTGAAGGCCTGGACGCAGATCTCGGAGCGGCCGCTGCCCTCACGGGTGCGCTCCTGTAGGCCCTTGGACCGCGAGGTGTATCCGCCGTCGTCCATGTACCAGATGGCCAACGACAGCGGCGTGAGCGCCTTGAGGTAGTCGTGGCTCAGCACCTTGCGCCCACCGACGTAGACGGCCCGACGGAGCTCGGCCAGCTCGGGAAGGGGCTGCACGTCGTGGAACACCGCTCCCTTCGCGTTGGTGGATCGGCTGACCCCGATGTTGGCGAACAGCGACGCCTTCCAGTCGCCGTAGGCCGCCTGGCGGGCACCGTGACCCCACCGGAAGCGGGCGCCGTGGCTGCTGCGGGTCGGCGAGAGCGCTCCGTCGCCCATCAAGCCACCGAGGACGACCTCCCACTGGAAGTTCGAGAGCTGGTGAGAGACGGACTCGAGCACGCGGTCGCCGACGGCGAGCTCTTGGGCTTCCCGCCACCCCCCCGGGGTCATTATCTGATGGTTGGGCGTGACCGAGAACCCGAGGTGGGCGCCGCTCCCGCCGGCCCGGGCGACACGGAAGTGGAGGAACTCTTCGGTCGGCCCGTTGTTGAACCAGTTCACGACCTTGCGAGGGAGGATCTGACCGGCCTCGAAGTCGTAGGAGAGCACCTCGACGGGGAGCTTCTGGTTCACGATCGTGGCGATCCGCTTCTGCGATCCGTCGGCCAGGGTCACCTTCGTGTCCCCGGACAGGCATCCGAACATCACGCCGATCTTCTCCCGGAGCTGGTTGATGAAGATGCAGATGGTGTTGGAGCGGTTGAGGTTGGCGGTGAGCTTGCGCAGGGCCTGGGACATGAGCCGGGCCTGGAGGCCGACGTGGGAGTCGCCCATCTCGCCCTCGATCTCGGCCCGGGGGGTGAGGGCGGCCACCGAGTCGATCACCACCACGTCGAGCGCGCCCGAGCGGATGAGGGTGTCGGCGATCTCGAGGGCCTGCTCACCGGTGTCGGGCTGGGAGATGAGCAGCTCGTCGATGTCGACGCCGATGGCGGCGGCGTAGATCGGGTCCATGGCGTGCTCGGCGTCGATGTAGGCGCAGATCCCGCCGTTGCGCTGGGCCTCGGCCACGACGTGCATGGCCATGGTGGACTTGCCCGAGGACTCCGGGCCGTAGATCTCGACCACCCGGCCCCGGGGCAGGCCCCCGATGCCGAGGGCGATGTCGAGGGCGAGCGCCCCCGTGGAGATGGCTTCGACGTCCAGCGACGTCTTGTCGCCCATCTTCATGATCGAGCCCTTGCCGTGGTTCTTCTCGATCTGGCTGAGCGCCATCTCGAGGGACTTGTCTCGCTCCACCGGAGGTCCTCTCTGTTCTTCTCGGTTGGTGTCGAACTCGGCTGCGGGGGGACTGCAGCGATCGGTTGAGAGACGACCCTACGCAGGGGGTGTGACAGTCCTGGGGAGGGGGCCACGTCCGGCGCTCCGACCGAACGACACGAACGTAATTGCGAACGGACGTTCGGTCAAGGACCCTCGGAGAAATCCCCTCCCCGCCCGTCGGAGCCGCCCGCCGGGGAACGATGGAGGGGTGGTGAGCGGTGACCCGGCATCCGAGCGAGCCCAGCCCGATGCGGCGCTGGCCCTCTGCGCGCTCTACGACCGGGCCCTGCCGGAGGTGTACGGCTACCTCGTGGGGCGGTGCGGTTCGACGGCGGTCGCCGAGGACCTCACCTCCGAGACGTTCATGGCCGCGGTCGACGCCGTGCAGCGCGGCCGGGTGTCCCACCTCAGCGTGGCGTGGCTGATCGGCGTGGCCCGCCACAAGCTCGTCGACCACTGGCGCCGCACCGCCCGTGAAGAGGCCAAGCTCGCCCTCGTCGAGGACGACCGCCCGGTCGACTCGTGGGACGCCCACCTCGACGTCATGCGGGCCCAGGGCGTGCTGGCCCACCTCGGCGCCCACCACCGCGGCGCCCTCACCCTCCGCTACGTCGACGGGCTCCCGGTGCCCGAGGTGGCCGACATCCTCGGCCGCACGATCCACGCCACCGAGGCGCTGCTGGTCCGGGCGCGCTCCGCGTTCCGTCGCACCTACGAGGAGGGAGGCGACGATGCCTGATCCCCTCGAGCAGCTCCGCCGGCCCGTCGAGCCCCGCTCGCCCGAACCGGAGTTCGCCGACCACCTCCGCCGGCGGATCGTCGAGGCCCTAGGCGTCGACCCCGCGGCCGCCCGCACCATCGACCTCCCGGAAAGGGACCCCGCCATGACCACCACCGACACCACGCCCACCACGCAGGTCGTCACGCCGTACCTCGCCGTCCACGACGGGGCCGGCGCCCTGGCCTGGTACGCCGAGGCGCTCGGTGCGGTCGAGACCATGCGGGTCACCGGCGACGACGGCCGCCTCGGCCACGCCGAGTTCACCGCCGCCGGTGCCCGGTTCATGCTCTCCGACGCCTATCCCGAGATCGGCGTGCACGAGCCCCGCTCCCTCGGCGGCTCGGCGGTGATGCTCCACCTCGAGGTGGCCGACGTCGACCGCATCTACGAGCAGGCCGTCGCCGCCGGCGCCGACGGCCTGCGCCCCCCCGAGGACCAGGCCCACGGGAACCGCACCGCCACCATCGTCGACCCCTACGGGCACCGCTGGATGCTGGCCCAGCACCTCGAGGACCTGACGATCGAGGAGTACGCCGCCCGTGAGTCGGGCGGGTTCACCGTCTCGGGCGCCGAGCCGTCGTCCCCCACCGCCGAGCCGACCAGCGCGCCGGTGGAGCTCGGGTACCTGACCATCGCCGTGGCCGACACCACCCGGGCGACCCGGTTCTACGGCGAGCTGTTCGGCTGGCAGGCCGAGCCCGGCGCCTCGGGCGCCGACTACGCCCACATCGCCAACACCCGGCTCCCGATGGGCTTCACGCCCCCGTCCGCACCGGCCGAGCCTCCGGTGCGGACCTACTTCCGGGTCGACGACGTGGACGCCTACGCCGCCCGGGTCGAAGCGCTCGGCGGGCGGGTCCTCGCCCGCAGCGAGCACCCGTCGGGCCCCAACGCCGAGTGCGAGGACGACCAGGGCACCCGGTTCGACCTCTGGCATCCGGCTCCGGGCTACGAGTAGTCGCCCGACGCCGGCCCGGAGAGGTCAGGCGTCGGTCGACTGGCCGAGCAACCGGCCGAGGCGCTCGGAGGCCTCGATCGTCTCCTCCACGAGGTCGTAGATGACGTCCTTCGTGCGCCGCACCTTGGTCATCCGGCCCACGACCTGGCCCACCGGGTTGAAGTTCACGTCCCGGGCGGCCTCGGGGTAGCGGTGCCCGCGGGCGACGGCCTCGCCGGTGACCATGAACTGCAGCGGCATCCCCAACGGGTCGGGCGTGTCGTCACGACCCCAGGCCTCGGTCCAGTCGTTCTTCAACATGCGACACGGCTTGCCGGTCCAAGCCCGGGAGCGGACCGTGTCCGAGCTGGTCGCCTCCAGGTAGGACTCCATCTGCGCGGGCGGGACGTCGGCCTCCTCCACGGTGAGCCACAACGAGCCGGTCCAGACGCCCTGCGCGCCCATGGCCAGGGCGGCCGCCACCTGGCGACCCGAGCCGATGCCGCCGGCCGCCAGCACCGGGGTCGGGGAGACGGCGTCGATCACCTCGGGCCAGAGCACCAGGCTGCCGATCTCACCGGTGTGGCCCCCGCCCTCGGTCCCCTGGGCGATCACCACGTCGACGCCGGCGTCCCGGTGGTGGAGCGCCTGGCGGGCCGAACCGCACAGGGCGGCCACGAGCACACCGGCATCGTGGACCTGGGCGATCACGTCGTCGGGCGGCGTGCCCAACGCGTTGGCCACCAGCTTCACCTTGGGGTGGGCGAGGATGGTGTCGACCTGGGGCTGGGCGGTGGCGGCGGTCCAGCCGAGGAGCGAGGGCCGTTCGGCGTCGGCGGGCAGCTCGGGCACGTCGTGGTCGGCGAGGAGCTGGTGGGCGAAGCGCCGGTGCTCGTCGGGGATCATGCCCTCGAGCATCTCGTTGAGCTTGGCCGGGTCGAGCTCGCCCATCCCCTCGTACTTGCCGGGGATCACGACGTCGACCCCGTAGGGCCGGTCGCCGACATGGTCGTCGAGCCAGGCCAGCTCCGTCTCGAGCTGCTCGGGCGAGAAGCCGACGGCACCGAGCACCCCGAGGCCCCCGGCGTTGCTCACCGCGGCGACGACGTCGCGGCAGTGGGTGAAGGCGAAGATGGGGAACTCGATCCCCAGGCGGTCGCAGAGCTCGGTGTGCATCGGGCGCTCCTCGGTCGGCGGCACAGGCGTCAGCCCGGAAACGAGAACCTGTTCTAGTCGTCGGCTCCAGCGGGCGTCGAGCTCGTGACGTCGTCGGGCCGCTCAGGCCCGGCGAGCCAGGAGCCGGTGGCGCAGGAGGTCGAGGGACGAGATGGTGGCGAACTCGCGGACCCGGTCGCGATCACCCGGCAACCGCAGGCGGACCGACTCGGTGGTGTCGTCGAGGGCGAGGCCGACGAACACCGTGCCCGGCCGCTCTCCGTCCTGCTCGGCCGGGCCGGCCACGCCGGTGACGGACAGGCCCACGTCGGCACCGAGGACCCGCCGGGCTCCGACGGCCATGGCCTCGGCCGCCTCACCGCTCACGACCGGGCCCTTCGCCACGCCCAGCACGTCGAACTTCACGTCGCTGGCGTAGGAGACGATGGATCCCCGGAACCACGCCGACGCCCCCGGTGCGGCGGTGAGCCGGGCGCCGATCATGCCCCCGGTGAGCGACTCCGCCAGCCCGAGGTGGAGCCCGGACGCGTCGAGGAGGGCGCCGACGGCCACCTCCATGGTCTCGTCGTCGACCCCGAAGACGAGCTCGCCGAGGAGCTGGCGCAGCACCTGCTCCTCGGCCGCCAGCACCTGGCGGCAGCCGGCCTCGTCGGCCCCCTTGGCGGTGATGCGCACCTTGAGGCCCTCGATGCCGCTGGCCAGGAACGCCAGCGTCGGGCCGCCCCGCTCGTCGAGCTCGGTGATGCGGTCGGCCAGGCGCTCGGCCAGGCCGGACTCGCTCTCGCCCCACGTGCGCAGCGTGCGGCTGAGGATGGTGGCGGTCTCGCCGGCACGGTGGCGCAGGTCGGGGAGGATGGCCCGCTCCACCATCTCCTGCATCTCGTAGGGCACGCCCGGCACCGCGTACAGCACGCGGCCCCCCACCGGGCAGATGAGGCCGGGGGCGGTGCCGCGTCGCTGCTCGATGACGGAGGCCCCTTCGGGCACATCGGCCTGCAGCAGGTTGTTCTCGGGCATGGCGCGGCCCCGGGACTCGAACATGTGGCGGATGGCGTCGGCCACGTCGGGGTCCCGCCGGAGCGGCGCTCCCATCACCTCGGCCAGCGCCGAGCGGGTGATGTCATCCTGGGTCGGGCCGAGGCCACCACACACGATCACCGCCTCGCTGCGGTCGAGCGCGGTGCGCAGCACCTCGATGATCCGGTCGAGGTTGTCGCCCACCTTCGTCTGGAAGTGGGAGTCAATGCCGGCCACGGCGAGCTGCTCACCGATCCAGGCCGAGTTGGTGTCGACGACCTGGCCGAGCAGCAGCTCGGTCCCGACGGCCACCACCTCGCAGCGCATGGGCCGCAGATTACGGCCGGTCGCGGTGCCGACCCACCACTTCACAGGGTCCGGCATTCGATGATCCGACGATTCCTGCAGGACGGACGGCCCTTGGACGGGCTCCTATGGCAGCACACCAAGTCGCCCGTATATGGGCCTGACACAGTACGCTTCCCGATATTCTGGGGAAGAGGCCCACAAATGCACTTGACTTCAGGTCGAGCTGTCGTTCTTCTAGCATCGAGCATGCTACTGGTGCCATTTGTCGGCTGTGGTCGGAGTAGCTCGGAGTCCGCCAGGGATGCTCTAGTCGAAGCCCACCGGGCCGGAAGCACCGAAGCCAGAATCGTCTTTTATCGCAACCTCGCCGAAGCGCTTCCGAACGTGCACTACCGAGGAGAAGGTCGGGCAGCCGCTCCTGTTTCAACCGCCGTAGTGCTTGGGGAGGTGGTCGAGGCGGCGGAGGGATACGGCTTTGGCACAAAGGGGATAGGTGCATCTGAGGAGCACACCCCCCGACCGTTTGATGACTCGGATGCGTTATGGAAGACGGTTCACCTCAGTTTCCGAGTCGAGGACGTGCTTGCGGTTTCCGACGTATCGATAGGTCACACGATAAGGTTCGGGTGGGTGGTCTACGGAGACCAAAGTGCTGAAGAGGTGCTAGAGGGCTTCAAGTCGCTCGGCACGTTGGTACTTCTTCTCAACCAGGGATCCGCTGTATTCGACTACGACAAGTCTCTCTTTGACGTTCTGGAGGATGGAGCCTTCGCCGTTGCCGTCGACGATTCAGGCAAGCTGTCATTGCCGTTTGTCGAAGCCGGAAGAGACGACGTGCTGCTAGCTCCAACTCCCACACTTGACCTCCTGAGGGCCCGAGCCGCCGAGGACGTCCAAGTAATCGATCTGGTTGGCAGAGGTAATGCCTTGGAGCGGGGTGGGCAGTAGCGGCCTGCAGCCGCCCCGGCGTAGTGATGGCGAAGCGTCTGATATCTCAGGCGGCGGCGCGGCCCATGGTGGTGGCGGCGGAGCGGCCGTCGAGGAGGTACTGGGCGCCGGTGACGAGGGTGAGGGTGACGGCCAGCCACAGGCAGGCGGTGGCGAAGACGGGGTGGTCGACGGTGAGCGGGAGCAGGGCGAAGCCCACCGCCACCTCCTGCACGACCGTCTTGGCCTTGGCCAGAGGGCGGGCGGGCACGGCCAGGCCGAGGCGGCTGAGCCTCGTGCGGTACAGCGAGATGGCCACCTCGCGGGCGGCGATCAGGGCCACCGGCACCACCCAGAACCGGTTGGCCGCCACCAGGGCGAACATCGCTCCCAGCACCAGGACCTTGTCGGCCAGCGGGTCGAGGAACGCCCCCGAGCGGGTGGTGCCGAAGCGGCGGGCGAGGATGCCGTCGACCCCGTCGGTGACGCCCAGCGAGATCCACAGCGAGACCGCTGCCCACGACGACGGGTCCCGCAAGATCATCACCAGCAGGGCGGGCGAGACCACCAGGCGGATGATGGTGACGGCGTTGGCCGGGGTCAGGAGGGCGGACGGCCCGAAGCGGTCATCGAGCGGATCCGGCAGCGGCGGCGGGCTCACCGGGCCTCGAGGTCGGTGCCGAGGGAGGCTGTCACCGCAACGGTGGCCATCGATCCGACCGGGAGGACCGGCGGCACCAGCACCACACCGTCGATCTCGGGGGCTTCACGGTGCGAGCGGGCCACGCCGGGGCTGTCCACGAGCACTTCGACCCTCGACCCGACCAGTTCGTCACGCTTTCTCGCGGTGATCGAGTCCTGGAGCTCGCAGAGCTCGATGAGCCGCTCCTCCACCAGCCCGGCGTCGACCACGCCGTCGAGCCCGGCGGCGTAGGTGCCGTCCTCGGCCGAGTACCGGAAGAACCCGCACCAGTCGAGGTCGGCGTCGGCCACGAAGCGCAGGAGGGCGTCGTGGTCGGTCTCGGTCTCGCCTGGGTAGCCGACGATGAAGTTCGACCGGAAGGCGGCGTCGGGTTCGCGCCGCCGGATGGCCCGGATCCGGCGCAGGAAGCGCTCGCCGTCGCCCCACCGCCGCATGCGCCGGAGCAGGGGGCCCGAGGCGTGCTGGAGGGAGAGGTCGAAGTAGGGCACGCCGGTGTCGCAGACGGCGTCGACCAGGGCGTCGGTGAGGTCCGACGGGTACAGGTACAGCAGGCGCACCCGCCGCACCCGGGCCGTCGCCGCCCGCACCAGCGGCACCAGGGCCCGCTCCCCCTTCCCCTGGTCGCGCCCGAACGCGGCCAGGTCCTGGGCCACGAGCACCACCTCGGCCACCTCGAGCGCGTCGATCTCGGCCAGCACCGAGTCGATCGATCGGGACCGCTGCGGGCCCCGGAACGACGGGATGGCGCAGAACCCGCAGGCCCGGTCGCACCCCTCGGCCACCTTCACGTAGGCCCACGGCACCGACGAACGCGGCCGGGGCAGCTCCAGCAGGTCCAGGGCGGGGACCGGCCCGGACGGGCGGCGACCGAGCGTGACCGGCACGCCGGGCTGTCGGGCGAGCGCGACTGCGCTCGCGTGCGGCTGCTCGCTCGCGCTCCCGACGCCGCGACCGCTCCCGATCGGCACGCCGAACCCCAATACAGCGTCGGCCTCGGGAAGGGCTTCGGCCAGGTCGTCGCCGTAGCGCTCGGCCAGGCAGCCGGTCACCACCAGGCGGGAGCCGGCCCGACGGGCGTCGTCGAGGGCGAGGACGGTGTCGATCGACTCCTGCCGGGCCTCGGCCACGAACGCACAGGTGTTGACGACCACGAGGTCGGCGGCGTCCGCCCTCGCCGCCGGGACGAGGCCGTCGGCGAGCAGCGTCCCGCCGATCTTGTCCGAGTCCACCGCGTTCTTCGGGCAGCCCAGCGTCTCCACCCAGAACGTCCGCTCGGCCACGACGGTCGAGCCTACCGAGGCCATCTCCGCGGCCTCCCTTCGCGGAGGCGATCGCGCTCGTGCCGTTCCGGGCCGCTCGAGCGCAACAACCCGGCTCAGCGCGCTGCGTGCGCGGTCAGCGACCCCGGCCGTAGGTGAGGGGCGAGCGGTAGGAACCCCCGACGAACGGGCGTCCGCGCTGGGTCGCGTGGCGCCACTGGATCGAGATCCGGGGACCGATCGGGTCCCCTGGCCGATACGGGACCGAGTGCTCCCAGTCGGCCTGGCAGCGACCCCCCATCACCAGCAGGTCACCACGACCCGGGGCGAGGTCGTGGGTGGTCCCCCTGCCCTCGGAGTGGTCGTAGCGGTTGGCCCGGGGTCGCAACAGCCAGGGGCGCCGGGCGCCGAGGCTGAGGACGGCGATCCGCGTTTCGTCGAGCCACCGCATGTCGGTGTCCCGGTGGAAGGCCTGGCCGTCGCGGCCGTCCCGGTAGTGGAGCAGCCCGAAGCCGTCGAAGCGCACGCCGTACCGGTGCTGGAGGTGGCGGTGGGCCTCGCCGAGGGCGGGATGGGGCAGGGGCTGGCCCGGCCTCCACATCGTGCCGAGGCGGCGCTCCTCGACCCAGTGGTCGTAGCGGAACAGCTGGCTCGCCTGCCACCCCACCCCGGCCAACAGCGCCTCGAAGAGGGCGTCGGCGCCGACCATCCAGCCCCGGGCCACGTCGACCCACGAGCCGCCGCCGAGGTCGAGGCGCTCCACCGGTGCGTCGCGGTCGACGTGGATCGGTTCATCGCCCGGGCCGCTCACCCCACCAGCATGGCTCCCAGGCCGGTGCGCCGGATGCCGGCTCAGCCGGTCACCCGACCCGGTAGACCGGGTCGGGTGACCGGCGGGAGAGGTCGTTGCAGGCCTCGCACACCTCGGCCGGGATGACCCCGGCACGCATCAGCACGGCGAAGATGCGGCACCCGAGGCAGAAGCCGAGGACCGCCTCCAACGAGGCCGCCACCAGGATCATGGCGACGAAGGTCCAGGCCAGGCCGATCGCTCCGAACCCGAAGTGGGCCACCACGGCGGCGACGGACAGCGAGGCGCCGATGCCCTGGGCAAAGCGCTTGGGCGGCCCGGGCACCGGCCGCTCGGGGGTGGAGAGGGCAGGCGTGACGGCGCGGGTGACGAGCTGGCCGAGCGGGCTGAGGGTGGGTCCGGTGAGGACCCGGGCGCCGAACCCGTAGGCCAGCGGGACGAGGAGCAGCCGTTCACGGGTGAGGAGGCAGACGGCGCAGAGGACCACGACGCCTGCGGCCACGAGCCGGGCCGACACCTCGTTCACCGGGTTCGGGAACGAGAACAGACGGCGGGCCATGCGGAAAGGCTACCCACTAGGTCGGGTATCTGCGCCCAGCTCAGAACGGTTCTTCGGCCTCGGCTCCGACGCCGTCCAGCTCGTCGACGGTCATGAGCACGGCGCGGGCCTTCGAGCCCTCGGAGGGGCCCACGACGCCCTGCTGTTCGAGCAGGTCCATGAGCCGCCCGGCCCGGGCGAATCCGACCCGCAGCTTGCGCTGCAACATGGACGTGGAACCGAGCTGAGAGCGGACCACCAGCTCCATGGCCGAGCGCAGGAGGTCGTCGTCGTCCTCGTCGGCCCCGCCCGCCCCGCTCCCGTTGCCGGGGCCGGCGGCGCCGGTGGCGCCCTGCACCTTCTCGTCGTAGGTGACCTCGGGCGACTGGCGGATCCAGTGGGCCACCACCGCCCGCACCTCCTCCTCGGTCACCCACGAGCCCTGGATGCGTTGGGGGATGCTGGAAGCGGGCCCGAGCAGCAACATGTCGCCCCGGCCGAGGAGCCGCTCGGCGCCGGGCTGGTCGAGGATCACGCGGCTGTCGGCCAGGCTGGACACGGCGAACGCCCACCGGGCCGGGATGTTGGCCTTGATGACCCCGGTGATCACGTTGACCGACGGGCGCTGGGTGGCGATCACCAGGTGGATGCCCACCGCCCGGGCCATCTGGGCGATCCGGCAGATCGACTCCTCCACGTCGCGGGCCGCCACCATCATCAGGTCGTTGAGCTCGTCGACCACGATCAGGATGAACGGCAGCCGGGCGAACTGCGGGCTCTCGGTCCCTTCGCCGCCGTCACCGGCGAGAGCACCGGGCCCACCCAGCTCGCCCCGGTCGAAGGCGGCGTTGTAGCCGGTGATGTCGCGGAAGCCGACCTCGGCCAGCAGGTCGTACCGGCGCTCCATCTCCCGCACCGCCCACGCCAGCGCGTTGGCCGCCTTCTTCGGGTTGGTGACGACCTCGGTGAGCAGGTGGGGCAGGCGGTTGTACTGGCCGAGCTCGACCCGCTTCGGGTCCACCAGGATCATCCGCACCTGGTCCGGGGTGGAGCGCATCAGGATCGACGTCAGCAGGGAGTTGATGCACGACGACTTCCCCGCACCGGTGGCCCCGGCGATCAGCACGTGGGGCATGGTGGCGAGGTTGGTGAGGATGGAGGTGCCGGCGATGTCCCGGCCCACCGCCACCTCGAGGGCGTGGGTGGCCCGCCGTGCCTCCTCGCTCACGAGGATGTCGCCCACGGTCACCAGCTGCTTGCGGGCGTTGGGGATCTCCACGCCGATGGCCTGCTTGCCCGGGATGGGCGCCAGAATGCGGACGTCGGGCGTGGCCATGGCGTAGGCGATGTCGCGGTGGAGGCTGGTGACCCGGGCCACCTTGACCCCGGGGCCGAGCTCGAGCTCGTACCGGGTCACGGTCGGTCCGACGGTCATGCCGACGAGGCGCGTCTCCACGCCGTGTTCGGCCAGCGCGTGCTCGAGGCCCCGGCCCGTCTCCTCGATCGAGGCCGTGTCCACCGCCTGGGCCCCGGTGCGGCCGAGGAGCTTGGCCGGCGGGAGCTTCCACGCCGAGGGCTGACCGGACGGGCCGAGGGCGATCTCGAGCTGCTGGGGCTCGGCCGCGGCGTCCGGCTCGGGCACCACGACCGCGGGCGTCCGGTCCCGCTTGCGGCGGCCCGGGGCCGGTGGCGCGTCGGTGTCCTGGTCATAGACGGTGATCAAGGAGCTGTCGTCGACGCCGTCGCGACCGTCGGCGTCGGCGGAAGCGGCGCCCACGCTGAACAACGAACCGACCACCCGCCGGGCGGCCCGGCCGGCAGGGCGGACCCCGGCGGCGGTGCGACCGGCGGCGGTGCGGATGGAGGTGCGGGTGACGAGGAGGACGCCGCAGACGAGCACGAGGACGAGCGCCACCACCGCACCTCCGGTCGCCAGCACCCCGGCCACCGGCTGGCCCACGCCCGCTCCGACGTAGCCGGCGGCATCGCGGAGGTCCGCCGCCGGTGCCTCCAGTTCGGGGGCACCCCGGGCCAGGTGAAGCAGCGCCAGCCCGGCCAACCCCACCAGGGCGACACCGAGGGCACGGGTGGCGACGCCCCGGGAGTCGGCCTCGACCGGCTCGGTCACGACGGTCACGTCCTCGTCGCCGTCCTCCTCGTCCGCCCGCCGCCCCCGCACGAGGGCCACGCCGAGCACCAGCAGCCCCGGCGGGACGAGCACCCGGGCCGCGCCGACCAGGGTGCCGGCGGCGGTGGCGGCGGCCCGACCGAACGGCCCGGCGGCGTCGAGGTACACCCCGAGGGCGCACAACAGGGCTACGGCGATGACCAGCAGCCCGGCCAGGTCCCGGCGGTGGCCGGACGTGGCACCGGCCACCGCGGCGACGGCTCTACGGGACCGGCTCGGCCGGGGCGGAACGGCCTTCTTCGACGCGGTGGCCTTCGATGAGGCGGGCCTCCGGGCCGGGGCGGCGCGGGTGGTCGCCGCCTTCGGCGACCGCGGTGACGAACGACGCGTGGCGGTCACAGTGTCAACAACGCTACCACCAGCACCACTAGCCACAGGGTTGACCATCTTCTCACCCCTGGTCGGGACTGATGTGCAGTGGTCACTGCCGCCGGTCCGCGGCCATGGAGGCCACGACCCCACCCGACCTCGAGACAGCCAATCGGACGCGCCTAGGTCGACACCCCGAACGTCTCCCGGAACCCGATCGTGCCCTTCTCGGTGAGCATCACGGCCCGACCAATGGGTCGACGAACGAGCCAGTCCAGCTCCAGGAAGCGGGCGGCCAGTGCCGCTCCGACGGCACCGGCGAGGTGGGGTCGGCGTTCGCTCCAGTCGAGGCATCCGCGTGCCAGAGACCGGCGCGCCCGCTGCAGCGCCGCCACGTCGATCGCAAAGCGCGCGAGGGCCGCCTCTCCCGAGCAAGTGATCCGGTAGCCGTCTCCATCGTCGTCGACGAGCCCTTCGGCGCAGAGGGCGTCGAGAACGGCGACACCGAGCTGGCCGGCTAGGTGGTCGTAGCACAGTCGAGCGAAGCGCATCGCAGTGCCGACGTCGGCCCCACGGAGGGACCGGACCGGCTGGTCGGGGGCGACCAGGAGCAGGCTCTCGATGGCCCGGGCCACCTGCGGGCCGGCGATGCGGAAGTGGCGATGGCGGCCCCTCGTCTCAACCAGGATCAGGCCGCCGGCGACGAGCTTGGCCAGATGGGCGCTGATCGTTGCCTTGGAGACCCCAGCCAGCGCGGCGAGGTCGCCGGCGGTACGGGCCCGCCCGTCGTCGAGGGCGAGCAACACCTGGGCCCGGGTCCGGTCACCGACGAGGGCACCGACCGCGGCCAGGTCAACGTCGCCGCGGTGGCCACCGGAGGCCAAGGGCGCCGGACCGGCGGCTCTGGTCGGCATCTCCCTGAGGCTAGAGAACAGTTCGTCGCGCGACGAACGGTTGAAGCCATACCGTCTCGGGCCACAGCTCGACGACACAAGAAGTTGGCGCGAATGATGAACGCTCGAACAACCCGAAGCCTGGAGGCCGAAGCCTTCCTCGATGCCTTGCAGGGATCTGCGCCGGAGGTGGTCACCGCCTGCGACGGTTGGACGACCCATGAGATCGTCGCCCACCTGGTCGCGGGGGCCGTCGAGATCACGCGTCACCTGGACCCCTATCTCCAGGGCGAGGAGGTGCCCCCCACCCAGGGCTTCGAGCAGCGGGAAGCCCCGTACCGGGCCATGGACGACCCAGTCCTGCGCCAGCGCCTCGACGTCGAGGAAGCGAAGCTGCGATCCCTCCTCGACCAGGTACTGGCCCGGGAGCCCGAAGCGGTCATCCCCTGGACCGGCCGGCAGATGCCGGTGGCGATGTTCGTTCCCCACATGCGCAGCGAGTTCGCCATCCACCGCTGGGACTTCGCCGGCGACGGCGAGGCCGGCCCCGAGCTGCTCGCCCGGCCCGAGCTGACCGAGCACCCGGTCACCGTCCTCGGCCACCTGCTCCTCTCGAGAGGCGCCGACGACGATCCGGGGCGCGGGGAGGATCTGGCCGTCCGCCTACGCGCCGAAGGGTCCCGTGACGTGCGCCTCGTGGTGGAGGGCGGCAAGCCAGCCTGGAACTGGCCGAGGAAGACACCGACGAGCCGTACGCCGAGCTCGACGCCGCCGCCCGGACCTTGGTCATCTGGGGCCGCCGGCCCGAACCGCGCGAGCGCTTCCGCAGCCACATGGACGCCCCGACCCTCGCCCGAACCCTCGCGCTGCTCTCCGGGTACTGACCACGTGGCAGGTGCTCCTCCGATCAAGACGACTCTCGGAGTTCGGCGACGACGAGCGACGGCTGGCATCGCGCTTCAGTCAGTCATGGAAGGGAAGGACCCACGCCTGAGCCGGCCAGCCCCCCGTCGGAGCGCGCGCCGGAGCGCCGGGATCGATCGCCCAAAGCGCGGCGTCACCCTCGACGACTCCCTCGGAGAGGCGGATCTCGACCCCAGTAGGCAGCTCGATGCGTCGCCAAGCCGTGTCCCCCGACCGCAGGGCCCACAGCTCACCGCAGGATTCGCCCAATGTTCGACCGGCGACGGCGATGACGGTGGCCGGTCCATCACATCTTCGCGGGTACTCGGGCAGAGTGCGGACCGAGAGCGTGTCGGGGTCGAGCGCGAGCGACGGCGCGCCCTGGTTGGTGACGAGGACGAGCTCGGTGCTGCCCTCCCATGCGGGCCGCCAACTGTCCGGGTCCTGGATCGCGAGTCGGTCGTCCTGGGCTCGCTCCCACCGGTCGGAGCCGGCGGCCCATCGCAGAACGGTGATCGCGGTCTGGTAGTCCCGGCCCTCATGGGCAACGAGCAGCACCGCGTCGCCGGTCCAGAACAGCCCGACGATGGAGCCGATCGGTCCGGGCGACGGCAGGCTCTCCCACTCGTCGTTCTCGGGGTCGTAGTCGGCAGCCACTGAGCTGTTCTGATCGAGCGCCACCACGACCATGTCCGTTCCGGTCCACACCGCGTCACTGAGGACTTCGTCGCTTCTCACCAGTCCCGCCGGAGGGTCAAGGGCCTCGGGGAGCCTGGCGATCGGCTGCCACCGGCGGGTCTCGGGCCGGTAGGAGGCGCCCTCTCGGCTTGTCGCGAGCAGACCTCGCCCCGGCTGATAGGTCTCCACGCCGCCCCACACGATGATCTCGCGCCCCGTCCAGATGCCGCTGGCATCGCGACGCGCGCTCAAAGGCGAAGGCGGCAGCGGCGACCACGCACCCTTCGATCGGTCGAACCAGGCGCCATCGGCATAGACCTCGTCGCTGTCGGCCAGGCCGCCACCCCACAGGAACAGGCCAGGCTCCGAGTGCACCAACGTCGCGCCGGAGCGCCCGCCGAGCGAGGGAACGGGCAAGGGTGCCCAACCGTTCCACTCGCTCTCGGGAGGCAGCGTGGTGGTCGGGCCGATCGTCGTCGGTGATGCCGGCAGCGCCGATGTCGGCGTTGACCTGGACGTGCTCGCGGTCCGGGAGCCTTGGGCGACGACGCGGGCGGAGCGTTCGTCGTCACGACCGACCACGACCAGCGTCGCGCCGACCATTGCGACCACCACCGCCAATGCCCCGGCCATAGAGCCGATCGCTCGTCGCCGGCGACGAGCGGCGATGCGACGTTCCACCTCGGCGGCCAGGCGGCCTGGATCCACTCGTGGCGCCGGAGAACGAGCCAGCGCCCGACGCAGTTGCGCTTCATCGATGAGCATCTCGGTCCTCTTCTGTGGTCGGATGTCCGTTCGCTTCGCTCAGTCGGCTGCGCAGGGCAGCCAGGCCTCGGGCCGTCGCCGACTTCACCGTTCCTGGACGGATCCCGAGCAGCTCGGCCGTGTCGCGCTCGGACCGGTCGTCGAAGAACCGCAGCACGAGCACGGCCCGCTGCCGCTCTGGAAGCGCGAGCAGCGCCTCGGCGAGCCACAGCCCGACGGCGACGTCGTCGTCGGGTGATGGCCGCATGGGGGCAACCGCCCGCGGAGGGGACCGGCGGAGGCGCCCGGTTCGGGCGACCTCGTTGACGACCGCCCGGCGCAGGTAGGCACCGGGATCGCGGACCTTGCCCGCCTTCCAATGCGGATACGTCCGGCTGAAGGCCTCGGCCACGGCGTCCTCGGCGGTAGCCGTGTCGCCTCCCAGGAGGCGCGCGATGTGGAGCAACCGGTCACGATGCTCGTCGAACACGTCCCGGTAGCCGTCGTCCATCACCCCACTAGAGCCGCCAGGGGCGATCGAGGTTCCACAGACTCGGTGAGCTCCAGACGGTGAAGACGCTGCGAATAGGCGATCAGGGCCAGATCCGCGCCGACCGAGGCGGGTCAGGCCTCCATCACCACTGGGACGATCATCGGCCGGCGCTTCGTGCGGTCGTTCACCAGGCGGCCGATGGCCCGGCGCACGACCCGTTGGAGCGACTCGATGTCGGTCCCGGCCTCGCCGGCGGCAAAGGCCTCCTTGAGCTGCTGGGTGACCACGGCACGGCACTCGTCGAGCAGGTCCTCGGCCTCGGGGGCGTGGACCCAGCCCCGGGTGATGACCTCGGGGCCGGTGATGACGGCACCGGTGGTCACATCGACGGCGACGATCACGACCACCACGCCCTCTTCGGCCAGCACCCGCCGGTCGCGCAGCACCCCGTTGCCCACGTCGCCGATCCCGGTGCCGTCGACGTACAGGTACCCGGCCGGCACCGACTGGCCCCGGGTGATCCCGTCGTCGGCGATCACGAGCTGATCACCGTCCTCGCAAACGAGCACGTGATCGTCGGCCACACCCATCTGCCGGGCGATGCCGGCGTGGGTGACGAGGTGGCGGTACTCGCCGTGCACGGGCACGAACCAGTCGGGCCGCACGATCGACAGCACCGTCTTGAGCTCCTCCTGCTTGGCGTGACCGGTGGCGTGGACGTCCTCGATGCCCGAGTGCACGACCTGCGCGCCGATGCGGTAGAGCCCGTCGATCACCTTCGAGACGTTCATCTCGTTGCCCGGGATGGGGTGCGACGAGAGGATCACGGTGTCGTCGGCGGTGAGCTTCAGCCACCGGCTCTCGTTCGCCGCCATCAGGGCGAGGGCCGACATCGGCTCGCCCTGGGAGCCGGTGGAGATGATGCACACCTCCCCCGGCGGGAGCCCCTCGACGTCCTCGATGTCGCGCAGGTGGGAGTCGGGGATGCGCAGCATCCCCATCTCCCGGGCCAGGCGCACGTTCTTGCGCATCGACATCCCGAGCGTGGCCACCATCCGCCCGGCGGCGATGGCGGCGTCGGCGATCTGCTGGATCCGGTGGATGTGGCTGGCGAAGCAGGCGGTGACGATCCGGCGGCCGGAGTGCTGGGCGAAGATCCGGTCGAGCACCGCCCCCACCGATCGCTCGGAGCGGGAGTGGCCGTGCTGGTCGGCGTTGGTGGAATCCGACAGCAGGAGGCGCACACCCTCGTTCTGGGCGATCGCGCCCATCACGCCGAGGTCGGTGAGGCGACCGTCGACCGGCGTGAGGTCGAGCTTGAAGTCGCCGGTGTGAAGGATCGTGCCCTGGGGGGTGTGGAACGCGGTGGCGAAGCCGTGGGGCACCGAGTGGGTGACGGGGATGAACTCGCAGTCGAACGGCCCGAACCGCCGCCGCTCGCCGTCGGCCACCGTCAGGAACTTCGTGCGGTCGAGGAGATGGGCCTCCTCGATGCGGTTGCGGGCCAGACCGAGCGTGAGCGCCGAGCCGATGAGCGGGAACGAGAGCTCGCGCAGGAGGAACGAGAGGGCGCCCATGTGGTCCTCGTGGCCGTGGGTGACGATGCAGCCCTCGATGCGGTGGCCGTTCTCACGGAGCCAGGTGAAGTCCGGCAGCACGAGGTCGATGCCCAACATGTCGGCGTCGGGGAACATCAGGCCGCAGTCGAGCAACATGATGCGCCCACCGACCTCGATGGCGGCGCAGTTGCGCCCGATCTCCCCGAGCCCGCCGAGGAACGTGATGCGCACCGGATCAGTCATGGGCGAGACGCTATCGACAGCCGAACCCGTCGCCGATGGGCCGATGTCACAGGCGTTCCACGGAGAGGTCGCTCTGAAGGTGGGCGGCGAGCCGGCGGAGATCTCCAGGGTCCGAGGTCACGACGGTCGAGTCCAGCCTGGCCGCGGTGATCACCACGTGGGCATCGACCACGTCGTCCATCTCGGCGCTCGCCAGGAGCGTGCCGACCTCGTGGGCCTGCTGTGGCGCGAAGGCAACCACCTCGCACCCTCGAAGCAGCCGGCGGAGCTGCACCTGGCGGGGCGACCTGCTCGCCTGCGCCACGACCGGCGCCGTGGTCACCGGCACGACGCCCAGCTCCAGACGAGCACGGTGATCGGCCCACACCTGTCGATGGTTGCGATCGGCGGCGACCAGCACTCCTGCGTCGTAGACGACGCTCACGGCGAGCGGTTCGGGGCGTTCGTCACCAGCTCGGCACCGACGCGACGACGCGCCGCCTCGAGTTCCGCGTCGCTGAGCGCGCCGTGCTCCGCCTCCCACTCCGCCACCGCCCGCAGCCCGTCGCGAACGAGCAGAGCTCGCCGGGCCGCCCCGGTCATCCACGCCGACACGCTCACGCCCTCGGACGCGGCGGCGGCCACGACCTGCTCGTGGACGTCGGGATCCACGGTGATGGCGAGTTTCGGAGACGGGTTGCCGCGCGGCACGGGAGGAACCCTACTACTCCGGTGGGATACAGCGGCGTGGAGCACCTTGCTGGCGGCACCGATGAGTCGAGCGGTTTACCTCCGTCTACCGAGCATGACCAACCCAACCACGTTCACAGGCCTCTCGACGGTGGCGATACCGGTCACCGACCAGGACCGGACCAAGGCGCTCTTCGAGGGGCTGGGCTTCGAGACCCGGTTCGACGCCGACCTCGGCGGCGGCTTCCGGTGGATCGACATGGCTCCGCCTGGCGCCGACACGTCGATCGCCGTGATCGCCAGCGGCGGCGACCTGCCGACCGGCGTCGACACCGGCATCCGGCTCGTCACGCCTGACGCTCGCGCCGCCCACGCGGAGCTGCTCGCGCTCGGGCTGTCCGTGGATGAGCTGCTCGACTGGCCCACGGCGCCGCTGATGTTCAGCTTCCGCGACCTCGACGGGAACCGGCTCTACGTGGCCGAGCCCGTCTGAGCTGACCCGCTCAACCCAGGCCGAGGTCGTCGGCGATTCGCTCTGCCTCGGCCCGCAAGCCCTCGGGGGCCGGGCCCATCGGGAGCCGGCACTCCCCGACCGGGTGGCCCAGCACGTCCAGCATCACCTTGGTGGGCACCGGGTTGGGGGCGGCGTCGCTGGTCTCGAACCTCCAGGACGGGACCAGCCGGGCGTTGATCTCCCGAGCCCGCTCGACGTCGCCCTTGGTGAACGACGCCACCATCTCGGCCTGGAGCCCGGCCGTCCAGTGGCCGGCCACGCTGATCGTGCCGACCGCACCGACGGCGAGCAGCGCGAGGGTGAGGGAGTCGTCGCCGCTGTAGACCTCGAAGCCGTCCGGCGCGTCGGCCAGCAGGCGGGCCGTCCCCGCGGGATCCCCCGACGCGTCCTTCACGCCGACCACCGTCTCCACCTCGCGGGCCAGGCGGAGCATGGTGTCGGTGGCGACCTTGCGCCCGGTCCGGATGGGGATGTCGTAGATGAGCACCGGCAGGGCGCTGGCCGCCGCCACCGCCCGGACGTGGGCCTCGATGCCCGCCTGGGAGGGCCGGCTGTAATAGGGCGTGACGGCGAGGATGCCGTCCATGCCGAGGTCGGCGGCCGCCTTGGTGAGCGCTACGGAGTGGCGGGTGTCGCTGGTGGTGCTGCCGGCCAGCAGGGGCACGTCGACCGCTCCCCGCACCGCCCGCCACAGCGACCGCTTCTCCTCGTCGCTGAGGGTGGGGCTCTCGCCGGTCGTGCCGGCCAGGACCAGCCCGTCGTTGCCCTCCTCGACCAGCCAGGCGGCCAGGTCGGAGGCGGCGCCGGTGTCAAGGGCCCCGTCGGCGGTGAAGGGCGTGACCATGGCGGTCAGGACCGCTCCGAAGTGGGCCATCAGGCGGTGGCCTCCTTCGCCCGCTCGATGCCCAAGGTGGCGAGCAGGTCCTCGTGGAGCTCGAACCAGACGGTGTGGTACGAGTCGATGCCCGGCCGGGTGAACCAGTCGGTCCCCCCCGCCGCCACCCGTCCGAGCGCACCGGCCAGGCGGGCCCCGTAGCCCTCGAACCGGTGGAGCATCGCCGCCAGGTCGGCACAGATCGGCTGGGCGATGGCGTCGATGGCCCGAAGCCGCTCGACCACGCCGCGGTCGTAGACGGCGTCGGTGTGGTCGTTCAGCCGGGAGGTGGCCTGGTCGCGCACCTGCCAGTCCGTGCAGGTCGCGAGCAGGTCGTCGTTCACGGCGAGGAACCGCCCGTACGCTCCGGCCACCGCGGGGCGCAGGCCGGTGCCGTCGAGCTCGGCGGCGAGGAGGCGCCCGGCCTCGGCCCGCCCGGCGACGGTGAGCGACCAGCCGGCCAGCCGCCCGTCGCGGTGGCGGGCCCACCCGGCAGCGGCCGCCCTGGCGAGGACGTCGTCCAACTCGGCGCGGGCCACGTTCGTCCGGCCGGCGAGCACAGCGGGCTCGGCCACGCCGACCAGGCGCAGGCCGGAGAGGACGAGCACGCTCGGCTCCGAACGGTGGGCCACCACCTGACCCTACCGACCTCCCGACTCAGGCCGTCGAGCTCTCCACCTCGCCCTCGGCCAGGGCGAAGGCCTCGTACTCCTCGCCCGTGTCCTGCCAGTCCTCGAACTGGATGACGCCGAGCTCGCCGAAGCGCTGGCGCAGCCACCCGTCGCCGGCGTCGAGCAGGCCCAGCTTCTTGCAGTTGGGCACGATCTTGGTGAACAGCATCTGCTGGAACAGGGCCCGCTCCGGCGCGGCCAGCACCAGGGGCAGCACCTTCCGGGGTTCGATGCCCATCCGCTGCCACACCTCCTGCTGGAGGAAGCGGTCCCGCATGCGCACGGCGGCCTCGAAGGCGAACTCCTGGCGCTCGCGGATCTCGGCCTGGTTGAGCTCGGCGTAGTACTCCTTCAGCGACAGCACGCCGAAGGCCACGTGGCGGGCCTCGTCGCTCATGACGTAGCGCAGGAGCTGCTTGAGGAGCGGCTCGGTGGTGAGCTGGTGGATGAACCCGAACGCGGCCAGGGCCAGGCCCTCCACCATGATCTGCATGCCCAGGTAGGTCATGTCCCAGCGGCTGTCGGCGATGATGTCGTCGAGCAGCATCTTCAGGTGGGCGTTCACCGGGTAGTGGCCCGACAGCTTGGTGTCGAGGTACTTCGCGAAGACCTCCACGTGGCGGGCCTCGTCCATCACCTGGGTCGACGCGTAGTACTTGGCGTCGATCCACGGAACCGTCTCGACGATCTTGGCCGTGCACAGCAGCGCGCCCTGCTCACCGTGGAGGAACTGCGAGAGGGTCCAGTTCTGGGACTCGACGCCCATCTGGATCCACTCCTTGTCGCCCCACAGCTCGAACCCGGTGCCGGTGAGGTCCATGCCCTCCCCGAGACCGCCGGCGGCGGCGGCGTTGGCCAGCACCACCTCCTCCTGGTCGACCTCGGTGTCCCACGGCAGGTCGGTCTCGCCGTTCCACTGGGACGTCTTGGCCTTCTCGTAGAGCTTGTTGAGGGCGGGCCGGGCCCCCTTCTCGTAGTCCCAGGTGAAGATGGCGTCGGCGTTATCGGCCACGGTGTGGACGATCTCGTCGACGTCGGTGTTGGTGATCGAGAGGATGGCCTCGAGGTCATCGACCTCGGCGCGGCCGATGAGGTCTTCGGTGGACGACATGGTTCAGCTCCCTTGCAGGGCGGGGACGGCGGGTTCGGGCGAAGCGATCGGAGAGCCGGCGAGGGCGGGGAGGAGGAACTGCTCGACGAGGTGGGACGCGTCGGCGGCGTCGGTGAGGTCGAGGTCGGGGGACGGGGTGAACAGGAACGACAGCACCAGGCGGCCGATCCACTCGGCCGCCCACGCCGCCTTGTCCGGGCCGACGAAGCGGGCCAGGTGGGGCCGGGCGAAGATGCCGGCGGCGCGGTAGAGCCGGTCGACCTGCTTGAACCCGAGCACCGGGAGCACCACGCCGGGCTCGTGCTCGAGGAGGTACTGCAGCGCGTCGTGGCCGGCCACGAACCGGGCCGCCTCCACGACGCCCACCACCAGTGCGTCGGCCAGGGAGTCGGTGGCGTCGACCAGCGCGCCCGTGCGCGCGAAGAACGCGGTGAGCTCTCGCGAACCGAGGGCGGCGAAGAGGTGGTCCTTGCCACCGGGGAAGGCGCGGTAGACCGATGCCCGGCTGCAGCGGGCCAGCTTGGCCACGTCGGCGACGGTGGTCTTGGTGACGCCCCAGCGGGCCACGGCGACGAGGGCGGCGTCGAGGATGCGGGCCTCGAGGTCGGCCGTCGCGGTCGGGGGGCTCGTCGGCATCACCGAGACAGTAGGAGCCTCATTGTCTCAACGTCAACGACCGGTGCCCCTGCTACCCGCCGGCCAGCACCCCGGCCAGGAGCTGGGTGCGCACCAGGCGGCGCACCGCCACCGGGTCAGTGAGGTCCCAGTGCCCCTGCGCGACGATGAAGGACAACACGTTGCGAGCCAACCAGTCGGCGGCCTCCTCGGGCCCGAGACCCGGTCGCAGCCGCTCGTCCTGGACCAAGGGCTCCAGATAGCCCCGCAGCACGGCCAGGACCAGCGGGCCGGTCACGGTGAGCTGGGGCAGGAGCCGCTCAGGTTCGGTCTCGACGACCTTCTGCAGGATCTCGTGCTCCTCGACGGCCCGGTGGGCGAAGATCAGCCCGCGCTCGAGGCGGGTGGCGAAGTCGGGGGCGTCGTCCACGTGGAGGCCGAGGCGGGTGAAGAAGCGGCCGACCTCCCACGTGATGGCCTCGCCGATCAGCTGGTCGCGCCCACCGGCGAAGTGCCGGTACACGGTGGCCCGGGAGACGGCGGCCTCACGGGCGACGTCCTCGAGCGTGGTCTTGGCGATGCCGTACCGCCCGATGCAGGTGACCGTGGCGGCGAGGATCTGCGAGCGGGGATCGGGCGGGACTCCCACCCTGGGCTAGCGGCCTCCGCCTGGCGGCCGCCGACGACCCTCGACGTAGGTGCGGGCCTTCGTAGCCGCCTTGTCGATCTTGTCGTGGTGCTTGCCCCCGGTCTGGGTGTCGGCCGCCCGGGCGGCCTTGTCGATCCCGCCGACGACCTTGTCACCGTGGCGGTCGAGCAGGGCCTCGGCCTGCCGTTGCAGCTGCTTCCGGTTGGCGATGAGCCGGTTCAGGACACCCACGTGCTGCTCCTCAGTGCGGACGGGCCCACCAAGGCACGCTACCGAGCGCCACCGCTCGGTCCTCCTAGGGCTGCCGCGCTCCCAGGCGGGGGTCGTCGGGCTCGGGCACGTCGTGGGGGTCGGGACCGTCGAGGTCCACGTCGTCGTCGTCAGCGGCCCGCTCGCGGGCGACGCGGCGCAAGACGAGCGGGTAGCCGATCACGGCGATGGCCGAGAAGATGAACCACTGCATGGCGTAGCCGAAGTGAGGGCCCTCGTCGAGGGTGGGCGGACCGAGAGGACGGGGGGCCACCGCCGCATCGACCGCGGGCACCTGGTCGGTGAGCTGGACCCACGCCGGTACGGCCTCAGCCCGGAGTTGGCGGGCGTAGTGAGCCACGTCGAGCCGGGCCAGGCTCCCGACCCGCCCGGTGGAGGGGTCGGTGGCCCCCAAGCGGCCGCGGGTCTCGGTGCGTTGGAGGAGGCCGGTGACGGTGACCCGGCCGGTCGGGGCGGCGAAGCGCCGGGGCACGGCGTCGAGGGAACCGTCGTTGGGGATCCAGCCGCGGTTGACCACCAGGACCCGGCCGTCGGCGAGGCGCAGGGGCGCGACGACCCAGGAGCCGGGACGCCCGTCGAGGCTGCGTCCCCGCACCAGTAGCTGAGCGCCGGCATCGAAGGTGCCCGACGCCCGCACCCGGCGGAGCTCGACCGGGTCGACGTCAGCGGTGCCGGTTCCCGCCGGCAGCACGTCGGCGACGGCGGCCACCGGCTGGCTCGTGCGCCGCTCCACCAACCGGTTGTGGCGGCGCTTCTCGTCCAGCCGACGGAGCTGCCAGAAACCGAGGTTCACCATGGTCACCACCAGTGCCGCCACTAGGAGGTGGGAGACGATCCAGCGCGGCCGGAGGGCGAACCGGTACACCCGCTCAGGGTACGGGACCTACTGGCCATGCTCCTCCTCCGCTTCGCTCCCCCGGAGCGGGCTTCGCCCATCCGGGTCCCACGCTCGGGGCTGCTCCGCCTGGCGGCTGCGCAGCTCCTCGTCCTGCTCCTCCTCCGCTTCGCTCCCCCGAAGCGGGTTTCGCCCATCCGGGTCCCACGCTCGGGGCTGCTCCGCCTGGCGGCTGCGCAGCTCCTCGTCCTGCTACACGAGAAGGCATCCCCGCAATCGGAGGCCCGGCCGCGGCCTGCCAGACTCGGGCGGTGGCCGAACCGGAGACCGTCGCCCGCCCGCCGGGCGGCCGCCCGAGCCGGCGGGTCCGGCGGCTGGTCATCGCCGCCATCATCGGCCTCACCATCGCCGGGTGGACCGGCGACCTCCTGCTCTCGGTGCTGCTCGACCGGCACCCGCTGGTCTTCATCGCCCTCAACTCCCGCAACCGCAACCTCGTGCTGGCCAGCAAGTACCTCGATCCGTGGTCGTTCTACGGGGTCGCCCTCGTGCGGCTCCTGCTCTCGGATCCGCTCTTCTTCCTGCTGGGGCGCTGGTACGGCGACGCCGGCGTGCGCTGGATGGAGCGCAGGACGCCGACCTACGGGCGCATGATGCGGACGGCCGAGGGGTGGTTCCACCGGGCCGAGTACCCGCTGGTGGCGCTGGCCCCGAACAACTTCATCTGCCTGTTCGCCGGGGCCAGCGGCATGAGCGTGGCCGGGTTCCTGGCCGCCAACGTGACTGGAACGGTGGTGCGGCTGGTGCTGCTGCGCAGCGTCGGCGACGTGTTCTCGGGTCCGCTCGGCTCGGTGCAGCACTTCATCCAGGACCACCGTCTCCTCGTCTTCGTGATCGGAGCGATCCTGCTGAGCCTCACCGTCTGGTCCGAGCGCCGGGCCGGCGGCACCGAGGTGACCCAGCTCACCCACCTCGACGAGGACCTGACCGACACCGGGACCACCGCCGATCCCGAGGGCACCGATCGGTGACCGGGGGCGAACCGAAGCGGACGGCTGTGGTCACGGGGGCCAGCTCGGGCATCGGGGCGGCTACCGCCCGCCGTCTGGCGGCGGAGGGGTTCGCCGTGGTCGTCGGCGCCCGCCGGCTCGACCGGCTCCGGTCCGTGGCCGAGCCCATCGGCGCGCGGGCGCTGCGCCTCGACGTGGCCGACACCACCTCGGTGGAGGCCTTCTGCGCCGAGGTGGGACGGTGCGACGTCCTGGTCAACAACGCCGGTGGGGCGCTGGGCCTCGCACCAGTGGCTGAGGCCGACGAGGAGCAGTGGCGCCAGATGTTCGACGTGAACGTGCTCGGCGTGATGCGCATGACCCGGGCCCTGCTCCCCGCCCTCGTGGCCGGCGGGGACGGCCACGTGGTGGTGATCGGTTCCATCGCCGGCCTCGAGCCCTACCCGGGCGGGGCCGGCTACAACGCGGCCAAGTTCGGCGTGCGGGCGGTCACGGGAGTGCTGCGCCAGGAGCTCCTCGGCCGGCCGGTGCGGGTGACCGAGATCGACCCGGGGATGGTCGAGACCGAGTTCAGCCTGGTGCGCTTCGACGGCGACGCGCCGCGGGCCGCCTCGGTCTATGAGGGCGTCGTTGCCCTGACGGCCGAGGACGTCGCCGACTGCGTGGCCTGGGCCGTCACCCGGCCGAGCCGCGTCAACGTCGACCAGATCGTGGTCAAGCCCCGGGACCAGGCCAGCGCCACGATGGTGCACCGGGCCCCGACGGGCGACTGAGTCTCAGAGGCCGAGCAGGGCGTCGAGGCCGACGGTGACGCCGGGGCGATCGGCCACGGCCTTCACCGCCAGCAGGACGCCGGGCATGTACGACGATCGGTCGTAGCTGTCGTGGCGGACGGTGAGGGTCTGGCCGGTGGTGCCGAGGAGGACCTCCTGGTGGGCCACGAGGCCTCGCAGCCGGACCGAGTGCACGGGGATGCCCGCCGGTCCCCGCCCGCCCCGCGCCCCGGGCACCACCTCGGTGGTGGTGGGGTCCTCGGCCCAGTCGGTCGACGCCGCCGCCATGCGCTCCACGGTGAGCATGGCCGTGCCCGACGGCGCGTCCACCTTGTCGTCGTGGTGCAGCTCGATCACCTCGGCCGTCTCGAACCACGGGGCGGCCAGCTCGGCGAAGCGCATCATCAGGACGGCACCGATGGCGAAGTTGGGGGCGACGACGCAGTTGCTCGCGGTGAACCCGGCCCGGAAGCTCGCCACGTCCTCGTCGCTGAACCCGGTGGTGCCGACCACCGCGTGCACCCCGTTGGCCGCGCACCAGCCGAGGTTGGCGCGGGCCGCTTCGAGGTGGGTGAAGTCGATGGCCACCGACGCGCCCGTCGCCGACAGGGCGGCGGCATCGGCAGCCACCTGCAGATCGGTGTCGACGCCCGCCACCTGGCGAAGATCGATCCCGGCGTGGTGGGGGTCCACCGCCGCCACCAGCTCCAGGTCCGGGTCGTCGGCGACGGCACGGCACACGGTGGCGCCCATCCGCCCGCCGGCGCCGAACACGCCGACCCGCGGGGACACCGCCGTCAGCCGCCCGGGGGCGAGGCCATGCCCGGCGGCGCGCCGGCCGGCGCCGATGGAGGCGCGGACGCCGTCACCGGGGCGGGTTCGGAGAGACCACCGGGAAGGGGCGCCGGGGCCGGGTCGGGATCGGGGATGGGCGCCGGGTCGGGCATCGGCATCGGCTGGGGCTGGGGCGAGGGCCCGGGGACCGGGTCGGTCGCCACCGGGCCGGGGGCGGTGCCAGGGGCGATGCCGGAGGCGGTGCCGGGGGCGGGGATGGGCGTCGGGAGCTGGCCGTGCTGCTCCTCGTGCCGCTGGAGCTGGGCCACCAGCACGTCGATCTCAGCCGCCGCCCGCGGGTCACGGCCCATGCGCTCGGCGTACACCCACTGGCCCAGCTGCTTCAGCCAGGTGTCGGCGACCTTCTTGTCCTGACCGCCGCCGGCGCTGTTCACGCTGGCCTCGGCCTGGGCCGCCAGTTGCTTGGCCTTGTCGAGCAGTCCCATGGTTGACCTCCGGCGTTCGTCAGCGTTGTTGACCGCCGCAGTCTGGCCCGTCCGCTGCGGTTCTGCTTGCCGGTGGTTCACCGCCGGCGGCGCAGTGGCTCCAACGCAGAGATGTAGTCGACGAGGCGCGCCGCGACATCGAAGCCGAGGCCGGGCTGGCCGAGGTCAGGGTCGGGCCACGTCTCGGAGACCCGCCGCCAGGTGTCGGCTCGTCCGAGGAACGGGCCGGCCACCGCCTCGTCGCCGATCACCGGGCGCCAGCGCTCCTCGTGGGACAGGAGTTGGGCGAGGGCGGCGTCGTTCTCCAGCGCGTTCGGGTGCTCGGCGTGGAAGCCCACCTCGATGGCCAGGACCGCTGCCTCCTCGACGTGAGCAGCCCCGATCACCTGGGCCTCGTAGTGCTCACGGGGCGGGCCCGACCCCCCGAACCAGACCTTGATGCCGTAGCGGCGGGCGCGCTGCCCTGCGGGGCCGAGGCCGGGTGGCACCAGCGCCCGCACGGCGTCGGCGACCTCGTCGAAGAGCTGGATCTCCACCGGGCCCGCTCAGGCCAGGTCGCGCTCGTCGAGGGGGCCGACGGCGGCGACGGTGGCCGGGCCGGCCAGCACCCGCTGCACGACTCGGGCGACGTCGTCCCGCGTGACGGCGCCGATCTTCACGAGGTGGTCGTCGACGGGGGTGACCTCGCCCCGGGACATGAGGTTGCTGCCAAGCCGGGCCATGCGGCTGCCGCTGTCCTCCAGGCCGAGCACGAGGGAGCCCTCGAGGTACCCCTTGGCCACCGCCAGCTCGTGGTCGGAGACGCCGTCGGCGACGAGCCGTGCGATCTCGGCCTCGATCCGCGAACGCACCTCGGGGAGCCGGGCGGGGGCGGTACCGGCGTAGACCATGACGGCGCCGGCGTCGGAGAACAGGGCGCTGTAGGAGTACACCGAGTACGCCAGCCCCCGACGCTCGCGGATCTCCTGGAACAGCCGGCTCGACATCCCCGCGCCGAGCACCTGGTTCAGCACCGCGAGCGGGTAGCGGTCGGGGTCGTGGTGGTCGAACGCCCTCCACCCCAGGGTGAGGTGGGCCTGCTCGGTCCCCCGTCGCAGCGCAGCCATGGGGACCGCCGGCTCGGTCGGAGCCGACCGCGGGCGCCGGTGCCCGGCGGCTGCGGTCCCGTCGAAGCGCTCAACCACCGCAGACACGACGGCGTCGTGGTCGATGTCGCCGGCCGCCGCCACCACCAGGTTGGCGGGACCGTAGTGGCGAGAGTGGAACCCCACGATCTGGTCCCGGGTCATGGCGTCCACGGTGTCCTCGGTGCCGAGCACCTCCCGACCCAGGGGGTGGGCGGGGAACAGCGCCTCCATGCAGAGCGTGTGGGCCCGCTCGTCGGGCTCGTCCTCGCTGAGCGCCAGCTCCTCCAGGATGACCTGGCGCTCCGACTCGATCTCCTCCGGGCGGAACGCCGGCGCGCTGACCACGTCGGCCAGGAGCTCGACGGCGAAGGCCAGCTCGGCCGACGGCAGGCGCGTGTAGAAGGCGGTGTGCTCGCGGGCGGTGAACGCGTTCATCTCCCCGCCCCGCGCGTCGACCGCCTCGGCGATCTCGTGCGCCGAACGGGTCGGCGTGCCTTTGAACAGCAAGTGCTCCAGGAAGTGCGAGGCACCGGCCAGCTCGCCGGGCTCGTCGCGGCCGCCGACGGCCACGTAGCAACCGATGGTGACCGAGCGCACCTCGGGCATCCGCTCGGTGACGACGCGGATGCCCGAGGGCGACTCGGTGACGGTGATGTCCTCGGTCAAGTGGTCAGCCGGCGAGGGAGGTCAACGTCCCCGGCCACCCCGGTCGCCGCCGCGATCGCCACGGCCACCGCCCCTGCGGCCACCGCCGCGACGCGGGCCACCCCGATCGCCGCCGCCGGCGTCGCCGCCGGACACGGTCGTTGGGCCGAGGTCGCCGAACTGCTCACGGGCCTCGGCGTCGAAGGCGTCCTCGAAGGACACCACGTCGCCACCGGTGTCGCCACCTATACCCGCGCTGCCCCCGTCGCCGCCGGCCGATCCGCCTGCGGGTCCATTGGAGGGGCGCTCGGTGCGACGGGCCTCGCCGCCCCCGCCCCCGCTCGGCGGCGCACCGCCGTCGCCCCCACCCAGGGGGGTCACCGGGGTGAGGCTGACCTTGCCGTTGGGGTCGACGTCGTCGACGCGCACCTCCAGCTCGTCGCCGAGGTCGAGGACGTCCTCCACCCGCTCGATGCGCCGGCCGCCGCCCATCTTGGAGATGTGGACCAGGCCGTCGCGGCCGGGGAGGATGTTGACGAAGGCGCCGAACTTGGTGATGTTCACGACGCGACCCGTGTAGACCGCTCCCACGTCGGCCGAGGGCGGGTTGAGGATGAGCTTGATCTGGCGCTCGGCCTCGGCCACCTTCTCCTTGTCCGGCGAACCGATGCTCACCGTGCCCACGGCGCCGTCGTCGTCCACGCTGATGTCGGCGCCGGTCTCGGCCTGGATGGCGTTGATGACCTTGCCCTTGGGGCCGATCACCTCGCCGATCTTGTCGATCGGGATCTCGAAGCTGACCATCTTGGGGGCAGTGGCGCCCACCTCCGAGCGGGGTTCGGCGATGGTGGCGTTCATCACCTCGAGGATCTGCAGGCGAGCGTCGCGGGCCTGCTCGAGGGCACGGGCCAGCACGTCGGCGGGCAGGCCCTCGATCTTCGTGTCGAGCTGGAGGGCGGTCACGAACTCGGCCGTGCCCGCCACCTTGAAGTCCATGTCGCCGAAGGCGTCCTCGGCTCCGAGGATGTCGGTGAGGGTGACGTACTCGCCGCCCTCGGAGATCAGGCCCATGGCGATGCCGGCCACGGGCGCCTTGATCGGCACCCCGCCGTCCATGAGGGACAGCGACGACGCGCACACCGAGCCCATCGAGGTGGAGCCGTTCGAGGACAACACCTCGGACACCAGGCGGAGGGCGTAGGGCCACTCCTCGAGCGACGGCACCACCGGCAGCAGGGCCCGCTCGGCGAGGAGGCCATGGCCCACCTCCCGGCGCTTGGTGCCGCCGATGCGACCGGTCTCGCCGTTGGAGTAGGGCGGCATGTTGTAGTGGTGCATGTAGCGCTTCTTGTTCTCGATCCCAAGGGTGTCGAGGAGCTGGTCCATCCGGGGCATGCCCAGGGTGAGCACGTTGAGGACCTGGGTCTCGCCCCGCTGGAACAGGCCGCTGCCGTGGGCCGTCTCGATCAGGCCCACCTCGGCGCTCACCGGCCGGAGGTCGGTGGCGCCGCGGCCGTCGATGCGCACGCCCTCGGACATCACCCGCTCGCGGATCACCTTCTTGGTGAGCGAGCGGATGGCCGCCTTGGCCTCCTTGTCGCGGCCGGCGAACGCGCCGCCCTCACCGCAGAGCTCGCTCAGCAGGTCGGACTTGATGGCGTCGTTGGCGGCGTTGCGCTCGGTCTTGTCGGCGACGCGGTTGGCCTCGACCATGCGGTCGCGGCCGAGCTCGGCCACCCGGTCGGCGACGTCGTCTCCGTAGTCGAGCTGGCTCTCCCAGGCCAGGGGGGCTCGCCGGCCGACGGTGTCGACCAGCTCGTTCTGGAGGTCGATGGCCTCACGGATCCACGTCTTGCAGGCCTCGAGCCCACCGGCGATCACCTCTTCGGTGACCTTCGGCGCCCCCGCCTCGTAGTACGACCACGCCTTCTCGGTTCCGCCGGCCTCCACCATCATGATGGCGATGTCGTCGCCGGCGGCCCGGCCGGCCACCACGATCTGGAAGGTGGAGTCGTCGCCCTCCTCGTAGGTGGGGTGCGGGATCCAGGTGCCGTCCTGGCTGTAGGCCAGGCGCACGGCGCCGATCGGCCCCTCGAAGGGCAGGCCCGACAGCATCAGCGCCGCCGAGGCGCCGTTGATGGCGATCACGTCGTGGGGGTTGACCTGGTCGGCGCCGATGATGGTGGCGACGACCTGGGTCTCGTTGCGGTAGCCGTCGGCGAAGCTGGGCCGCAGCGGCCGGTCGATCAAGCGGCAGGTCAGGACGGCCTGGTCGGCAGGACGGCCCTCCCGGCGGAAGAACGAGCCGGGGATCTTCCCGGCGGCGTACATCTTCTCCTCCACGTCGACGGTGAGGGGGAAGAAGTCGATGCCCTCCCGGGTGGAGGTCTCGCCGTTGGCGGTGACCAGCGCCTGGGTGGCGCCGATCTTGACGACGACCGCTCCCTGGGACTGGGGGGCGAGGACCCCGGTGCTGAAGGTGAGGGTCTTGTCGGTCCCCGAGACGGGGCCGGACACGGTGGTGGCGTTCGCCATCGCGTGCTCCTTTCGCAGGCGCTCTCTGCGCCTGGTCGGTGCGGCGGTGGCCAGTTCCCAGTCGGCGACGTCCCGGCGACCCGCCGGGTGCGGGGCCGAGCCGAGGGCGACTGACAACTGACGTTCAGGCCGCGGGTTTCGGTTGTGGTGCGGGTGCTGCGGTAGGGCTAGCGGCGCAGACCGAGGCGGGCCACGATGGCCCGGTAGCGCTCGACGTCGTTCTGGCGGACGTAGTCCAGCAGGCGGCGTCGACGGCCGACCAGCATGAGCAGGCCCCGACGACTGTGGAAGTCCTTCTTGTGGAGCTTCAGGTGGTCGGTGAGGTGGTTGATGCGCTGGGTCAGCAGCGCGATCTGCACCTCAGGGGAGCCGGTGTCGCTCTCGTGGAGTCGATGCTCGGCGATGACGCCCGGCTTGGCCCGGTCGGTGATCTCGGACATGTGCGTTCCTTGGAATGCGGGCAGCGTCGGCTGCCCGGGTGGGCATGGGACCCGGCCCCTCGGCCCGCATCGGCGTGACCAGGAGCGGTTGGCCAGCGCAGCGGAGCCGCACGTAGCCGTCGGTCCAGGGTAGCAGCCAAGGTCCGAGAAGCAGGGATCCGCCTCGGGGCACCCGTGGAGCTGCGCAGCCGCCAGGCGGAGCAGCGGGACGGATGAGACACAGATGGCGAAGCCGCTCCGGGGGAGCGAAGCGGAGGAGGAGCCAATGACTACAACCCGTCCACCGTCCAGCGGTAGCGGGGGCGGTGGTGCAGCTCCTCGCGGTCGTCCCAGGGCTGGTCGGGGGTGAGCCGGGCGACGAGCGCGTCGGGGGCGAAGAAGGCCGACTCGATCTCCTCGACGCTGGCGCCGTTGGGGTCGATGCCGGCCTCGAGCAGGGCCTTGAGCCGGGCCGTGCCGAGCCGCCCCTTCATCAGCTCCAGCATCACCGCCGGCAGCGCCTCGGGGTCCTTGAGCAGCCACGAGTGGCTGGCCTTGTGCACCACCACCAGGTCGCCGCGGCCGCGGCGGGCGCTGGCCTTGGCCGTGGCGAGGGGCACGGCGACGTCCCGCTCGCCGTGGATCACGAACAGCGGGACCCGGTGCTCGGCCAGGCGGTCGAGCATCGGCGCGCTCGGGATCGAGCGGAGGATCGACACCGCCGGGCCGACCATCCGCCACGGGCGGCGCAGGTGACCGAGCACGATCGGCACCACCAGGCGGCCGAGCTTGAGCGCCTGGCGGGGGTCGCCGAAGAAGGGCACCGTGCTGAGGGTGTCGACGACGAGGACACCGCCCAGGCCGGCCAGCAACGGCGGCGCCACCCGGAACAGGTTCACCATGCGGTCCCAGGTGTCGCCGACGATGGCATCCAGCAACACCACCGCCACCGCCCGGTCGGGCTCGCCGGCGGCCAGCTCGGTGACGAGGCGCCCCCCCATGGAGTGGCCCATCAGCACGGCGCGGCGGATGCCGAGCTCGTCGATGACCCTCCCGAGGAGGCGGGTGTAGGAGCCCATGTTGGCGCCGCCGGTGGGCAGGCCGAGCGTGCCACCGTGGCCGGCGGTGTCGATGGCCACGACCTTGAACCCCATCGACACCAGGCGGGACAGCGTCTGGGCGTAGAGGATCCCCTCGGCCGAGAAGCCGTGCACCAGCACCAGCGGGGTGCCCCGCCCGCAGATGGACAGCCCCACCTGGTGACCGTCGGACAGGGTGATGGAGTGGCGGGCCAGGCGGGGGGCGCCGACCTCGGTTGCCGCCCGGGCCGCCGCCTCCGGTCGATCGGACGGGCCGACGACGGGCGCGGTGTCGGCCAAGGTGTCGACGGTCCTCAACCGGGGCCGGGTGGACGAGCGGTCTCTCCCCACCGGACCAGTCTGGCCGCGCCGGGCGTGTATCCGGTCGATCCCGCTCAGGTCCCGAGCAGGGTCCGGGCCTGGTCGCAGTCGATGGCGATCTGGGCGACCAGCGCCTCGACCGAGTCGAAGCGCTCCTCGCCTCGGAGGTGGGCGACGAAGCGGACGCGGACGTGCTCGTCGTACAGATCGCCTTCGAAATCGAGCAGGTGGGCCTCGAGCAGCGAGGCGTGGGCCTGCTCGTAGAACGTCGGGCGGCGTCCGAGGCTGATGGCGGCAGGGTGGACCGATCCTTCCTCCCGGGTGAACCAGCCGGCGTAGATGCCGTCGGCCGGGAGGAGGATGTCGCCCGGCACGGCCACGTTGGCGGTGGGGAAGCCCAGCTCGCGGCCCCGCTCGTCCCCGTGGGCCACCAGGCCCCGCACCTCGTGGGGCCGGCCCAACATGGCGGTGGCGGCGTCGAGGTCCCCGGCCCGCAACGCTCCGCGGATGGCGGTGGAGGACACCCGGGCCGACGGATCGGCGGCCCGACCGTCGGCGCCGACGAGATCGAGGCCCTCCACCGAGAAGCCGTGCTCGGCTCCCATCCGGGACAGCAGCTCGACGTTACCGGCCCGACCGGCGCCGAAGTGGAAGTCCTCCCCCACCACCACCAGCCGGGCGCCCAGGGCCTCGACGAGGACCTCCTCCACGAACTCCTCGGCCGGCTCACGGGCCCGCTCGGCGTCGAAGCGGACGACCACGGTGGCGTCGACCCCGGCGTCGGCCAGCAGCTCGAGCTTCTGATCGAGGTCGGTCAGCAGCAGGGGTGCGCTCTCGGGCCGCACCACCATGGCCGGGTGCCGGTCGAAGGTGACGACCGTCGTGCGCAGGCCGAGGCCCGCCGCCCGGCGGCGCACCTCGCCGATGACCGCACGGTGCCCGAGGTGGACGCCGTCGTAGGCGCCGATGGTGACGGCCGAGCCGCCCTCCGGACGGGAGCGCCCGGCGAGCCTACGGATGACCTCCACGGCCGCCGAATGTACCGGCCGGCTCCGAAGGGGCCGTCCCTCAGGGCGGCGGGTGGGGTCGGCGGACGTTACCGGCCGGCGTCCGTGCCCCAGGCGGCCAGGGCGACCGGCAGCGGTGAGCCCGGGAGCAGGTCGCCGGCCGGTTCCGGTCGTCCGGCGATGGCCCGCAGCGGGACCACGCCGCACCACACCGCCAGGCCCAGGTCCTCGGGGTCATCGATCGGCCCCCCGGTGCGGCGCTTCACCGACGCCTCCTCGATGGGCAGGGTCAGCACCATGGTCTGGCGCAGCTCGGCGCGGTTGGGGGGCCGGGCCTCGGCCGCCCGCCCCGGCACGAGGTGGTCGACGAGCACGTCGAGCGCCCGCCGCTGCTCCTCCTCGCCTTCGATGGCCGTCGCGGTGCCGAGGATCGCCACCGACCGGTAGTTCATCGAGTGGTGGAAGGTCGAGCGGGCCAGCACCATGGCGTCGAGCAGGGTGACGGTGACGCACACCGGGGCGCCACCGGCCAGGGTGCGGGCGAGCCGGCTGGCCCGGGCGGCGTGGAGGAGGAGCCGGTCGCCGTCCCGGCCGTAGGCCAACGGGATCACCACCGGCGAGCCGTCGGACACGAAGCCGACGTGGGCCACCCGACCCTCGTCGAGGATGGCGTAGGCCTCGGCCCGGTCGTCGGTGGCACGGGCCGGCGCCCTCCTGACCGTGGTGCGGTCCGTGGTGGTGAGCGGCGGAAGGTCGGTGGTCACCGCCCGATCATGGCCGGGCCACCCGGCGCCGCCCAGGGAGTTCCGTGGCTCGTCCCTTCTACGTGCGGCACGAAGAAGCGTCCGACAAGAGGCGTCAGGGCTTCTGCGTGCAGATCGCGCCCGCCACGGGCACATGCGGCACGAAGAAGCGAAACGGGCGGCCGGGCGGCCCTTCTTCGTGCGGCACGAAGAAGCGGAAGGGCCGACTGGTCAGGCGAGGACGAGGTCGGGCTTGGCCGTGCCCGGGTGGTGGGCGGCGTACACGGCGAGCAGGTCGCCGTCGGGACCCAGCACGGCCCACGGGCCGGGGCCGGCGACGCCGAGGACGTCGACGGCCAGGACCTTGCCGTGGCCCACGGCGACGGCCGCCTCCTCGCCGACGGTTACCGAGGCGAGGTGGGCCACGGCCTCGGCCGGCGCCAACAGGCAGTCGGGATCGAGCGCGTCGAGGGCCACCGCCCGCTCCAGGGTGAACGGACCGATCGCGGTCCGGCGCAGCGCCCGGAGGTGGGCCCCGCCGCCGAGGGCGGAGCCGAGGTCGGCGGCCAGCGAGCGGACGTAGGTCCCCGACGAGCACCCCACCGTGAGGCGGAAGACCCCGGGCTCGTCGGTGACGTCGACGTCGAGGCGATGCACAGTGACCGGCCTGGGCGCCCGCTCGACCTCGATCCCGGCCCGGGCCAGTTCGTGGAGGCGGCGGCCGCCCACCCTCACCGCCGACACCATCGGAGGCACCTGGAGGATCGCCCCGGTCAACCCCGTCGCGGCGGCGCGGACCTGAGCGAGGTCCACCCCGGCCATGTCGTGGGTGGCGGTGACCTCACCGGCGGCGTCGAGCGTGGACGTCTCCACGCCGAGCACGACCTCGCCCACGTAGGCCTTCGGCAGGTCGGTGGCGTAGCGGAGGAGGCGGGTGGCCCGACCGACACCGAGGACGAGCACACCGGTGGCGTCGGGGTCGAGGGTCCCGGCGTGGCCGACCTTGCGGGTGCCGAGCAGGCCCCGGGCCTTGGCGACGACGTCGTGGGAGGTCCACCCGGCTGCCTTGTCGACCACGGCGATGCCGTCAGGCACCGGCGGGTTCCCCCTCCGGGCCCTTCGTCGGCTCCTCCTCGGCCTCGTCGGCCTCGTCGGCGGGGTGGACGATGGTCCGGAGGACGTCTTCGATCCGCCCGGCGGAGCGCACGACGGGGTCCGGCGAGAACGACAGCTCCGGTGTCCGCTTGAGGCGGGCCTGGCGGGCGATGGCCGCCTGCAGGCGGGGCCGGGCCTCGGCCAGCGCCTCGAGCACGGCCTCGTCGCCGTCCTCCTCCTCCTCGAGGCTGTCGAAGTACACGCCGGCTCGGCGCAGGTCCGGCTCGCACACCACGGCGGTCACGGTGACGAGCTCGAGACGGCCGTCGGCCAGTCGTTCGAGCTCGTCGCCGAGTATCTCACGAAGCAGCTCGTTGACCCGCACCATGCGGGGGTAGCGGCGGGGGGGCTGGTTTCGGGACCTCATCGGTGCTCCTCCTCCTCCAACCAGGAACGGGTGGTGCGGACGACCTGCACCTCGGGGAACGACCAGACGAAGCGTTCCACCTCGTCGATGATCTCATCGGCGTGGCGCACCGACCCGGTGACGGTGACGAACCCGAGCTCGGCGTTGTGCCACGAGTCCTGGTCGGCGAGCTCGGCGGCCGCCACCGCGAAGCGGCGGCGCGCTCCCTCCACCACCGGCTTGACCAACGCCCGCTTGGCCTTCAACGACCGCACCTGGGGCAGGTACAACGACACCCGGAGCGCCAGCACGTGCATGTCGGCTCGGCTCCTACGTCCGGGGGATCTCCCGCTCCTCGAAGGTCTCGATCACGTCACCCGGCTTGAGGTCCTGGAAGTCCGACAGGCCGATGCCGCACTCGAAGCCGGCGTTGACCTCCCGGGCGTCGTCCTTGAACCGCTTCAACGAGGTGATCGAGCCCTTCCAGATGATGGTGCCCTCACGGAGGAACCGCACCTTCGAGCCGCGGGTGATCGTGCCGTTCTGCACGTAGCACCCGGCGATGGCCCCGACCCGGGGGACGCGGAAGATCTCCCGCACCTCGGCGTCGCCGGTGACGATCTCCTCGAACTCGGGGGCGAGCATGCCCACCATCGCGTTCTCGATGTCCTCGAGCAGCTGGTAGATGATCTCGTAGGTCCGGATCTCGACGTTCTCGTGCTCAGCCAGGTCGCGGGCCTTGCGGTCGGGGCGGACGTTGAAGCCGATGATGGTGGCGTTGGAGGCGGCCGCCAGCTGGATGTCGTACTGGCTGATGCCGCCGACGCCCCGGAGGACGAAGGACAGCTTGACGTCGTCACGCTCGAGCTTCTTCAGGCTCGAGGTGACCGCCTCCAGCGAACCGGTGACGTCGGCCTTCACCACCAGGTTGAGGGTGGCGGCCTCACCGGACTGGATCTGCTCGAAGATGTCCTCGAGCCGGGCACCGCCGCCCACCGCCGCCGCCGAACCGCCGATGCTCGCCACCCGCTGCCAGTGCTCGCGGGTCTCGGCCACGTTGCGGGCGGTCCGTTCGTCGAGGGCGACGATGAAGTCGTCGCCGGCCTCGGCCACGTCGGAGAGGCCGAGCACCTGCACCGGGGTGGAAGGCCCGGCTTCCTTGACCTGGGCGCCGGTGTGGTCGAGCAGGGCCCGGACCCGGCCCCACGACGCCCCGGCGACCAGCGGGTCGCCGACCTTGAGGGTGCCCCGCTGGACGAGGATGGTGGCCACCGGGCCCCGACCGACGTTGAGGTTGGCCTCGAGCACCACTCCTCGGGCCCGCCCGCCCTCGCTGGCCCGCAGATCCTCCAGCTCGGCCACGACGACGAGGTTGGCGAGGAGCTCCTCGATGCCGGTGCCCTCCAGCGCCGACACCTCGACCATGATCGTGTCGCCGCCCCAGCTCTCGGGGACGAGGCCCCGATCGGACAGCTGTGACATCACCTTCTGCACGTCGGCGTTCTCGCGGTCGACCTTGTTGATGGCGACCACGATCGGCACGTCGGCAGCGCGGGCGTGGTCGAGGGCCTCCAGCGTCTGGGGCATCACGCCGTCGTCGGCGGCGACGACCAGGACCACGATGTCGGTGGCGTCGGCCCCCCTGGCCCGCATGGCGGTGAACGCCTCGTGGCCGGGGGTGTCGATGAACGTGATGGGTCGGCCGTCCTGGGTGACCTGGTACGCGCCGATGTGCTGGGTGATGCCTCCGGCCTCACCGGCCACGACGTTGGCGTTGCGGATGCGGTCGAGCAGCTTGGTCTTGCCGTGATCGACGTGACCCATGACGGTGATGACCGGGGGGCGCGGGTCCTGGCCCTCGTCGTCGTCATCGTCGAGGTCGTCGACGGCGAGGACCTTGCGCAGCTCGACCTCCTGCTCCTCACCAGGGTCGACGAGGCGCAGTTCGGCGCCGACGTCGGCCGCGAACAGCTCGAGCATCTCGTCCGAGAGGGACTGGGTGGCCGTGACCATCTCGCCCTGCTGCATCAAGAAGCGGACGACATCGGCCGCGGTCCGGTTCAGGCGGCGGCCCAGCTCCTGGGGGGTGGCGGCCCGCTCGATGACGACCACGCCCTCGGGCACCGGTGTCTCGGCGGGGGTGTAGGTGGGCATGTCCATCGGCTGCAGCTCCTCGCGGGAGCGGCGACGACGGCCCTTGCGGCGAGGGGGGCGCCGGCCGGGCGGCCCTCCGGGGCGGCCACCACCGGGGCCGCCTCCCGGGCCCCCACCGGGCCCGCCCGGCCCGCCGCCGGGTCGGCCGGGAGCGCCCATGCCGGCGCCGGGCACCGACGGGCGGGGACCGCCCATCGGGGGGCGGCTGGTGCGGGGCGGGCCTCCCGGCCGGGCCCCGGGCTGGCCGGTCCGAATCGACGACGGGCCCCGCCCACCCTGGCCCGGGGGCGGGGGGATGGGCTTGCCGGAGACCGAACGGGGCGCCGGGGGCGGGGGGATCGGCTTGCCCGAGCTCGACGTCGGCGCGCTGCCCGGAGGAGCGTCCGCCGCGGGGGCCGCGGGCATCGCCGGAGCAGGGGACGCCGGGCCGTTGGCGGCCGGGCTCGGAGCACCGGCCGGGCGGGGGCCGGGGGCGGCAGGACCCGCTGGCCCGGGCGGTGCCGCCGGCCGTGGGCCGGGCGCCATGGGGGCGCGTGCCGCCGGGGTGAGCGGCACGCCCGCCGGCCGGGCCGGGGGGGCAGCCGGGCGGGGCCGGTCTTCCACCAGCGGCTCCTCGCGAGGCCGGGTGGGCAGCGTGCCACTTGAGCGGACCACCCCCCGGGACGGGGTCGGCGGAGGGGGCGTCGATGCCGCCGGCGCGAGTGGCGGGGCCGTTCCCTCTCCGTCATCACCGGCGGGCGGGGGCTTGGCGGCGGCCGGGGCGGCCTCGGATGAGGGAGGTGGGCTGGGTCGCGGCGGCGCCGCTGGGCGCAGGGGCGAGTCCGTGTCGGTCGCCGCCGGCGCCGGTTCGGCCGAGCCGGCCCGCACCTCGGGGCGCCCATTGGAAGAGACGTCGTCGGCCGAGCCGCCGGCCGCATCCTTCTTGGCCGACTTGGCCGACTTGGCCGACTTGCCCGACTTGGCGGGCTTTTCCGGCTCCTCGGGCTGTTCGGCCCGCACGAGCCCCTCGCGGTGGGCCTTCCGGCGCACGCGGTCGGCCTGGGCGTCCTCGATGCTGGAGGAGTGGGTCTTCACGCCGATGCCCAGGCCGGCACAGAGGTCCAGGGCTTCCTTGTTGGTGAGCCCCAACTCCTTCGCCAGCTCGTGGACGCGGATCTTCGCTGCCAAGTGCTTCCTTCGCCTCTTCCATGTGCTCGACCCGTGCCCATGCACGGGTTCGCCAGTCTCGCGCACCCGGAGGTGGGTGGGCGAGGTCAGTTCCCGGCCGGCGCCTCGGTGGTCAGCGCCTGCCACGTCCGGACCGCCTCGGCGGTGACCGGAGCCCGCAGCGCCCGGTCGAAGGCCCGGCGCCGGAGCGCCGATCCCACACAGGCGGCGGACCCGGGGCACAGCCAGGCACCCCGACCCGGCAGTGTACGGCCCGTCGCCAGCGAACCGTCGGGCCGGCGCACCACCCGCACCAGCTCGTCAGGGGCGGCCACCCGCCGGCATCCGATGCAGGTGCGTCGCGGTGCTACGCCTCCTGCTCCTCGGTCGCCGGCTCGGCGGCCGGAGCCTCCCCGTCAGCGGCTGCGGGTTCCGAAGGGGCGGGCACTTCGGCCGTGGGCTCCGACGCCGCGGGCTCGGGGCCGTCGCCCTCTTGCCACTGCTCGGCGGACATGGCATCGCCGCCCTCGGCCGGCTGCCACACCTGCTCACCGGTGGTGGGGTCGACCACCCACTCACCCTGGGCCCACTCGTCGCTGGCGTAGGCCTCTTCCTCGGCCAGCTGGGTCTCGCTCTTGATGTCCACCCGCCAGCCCGTGAGCCGGGCGGCCAGGCGGGCGTTCTGGCCCTCCTTGCCGATGGCGAGGGAGAGCTGGTAGTCGGGCACGATCACCTCGGCCCGGCCCTCGTTCTCGTCGATGCGGACCTCCTTGACCTTGGCCGGTGACAGGGCCTTGGCCACGAAGTCGGGGGAGTCCTCCGAGAACGGGACGATGTCGATCTTCTCACCCTGCAGCTCGTTGACCACCATGCGGACCCGGGCGCCCCGGGCGCCGACACAGGCTCCGACCGGGTCGACGTTGCTGTCGTTCGACCAGACCGCGATCTTGGTGCGGTGCCCGGGCTCCCGGGCACAGGCCTTGATCTCCACGATGCCGTCGGCGATCTCGGGCACCTCCAGCTCGAACAGCCGCTTGATGAGACCGGGGTGGGTCCGGCTGACCACGATCTGGGGCCCCTTGGAGGTCTTGCGCACCTCGACGATGTAGGCCTTGAGGCGGCTGTTGGGCGCGGGGCGCTCGTAGGGCACCTGCTCGGCCTGGGGCAGCAGCGCCTCGACCCGCCCGAGGTCGAGGAGGGTGTAGCGGGAGTCGCTCTGCTGGATGATTCCGGTGACGATGTCACCCTCCCGTCCGGCGTACTCCTCGTACTTCATCTCCCGGTCGACCTCGCGCAGGCGCTGCATCATCACCTGGCGGAACGTCTGGGCGGCGATGCGACCGAGGGTCTCGCTGTCGGGCGTGACGTCGATCTCGGGGCCGAACGGCTCACCGTCGTCGTCCAGCTCCTGGGCGCTGACCCGCATGTCACCGGTGTCGGGGTCGATGGTGACCCACGCGTACTCGTACGCGTTCGGCATGCGCTTGTAGGCCGATTCGAGGGCGTCGGCCAGAGCGCCCATGAGCGTCTCGGGGGTGATGCCCTTCTCGGCGGCCAGCGCGTGGAGCGCCTCCATCATGTCCAGGTTCCGGCTCATTGGTGCTCGCTCATCGTCATGGGCTCGCTCACGCGTTGGCCTTCTTCCTCTTCTTCGCTGGCTTCGCCGCACCGGGCTTGGGTGCCGGGCCCCACTCGAACACGGTGCGGGCCTTCTCGATGTCGGCGTGGCTCACCGTGTGCTGCTCGCCCGAGGCCTCGTCGCGCACGGTGACGGTGTCGTCGTCGGTCGCCACCAGCTCGCCGCGAAGGCGGCGCTCACCAGGGGTGTCGGGCAGGGTCTTCACGACCACCACCATGCCGACCGCCCGGCGGAAGTGCTCGGGGGTGCGGAGGGGACGCTCGAGGCCGGGGCTGGAGACCTCGAGCGTGTAGCGACCGGGCAGGGGGTTCTGCTCGTCGAGGGCCCTCGACACCTGGCGGGTGAGCCGGGCGAGGACGTCGAGGTCGACTCCACCGGCCCGGTCGACCGACACCCGCACGGTGCCGCCGGTGTGCTCCACGTCGACCAGCTCGACCGCAGCGGCGGAGACCAGGGGCTCGACGATGACCCGAACCCGGTCGGCGATGCTCACTGCGGTCACCTCCTCGGCGTGGGCCGGTCCAAACGAAAGGCGTGGGCCCAGCCCACGCCCTGCCTCCCGAGAGGGTGGCCCGGGAAGTATAGCGGGCGCCGTCGCGCCGGCTCCGACGGCCCGGCGGTCCCTTTGCGGTCTGAGGGTGGCCCTCATCGAGTGGGCAGAATCGACCGTTTTCGGTCCCGTTGAGCCCAAACGTTTCACCGGGAGGAGCCGAAGGACCCTCCAACCGGCCCAGCAACGGGCTCAGTAGGCGCGGGCGACGAGGGCGACGAGGTCGTCGTCGGGGGTGCCCGGGGCGGGCACGGTGCCGTCGGGGGCCTGGAGGCAGCGGATCGACACCGCCGAGGTGGCGAGCTCGGCCTCACCCGCCTCACCCACCAGGCGCCAGGGGATGCGGGCGAAGCCGGTGGCGGCCGCCTCGCGGGCCTCGTCGAGGGAGCCGACGTCGGCGGTGCGGGCGTCGCGGGCCTCGGTGGCGGTCTCGAGCAGGCCGGACTGGGAGGCCTCGAGGGCGTCGACCACGGCGGCGGTGACGCCCGAGAGGCCGACCGGTGCCTTCTCGCCCGTGTCGCGGCGAACGAGGGTGATCTGGTCCTGGGCCAGGTCGCGGGGCCCGAGCTCGAGGCGCAGGGGCACGCCCTTGAGCTCCCAGCCCGTGACCCGCCGGCCGAAGCCGGTGTCGGTGCGGGTGTCGAGGTGCACCCGCACGCCGGCGGTGCGCAGCGCCTCAGCCACCAGGGCCGCCCGCTCGCCCGCGCCGTCCTCGTCCCGCACCACCAGCACGACCACCTGGGTGGGCGCCAGGCGGGGCGGCAGGCGCAGGCCGTCATCGTCGCCGTGGCCCATGATGAGGCCGCCGACCATCCTGGTGGAGACCCCCCACGAGGTGGTCCACGCCAGCTGCTCGGTCCCCGTGTCGTCGACGAAGCTGATGTCGAAGGCCCGGGCGAAGTTCTGGCCGAGCTCGTGGCTCGTGCCCATCTGAAGGGCCTTGCCGTCGCCCATCATCGCCTCGCAGGTGAGGGTGGTGGTGGCTCCGGCGAACCTCTCCTTCAGCGTCTTGCGACCGACGTGGACGGGCAGGGCGAGGACGTCGACCATGAAGTCGCGGTACACGTCGTGGAGGATCTGCTGGGAGTAGGCGGCGGCGTCGGCCTCGGTGGCGTGGACGGTGTGGCCCTCCTGCCAGAGGAACTCCGTGGAACGCAGGAACAAGCGGGGCCGCAGCTCCCAGCGCACCACGTTGGCCCACTGGTTCAGGAGCAGGGGCAGGTCGCGGTAGCTCTGAACCCACTTGGCCATGTACTCGCCGAATACGGTCTCGCTGGTGGGCCGGACCACGACGGGCTCCTCCAGCTCCTTGCCGCCGGCGTGGGTGACCACGGCCAGCTCGGGGCTGAACCCCTCCACGTGCTCGGCCTCGCGCCGCAGGTACGACTCGGGGATGAACAGCGGGAAGGACACGTTGTCGCACCCGGCCGCCTTGATGCGCCGGTCCACGTCGGCCTGCATCCGCTCCCAGATGGCGTAGCCGTAGGGGCGGATGACCTGGGTGCCCCGCACCGGGCCGTTGTCGGCCAGCTCAGCCTTGGCCACGACGTCCTGGTACCACCGGGGGAAGTCGGTGGCTCTCGGGGTGAGCACGGGAGCCTTGGCCATGGCCGGCGATGGTACCGGCACCCCCCGGCGATCCTGGAGGGAGTTGCCGGGACGCGACCGCTCAGGTCCCGATGCAGGCGAGGACCCGGCCGTCGGATGCGAGGATCTCCACCCCCGTGACGTTGGGGCCAGCCGAGGGTGCGACGCAGCCGCCGTTGCGGGGACGGTCAACGAACACGACTGCGCCGGACGCGCCGTCAGCACCGGGGATCGGATGGAGGTCCGCCGTGGCTTGTCCGGTCGACGTGCGCACGCGGACCTCGGCCCCGCCAGCGGTGGACTGCACGATGAGGAACCTGGGAAAGTCCGGCACCTCGCGGCCGTCGAGGCCCCGCACGGGGCGGTCGGACCAGGAGGCGGTCACGACGGAGTTGCTGGAGGACCCGCTGGCGCACGCCCGTCGACCGGTGGAGAGCTTGAGGCAGTCGTCGAGGTGGAACCCGCCCATGCCCCGGCGGGCCTGCAGCAGCCAGCCCACCTCCCCGGCTCGCCCCCGAGCCACCTCGACCGAGCCCTCGTCGGCGTGCAGTCCCGGCCCACCGGCCGCCTCGGTGACGAACGCAACCCACTCCTCCGGCGTGGCCTTCTCCACCGAGGCCGCCAATCGCACGAGCTGGTCGCGGTTCGGGACATCCGGGCCGCGGGCGGCGGTGACCGAGAGGTCACCCCAGGCCGTGGCGGCGACCACCACCCGCCTCCTCGAGCCGTCCTCGCCCGGTGCGCTGTCCAGGAAGACCGCCGGCCTCCCTTCGATGCTCAACCGGTGTTTCGTGACTCCCCGAGCGAAGCTGAACCGGGCGTAGCCGGCCAGAGCCTCCAGATCGGCGGAACGGCCCGGCAGGGTCATCACCGCCAACTCGTCGTGGCCGCGGGACCAGGCGATGCCGTGGGCCGAGACCGGCCCCGGCACGAGGTCCGAACGCGGTGTCACCCCAGGTTCGAGGGCGAGGACCATGTCGGCATCGACCGATCCGAGCACCCTGAGGCCGTCCGGGGGATCGGCCACGCTGGGCGCCGCCCGGTGGCTCTCGGCCGGCTGCACCTGCTCGAGCACGGCGATGAGGTCCTGCTTGGTGGCCTGCCGCCCGGTGGCCCGCACGGCCAGGTCCGAACCGCGGGCGACCACCAGGTCCACCCACCTCTCGCGCCCGGGTGAACGTCCGCCGTCGGAGAAGGCGGCCCGGCGCCCACCCACGGAGAGCAGGTCCTCAGCCCCGGAGTATCCCGCCGAGGCTTGGGCCAGCCCACCCTCGTACCCCGCGTAGCCGGTGGCCGAGACGACCACGGCGTCGGGGCTGTCGGCGCCGTCGCCGGGTGGCGCCACCACGGTGAAGGGCTCCACCGTTCCCACCAGGTCGTCCCCCCAGCTCTGCTCCCGGGTGCCCCGGCCGGCGATGAGCGGGCGGTACCCCTCCGGTGGCGGACCGGCGGTGAACGGCGAGGACCGGCGGCTCGCCGGGCGCGACACATCGTCCGGATCGGCCGAGCCGGTGCAGGCGGCCGCGAGGCAGAGCAGGACCAACACCGATGCCTGAGCGGATCGGCGCCCCGCGTGCCTTGTCCCGCTCACGCCTGGAAAAGGTACGCCGCCGGTGACCGCGCCCGGGGTCGGCCCCTGAACGGTGCGCGCCGGCGATCGGACCGGAGGTCGTGGCCCTCGGAGCCGCCCGGCGGGAGGCGTCAGGCGCCGATGCAGGCGACGGAGCGGCCGTCGGGACCGAGGACATCCACCCCGAGCTCCCGGCCGGTCGGGCCGGGGCGCTTCCCGCAGTCGACCGTGCCCGGTCGGCCCACGAAGACCACCGTCGCCGATGCCTCGCCGCCGTCGGGGATCGGGTGGAGGTCAGCGGTGGCCTCTCCCACCTGTGTGCGCACTCGCACCTTGGCACCCTCGACGGTGGTCTGGATGATCATGAACGGGGGGAAGTCCTCCCTCTCGTCAACGGGGTCGTGGGTCCACGCCGCGGCTTCGGTCGAGCCGACCGAGCCGTCGGGGGCGCACACCCGGCGCACGGTGCTGAGCTTGAGGCACATGTCGACCACGAGCCGTCCGGGGCCGTCCGGCACGACCTCGCCCAAGGGATCGGAGGGCTTGGCCTGGAGCAGCCAGTCCACCCCGCCCGCCTCACCCCGTGTGAGCTCCACGGCGCCGTCGTCGGCGTGCAGCCCCGGTCCGCCCACCATCTCGGTCACGAACCGGTCCCACGCGTCGGGCCTGGCCTGTTCGACTGATTCGGCCATGCGCACGAGCTCGCCCCGGCTCGCCGGGTCGGGCCCGTTTGCCTCGATGAGCAACAGGTCACCCCAGCCGGTGGTGGTGACGACGGTCGTCGACCTCCATGGCTGGTCTTTGGCGGCGGCCTCGAGGACCAGGGCCGGCCGGCCGGCGACGGCGATCGGCTGGAACTCGAGACTCTCCGCGTAGCGGAAGCGCGCATAGCCCCTCACCGCGTCGAGGTCGCCGGTGCGGCCCGGCAGCGACATCACCATCAGGTCGTCCTCTCCGCGGGACCAGCCGGCGCTGTAGGCGGACAGCGGACCCGGCACATCGTCGGCGTACGGGCGCACCCCGGTGTTCAGGGCCAGGACGACATCGGCATCGATCGACCCGATGACCCGGAGACCGTCCGGCGGCTCGCGCACCGTTGGGCCGAGAGATGGCTCTCGGCCGGTCGCGTCGCCTCCAGCACCCGGATCAGCTCGACCCGGGTCGCCTCCCGGGCGGTGACGCGAACGGCCAGATCCGGGCCCCGGACCGCCACCAGGTCGGCCCACCGCTCCTCTCCCCGGGTGCGCCCCGCCGGCGTGAAGATGGCGGGACGCCCGTCGATGGTGAAGGTCTGCTTCAAAGCGTCGAGGTAGCCGGCCGAAGCCTGGTCGAGGCCGCCCTGGTAGCCCTCGAAGCCGGTGACCGAGACGATCACCGCCCGCCGACTGTCGGCTCCTTCACCGGCGGGAACCAGGACGGTGAAGGGCTCATGGGTGCCGAACGAGTCCTCGCCCCAGTCCTGCACCCCCGTGCCCCGACCGGCGATGACCGGCCGGTACCCCTCGGGAGGGGGTCCCACGGTGAACGGCGACGACCGCTCACTCACCGTGGGACCGGCACCGCCGGACCCCTCCGGATCACCACAGGCGGCCAGCAATCCCGCGAACACCGCCAGGGCGGGCAGGGACCATGCGAGGCCACGGGTCGTCGGGCGGGCCACGACCGCCGTCACGGCACACCGATGCAGTCGCCGACGGCGCCGTCGGCGCCGAGCACCTCGACCCGCATCACCTCGAGCCCGGGCGTCCGGGTTGCCATACCCGTCACCACCGGCACACGCCCGCTCACCGGTGACGAGCTTCAAGAGACGTCTCGCGCTTGCACGAGGCCGGTTCATCACCGGTCACGCTACGCACGGGGTGGTCTCGACCGGATTCAACCGGCGTGCACGCACCGCCGTAGTCTGCCGACATGGGGACGTGGGGACAGCGGTGGCGCGCCCGCCGGTTCGGTGGTGGCGTCGCCCTGCTCGTCGCCCTCGCCGTCGCCGCGCTGGCCGCCGGTGGGCCGGGCACTGGGCCGGCCTCGGCCGGGCCGGCGGCCGGTGATCCGCCGTACTCGGTGCCGACCGCCGATCTGGCCGCCGCCCTCGACTGCCCGGCCACCTTCGCCCACCCCGAGCACGAGCCGGTGCTGCTCGTGCACGGCACGTTCACCGCCGGGCATGAGCAGTTCGCCTGGAACTACGAGCTGCTGCTGGCCGACCGGGGCATCGACGCCTGCGTGGTCACCTACCCCGACCGGGGCCTCGGCGACATGCAGGTGTCGGCCGAGTACGTCGCCTACGCCCTGCAGGAGATCCACCGCCGGACCGGCCAGCAGGTGGACATGGTCGGACACAGCCAGGGCGCGACCATGCCCCGCTGGGCCCTGAAGTTCTGGCCGTCAGCCCGGGCGGCGGTGGACGACTTCGTGATGCTGGCGGGGCCGAACCACGGCACGACGCTGGCCGACGGTGCCGACACGTCACCCACGCCGCTCTACCCGGCGTTGTACCAGTTCGATCCCGGCTCGCAGTTCGTGACGACGCTCAACGCCGGCGACGAGACCCCCGGCGAGATCGACTACTCCTCCATCTACTCCCGCCTCTACGACGAGCTCGTGCAGCCCGACGGCCCGGTGCCGACCGCCGGCCTCGACTGGGGCCACGAGGACGCGCGCACCAAGAACCTCGCCGTGCAGGACGTGTGCCCCGGACGGCTCGTCGACCACATCACCATCGGGACGGTGGACCGCCTCACCCAGGAGCTGGTCCTCGATGCCCTGCTGCACGACGGGCCCGTCGAGCCGGCCCGCACAACCCTCTCGGCGCTCTGCGCCGTGCCCGACCTGTACGTGGTCCCGGCCTCGTTCACAGCGCTCATCGGCGAGTTCCAGCGCTCGTTCGCCGGCGGCCTGCCCGCCGTCGGCACGGTCGACGCCGAGCCGCCGTTGGCCCCGTACGCCCGCCCCGCCCCGGTGGCGACGACCACCACCACGCTCGGCACGACCACGACTCCGACGACGGGCACCCCCGCGTCGACGGCCCCGACCCCGACCACGGGCACCCCCGCGTCGACGGCCCCGACCCCGACCACGGGCACCCCCGCGTCGACGACCCCGACGTCGACGGCCCCGGCGTCGACGGCCCCGGCGACCGCGCCCGCCACCCCGCCGGCGACGCCGTCGGCGTCTGCGTCGGTGCCGGCGTCGGCCACGGGAACGCCGGAGGCGGGCGGTTCGGGCGGCGGCGGGTTGGCGCGGACCGGCCCGCCGTTCGACCGGCGGTGGGGGCTGGCGCCCCTGGCACTCGCCCTCACGCTCTACGCGCTCAGGCGGACGGCGATCAGGGCGCCTCGAAGCTGAACGTCTCGCCTCGTTCGAGGTCGTGGACCTCGGTGTCGAGCTTCGCCCGCTCGACCGCGGCACGGAAATCGGCCAGGGGGGACTTGAACACCGTGTAGTCGTCGTAGTGGATGGGGATGGCGGTGCGGGGCCGGATGAGCTGGAGTGCCCGGACCCCCTGGTCGGCGTCCATGGTGACGGTGACGCCCAGGGGGGCGTGGTCGCCCTGGTGCAGGAAGTTGGTGTCGGTCAGCACGGTGAAGCCACCGAAGCGGATGAAGGTGGTGGCGGTGCCGATGAAGATGATCTCGCCGCGCCCCGGTTCACGGCCTCCGCCGTCCTCGGGCGGGTGGGACGGCAGTTCGATGGGGGTAGTCATGGAGCGGTCCTGCCCCGGCCAGAGCCGGCCACGCCATCGGCGCGGTGGTCACGTACGGGTGTTCGTCCTAGGCTGAACCGGTGGCCAAGGTCCCGGCACCGGCGCTCGCATGGCAGGGCTCGCTCCTCGCCGGCGGCCGGGCCGTCCCGGACCCTGACTTCGGTGGCGTCGAGCGCCGCCCCCTCGAACCGGGGGCATGGGTCGACCACGTGCGCGGCTGGCTGACCGGCGCCGACGAGCTGTTCGAGGAGCTCCTGTGCGACACCGCCTGGCAGTCCCACGAGGCGACGATGTACGGCCAGCGCATGCCCCAACCGAGGCTCTCGGCCCTCTGGGGGTGCTCGCCCCACGACCCCGGCCTCCCGGTCGCCATCGGCGCCATGGCCGACGCGCTGTCGGCCCGCTACGGCGAGCGGTTCGAGTCGGTCGGGGCGAACCTCTACCGATCCGGGCGCGACAGCGTGGCCTGGCACGGCGACCGGGTGATGCGCACCGTGCCGGTGGCGACGGTGGCGGTCGTTTCGCTGGGAGCGGTGCGCCGGTTCCAGCTCCGTCCCCACGGCGGTGGGCGATCCATCGCCTTCGAGCCCGGCCCCGGGGACCTGCTGGTGATGGGCGGCACCTGCCAACGCACGTGGCAGCACTCGGTGCCCAAGCGCGCCGCTCCGGTCGGGCCCCGCATCAGCGTCACGTTCCGCCACGCCGTCGCCGAGCCGTGACCCGGCGGCGCCCGCTCTAGGGTGCCGGAAGTGACCGACGGGGTGCCCGACCTGCCAGCCGGGGTGGAACCGGTCGGGCTCCTGGAGGGCCTGTGCACCACCCGGGCCATCCGCCGCTACCGTCCCGATCCCATCCCCGACGACCACCTGTCGGCCATCCTGTTCGCCGCAACGCGGGCGCCGTCGGGCTCGAACCGCCAACCCTTCCGCTTCCTCGTGCTCCGCGATGGCCCCCGGGCCGCCGAGGCCAAGGCGCTCCTCGGCCGTTCGTTCCGGGAGCAGTGGGCGGCCAAGCGCGCCGCCGACGGCTACGACTCCCGTTCTGGCGCCGAGGACGACTCGCCCAAGGCACGCGTCGCCCGCACCATGCAGCAGTTCGTTGACACCCTCGAGGGCACCCCGGTGATCGTGCTGGCGTGCATGCGCCGCCACCGCGCCCCCGACGCCCACGAGGGGGCGTCCGTCTACCCCGCCTGCCAGAACCTCCTGCTGGCCGCCCGCTCCCTCGGCTACGGCGGCGTGATGACCGTCTGGCACACGGCGGTGGAGGGCGAGCTCCGGCCGCTGCTGGGGATCCCCGATGACGTCCTGATCGCCGCCACCATCCCCCTCGGCCGGCCCGCCGGCCGGCACGGCCCGGTGCGCCGGCGACCGGTGGCCGAGCTGGTGGCCGACGACCACTGGAACGGCGCGGCCCCGTGGGCCCTCGACCCGCCGGGCACGGCGTTCACCGGTGGCGGGCCCCCGAGGCCGGCGGCGACACCGGTCACCGGCTGAGGTCGGGGCCCGTCCGCCCACCCGGCACACTGCACTGATGGACCCGGCCACCCCTCCTCCCCTTCCCCCACCGAAACCGTCGGCGGCCGGGGCCACGGCCCGGTCCCGCCTGGCGGAGGCGGCCTACGCCGCCGAGCGCGCCACCGGCGACCGGGAGAAGACGGACCGGTCGGCCCGACGGAACATCATCGCCCGGGTCGGCGTCATCGCCGCCGGCACGGTCGTCACCCTGGCCGGGCTCATCATGCTGCCGCTGCCCGGGCCGGGCATCGTCGTGGTTCTGATCGGCCTCGGCATCCTCGCCCAGGAGCTGCCCTGGGCCGAACGGCTGCTGAGCTTCGCCAAGCGCAAGGCGCGCGTGGACAAGGTGGCGCAGCAGCCGGTGTGGGTGCGCGTCGCCCTGATCGCGGCCAGCGGGGCGGCGGTCGTCGCGTCGGGCGCGTACTACCTCAACCGCTGATCAGGACAGCTTCGAGATCAGCTCCACCCGCTGCTCGCTGGCGTTGACGTCGTCGCCCTGGTCGGCCAGAAGGCGCGCCCGGTCCTTCTCGGCCTCCCGGGCCGCCTTCTCGGTGTCCACCCGGGCCACGGCCGCCTCCGCCCCGTGCTCGGCGATGAACTCGGCCCATTCCACCAGCGCCTCCACCATGTCCTCCTCGGGCACCACGGCCACGTTGCGACCCTTCACGAACAGGTGCCCGCGCTTGTTGCCGGCGGCGATGCCGATGTCGGCGTCGCGGGCCTCGCCCGGCCCGTTGACCACGCAGCCCATGACCGCCACCTGGAGGGGGATCTCGCGATCGCCGAACGCCTCGTTGGCCCGGCGGGCCACGTCGATGACGTCGATCTCGGCGCGGCCGCAACTGGGGCAGGCGATGAGGTCGACGTTCTTGCGCTCCCGCAGGCCCATGGCCTCGAGGAGCTGGCGGCCGGCCCTCGCCTCCTCCACCGGGTCAGCGGTGAGCGAGTAGCGGATGGTGTCGCCGATGCCCTCGGCCAGCAGGGTGGCGATGCCGGCGGTGGCCTTCACCAGGCCCGCCGGCGGCGGTCCCGCCTCGGTGACCCCGAGGTGCAAGGGGTGGTCGGTGCGCTCGGACAGGAGGCGGTAGGCGTCGATCATGAGCGGCACGCTCGACGCCTTGACCGAGATCTTCACGTCGTCGAAGCCGACCTCGGCGAACAGCGCCAGCTCGATCTCGGCCGACTCCACCATGGCCTCGGCCGTCACCCGCCCGCCGTGGCGCTCGTAGAGCTTCGGGTCGAGGGAGCCGCCGTTGACGCCGATGCGGATGGGCACGCCGCGGTCCTTGCACTCCTGGGCCACGATCTTGATGTGCTCGGGCCGGCGGATGTTGCCGGGGTTCAGGCGCAGGCAGTGCACCCCGGCCTCGAGGGCGGCCAGGGCCATCTTGTACTGGTGGTGGATGTCGGCGACGATCGGCACCGGCGACCGGGGCACGATGCGGGCCAGGCCTTCGGCCGCCTCGATCTCGTTACAGGTGCAGCGGACGATGTCGGCGCCGGCGGCGTGGAGCGCGTAGATCTGGGCGAGCGTGCCGTCCACGTCGCCGGTCTTGGTGATGGTCATCGACTGCACCGACACCGGGGCGTCTCCCCCCACCACCACGGGGTGGGTCGGGTGGGCCAGGGTCAGAGGCCGGGTGGGCCGGCGGGTCGCCGAGGTGGTGACGATCACGCCGGGCTCACTTGGGGAGCGCGATGGGGTTGGCCACGTCGAGGTAGAGGGTGGTGATGAATATCCCGAACAGGACGAGCACCACCAGGTAGGTCAGCGGCAGCAGGCGGCCCACGTCGGCGAAGTACCGGGTGCGCTGCCGGCGTCGCCACTCCTGCGCCCTCTCGTAGACGGCGATGGCGATGTGGCCGCCGTCGAAGGGCAGGATCGGGACGAGGTTGATCACCCCCAGGAAGATGTTCAACAGGACGAACACGAACAGCAGGTTGGCGGCGCCGGCATCGGCGGCCTGGGTGGCGATCCCGAACACCCCGACGAGCGACAGCAGCCGGTTCTCGCTCGGAGCCTCGGCCCCGCTGCCCGTCGCCGGGGAGCGCTGGCCGCCGCCTCCCCCGCCACCGCCGGTGGCGGCGGCCCGGTCCTCGCGGGCGTCGACCACCTGGCGGCCGAAGTCGCTGATGCCGCCCGGGGTGAAGAACCGACCGAGGCCCTGGACCGACTGGTAGGCGATGGTGCCGAACTCGGCGAAGCTGCGGGGGACCGCCGCCACCGGGCTGACCTTCTCCACCTCGAGTCCGAGCGGCTTCTCCTGCACGCCCAGGCAGCAGGCGGTGGTGCCGTCCTCGGCGGTGAACTCCCGCAGCTTGACGGCCACCGTGCGGGTGGCGCCGTCGGCCCCGCGGATGGTGATGTCGACCGAGCCCCCCTGCTTCGGCTTGACCAGGGGCCCGATGTCGGTGAACTCCCGCACCCTGGTGCCGTCGACGGCCAGGATCTTGTCCCCGGCCCTGACGCCCGCCGCCGCCGCCCCGGTGCCGGGGTACACCCGGCCGATGACCCACCGGGCCGCGTCGGGGGCCTTGGTGATGCTGCCGCCGGGGGCACCCGTGACCGCCAGCAGCACCCATATCATCAGGAGCGCGGCCAGGAAGTTCATCGACACGCCGGCCACCACCACCGAGAACCGGTCGCGGAAGCGGCCCTGGCGGTAGGCCCGGGCCTCGTCGACCGGCTCCACCTCCTCCAGGTTGTGCATGCCGACGATCTTCACGTAGGCACCGGCGGGGACGACCTTCAGCCCGTACTCGGTCTCGCCCCGGTGGAACGACCAGATGCGGGGACCGAAGCCGATGAAGAACTCGGTGACCTTCATGCCCGCCCGCTTGGCCGCGACGAAGTGCCCGAGCTCGTGGATGAACACCATGGCCACGATGCCGACGACCACGACGACTCCCCAGATCCCGCTGGTGACGGTCAGGACCACCAGCAGTGCACCGAGCACGGCCAGCCGGGCCCACTGCCCGGTGCTCATCCCCTCCCGTCCGGGCGTCGACGGCGGGGAGGTGCCCCCTGGCGGGCGGGCGTCGGTCGACTCGGTGGCGGTCACAGGGCTCTCGTTCAGCGGTGCTCGATCTCGGCGCGGGCCACCTGGCGGGCCCGGCGGTCGACCTCGATCACCACGTCGGCGGATTCGGCTGGGGTCCCATCATGCCGGTCGAGGACCGCTTTCAGGACGTCGGGGATGTCGACCCAGCCGAGCTCACCCTCCAGGAAGGCGGCCACCGCCACCTCGTTGGCGGCGTTCAGCCACGCCGGAGCCGTGCCCCCGAGCCGGCCGGCGTCGTAGGCCAGCCCGAGGCAGGGGAAGGCAGCGTGGTCGGGCGGCTCGAAGTCGAGCCGGGCCAGTTGCGACCAGTCGATGCGGCCGAAGGGGGTGGCGATGCGGTCGGGCCAGGCCAGCGCGTAGCCGATGGGCAGGCGCATGTCGGGCAGGGAGAGCTGGGCCACGGTGGCCCCGTCGGTGAACTCCACCATCGAGTGCACCACCGACTGGGGGTGCACCACGACCTCGATGCGGTCATAGGCCACGCCGAACAGCTCGTGGGCCTCGATGACCTCCAGGCCCTTGTTCATCAGGGTGGAGGAGTCCACCGTGATCTTGGGGCCCATCGACCAGGTGGGGTGGGCGAGGGCGTCCTCGACGGTGACCTCGGCCAGCTCGGCGCGGGTCCTGCCACGGAACGGTCCCCCGCTGGCGGTGAGCACGATGCGGGCGACGCGGTCCTCGCCATCGGGGTCCGAGGCCCGCAGGCACTGGTGCACGGCGCAGTGCTCGCTGTCGACCGGCACGATCACGGCTCCCGGGGTGGACCGCGCCCGCTGGACGACCGGGCCACCGGCGATGAGCGACTCCTTGTTGGCGAGCGCGAGGCGCCGACCGGCGCCGAGCGCGGCGAGGGTCACCTTCAAGCCGGCGAAGCCGACCACGCCGTTCACGCACACGTCGGCCTCGGCACCGAGGCTGGCCAGGCCGTCCTCGCCCACCCGGAGCTCGCAGGCCGGCAGACGGGCCTTCAGCTCGTCGAGGTGGGTGCCGTCGGTGACGGCGACCACGTCGGGGCGCACCTCGAGGGCCTGGTCGACGAGCGGGTCGACGTGGTGCCCGCTGGCGCCGAGGGCGACCACCCGGTAGCGGTCCGGCTCGGCCCGGACCACGTCGAGGGTCTGGGTGCCGATCGAGCCGGTGGAACCGGCCAGCGCCACCGTGGTCGGCGTCACCCCTTGAACGGGCCCAGGTCGAAGAACACGGCCACGAAGTACACGGTCGGCACCACGAACAGGAGGGCGTCGAACCGGTCGAGCACGCCACCGTGGCCGGGCAGGATCGAGCCCATGTCCTTGAGCCCGAGGTCGCGCTTGACCATCGACTCGCTGAGGTCGCCGAGGGGTGCGGCCAGGGCCGCGGCCAGGCCGACCACGAAGGCGGCACCCAGGCTGTCGAAGGGGTGCACGCCGATGAGCCCGATGACCACCACCGTGACGAGCACCGCGCTGCCCATCCCGCCCAGGAGGCCCTCCAGCGTCTTGTTGGGGCTGGCGTCGGACAGGGGGTGGGTTCCGGCGGTGCGCCCGATGGCGAAGCCGCCGACGTCGTAGGCGACGGTGGCGATCACGGCGGCGAGGAGCATCCCCACGCCGTGGGGCGAGGCCAGCAGGAGCGCGGCGAACGAACCGAGCCCGCCGACCCAGGCGACGCCGAGGAGCGTGACGCCGATGCCCTCGACGACGCGCGCGTTGGGTCCGCTCGCACCCACCAGGTACCAGCCGAAGGCGGCGATCACCGTCACCACGCCCAGCACCGGATAGGCGCTGATACCCGAGTTGTAGACCCCGAGCGGGAAGGCGACCGCGGCCACCAGCCCGAGCAGCACCGCCGGCTGGTACCCGGCCCGCCGCGTGGCGTTGAAGTACTCGGCGGCGGCGAAGCCCAGGACCACCACCACGAGGACCATGGCGTACCGCGGCCCCAGCTTGAACAGCAGCAGGGCGAGGGCGAACAAGCCGACGCCCACGGCGACGGCCGGCCCGAGCTCGCGCCCGGCCACGCCGACGCCACGCCCGGCGCCCTTGCCGGCACCGTTCCCGCCTCCGCCTCCGCCCCCGCCGCTGCTGCCGCCGCCGCCGCCGGACGGTCCGCCCCCGCTGATGGCACCGCTGGCGTACTCGGCCACGGGGTTGCGGTCGCGCGCCCGCCGTCGCCGTGCCGAGCGCGATCCGCCCCGCCGGCGGGGCGGTGCCGGCACCGGCTCGGCCTCGAAGTCGAGGTCCTCCTCGACGGCGGCGTCGGCGGCATAGCCGTCGTCGGCATAGCCGTCGTCGGCATAGCCGTCGTCGGCACCGTCGGCGACGTCGGCCTCGTCGGCGACGTCGGCCTCGTCGTCCCAAGCGTCGGCCACGGGGCCCCCCTCGACGGCGGCGTCGAAGTCGAAGTCGAAGGCCGCCGCCGCGCCCTCGGCCATGCCCGGTGGCTCGGGCACCTCGCGCTCGAGGTCCTCGAAGGAGTACATCTCCTCGTGGGTGGGCCGGGAGTCGTCCATGGCCCCCACGCGCCAGTCCTCCCCCTCGGCCAGTGCCTCGTGGAAGCCCTCGTCCTGCCAGTCGCGGTCGTTGTCCCGCCAGCGGGGCGAGCTGGCCGCGAACGACGACCACGCGTCGAGGTCGTCGCCCTCCTCGGCCGCCAGCACCTGGGGGACCTCCCCGGTGGGCGGATCGCTCCAGTGGGGCAACTCCACCGGTGCAGGCGCGTCGCCGGCGTCGGGGTCGGCGGCCGGTCCGACGACCACCGTCGGTTCGGCATCCGACGTCGGTTCGGCAACGGCCGACTCCGACCAGGTCTCGGTGGCGGGATCCGGTTCGCCCTCGACAGAAGCCGGCTCCAGCACCGTGACGGCCGGCTCGGGGTCCTCGGCAGGGTCCGGGTCGGGATCGAAGCGACGGCTTGGACCGGGCTCACCTACGCCGGCCAGGGGCTCGAACTCGATGCTGCCGGCCGGGCGCACCGGCGGCTTCTCGATGCTCGTGGGGTCCGCGCTGGCGCCCAGCGGGAACCTCAGCGCGGGGCGGGGCCCCACCGGTGGCGGCTTCGGCCGATCGCCGTAGCGGGGCAGGTCGTCGCCCCGCCGGGCGGCCACGTCACCGCGCTCGATGGCCTCGGCCGCCTCCTCGGCACCGATGATGCGCACACCCTCGCTGGGATCGCCCGGCCGCTTGTCGTCCGGTCGGGGGAACGTGTCGTCCACTCTGTCTCCTGTGGGTTGCCGGTGCCCGGCGTCGCCGGGGCCCACCCCGTGAGGGGGGGTTCAGTCCTCGAGCAGCTCCTGCTCCTTGTGCTGGAGGGCCTGGTCGATCTCGGCTTCGTGGGCGTGGGTCAGTTTGTCGAGGTCCTTCTCGGCCCGCTGGAGCTCGTCCTCGGACATGTCACCGTCCCGCTCGAGGGCCTCGAGGTCGTGGCGGGCGGCCCGACGGAGGTTGCGCACCGCCACCCGGCCGTCCTCGGCCATCGCCTTCACCATCCGCACCAGGTCCTTGCGTCGCTCGGCGGTGAGCGGCGGGAAGGTGAGGCGGATGACGTGACCGTCGTTGCTCGGGTTGAGGCCGAGGTCAGAGTTCCGGATGGCCTTCTCGATGGCGCTCATCGAAGCCTTGTCGTACGGGCTGACCACGAGCATGCGGGCCTCGGGTACCGAGGTGTTGGCCAGCTGTTGGAGCGGCACCTCGGCGCCGTAGTAGTCGACCATCAGCTTCTCGACGAGGGTCGGCGCCGCCCGCCCGGTACGCACGCCGGCGAAGTCCTTACGAGCGTGAGCGACGGCGAGGCCCATCTTCTCGGCGGCCTCGTCGAGGGCCAGCGCGGCCAGCTCGCTCATCGCACCAGGGTACCGACTCGGTCCTCGCCCTCGAGGACACGCCGCAGGTTGCCGGCCTCGAGGGCGTCGAACACGACGATCGGCAGCGCGTTGTCCATGCAGAACGTGATCGACGTGGGGTCCATGACGTTCAGGCCCTGGTTGATCACGTCGAGGTAGCTGACCTCGTCGAGCTTGGTGGCCGAGGGGTCCAGCTTCGGGTCCGCTGTGTACACGCCGTCGACACCCGAGTGGGTGCCCTTCAGCAGGGCGTCGGCCGACAGCTCGGCGGCCCGGAGGGCGGCGGGCGTGTCGGTGGTGAAGAAGGGACTTCCGAGCCCACCGGCCAGGATCACCACCCGTCCCTTCTCGAGGTGGCGGATGGCCCGCCGGCGGATGTAGGGCTCGGCGATCTGGGCCATGTGCACCGCCGTCTGCACCCGGGTGGGCTGGCCGAGCTGCTCGAGGGTGTCCTGCAGGGCAAGGGCGTTGATGACGGTGGCGAGCATGCCCATCTGGTCGGCTTGGGCGCGGTCCATGCCCTCGCCGGCACCCACCATCCCCCGCCAGATGTTGCCGCCCCCGACGACCACGGCCACGTCCACCTCGAGGTCGCGGCGCACGTCGACGATCTCACCCGACAGTTGGCGGACGACGGCGCCGTCGATGCCGTGGCCCTGCCCGCCGGCGAAGGCCTCCCCGGAGAGCTTGAGCACGACCCGGCCCCAGCGGGCGGACCCCACCTCAGCTACCGATCACGACCTGGGCGAACCGGACGACTGCGGCCTCGCCCAGGAGCTGGCTGATCGTCTGCTTCTCATCCTTCACGTAGCTCTGGTCGAGCAGCGCCCGCTCCCGGAACCAGCCGGTCAGGCGACCCTCCACGATCTTGGCCAGGGCCGCCTCGGGCTTGCCCTCGGCCCGGGTCATGCCCTCCAGGGTCTGGCGCTCCTGGTCCACCTCGTCGGCCGGGACGTCCTCCCGGCGCAGGTAGGAGGGCCGGGCGAACGCGATGTGGACGGCGATGTCGTGGGCCAGGTCCTTGCCCCCGCCGGCCAGCTCCACGATCACGCCGTTCACACCGCGACCATCCTGGCGGTGCAGGTAGGTGTCGACCACGTTCCCGGTGCCGGCCTGGATCCGCTCGACCCGACCGAGCTCGATGTTCTCCTTCAGGGTGACCTTCAGGCCGTCGATGGCGTCGGACTTCTCGACGGCGGCACCCTCGCCCTTGACCGCCACCTGGGCGGCGATCTCGGTGACCAGGGTGGTGAACTGGTCGGACTTGGCGACGAAGTCGGTCTCGCACTTGAGCTCGACGATGGCGGCCGCGTCCTCCGAGCTCGACACGGCCACGGCGCCCTGGGTGTTCTCACGGCCCTGGCGGGCGGCCGCCTTGATCAGCCCGTTCTCCCGCAACCACTTCACTGCCGCGTCGAAGTCACCGTTGCACTCCTCGAGGGCGCGCTTCGCGTCCATCATCCCGGCGCCCGTGGCCTGGCGCAACCGCTGCACGTCCTTGGCGGTGAAGTCGGCCATCAGCGGTCCTCCTCACCGGGGTCGGGAGCGGCGCCGGCGGGAGCATCGACGCTCGCCTCGGGCTCGGTCGGGGCCGAGGGTGCAGGCGCAGCAGCCGGCTCGGCGGCGGTAGCCGGTTCGGAGGCGGGCTCGGGCTCGGGCTCGGGCTCGGGGGCGGGGGCGGGCTCGGGAGCCGCCTCGGGGAGGGTGGTCGTCTCGGGCTCGGGAGCGACCTCGGGCTCGGGGGCGGTGGCCGCCTCGACCTCGGGGTCGGCCTCGGCCTCGGGGACCGACACCGCTTCAGGGCCCGGCGCCGGGGCGGGCTCGGTGGCGTCAGCGGCGGACATCGGCTCGACGGCCGGGTCGCCGGCGGACGGCTCCGGCGCGGAGCGGGCGGCAGCCACCCGGGCCTCGCGCTCGGCGGCGGCGCTGGCCGCCTGGCGCCGGGCTTCGGCCTGCTGCGCCGCGACCCGGGCCTCGTCCTCGGCGCTGCGCTGGGCCGCCGCCGGTGGGCCGCCCCGCTTGGAGGCGATGAGGCGTCCCTCGTCGACGGCGTCTGCGATCACCCGGCACATCAGGGTGCCGGAGCGGATGGCGTCGTCGTTGCCGGGGATGACGTACTGGATCACGTCCGGATCGCAGTTCGTGTCGACCACGGCGACCAGCGGCACACCGAGCTTGTTGGCCTCGGTGACGGCGATGTGCTCCTTCTTGGTGTCGAGGATGAACACGGCGTCGGGGAGCTTCTCCATCCGACGGATGCCGCCCAGGTTCCGCTCGAGCTTCTCGAGCTCGCGGCTGATGAGGAGCGCTTCCTTCTTCGGCATGGCCTCGAACTCACCCGAGACCCGCATGCGCTGGTACTCCTGCATCTTGGCGACGCGCTTGGAGATGGTCTCGAAGTTGGTGAGCATGCCGCCGAGCCAGCGCTCGTTGATGTAGGGCATGCCGCACTTCTCGGCGTAGCTCTGGATCGGGTCCTGGGCCTGCTTCTTGGTGCCCACGAACAGCACCGTGCCGCCGTCGGCGACGAGGTCGCGGACGAAGGAGTAGGCCACCTCGATGCGCTTCAACGTCTGCTGGAGGTCGATGATGTAGATGCCGCCCCGGTCGCCGAAGATGAAGCGCTTCATCTTGGGGTTCCAGCGGCGGGTCTGGTGCCCGAAGTGGACACCGGCCTCGAGCAGCTGCTTCATGGTCACGACGGGCTGCGCCACGACGGCTCCTTCCCCTCGGTTCGGCGAGACCCGGGCCCAGCGCCTGCGGGCAGGCGACCGAGGGAGGACCCGGGCGGAGATGGATCGGGGCCGGGCGGGGTGCCGGGCCGACGGGAGAGCCTAGCCCCGCTGGCCGGGGCGCCCCTACGGTGGCGACGTGACCGCACGGTTCAAGGACCTCTGCCTGGACGCCGTTGACCACCAGGCGCTGGCGTCCTGGTGGTGCGGCGCCCTCGGATACCGCCGCCGGGAAGACGCCGACGGCGACGGCGAACGGCCCCCCGAGTGGCCCGTCCCGATCGTGGATCCGACCGGCGCCGGGCCCCTTCAGGATCGTGCCCGTGCCCGAGCCCAAGGCGGTGAAGAACCGCATGCACATCGACGTGTGGGGGGATGTCGACGAGCTGGTCGGGCGGGGCGCCCGCGTCCTGGCGGCCACGGGCGACGACCGGGACTGGACCGTGATGGCCGACCCCGAGGGGAACGAGTTCTGCGTGTTCGCCCCGCCGGCGGCTTCGTCACCGGTCTGAGCCGCCGCCGTCAGGCGACCCCCCGCCACGTCCGTCCCGCCCCGGCGGTGGTCGAGCCGCCGTCGAGGGGTACGAGCTCGAGGCGGGGCGGGCCGCGGTGGGCCCACAGGGAGGCCGGGTCGAGGTAGGTGTCGCCGCGCCGGGCCCCCACGTGCAACCGGGGACCGCTCAGGCCGACGACCTGGCCCTGGCGCACCCGTGCGCCCCGCCGAACGGCGATCGAGGCCAGGAACGAGTAGCTGGTGCGGATGCCGTCGGGATGGATGACGGTCACGTGCAGGCCGCCGGCGACAGAGCCGGCGAAGGTGACGATGCCGTCGGCGGCGGCGCCGACCGGTGTGTCCGGAGCAGTGGCATACTCCAGACCCCGGTTGCCGGGACCGTAGGGGGTGGTCGGGGGGCGGAACGGATCGACCACGGGAGCGTCCACCGGCGGGGTGTAGGGCGGAGGGCCCCCGATGGGTTCGGCTCCGGCCGATGGCCGCGCTCCGGCCAGGAGGGCGACGGCCACGGCGACGACGATGGCGGTGGCCCGGACGATGCGGGCGGGTACGGGAACGGTGGGGGCCACGGCAGGACCAGGCACGGTGCGGCTCCGGGATGGGAGGGGTGCAGGGGGAAGTGCTGGCCGACCGGAGCGGTCAGGCGCGGGGGTGGGTGGCGTCGAAGACCCGACGCAGACGTTCCTTGCTGACGTGGGTGTAGATCTGGGTCGTGGCCAGGTCGGCGTGGCCGAGAAGCTCCTGCACGGCCCGCAGATCGGCGCCACCGTCGAGCAGGTGGGTGGCGAAGGTGTGCCGGAGGGCGTGGGGGTGGGTCGGGTCCGACGCTCGCTGGTCGAGGATCCGCCGCACATCCCGCGGGGTGAGCGGGCGGCCGCGCTGGTTCACGAACAGGGTGTCGGCCGGTGTGTCCGGAGCCCGGAGGCGGTCGCGCTGGTCGAGCCACCGTCCGAGGGCGGCCACGGCCGGTTCGCTGGCCGGCACCACCCGCTGCTTGGAGCCCTTGCCCCACACGGTCAACCGGGCTCGCGCCCGGTCCACGTCGCCGACCCGGAGCCCACACAGCTCCCCCACCCGGAGACCACTGCCGTAGAGGACCTCGAGGACGGCGTCGTCGCGGGCGACGAGGGCCTGCGCCCGTGCGTCGGCCGGGGGTGGGCGTGTCGGGCGCGCCGGCGAGGGTGCCCCGTCGAGGAGGGTGTCGAGCTCGTCCTGGCGCAGGACCTGGGGCAGGCGTCCGTCGCCGGAAGGGGCCGACAGGCCGACCGACGGATCGACGGCGACCACGCCCGTCCGCCGCAGCCACCCGAAGTAGCGCCGGAGGGCCGTCGCCTTGCGGGCCACCGTCCGCCGGGCCATGCGCCGGGTGGTGAGGTAGGCCAGGTAGCGACGCAGCACGCGCCGGTCGACCGCCGCGGGCTCCTCCAGTCCGAGTCGGCCGGCCCACTCGACGAAACCTCGGAGGTCGCTGCCGTAGGCCTCGACCGTGGCGGGGGCGACGGCGGTCAGCGAGGAGCAGAACGCATCGAGCTGCCAGGCCACGGATCCACGGTACCGACGGGCCTCGCCGGCGGCGGCGCATGGTCCACCAGCTCATCGGGACGCCCCCGCGATCCGCTCGTGCCAGAGCCCCGAACGGGCGATCCACCCGTCGGCCTCGAGCCCGGCCACCGCCACCGAGAGGGGCCCCAGATCGAGGCCGGTGCGGACGAGGAGCTGGTCCAGGCTGGCCGGCTCCCAGCCGATGGTCCGCAGGACGGTTCGGGCGTCGCCCTTCGGCGACGGCCGCCCCTCCCGTCGACGGCGTCGGGGGGCGGTTACGCCGACGGCGAGGAGGACATCGGTGGCGTCGCTCACCAGCACGGCGCCCTCGCTGATGAGGCGGTTCGTGCCCGCTGACGCCGGCGAGCGCACCGGCCCGGGCACGGCCAGGACGGGCACGTCCCGGCGCAGCGCCTGCTCGACGGTGTACATCGAGCCTCCCTGGCCCGCTGACTCCACGACCACGACGGCGTCGGCCAGGGCGGCGATGATCCGGTTGCGGGCCGGGAAGCGCCACGCCTCCGGTGAGGTCCCGAGGGGACACTCCGACAGGAGGAGACCGGTGGCGGCCACCTCGTGCCAGAGCGCCCGATGGTGCCTCGGGTAGACGACGTCGAGCCCGCTGGCCACCACGCCGACGGGCGGGGCGCCGCCGTCGGCCGACGCCTCGAGCGCGCCGCGGTGGGCGGCGCCGTCGATGCCGAGGGCCAGGCCCGACACCACAGCCACGCCGGCGGCGGCGAGGTCGCGCCCGAGCTCGACGGCCAAGTCGTTGCCGTAGCGGGTGCAGCGGCGGGTGCCGACCACGGCCACCCTCGGCCCGGCGAGGGCGACCGCCGAGCCGAGCGAGAACACCACCGCCGGCGGCTCGAGGTCGGTGGCCAGCGGATCGGGGTAACCCGGCGCACCACGCGCGGACACCGTGACCGCGGCGTGGGCCACCCAGCGGGCGGCCACATCGGTGCCGGCGGCCGCCGCCCGCCAGGTCCGGGCCACACCGGGCGGGTCGGTGCCCATCCGCTCCACCAGGCCGGGGTGGTCGAGGACGGCCCCCGATGCCACCAGCGCCCAGGCTTCCTCCGGCTCGGCCAGGAGGGACAGGGCCAGCAGGCGGGCCGGCCCCATCTTGGGCAGCCCGGCCAGTGCCACCAGCCACGCCTCGCGGGGCAGGGCGTCGACCTCCACCGGTTCCTCCATCACGCCACCGCCGGAGAGTCGTAGGCCACCGGGTCCGACCGCAGTGCCAGCGCCTGGCCGACCTCCTCGGCCCGCAGCGGCCCGTCCACACCGGCCAGGTCGGCAAAGGTCAGGGCCACCCGCCGGACCCGGGCCAGACCTCGTGCGCTCAGGCGGCCCTGGCGCAGCGACGTCTCGAGGAGGGTCCGGGCTCCGATCGACATGGAGGCCTCGGCGTCGAGGCGGCCGGCGGGGAGGTCGGCGTTGCAGCGGACCTGTCGGGCCGCCGCCCGCTCCCGTGCCGCTGCGACCCTGGCCGCCACCACCGCCGAGGGCTCCCCACCCTTGCCGCCGAGCAGGTCGTCGACGTCGGGGCGGGTCACGTCCACCCGCAGGTCGAAGCGGTCGAGCAGCGGCCCTGACAGCCGTCGGCGGTAGCGGGCCCGGTGGGCGTCGGTGCAGCGGCAGGCACCGGGTCGGCCCGCTTCACCGCACGGGCACGGGTTCATGGCCGCCACCAACAGGAAGCGGGCAGGGAGGGTGACGGTGGCCCGGGCCCGCGACACCCGTACCGCGCCCTCCTCCAAGGGCTGGCGGAGCGCGTCGAGCGCGCTCGGCAGGAACTCCCCGAGCTCGTCCAGGAACAACACGCCCCCATCGCTCAGGCTGAGCTCGCCCGGGCGCATCGCCGCCGTGCCCCCGCCCACGAGCGACACCATCGACGAGGAGTGGTGGGGGGCGCGGAACGGCGGCCGGGTGATGATGCCGCCCGGTGGGAGCGCGACCCCGGCGGCCGAGTGGATGCGGGTGACCAGGCGGGCCTGGGCCGGGTCGAGGCCGGGGAGCAGGCCGGGAAGCCGTTGCGCCAGCATCGTCTTGCCCGCGCCGGGCGGCCCGACCAGGAGGAGGTGGTGACCTCCGGCGGCGGCCACCTCGAGGGCACGACGGGCGACGGGCTGGCCCCGGACGTCGGCCAGGTCGGGCGGGGCCGGCGGCGGAGGCGCGGGCGGCGGTTCGGGATGGATGGGCCACGACGCGTTGCCCTGGAGGGCGAACGCCACCTCGGCCAGACGGGCCACCGGCCGGACGACGTGGCGGCCGACGAGGCGGGCCTCGGCGGCGGAGGCCACCGGGACCACGGCGACATCACCGGGCAGCGCGTCCACCAAGGGGACGGCGCCGGGCACGGGGCGGACCGAGCCGTCGAGCCCCAGCTCGCCGAGGAAGCCCAGGCCGACGACCGCCTCCTCGGGCACGTCGCCGATGGCCACCATGACTCCGACGGCGATGGCGAGGTCGAGCCCGCTGCCGATCTTGCGGACGCCCGACGGCGCCAGGTTGACGGTGATCCGCTTCAGCGGCCACGGCAACGAGCTCGAGAGCATCGCCGCCCGCACGCGATCGCGCGATTCCCGGCAGGTGGCATCGGGCAGGCCCACGATGGTGAAGCCGGGGATGCCGTTCGAGACGTGGACCTCGACCGAGACCGCCCGCCCGTCGACGCCGAGCAGCGTGGCCGACGACAGCATGGCCAGCATTGGGACCTCCCCACCGGCCGTGGCCGGGACGACTGCATCGGGGAGGCCGTGTCGCCGGCCTGCGAGCGTGGGATCACACTACCCACAGGGTGTGACAGGTCGGGTTCGGTCTCCACTGGCGCGGCGGGCGGAGGATCGCCACCGGCGCGGGGCGCGGCCGGGGGTCCCGCAGCGCCGAGGAAGAGATCAGCGGCCCCGGAACTCCGGGTCGCGCTTCTGAAGGAAGGCCGAGATGGCCTCGGCCGTGTCGGCGGTGGAGAAGTTCACCGACTGGGCCCTGGCCTCGTCCTCCACCGCCTCTTCGAGGGTGCGGGCCAGGCCGTCGTTGAGGAGCCGCTTGGTGAGCCCGAGGGCGATCGGTGGGCCCGCAGCCAGGCGGGCGGCCCAGCCGGCGACGAAGCCGTCGAGCTCGTCGGGGGGAAGCACCCGGTTGACCAGGCCGAGGCGGTCGGCCTCGGCGGCGTCGATGATGTCGGCGAGGAGGGCGAGCTCCTTCGCCCGGTGGAGGCCGACCAGGCGGGGCAGCAGCCACGAGCCGCCGAAGTCGACCGACAGGCCTCGCCGGGAGAAGATCTCCGAGAAGCGGGCGTCGGTGGAGGCGACTACGAGGTCACAGGCCAGGGCCAGGTTCAGCCCGGCGCCGGCGGCGACGCCGTTGACCTTGGCGATGGTGGGCTGGGGCAGCCGGTGCAGGGCCAGGCAAACGTCGCCGACGTGGCGCATGTTGAGCAGGGAGTGGGTGCCCTGCGAGCTGGTGTCGGCGAGGTCGGCCCCGGAGCAGAACGAATCGCCGGCGCCGGTGACCACCAGCACGCGGTCGGCCGGATCGACCGCGACGGCCCGGAAGATGGCCAGCAGCTCGTCCCACATCGTTCCGGTGATCGCGTTCTTGCGGGCGGGCCGGTCGAGGGTGACCGAGACGATCCCCCCGGCGCGCTCGACCCGGAGCGTCTCGAACCGCGGCTCCCCGGCTGTTCCCACCGTGCGCTCGATCACGGTCGGCACGATACTGACGGCGTGGGCCTCAACCCGTTCCGCCAGCAGCGTCGGACGTCGGCCGACTACGTCCTGGTGGCGGTGGCCCTCGCCGTGTGCGCCCTGCTGGTCGCCTGGGCGCTGTTCGGCTGACCGTCCCGATGAGCGACGACGAGGACGAGGTCGAGGTGCGCCGCATCCAGCCCTACCAGGCGACCAAGGCCTACCTGTGCCCTGGTTGCAACGGCGAAATCGCTCCCCGCACCGGCCACATCGTGGTGGTGCCGACCCCCGCGCCCGACCTGCGCCGCCACTGGCACCACCCCTGCTGGGCCAACCGGGCCAGCCGCCGGCCGGGCCGGCTCCGCTGAGCGACGGGGCACCCGGCTCCTCAGAACGCGCCCTCGAGCACCTCCAGCCGGCCGCCGAGGACGGCGGCCACGTCGAAGCGGATGTCGCGGGGTCGGACCGGCGCCTGGTCGAGCCAGCGGGCGGCGAGCACGCGCAGCTTGCGCTGCTTGGCCACGGTGACCGCCTCGGCGGGCACGCCGAACGCGTCGGTGGTGCGGGTCTTCACCTCGCAGAACACGACCATGGAGCCCCGGGCCAGCACGAGGTCCAGCTCGCCCTCGCGGCAGCGCCAGTTGCGGGCCAGCACCCGGTAGCCGTTGGCCTCGTACCAGGCCGCCGCCTGCGCCTCGCCCGATGCCCCCAGCCGGAGCCGGCGCCCGGTCACGGGATGAGGTCGGGGCGGGGCAGCTCCTCGATGTTCACGTCCTTGAACGTGACGATCCGCACCGACGCTACGAAGCGCGTCTGGCGGTACATGTCCCACACCCAGGCGTCGCGGAGGTCCAGCTCGACGTAGGTGCGGCCGTCGGCGTCGTGCACGGTGCGCTCGACGGTGTTGGCGAGGTAGAACCGCCGCTCGGTCTCCACCACGTAGGTGAACATCGGGCAGACGTCCTTGTACTCCTTGTAGAGCTGGAGCTCGATCTCGGCCTCGTAGCGCTCGAGATCGTCAGGCGTCATGAGCTGAGACCTTAGGCCCCCGCCCGAGCGCGGCGTCCCGGGCTAGAAGCGCTTCTCCTTGACCTTGGCGGCCTTGCCGATGCGGTCGCGGAGGTAGAAGAGCTTGGCCCGCCGCACCGCGCCGCGGGAGACGACCTCGATGGAGCTGATGATCGGCGTGTGGAGCGGGAAGGTGCGCTCGACCCCCACGCCGTAGCTCAGCTTGCGCACGCTGAAGGTCTCGCGGATGCCCGAGCCCTGACGGCGGATCACCACCCCCTGGAAGACCTGGATCCGCTCCTTGTTGCCCTCCACCACCCGCACGTGGACCTTGAGGGTGTCCCCGGGCGCGAACGCCGGGATCTGATCGGCGGGCTTGGCCGTCTGCATGTCGATGAGGTCGGTGCGGTGCATGCGCGATGTCCTGGCGGGGCAGACGGGAGGACGCCCGTGACAGGCGCCCGCAGGGCGACGGGTGAGGCTAGTCGAGCTCCTCGTCGACCTGAAACTCGGCCAGCAGGGCCTCGTCCTCCGGGCTCAGACCGCCTCGTGCGGCGATGAGGTCGGGTCGTGCGGCCAGGGTGCGGGCCAGCGCGCGGGCCCGGCGCCACCGGGCGATCCGGCCGTGGTCGCCGCCGCGCAGGACGTCGGGGACGGTCCAGCCCCGGAACTCGGCCGGTCGCGTGTACTGGGGATGCTCCAGCAGACCCTCGACGAAGCTCTCGTCGCCGGCGGAGGCGGCGTTGCCCATCACCCCCGGCACGAGGCGCCCCACCGATTCGAGCACCACCATGGCCGCCACCTCGCCCCCGGCCAGGACGTAGTCGCCGATCGACAGCTCGCCGTCCACCAGGTGCTCCCTCACCCGCTCGTCGACGCCTTCGTAGCGCCCGCACAGCAGGGAGAACCCCGCGCTCGCGGCCAGCTCGGACACGACGGCCTGGTCGAGGCGCCGCCCGCCCGGGCCCAGCAGGAGGAGCGGCCGGGGCGGCTGGACCGCTTCCACCGCCGTGAACACCGGCTCGGGCATCAGCACCATGCCCGGCCCTCCGCCGAAGGGGGCGTCGTCCACCGACCGGTGCGGATCGGCCGTCCCCGCCCGCAGGTCGTGGACCCGCACGTCGAGCACCCCCGCCTCCCGCGCCTTGCCGAGGAGGCTCCGGCCGGCGAAGTCCTCGACCATGGCCGGGAAGATGGTGAACACGTCGATGCGCATCAGCGACCGAGCTCGAACAGGCCCTCGGGCGGGTCGATCACCAGGCGGTCGGGAAGGCCGGACTGGTCGACCACGAACACCACCGGCACCATGGCGCCGCCCTCCAGCACGAGGATCGGGCTGGCCGGGTTGTCCTCCACCCAGGCCACCCGGCCGCAGGGGTCGCCGCCGGTGGTCAGCACCTCGGCGCCGATGAGCTCGTGCACCCAGAGCGCGTCGGCGTCGTCGACCGGCTCGGCCCGGAGCACGAGGCCGTGGAGGGCCTCGGCTGAGGCACGGTCGGCCACGCCTGCGAAGGTGACGATCCATCGGTGCTGGTGGGGCTTCGACGCGACCACGGCGAGGAGACCGGCGTCGGTCTCCAGCACCGAGCCGGGGGCCAGCCGCTCGGTGAGGTCGGTGATCAGCGTGACGACGACCTCGCCCCGCACGCCGTGGGCCCGGTCGATGCGCCCGACCTCCAGCAAGGAGACGACTTAGGAGTCGACGAACTCGACGTCGACGTTGACGCCGTCGCGCACGGCCGCCGCCCGAACCACGGTGCGGATGGACTGGGCCACCCGCCCGCGCTTGCCGATCACCCGGCCCATGTCGCCGTCGCCGACCCGGACGTTGAGCGTGACCACGCCCCGCCGACCTTCGTCCACCTCCACCTCGACGGCATCGGGATCCCCGACGACCGCCCGCGCGAGGTACTCGAGCACGGCCCGGGCGTTGACCGCCGGCTCATCGGCGCCAGTCTCAGCGTCCACGTCCTGCTCCCCGGCGTCGCTCACGATTCGGCGGGCACGGTGCCGGCGGGCACCGGCTCCGGTGTGGTGCCCTGCTCGAAGTGCTCCCACGCGCCCGAGATGCGCAACAGCTTCTCGACCCGCTCGGTGGGCTTGGCGCCCTTGCGCAGCCAGCCGAGGGCCTTGGCGTTGTCGATGCTGAGCCCGGACGGATCGAGCCGGGGCTGGTACGTGCCGACGATCTCGATGAACCGGCCGTTGCGGGGCGAGCGCGAGTCGGCGGCCACCACGCGGTAGGTCGGCTGCTTCTTCTTGCCCATCCGCATGAGGCGGAGCTTCACGGCCACGTCGGTGTCGTCCTTGCTGTGGTGGAGCGGGATTCGGAGCTCGGCCCGGACGGGCCGAGCGGCAATGCTGGCCCCGAGGCGTCGGTCAGTTCAAGCCCGGCAGCTTCAGCTCGGCCTTGGGCAGGGCCGGGGCGGCGACCTTCGGTCCCCCCTTGGGGGTGACCCGGCCCCCCTTCTTGCCCTTCTTGGCCCTGCGGTTACCGCCCTTGCCGGGCGTGGCGCCGAAGCGCTTCATCATCTTCTGCATCTCCCGGAACTGCTGCAGCAGGGCGTTGACCTCGGACGGGTCGGTGCCGCTGCCGGTGGCGATCCTCGACCGCCGGGAACCGTCGATGAGGTCGGGGTGGCGGCGCTCCTCGGTGGTCATCGAGTGGATGATGGCCTCCACCCGGCCCAGCTCCTTGTCGTCGATGTCGGCGTTACGGAGCTCCTTCGGGACGCCGGGCAGCATCCCGATCAGACCTCCGAGCGGGCCCATCTTCTTCACCTGCTGCATCTGCTCGAGGAAGTCCTCGAAGGTGAACTGGCCCTCGAACAGCTTGGCCGCGGCGACCTCCGCCTCCTCCTCGTCGAAGGCCTCCTTGGCCCGGTCGATGAGGGTGAGCACGTCGCCCATCCCGAGGATCCGACCGGCCAGACGATCGGGGTGGAAGAGGTCGAAGTCGCCGAGCTTCTCGCCGGTGGAGGCGAACGCGATGGGCTTGCCCACGACCTCCTTCACCGACAGGGCCGCGCCGCCGCGGGCGTCGCCGTCGAGCTTGGTGAGGATCACGCCGTCGAGGGCGAGGGCGGCATGGAAGTTCTCGGCGGTGGTGACCGCGTCCTGGCCGGTCATGGCGTCGACCACGAGGAACGTGTAGTGGGGCGAGGTGGCCTCGGAGATGTGGCGCACCTGGTCCATCAGCTCGGCGTCGATCGACAGGCGGCCGGCGGTGTCGACGATGACGACGTCGCGCCCGAGGCGGCGGGCCTCGTCGATGCTGCGGCGGGCGACCTCCACCGGGTCGCCGCCCTCACCGCCGATCGACACGGAGTCCTTGCTGATCACGGGGACGTCGATCTGGCGGCCGAGGGTCCGGAGCTGCTCGATGGCGGCCGGGCGCTGCAGGTCGGCCCCGACGAGCAGCGGGTTGCGGCCCTGCGCCTTGAACCAGCGGGCCAGCTTGGCCGAGTTGGTCGTCTTGCCCGAGCCCTGAAGGCCGGCCATGAGGACGACGGTGGGCGGCTTGCGGGCGAACGTTATGCGGATCGTCTCGCCGCCGAGGGTGGCGATCAGCTCCTGGTGCACGATGTCGACGACCTGCTGGGCTGGGTTGAGCGCCTCGTGCAGCTCCGCCCCCACGCACCGTTCGCGGATGCGGGTCACGAGGCCCCGCACCACCTTGAAGTTGACGTCGGCCTCGAGCAGGGCGAGGCGGATCTCACGGAGGACCTCGTCGACCTCGGCCTCACCGAGGCGGCCCCGGCCCCGAAGGCCGCGGAAGATGCCTTCGAACCGGTCGGTGAGCGCGTCGAACATGGGCTGGCGATGCTACCGGACCGGCCGGCTGCTCAGCCGGTGGTGGTGGTCGTCTCCGGTCCACGGCTCGGGCAGCCAGCCGGCGGCGGGCCGGTCACGGTGGTTCCCGGGTCGACCTCCTGGCCAGGCGGCGCGCACAGGTCGGGAGCGGGCGCCGTGGCCGGTGGTGGCGACGGCGGCCGGGTACCGGTCTCGGGGGTCGGGCCGGGCGCCGGAAGCGGCGCCGGCTCCGGCTGAGGCTGGGGCTCCGGCGGTGGGGCGAGATCGACGTCGTCGTCGGCCACGGCCGGGGTCACCACCTCGGTGCCGTCGTCGGCCACGAAGCGGTACGCGGGGACCAGCCACAGAGAGCCGACGGGTCGCCCGGGCATGAGGGCGAGGACGATCTCGGCGCCGGTCAGGGTCACGGTGACCGGTTCGGGCAGCGGTGGCTCGGGCGAGCCCGATGGCGGCGGGCCTTCGCAGGCGAAGGTGGTCGGTGCACCGGACCCGTCACAGGGTGGCAGCGACGGCGGCACGGGCTCACCGCAGGCGGGGGCCTCGCCGACCGCGGACGGCGGGTCGCACCGGCTGCCCGGAGGGCCCTCCGGCGGGACCAGCGTTCCCGTGGTGCTGGGCCCGACGCCGGACGAGCCTCCGCCCGCACCCGGGCTGGAGCCGGATCCGCCGACGCTGTCGCCGGGGATCGTGGTCTCGGGCTCCGGGCCGACGACCGGTGGCGGAGGGGGCGGCCCGGGTGCCACCAGGATCCCGAGGCCCGGGCCCCGGTTCAGCCGGTTGATGGCCGGGCCGGTGCCGATCAGGGCGAACGACCCCTTCCCCTGAGGCCGGCCGAGCATGCCGGCGGCGAAGACGACCGCTCCGTCCCCGTCCACCATCACCCCGGTTGACATCCCCACGGTGGCCACGCCGTCCACCGGGGGATCGAAGGTCACGGCGGTGGGCTCGCCGGCGGCAACGCTCACGGTGGCGCCGTCGAGGTCGAGTCCGGCCTTGTCGACGAAGGCCCGGGCGGCCAGCTCGGCTTTCGGGTCCGGCGCCGCCACCTTGCCGTCGGGACCGATCGCGCCGCTGCTCACCGACCCGTCGGGATCGGTGGCCGAGTACTGCCACATCCCGCTCTCGGCGACCACGACGAGGGTCCGGTCGCCCTCGACCGCCCGCCAAGTCGCCCGATCGCGGGCGAGCCGGTCCCCGAGGTCGAGGGCGGCCGCCAGCCGCCCGACCGCATCCTCGGTGGGGCTCCCGAGCTGGTAGGCAGTGGCCTCACCGTCGAGCACGGGCAGGCCGTCGCCGGCCCGGTACCGGACCTCGCCCACCAGGTAGCCGGCGTCGGCCATCGCGGTGGTGGGCGGTCCACCCACAGCCAGGGGAAGGGCGTCCCGCTCCTCGTGACGCATGGCGGCGATACCCACTCCCGCCACGATCGCCACCAGGACGATGGCGAGTGCTATCCGCACGGGCGTGACCCGGGACGGGGGCACTCGGGTCGCAGCGGGCAGGTCGGGCTCGGTGGACATCGGACCTCACGTCTCCTGCGCCGGCGATCACCAGCGCAGGGGTGGGACGGTCAGGCCGGGGCCGGGGTTCCCCCGGTCAGGGCCTCGATCCGGTCGGCGAGGTCCTGACGCAGCTCCCGTCCCGTGGTCGGCGCGAAGAGCAGACCGATGGCCAGGCCGACGACGAACAGGCCGAAGCGGCTGTAGCCGACCATGCGGGCCAGGAACAGGACGATGCGCACCGGCGAGAAGACCAACTTGATCAGGAACATCGGCTCAGCCTCTCACTCGGAGAACAGCGCGTCGACGAACTCATCGGGATCGAAGGGCACGAGGTCGTCGGCGGTCTCGCCCAGACCCACCAGCTTCACCGGGATCCCGAGGTCCGACTGGATGGCGAACACGATGCCGCCCTTGGCCGATCCGTCCAACTTGGTGAGCACCACGCCGGTGATGTCGACCGCCTCGGTGAACTGCCTCGCCTGCTGGAGCCCGTTCTGGCCGGTGGTGGCGTCGAGCACGAGGAGCGTCTCGGTGACGGTGCCCGGTGGCTTCGACGCCACCCGCTTCACCTTGCGCAGCTCCTCCATCAAGTTGGACTTGGTGTGCAGCCGACCGGCGGTGTCGGCCAGGACCAGGTCGGCACCCCGGGCGGCTGCCCGCTCGATGGCGTCGTAGATGATCGAGCTCGGATCGGCGCCCTCGGCGCCGCGCACGATGTCACACCCGGCCCGCTCCGCCCACGTCGTGAGCTGCTCGGCGGCGGCGGCGCGGAACGTGTCACCGGCGGCCATCACGACGGTGCGTCCGACCTCGGCCTCCCGCTTGGCCACCTTGCCGATGGTGGTGGTCTTTCCGACGCCGTTCACGCCGACGAAGAGCCACACGTTGGTGGCGCCGTCGGTGGCGGCGAGGGTGCGGTCGGCCACGGCCAGGCGGGCCTTCATCTCGGCCTTCACCGCCCCCACCAGCTCGGCTCCGTCGGTGAGCCCCTCCTCCTTCACCCGTGCCCGCACCGAGTCGAGCAGCTCGGTGGCCGGTCCCACGCCCACATCGGCCCGGATGAGGGCCTCCTCGAGGTCGTCCCACGTCTCGTCGTCGATCCGGTCACGGGTGAGGATCGAGCCGACGTAGCCCGAGAACGTGCTGCGGGCCCGGGCCAGGCGGTCCCGGAAGCTCGGCCGGACGGGTACGACCACCTCGGGCTCGGCCAGAGGAGCGTCGTCCACGTCGACGTCGGCCTCGACCGGTGGGGCGTCGGCTGGTGCGGGCAGGGTGGCCGTGCGCCCGGGCGGTTCGAGCTCGGGGCCCCTCCGGCGACGGCTGGTGGCGACGAAGGCGACCGTCGCCCCGCCGAGCAGGAGGACGGCCAGGACGACGAGCAGGATCGGTTCCATGTCGGCGGGCAGCCTACGGGACCCTCACCGGCGGCCGTCCGGCCCCCCCGCTTCGGGTTCTGGCATGCGCGGCCGGGGTCATGGCCCCGGACCTGCATGCCAGAACGAGCCGCGGGGTCAGCCGGAGCCGGCGGCGGGGAGGTCGATGGTGAACGTGCTGCCGCCGCCGTCGTTGGGCTCGAGCCGGACCTCGCCGCGGTGGCTCTCGGCGATCTGGCGGACGATGGTGAGGCCGAGGCCGCTCCGGCCCTCGCCTCTTGCCCGCCGGCCGTCGCCCCGCCAGAACCGCTGGAACACGAGGTCGCGCTCCTCGGCGCGCACACCGGGGCCGTCGTCGGCCACCGCTACCCACACCCGACCGTCGTCGCGGCCGCTCGTCACCCGGACCGAGGTGCCCGCTGGCGCCAGCCGGACGGCGTTGGCCACCAGGTTGGCCAGGGCCTGGCGCAGCGCCACCCGGTCCCCGACCACCTCCAGGCCACCGTCGCCCCCGGCCTCCAGCTCCAGACCGCGGGCGGCGGCGGGCACCGCGAACTCGGCGGCGGTGTCGGCCACCACCTGGCCCAGGTCGACCGGCTCGAACTGGCGCACGGTGCTGCCCTGGCGGGCGTAGAGGAGCAGGTCGTCGACGAGGTGGGACATGCGCTCGGCGGTGCGGCGCACGACCTCGCCGGTGCGGCGCATGTCCTCGACGCCGGCGTCGGGGTCGGCGAGGGCCACGTCGAGGTTCGTGCGGATCACCGCCAGCGGGTTGCGCAGCTCGTGGCTGGCCTCCTGGATGAACCGGCGTTGGTTCTCGAACGCCTCGTCGATGCGGGCCAGCATGCCGTCGAACGTGTCGGCCAGGTCCTTCAGCTCGTCGGACGGGCCGGACATGGCGATGCGGCGCGACAGGTCGGTGGCCTGGATGTCCCGTGCCACCGCGGTGATGCGGTCGATCGGGGCCAGCACCCGCCCGGCCACCACCCAGCCCACGATCAGGCTGGAGAGGAACAGGAGGGCGAGGGCTCCGAAGGAGTAGCTCCGCAGGAGCTGCAGCGACCGGGCGTTCACCCGCTGCTCGAACGTGCGGTAGTCGATGCGGACGCTGTCACGGTCGACCACCACCGGCTCCCCGTCGGGACCGGGCATGGTCCGCACGATCGTGAAGTCGCGGGACATCGGCTCGTCGTCGAGCCGCGACGCCAGCGCCAGGTAGATGCCACCAACGACGAGCGCGGCCAGGCCGAAGAGCACCAGCGAGTAGAGCGCGGTCAAGCGGAACCGCACCGAGCCCATCCACTCGGGGAGGCGGTGGGCCACCCGTTCGGCCCGCCGGGCCGGTCGCCCGGCCCCCTCGACGGTGGTGGGCGCGGCCATCAGCCTGTCCCCGTGTCGCGCAGCCGGTAGCCCTGCCCCACGACCGTCTCGATGGCCGAGTCGGCGCCCCCGTCGGCCAGCTTGCGCCGCAGGGTCCCGATCGTGACCCGCACGGTGCTGGTGAACGGGTCGGCGTGTTCGTCCCACACGTGCTCGAGCAGGTGCTCCTGGGAGAGGACGTCGCCGGCGTGGGTCATGAAGTAGCGGAGGAGCGCGAACTCCTTGGCGGTGAGGTCGAGGGCCTGCTCACCCCGCCACGCCTCGAAACGGCTGGTGTCGAGGCGCAGGTCGCCCACCCGCACCTCGGCGCCGTGGCGCCCGGCGTCGCGCCGCAGGAGGGTCCGCACCCGGGCCGACAGCTCGGCGAAGGAGAACGGCTTGACCAGGTAGTCGTCGGCGCCCTCGTCGAGACCACCGACGCGGTCGTCGGTGGTGTCCCGGGCGGTGAGCATGAGGACCCGGGGCGCGGCCTCGTCGGGGGCGGCAGCGAACCGGGGCTCGGTGCGCAGGCGACGGCACACGTCGAGGCCGTCCACGTCGGGCAGGTTGAGGTCGAGGCATACGAGGTCATAGGCGGTGTGGCCGAGGCGCTCGAGCGCGTCCTCGCCCTCGTGGGCCACGTCGACGGCGTAACCCTCCCGGCGAAGGCCCCGGGCGAGGGCGTCGGCCAGGTCGACCTCGTCCTCCACCACCAGCAACCGCATCCCGCCACGTTACGGGCGCGACGGGGAGGGTTCCCTGCGCGGCCGCGGTGACCCGGTCCGGTGCACCCCGTACCCTGACCGCCATGCCCGCCGTCACCGCGACGCCCGACGCCAAGCTGCTCGAGACCGCCCTCTTCGAGGTGAAGAAGGTCATCGTCGGCCAGGACCGCCCGATCGAGCGGCTCATGGTGTGCCTGCTCGCCGGAGGCCACGCCCTCCTGGAGGGCGTGCCCGGGCTGGCCAAGACCCTGGCCGCCGAGACCCTCGCCAACGTGGTCGGCGGATCCTTCGCCCGCATCCAGTTCACGCCCGACCTCCTCCCGGCCGACGTGATGGGCACCCGGATCTACCGGGCGTCGAAGGAGACCTTCGACGTGGAGCTCGGCCCGGTGTTCGTGAACTTCGTGCTGGCCGACGAGATCAACCGGGCCCCGGCCAAGGTGCAGTCGGCGCTCCTCGAGGTGATGGCCGAGCACCAGGTCTCGATCGGCGGCACCACCTTCCCGGTGCCCGAGCCCTTCCTCGTGCTCGCCACCCAGAACCCCATCGAGTCCGAGGGCGTCTACCCCCTCCCCGAGGCCCAGCGCGACCGCTTCCTCATGAAGATCGTGGTCGGCTACCCGACCGCCGGCGAGGAGGTGGAGATCGTCTACCGCATGGGCGTGAAGCCGCCCCACGCCACCGAGGTCCTGAGCCTGGGCCAGCTCATCGAGCTGCAGCAGGCCACCCGCGAGGTCTACGTCGATAGGGCGGTCGTCGACTACGCCGTCACGCTCGTGCTGGCCACCCGATACCCCGAGAACTACACGTTGTCGGACCTCGCGCCGCTGCTCACCTACGGCGCCAGCCCCCGGGCCAGCCTGGGCCTGGTCGCCGCCGGGCGGGCGCTGGCGCTGATGCGGGGACGCAACTACGTGCTGCCCCAGGACGTCTTCGACGTGGCCCCCGACGTGCTGCGCCACCGGCTGATGCTGTCCTACGAGGCGCTCGCCGCCGGCACCACCGCCGACCAGATCCTGGCCCGGGTGCTGTCCACCGTGCCCGCCCCCCGCATCGCGCCGAGCGAGCACCGCGACCCGCGGCCCGACCAGTCCGCCCGCCCCGTGCCCGAGCAGTGGGACCAGCCGTTCCCGCCGTTCCCCGCCGCCGGGCGCGACGAGCGCACCGCCTGAGCCGCCCCCCGTGCCCGCACCCGCCAACCTCCCCCCTCCCACCGCGGGCGGCAGTCCCGACCAGGTGCTGCGCCGCCTCGACCTGGTGATCAGCCGCCGGCTCGACGGCCTCCTCCACGGGGACTACATGGGCCTCGTGCCGGGACACGGTTCCGACCTCGGTGAGACCCGCTCCTACCAGGCCGGCGACGACGTGCGCCGCATCGACTGGAACGTCACCGCCCGGCTCCAGGAGCCCTACGTGCGGGAGACGATCGCCGACCGCGAGCTCGAGACGTGGCTGCTCGTCGACCTGTCACCGTCGCTCGACTTCGGCACCGCGTTCTGTGAGAAGCGGGACCTGGCCGTGTCGGGCGCGGCGGCGGTCGGCTTCCTCACCGCTCGCACCGGCAACCGCATCGGAGCGGTGCTCCTGCGCCCCGACGGCACGGACGCCATCCCGGCCCGGGGCGGCAAGGACCACCTCATGGCCCTGCTGCACCGGCTCGTGACCGCCGAGCGCAGCGGGGAGGGGCGTACCGACCTGGCCGCCGGCATCACCCGCCTGGGTGCGAGCGGCCGGCGTCGCGGCCTGGCCGTGGTCGTGTCGGACTTCCTGGGCGAGGCCAGCTGGGAACGCCCCCTCGGGCGCCTGGCCGCCCGCCACGAGACGCTCTGCATCGAGGTGGTCGACCCCCGGGAGCTGGAGCTGCCGGCCGTCGGCGTGCTGCGCCTGGTCGATCCCCGCACCGGGGACCTCCTCGAGGTGCAGACCTCCAACCCCCGCCTCCGGGAGCGGTACGCGGCCGCCGCCGCCGCCCAACGCGAGGCCATCGCCGCCGCCATCCGGCGCGCCGGCGCCGACCACCTCCAGCTCCGCACCGACCGCGACTGGCTCCTCGACATCGTGCATTTCGTCGCCGCCCGGCGGGAGCGGGTCCGTGGTACGGCCGGGCAGCGTCCCCGATGATCGCCGTCACCTACCTCGCGCCGAGCCGGCTGTGGCTGCTGGCCGTGGTGCTCGGCCTGGCCGTGGCCTACGGCGTGGCCACGGCTCGGCGCCGCAGCTACGCCGTCCGCTTCACGAACCTGGAGCTCCTCGACAGCGTGGCGCCCAACCGCCCCGGGTGGCGCCGCCACCTGCCCGCGGTGGCCCTGCTGCTCGCGCTCACCACGCTGGTGGTGGCGCTGGCCCGCCCTGCCCGCGAGGAGAAGGTGCCCAGGGAGCGGGCCACCGTGATCCTCGCCATCGACACGTCGATGTCCATGAAGGCGGCCGACGTCGCTCCCACCCGCATCCAGGCGGCAAAGCGGGCGGCCAAGGTCTTCCTGGAGATCATCCCGCCGAAGATCAACGTGGGCCTGGTGGCGTTCAACGGCACCGCCCAGATCCTCGTCACGCCGACCACGGACCGGGCCGCGGTCGCCAACGCCATCGACGGCCTCGAGCTGGCCGAGCGGACCGCCATCGGCGAGGGCATCTACGCCAGCTTGGCCGCCATCAAGCAGGCCCCCAAGGCCGAGGACGAGAAGGAGGCGGTGCCGGCCCGCATCGTGCTCATGTCAGACGGCGAGACCACCGTCGGCCGCCCCGACGCGGTCGCCAGCCGCGAGGCCAAGCGCCAGAAGGTGCCGGTGACCACCATCGCCTTCGGCACCGATCACGGCTACATCGAGGTGCCGAACGAGTTCGGCGAGATGGTGCCGACCCCGGTGAAGGTCAACCGCGGCGCCCTGGAACGCATCGCCGACGCCACCGATGGCAAGGCGTTCACCGCCGCCACCGAGACCGAGCTCAAGCAGGTCTACAAGGACATCGGCTCCTCGGTGGGCTTCGTGATCGAGTTCCGCGAGCTGGTCCTGTGGTTCGTCGGCGTCGGGCTGATGTTCCTCTTCCTGAGCTCGCTGATGTCGCTGTTCTGGTTCAGCCGCCTGCCCTAGCGTCACGCCGGTGAGCGACCGCCGGCACGGGTTCGACACCGTCGCCGCCGACTACGACGCCGCCCGCCCCGGCTATCCCGGCGCCCTCTACGACGATCTCGCCGCCATGTGCGGCCTCGGGCCGGGAGCGCGCGTGCTCGAGGTGGGCTGCGGCACGGGGCAGGCCACGCAGGAGCTGGCCGGGCGGGGCGCGTCGGTGACGGCGATCGAGCTCGGCCCGGCGTTGGCGGCCCTGGCGCGGGACCGCATGGCCCGGTCCCCGGAGGTCGAGGTGGTGACGGCGGCGTTCGAGGAGTGGACGGCTCCGCCGGAGCGCTTCGACCTCGCCGTCTCGGCCACGGCGTTCCACTGGTTGGATGCCGAGACCGCCCTCCCCAAGGTGGCCGACGCCGTCCGCCCCGGCGGGTGGATCGCCCTGTGGTGGCACGTGTACGGCGACCCCGACCGGCCCGATCCGTGGCACGACGCCGCCCAGCCGGTCTTCGAACGGTGGCGGTCGGGCGGCCACCGAGACACCGGGCGGGACGGCGCCCTGGAGGCGGCCGAACGAGCCGCCACCGACATCGACCGCACCGGCCGGTTCGGACCGGTCGAGGCGCGCCGCTACCGCTGGGAGGGCGTGCACACCGCCGCCGAGCTGCGCCGTCTGTTCGCCACCTACTCCCCGACCATTGCCATGGCCGAGCCCGACCGGTCGCGGTTCCTCGACGAACTGGCGGCCATCGCCACCGACCGCTTCGGCGGCGTGGTCACCCGCCCCTACCTCACCGTCCTCTACGCCGCCCAGCGCCGCTGAACCTGCGGCCGGGCTCAATAGGCTCTCGTCGCCACCCAGACGAGGAGCCGCCCCATGGCCGACCTGCTCGACCTCTCGGCCCGCATCATCGACGAAGGCGTCACCGACGAGCCGGTGAACCGGGTCACCAACGAGCTCTCCGAGCTCGGCGACGGCCTCGCCATGATCGAGTCGTTCTCCCACGTGGTGATCTTCCGGACCGAAGCCGGCCTCGTGCTGTTCGACACCAGCGGCGCCCTGACCGCCGACGGTGTGGTGGCCTCGCTGCGCTCCTGGTCGGACGAGCCGGTCGACACGATCCTCTACACCCACGGCCACGTCGACCACGTCGGTGGCAGCGGGGCGTTCGCGGCCGACGCCGAGCGGCGGGGGCACCGCCGGCCCCGGGTGATCGCCCACGAGAACGTGCCCCCCCGGTTCTCCCGCTACGACCTCACCGACGGCTACAACCGCACCATCAACGTCCGCCAGTTCGGGCCCGGAGCGTTCGCGGCGGGGCTCGGCATCGGCGGGCCGGTGCGGTTCCTGCCCGCCGACCACCTCGACCCCGACGTCACCTTCGCCGATCGCCTGCAGGTGGAGGTGGGCGGGACGGCCTTCCACCTCCACCACGGCCGGGGCGAGACCGACGACCACCTCTGGGCCGAGGTGCCCGAGCACCGGGCCATCTGCTCCGGTGACTTCCTGATCTGGAACTTCCCGAACGCCGGGAACCCTCAGAAGGTGCAGCGGTACCCGAGCGAGTGGGCCGTCGCCCTCCGGGAGATGGTGGCCCGCGAGCCCGAGCTGTTCCTGCCCGCCCACGGGCTGCCGATCGCCGGCCGGGAGCGGATCGCCCGGGTCCTCACCGAGGTGGCCGGGGCCCTCGAGCAGCTCGTGGCCGACGTCCTCGAGCTGATGAACGCCGGTGAGCGGCTCGACACGATCGTGCACTCGGTGTCGGTGCCCGACGACCTCCTGGCCCGCCCCTACCTCCGGCCGTTATACGACGAGCCCGAGTTCGTCATCCACAACATCTGGCGGCTGTACGGGGGCTGGTACGACGGCAACCCGAGCCACCTCAAGCCCGCCCCCGACGCCGTGTTCGCGGCCGAGGTGGCCGCGCTCGCCGGAGGGGTCGACGCTCTCGCCGCCCGGGCCCGGGAGGTGGCCGACGCCGGCGACCTGCGCCTCGCCTGCCAGCTCGTGGAGCTGGCCGCCCAGGCCGCCCCCGACAGCACCGAGGCCCACGGCGCCCGCGCCGAGATCTACGACCAACGCCGCAAGGCGGAGTCCTCCCTCATGGCCAAGGGGATCTACGGCTACGCCGCCCGAGAGTCCAAGGCGCGGCTGGACCAACTCACCTGAAGATCGAACCTGTCGTGGTTTCCTCGCTCCTGATGCGGAAACCACGACAGGTTGGGTTCGGAGGTCGCATTCAGGACGCCAGCTTCACCGGTCAGCACGAGCCCGGGTGCCGTTCAGGTTCCCGGCCTGCTCGACAGTCCAACGGTGGTGAAACATCAGACGCACCCCCGACTATCGAGCCCGCCCCACCGGCGGGGGCCCGGCAATGGTGGCACTCGGCGAAGCTGTCGCAGTTTCGTCGCTCCTGCTGAGGAAACTGCGACAGGTTCGGTCAGGCGGTGGTGGTCACCCGTTCGGAGATGACTTGGGACGAGCCGCCGGGGGCCATGGTGACGCCGTACAGGCAGTCGGCCGCCTCCATGGTGCGCTTCTGGTGGGTGACGATGATGAGCTGGGCCTCGGACCGGAACTCGTGGACGAGGTCGAGGAAGCGGCGGAGGTTGACGTCGTCGAGGGCCGCCTCGACCTCGTCCATCACGTAGAACGGCGACGGCCGGGCCCGGAACACGGCGAACAGGTAGGCCAGGGCGGTGAGCGACCGCTCCCCACCCGAGAGCAGCGAGAGCTTCTTCACGTTCTTGCCCGACGGCTTGGCCTCCAGCTCGATGCCGGTGCCGAGGAGGTCCTCCGGCGCGGTGAGGCGGAGGCTGCCCCTGCCCCCGGGGAACAGGGTCTCGAACAGGCGCTCGAAGTTCACGGCCACATCCGCGTAGGCGGCGGCGAAGACGTTCACGATCTCGGCGTCGATCGAGCGGATCACCCGGGCCAGGTCACGGCGGGACGACTTCACGTCCTCGAGCTGGGCGGAGAGGAAGTCGTGGCGCTCCAAGAGGGCGGTGTGCTCCTCGAGGGCGAGGGGGTTGATCGGGCCCATGAGCCGGAGCTCACGCTCGAGCTCGCGCACGCGGGCCACGGGCGCCCCCTGGTGGGGCCCCTCGGGCGCGGGGGCGGCCATCGCCACCTCGGGCTCGGTGTCGAGGTCGCGGCGCAGCGCCTCCACCGCGGCCTCGATGCGCATCGTGGTCTCGGCCTCGGCCAGCTCGGCCCGCTGCAGCCGCTCCCGCCCCTCCAGGAGCAGCCGCTCGGTGTCGCTGCGCCGGCGCCGGAGGTCGTCGAGGCGGGCGGCCACGCTGCGGGCGGCCTCGGACTGGCGCCGCCGGCGCTCCCGGAGCGAGGCCACCTCGGCCTCCACCACGGCCAGGCGGCTGGTCACCAGCGCCGCCAGCCGGTCGGTGGCGACCGCCCGCTGGTCGAGCTCCACCCGCCGTGCCTCGGCCGACCGGCGCTCGGCCACGTGGCGGCCGAGCCGCTCCTCGACCTCGCCGCGGCGTCGGTCGAGGAACCTCTGCCGTTCGGCCAGGCCGGCCCCCCGGACCTCGAGGTCCTGGCGGCGGGATCCCACCGCGGCGGCGAGCTCCTCGAGCCGGCTGCGGGCCTCGGCCATGGCCACGCCCTGGGCGGCCGCATCGGCCTCGGCCGCCTCCAGGGCGGGCAGGGCCGCTTCGAGGTCGGACACCCGGGCCTGCTCGCGCTCCACCCGGTGCTCCAGCTCGGCGAGGTGGGCCCGCAGGGCAGACGCCTCGGCGTCGCCCTCGCCCCGCTCGGCCTCGAGTCGGGCGACGGCGTCGGCGGTGGCCCGGATTCGGGCGTCGTTGGCGTCCAGCGCCCGGGAGACCTCGGCCTCGACGCGGCGGGCGTCATCGAGGTCGACCCCGGCCCGGGCGGCGTCGGCCTCGACCCGCTCGGCGTCGACCACGGCGGCGTCGGCCCGGCCCCGGGCTTCGTCGAGGGCGGCCCCGGTGGCGCCGGCGCCGGCCGCTCCCACCCTCCAACCGGTCGGCCCGAAGCGGTCCCCACCGCGGGTGACGACCACCGCACCGGGACGGGCCAGGGCGTGATCGAGGGCCTCCGACCAGTGCTCGGCCACCACGGTGGCCCCCACCAGCTGGTCGAGCAGGCCGTCCACCCCCGGGCGGGTGCCCCGCACGTGCGCCCGCAAGGCGTCCCCGCCGGGCGTCGGGGGGGCACCAGGGGCGTCGGCGGGGAGGGCGAGCACGGCTCCCGTCGCCCCCCCGGACACCAGGGCCTCGAGCGCCCGGCGGCCGGCCTGGTGCCCGTCGACGACCACGGCGGCGAGCGCGTCGCCGGCGGCGGCCTCGAAGGCGGCCTGGTAGCCGCTGTCGACGTCGACCACCTCGAGCAGGGAGCCGACCACGCCGGCCAGCCCAGCCAGGCGGTCCACGCCGGTCCGGGCCCGCGCCTGGTCGAGGGCGACGGTCAGCGCGTCCACCCGGGCGGCCCACGCGTGGCGGGCCGCATCGGCCGCCCGCCGGGCGTCCTCGCCCGCCGCCAGCCGCAGCTCCGCCGCGGTGCGGGCCTCGACGGCGGCACCGAGGCGGCCGGCGAGCGCGCTGCGGTCGGACTCGGCCCGGGCCCGCTCGGACGCCAGGCGCTCGGCCTCGGCGGTGAGGCGGGCGACCTTGTCGTCGAGTGCGCTCAGGCGGCTGCGCACCCGTTCGGCCTCGGCCCCGTCCCGCTCCACGCCCGAGCGGAGCGCACCCAGCTCACCGCGCACCTCGACGGCGCGACCGCCGGGGGCGGCCGGCTCGATGCCGGCCCAGTCGTCGGAGAACCGGGCCCGGGCCGCGACCAGGGCCTCCTCGTCGGCGGCGAGGAGCTGACCCTCCGGGGCGAGGGCGGAGGCCTCGGTGGCCACCTCGGCCAGCTCGGCGGCCAGACGGGAGGCCTCGGCCTCGAGCGAGGCGATGACGGCCGAGTCGACCGCGGCCCCGCGGTCGCGCTCGATCCCCCGGCGCCGCTCGGCCAGCAGCGACGACAGGCCCCGGGCCCGCTCGCGCAGCGATTCGAACCGGACGAGGGCGTCGCCGAGGTCGTCGCCCCCCATGGCCGCGAGCTGGGCCTCGGTGGCCAACACGTCGGTGTCGAGCCGGGCCAGCTCGGCCCGGGTGAGGCGGTCCTGGTCCATCAGCTCACGCCGGGTCCGTTCGGCGTCGGCCGACCGGGCCCGGAGCCGGGTCAGGTCCTGGCCGGCGAGGTGGATCCGCAGGGCGGTGAGCTCGGCCACCACCGCACCGTGGCGGCGGGCGGCGTCGGCCTGGCGTTCGAGGGGGCGGAGCTGGCGGCGCACCTCGCGGAGCAGGTCGGACAGCCGGGTGAGGTTCCCTTCGGTGGAGGCGAGGCGGCGCTCCGCCTTCTCCTTGCGGCGCCGGAACTTCAGCACGCCGGCGGCCTCCTCGATGATGAGGCGCCGGTCCTCGGGGCGGGCGTTCAGGACGGCGTCGATCTGGCCCTGGGAGATGATCACGTGCTGCTGGCGACCGACGCCCGAGTCCGAGAGCAGCTCCTGGATGTCGAGGAGGCGGCAGGGCACGCCGTTGACGGCGTACTCGCTGTCACCCGACCGGAAGAGCGTGCGGGTGATCGTGACCTCGGTGAAGTCGATGGGCAGCAGGCCGGCGGCGTTGTCGATGGTCAGGGAGACCTCGGCCCGCCCGAGCGCCGACCGCTTGGCGGTGCCGGCGAAGATGACGTCATCCATCTTCTGCGAGCGCACCGCGCTCGGTGCCTGGGCCCCGAGCACCCAGCCGATGGCGTCGACCACGTTCGACTTGCCGCTTCCGTTCGGCCCGACCACCACGGTCACACCGGGTTCCAGATCCAGCGAGGTGGCCTCGGCGAAGGACTTGAAGCCCTTGAGGGTCAACGTCTTCAGGAACAATTCGCCCCCACGGCCTCGGCCATCGGAGCGACGTTATCCGCCGACCCCGGGCCCCCCGGCGATGCCCCTCAGACCTGGCACTCGGGGCAGAAGTAGATGGAGCGGCCGCCCAGCCGGGCCTTGGTGACCACGGCCCGGCAGCGCTTGCAGGCCAGCCCGTCACGCTCGTAGACCTTGAGCTCGCCCTGGTAGTCGCCGGGCTTGCCGGCAAGGTCGTGGTAGTTGCCGTCGGCCAGGGTGGAGCCCCGGTGCTTGGCCGCCTCGTGGAGGGTCTCCACTAGGGCCCGGTACAGGCGACGCATCTCCTGGGACGACAACCCGTCGGACACCCGGTCGTGGCGCAGGCCGGCGGCGTGGAGGATCTCGTCGGAGTACACGGGGCCGAGCCCGGCGACGGCGGTGGGGTCGGTGAGGATCGCCTTCAGCTTGGCGCGGCGGCGGAGGAGGAGCTGGCCGAAGGTCGTCCAGGAGATCGGCTCGTCGAGGGGATCGAGGCCGAGCTCGGCCAGCGCGGGGGCGTCGGTGAGCAGCTCGTCGGGGGTGGTGACCCACACGTCGAGCCCGCCGCCGGCGTCGATGGCGCGGAGTTGGCCGCCCTGGGTGAAGGTGATCACCACCCTGGTGCCCTTGACGACGGGCTCACGGGCTGAGGTGCGGAGGAGCTGGCCGCCCTCGTGGAGGTCGAAGACCAGGAGGTCGCCCGAATCGAGCTTCAGGGTGAGCATGAGGCCGCGCCGCTCCCCGCCGGTGACCTTGGTGCCTTCCAGACGGGAGATGAACTGCTTCTTCGGGAGGCGGGTCACCCCGGCCCGCCCGACCACCTCGGCCGTCTTGATCTTCTTGCCGACGACCTCGCGGTCGAGGTCGCGGCGGAGGGTCTCGACCTCGGGCAGCTCAGGCATCGGTGGCCTCTCCGGTTCGGGCCGGCCCGGCGGGGAGCGGCGGTGCGACTGCGGGTGGGGTGAGCCCGTCGTTCGGGCCGAGCTCGGCGGTGAGAGCGGTGAGGGCGGTGTGCGCGGCGATCTGCTCCGCCGCCTTCTTCGAGCGTCCGGTGCCCTCGCCCCACGTGCGGCCGCCCAGGACCACCTCGGCCCGGAACGTCTTGTCGTGCTCGGGGCCGGTCTCCTCGACGGTGTAGTGGGGCGGCTGGTGCAGCCGGCGCGTGGTCAGCTCCTGCAGCCGGCTCTTGTCATCGGGCTCGCCCTGGCCACCCGGCAGGGTGGAGATGCGCCCGCGGACGAGTCCCATCACCAACGTCTCGGCCGCCGCCCAGCCGCCGTCGAGGTACACCGCGCCGATCACGGCCTCGAGGGCGTCGGCGAGGATCGAAGGCTTCTCCCGGCCCCCCGTCGCGATCTCTCCCTTGCCCAGCCGGAGGGCCCCACCGAGGTGGAGCTCGGCGGCCATGTCGGCGAGGGCGCTGGCCCGCACCACCGACGAGCGCGACCGTGACAGCCAACCCTCGTCGTGCTCGGGGTAGGCGCCGAAGAGGTGGTCGGCGACCACCAGGCCGAGGACGGCGTCGCCGAGGAACTCCAGGCGCTCGTTCGACTCCGCGCCGGGGTTCTCGGCGCACCAGCTGCGGTGGCAGACGGCTCGGGACAGCAGCCCGGTGTCGTGGAACCGGTGGCCGAGCCGCTCGGCGAGCGAGGCGATCGGGTCGGCGACGCTCAGGGCGCTCAGCTCTGGCCCAGGCGTCCGTGGACGTAGTCGACGGCGTCGCGCACCGTCTTCAGGTCCTCGAGGTCCTCGTCGTCGATGCGGAACCCGACCGTGCGCTCGCCCAGCTCCTCCTCCAGGCCCTCGACCAGCTCGATGAGGGCGAGGGAGTCGGCCTCGAGGTCGTCGCTGAACGAATCGCCCTCGGAGATGGTGGACGGTTCGATCTCGAGGATGTCGGCGAGCCGATCCCGGACCAGCTCGAAGACCTCCTGGCGGCTCATGGGCCCCTGCTCAACGTGGGTTTCTGCGGGCACGACGACTCCTGCGCCTGGGAAGCGGACCGGCGGATCATAGCCACCGTCCCATTTGCCCGCTTGTGAACGGCGTGGGGTCAGGCCGCGGCCACCGCCCGCACGAGGTGGCCGACCAGCCCCCCGGCGACCATGTCGGAGGCCACGCCGACGGCGTTGACCACCGCCGTGGCCGAGGACGAGCCGTGGCTGATGATGCACACGCCGTCGACGCCGAGGAGCATGGCCCCGCCGGTGTTGTCCGGATCGAGCTGGGCGTACAACGGCAGGAGGGCGGGCAGTAGGGCGTCGCCCGCCGCCCGGGTGGCCTCGTCGGTGGCGAACGCACCGAGGATGGCGCCCACCAACGACCGCATGCCGCCCTCGAGCGCCTTGAGGGCGACGTTGCCGGTGAAGCCGTCGGTGACCACCACGTCGACGTCCTCGGACATCAGGTCACGGCCCTCGACGTTGCCGACGAAGGTCGCCCCGCAGGCCGAGGTCCACGCCGGCTCCGCCAGCAGGGCGAAGGTCTCCTTGCGGAGGGTGTCGCCCTTGCCCGGCTCCTCGCCGATGGAGAGGAGCCCCACCCGGGGCGAGGCCAGGCCGTAGCGGGCGCGGGCGAAAGCGGTGCCCATCTGGGCGAACTGCACCAGCCACTCGGGCTGGCACTCGGCGTTGGCGCCGGCGTCGAGCATGACCGTCGGGAGGTCCGAGCCCGGACAAGGGATGGGCGTGGCGATGGCGGGACGGGACACGCCCTTGATGCGCCCCATCCGCAGCAGCGCGCTGGCCATCGTCGCCCCGGTGTTGCCGGCGCTCACCATGGCCGACGCCCGCCCGTCGCGCACCGCCTCGGCCGCCCGCACGAGCGACGAGTCCTTCATGCGGCGCACGCTCTGGCCGGGGTCGGCGTCCATGGCGATCACCTCGGACGCGGGGATCACGTCCAGGCCGCCGGTGTCGCCCAGCTCCTCGGGTCGGCCGACGAGCACCACGGCGACGCCCAGCTCCTCGGCTGCCCGGCGGGCCCCGGCCACGATCTCGGCGGGGGCCTTGTCGCCCCCCATGGCGTCGACCGCGACCGGGAGGCTGGTCACGCCGCCGCCCCGATCAGACGTCGATGGCCTGGCGCCCGGCGTACCAGCCGCACGCGCCGCAGACCACGTGGGGCCGCTTGGCCGAGCCGCACCGCGGGCAAAGGCTCCGGGGCGGGGTCGAAAGCGTCCAGGCCGACGCCCGCCGGCTGCGGCTCTTGGCCTTCGAGGTCTTCTTCTTGGGAACGGCCATGGCGGGGGGACCTGGGGATCTCGGTCAGCGGGGACGCAGAAGAGTAGCGGCCGGCGAGCCTGCTCGGCCAAGCGGCCCGTCGTCAGCCGGGGCCGAGGTCCAGCTCGTCCAGCGCCGCCCAGCGGGGATCCCGCGGCGGGGAGGGGTCCTCGGCGGTGGCGGCGCCTCCTGCCGCCACCGCGGGGAAGGCCTCGGGCGCGGGGCCCGGGCAGTCCTCGTCGCAGAGTGGGGCGAGGGGCAGGTTCACCAGCACCGTCTCCCGGACCAACGGCTCGAGGTCGATCTCATCGCCGGCCAGTGGCCAGGTCTCGCCCTCGGTGGGGGTGGTCTCGAACACCTCGCGCACGTCCACCGCCAGCGACCCCTCCACGTCGTCGAGGCAGCGCCGGCAGGGTCCCTGCCAGGCGAACCGGATGGTGCCGGCGGCGACGACGCCCTCCGAGATCGACTCCAGAACGAGGTCGAGGTCGACCTCGGAGCCCCCGGGAACGGAAGCGGTGGTGACGCCCATGCCCGGCACGGGGACCGAACGGCGGACGAGGCTGCGGGTCCCGGGGCGGCGCCGCAGCTCGGCGACGTGCTCCACGAGGGAATCGACCCGGCTCACCGCCGGCTCACTCCTGGTCCTGGTCGAAGAACGCCTTCTCCCCTTCGTCCTCGGCTTCGCCCTCCTCGCCCGGGCCGGGCCGGCCGCCAGGGGCGGAGATGGCCGGGCCCTGGAGCTTCTCCCGACCGGCCTGCACCATCCTCGACGTGCGGTCGAGCACGATCTCGAAGCTGGCCAGCTTCTGGTCGCAGAAGTCCTCGCACTCGTGGCGCAGCCGCCGGGACTCGGCCTCGGCGGCCTCGATGATGCGCCGGGCCCGGAGCTCGGCCGCCTTCACCACCTCGGTGCGCTGCACCATGCGCTCGGCGCGCGCCCTAGCCGCGTCCTGGATCTCGTCGCCCTCGGTGCGGACCTTGGCGAGGAACTCCTCGCGCTCCTTGAGCAGCCAGCGGGCGGCCCGCAGCTCCTCGGGAAGCCGGTCGATGGCCTCACCGAGCAGGTCGAGCACCTCCTCCTTGTTGATCATCACCGACGCCGACAGCGGCATCGGTCGGGCCGAGGCGACGAGGTCGGCGGCCCGCCGGAGGAGCAGGTCGGTCTCGGGCTGCTGTGGGTCGCGGCCGGGGCGGCGGTCGCCGGGGCGCACCACGCGGTGCGCGCCCGACACCTCCTCGCCGGCGGTGTGCAGGTCGTCGGAGAACGTCATGGGCCGAACCTCTCGAGGAGTCGCTTGGCCACCGGCGGGGGGACCATCGAGGACACGTCGCCGCCGAAGCGGGCGATCTCCCGGATCCACTTCGAGGCGATGAACGAGTGGGTGGTGGCCGACGGGATGAAGACGGTGTGCACGCCCGAGATGGCCAGGTTCATCTGTGCCTGCTGGAGCTCGGACTCGAAGTCCGACACCGCCCGCAGCCCCTTCACGATGAACCGGGCGTTCATCTCCTTGGCCAGGTCGACCACGAGGCTGGAGAACGACGTGATGCGGACGTTGTCGAGGTGGGCCACCGACTCCTCGAGGATGGCCTTCCGGTCCTCGAGGTCGAACATGGTGGTCCCCTTCTGGGGGTTGCGCATGGCCGCCACGATGACCTCGCCGAACAGCCCCGCCGCCACCTCGATGATCTCGAGGTGCCCGTTGTGGATCGGGTCGAAGGACCCCGGGTACAGGACGGACGTCACGCGGGCGCTCCGGCGGATGGGAGAGGACCCTCGGGGAAACGGGCCATGGTGACCACCGTACTGCCGTAGCGCTTCTCCCGAACGACCACCAGGGCGCCCCCGGGATCGATCGGACGGTCCGACTCGGCCACCACCACGGCCCCGCCTGCCAGCCTCGGCTCGAGGGCGGCGAACAGGCCGTCCCAGGCGTCGTAGGCGTAGGGCGGGTCGAGGAGCACGAGGTCGTAGCGGTGACCTGAGGCGGCGAGGTGGGCGAGGGCGTCCCCGGCCACGACCGTGGCCCGGTCGGCCAGGCCGGTGGCGGCCAGGTTGGCGGCGATCGCCGCCCGCGCCTCGCGGTCGTGGTCCACGAGGGTGGCGGTGGCCGCCCCCCTTGACAGCGCCTCGATGGCCAGGGCGCCGCTGCCGGAGAAGAGGTCGAGCACGGCGGCGCCCTCCACCGCGTCGAGGCTCCCGAGGGCGCCGAACACGGCCTCCCGGACCCGGTCGGCGGTCGGCCGGATGTCGGGCCCCGGGGGCGCGGCGAGGCGCCGCCCGCCGGCGCTGCCGGCGACGACCCGCATCACGTGCCGGGGCCGGCGCCGTGGCCCGGCCCTGCAGTGGCGACCAGCCGCGCCGTCTCGTCCCACAGCCAGCGGGCGTTGGCCGGGTCGCGCCCCGCCGCCGAGGCCCGGTGCCGGCGCCGGCGGACGTAGTAACCGCCGGTGTCCCCGGCGACGGCGGCCGAGGCGGCGAGGTGGGCGATGGTGCGAGCGCCCCTCCGCGACGACACCAGGAACGGGCCGAGCAGGGTGTACAGCACGTGCATGGCGGTGGTGTCGCCGTCGCGGGCGAACCCGCTGCGGACGATGCCGGGGTGCAGGCTGTTGGCGGTGACCCCCGAGGCCTCGAGGCGACGGGCCAGCTCGGCGGCGTGCAGCACGTTGGCCAACTTCGACTGGCAGTACACCCGAAAGCCCTCGAAGGACATCTCGGACATGAGGTCCTGGCGGAGCGAGTCCATGGACGCCGAGCGGTGGCCCACCGACGACACCGTCACGACGCGGGCCGGGGCGCTGGCGGTGAGCCGATCGACCAGCAGGTCGGTGAGGAGGAAGTGGCCGACGTGGTTGACGCCCAGGATCATTTCGAAGCCCTCGTCGGTGACCAGGCGGTGCTCCAGGATGAGGCCGGCGTTGTTGACGAGCACGTCGAGGCGGTCGTGGCGGGCCAGCAGGTCGGCGGCAAAGGCGCGGATCGACGCGAACGAGGCCAGGTCGAGCGACGCCAGCTCCACCCGCTCGCCGGCGCCGCTGCGCCGCCGCACCTCCTCCACCGCCCGCTCCCCACGGTCCGGGTCGCGGCTGGTGGCCACCACCGTGGCGCCGGCGCCGGCGAGGGCGACCGCCGCCTCCTTGCCGATCCCGGAGTTGGCGCCGGTGATGACGACGACCCGTCCGCCGAGGTCGGGCAGGGACCGGGCCATGACGGCGAAGGTAGCGTCGCTCCGTGGCCGGCAACGACGTTCGGGTGGTCCGCATCGACCGGCCCGGGCGTCGCAACGCCATCGACAGCGCCACCGCCGCCCGGTTGCACGACGAGCTGCTGGCCTTCGACGCCGACCCCGAGGCGCGGGTGGCAGTCCTCACTGGCGACGACGCCGCCTTCTGCGCCGGCGCCGACCTCGTGGACCTGCCCCGCCTGCGCCCGAGCGGCCCCCTCGGCCCGACCCGCCTCCAGCTCACGAAGCCGGTGATCGCCGCGGTCGAGGGGTGGTGTGTCGCCGGCGGCGTCGAGCTGGCGGCGTGGTGCGACCTGCGGGTCGCCGGCGACGGCGCCCGCTTCGGTTGCCTCGAACGGCGCTGGGGCGTGCCCCTCATCGACGGCGGCACGTACCGCCTGCCCCGCATCGTGGGGCTCGGCCGGGCGCTCGACCTCATGCTGACCGGGCGGGAGTTCGACGCCGCCGAGGCGCTCGCCCTCGGGTTCGTCAACCGGGTGGTGCCGGCCGGTGACGCCCTCGACGCCGCCGTGGAGCTGGCCACCGGGATCGCCTCCTCGCCGTGGAACTGCGTGGTGCACGACCGGGCGTCGGTCTACGAGGGCCTCGGCCTGGGCCTCGAGGCGGCGTTGGCCAACGAGGACCGCCACGGCCGGGCCGTGATCGCAGACCCCGGCTTCGCAGAGGGTGTCGCCGCCTTCTCGCAGAGCCAGCGGGACCGAAGGGCCGGTGGCCAGAGGTGACCGATCTCACCCCCCACGACGTCATCGACTGCATCGACTGCGGGGGCCGCGCCCACCTCCTGACCCACCCCCGGGAAGACGGTCGTTGGGAGCCCGGGGACCTCGTGACCTACCGCTGCGAGGACTGCCTCGACCGCTGGGACCTCTTGCTGCCCGAGGACGACGAGTGGGGCGACGACCACCCCTGAGCCATTCGCCGACCCCCATCCCTTCTTCGTGCCGGACACGCCCGCCAAGGGCGCGATCGACACGCAGAAGCTCCGGGCCTGCTCCCGGCCGGCTTCTTCGTGCCGCACGAAGAAGTGATCTGCGCCCCGCCGATCAGAGGCCCATCTTGTGGACGTGGTCGGGGGCGATGCGGAGGATGACCCGCTCGGACTGGATGGGGTTGGCGTAGTCGTCCCCGGTGTACTTGCGGGCGCAGTGGTCGATGTGGGCGCGGGCCTCGTCGCCCTTCACGGTGCCGACCACCCGGCCGCGGGCCTCGGCGTACTGGTACGGGTTCTCCGAGTTGAACACCGTGACCGTCACCCGGGGGTCGCGTTCGACGTTCTTGAACTTCTGGCGGTGCACCTCGGTGTTGACCAGCAGGTGCTCGTCGTCGGCATCGACCCACATCATGTGGGTCTGGGGCTGGCCGTCGGCCAGGAGGGTGGTGAGGGCGGCGAAGTTCTTGGCCGTGGCCAGCTGGTGGAGGTCGGGATCGAGGGCCATGGCGGCAACCTACCGCCGGGAGGCGCGGTCGACGGGACCGCTGCGCGACACTGCGGGGCTGGTGGTGGGCGAAGCGGAGATGGCTCGCATCCAGGCTCGCCCGGGCGCCGCCGACGGCCGGCCGCACCTGCACCATGAACCGGCGCTGGACGGCCTGCGGGGCTCGAAGCGCCTCAGCTCTTCAGCAGGAAGGCAGCGTCCTCCTCGCCCAGGAAGAGCTCGATCTCGTCCCGGAGCAGAGGGTGGCCGGTGAGGTCAGGGTCGGCGTCGACCAGCTCGAAGGCCACCTCGCGGGCCCGCTCCACCCACTCGCGGTCACGGCGCAGCGACGCCAGCTTCAGGTCGTTGCGGCCCTTCTGGCGCTCCCCCATGATCGTGCCCTCGCCCCGGAGGTCGAGGTCCACCTCGGCCAGGTCGAAGCCGTCGGTGGTCCGCACCATGGCCGCCAGGCGCTCGGCGGCGTCGGGGGTGGCGCCGGCGCCGACGAGGTAGCACCACGACCGGTCGGCGCCGCGGCCCACGCGCCCTCGCAGCTGGTGCAGCTGGGCGATGCCGAAACGGTCGGCGTCGAGCACGACCATCACGGTCGCGTTCGGGACGTTCACGCCCACCTCGATGACGGTGGTGGCCACGAGGACGTCGAGCCCGCCGGTCCGGAACCGAGCCATCACCTCCTCCTTCTCGCCCGCCGGCATCCGCCCGTGCAGCAGGCCCACCGCCAAGCCGTCCAGCTCCCCGGTGCCGGGAGCGGTCAGCCGCTCGAAGGTCTGCTGCGCGGAGCGGACCTCGAGCTTCTCGGACTCCTCGATCAACGGGCAGACCACGTAGGCCTGGCGCCCGGCCACCACCTCGGAACGGACCGCGACCCACACGTCGTCCTCCTCCTCGGGGGTGGCCACCCAGCGGGTCGCCACCGGGGTGCGCCCGGGCGGGAGCTCGTCGAGCACCGACACGTCGAGGTCGCCGTACACAGTCATGGCCGCGGTGCGCGGGATCGGGGTGGCCGTCATGACCAGCACGTCAGGGGTGGCCTCACCGGCGCCCTTGCCCCGCAGCGCCGCTCGCTGCTCAACACCGAAGCGGTGCTGCTCGTCGATGACCACCGCGCCCAGGGACCGGAATCGCACACCCTCCTGGATCAGCGCGTGGGTGCCGATCACCACATCGACCTCACCGGCCTCGAGGCCGGCGGCCAGCCGGGTTCGTTCCGCCCCCGTCGTGCGGTTGGTGAGCAGCTCCACCCGCACCGGACGCTCACCGAAGAGCGACGCGCCGGCGTCGGGCACGCTGAGGTCGGCCAGCAGGTCGCGCACACCGCTGAAGTGCTGTTCGGCCAGGACCTCGGTGGGGGCCATCAGCGCCCCCTGGTGGCCGCCCTGCACGGCCACGAGCAGGGCGCTGACGGCCACGACCGTCTTGCCACTTCCGACGTCGCCCTGGAGGAGGCGGTGCATGGGGTGGGGGGCGGCCAGGTCGGCGGTGATCTCGTCCAGCACCCGTTCCTGGGCGCCGGTCAGGCCGAAGGGGAGCCGGTCGTGGAATCGCGCCACCAGCCCCTCACCGGGCCCATCGCCGACGTCGTGCTCGATGCCCTTGGCCACCCGCTCCAGCGCCCGCTTGCGCAGCACTAGGGCGAGCTGGATGCGCAGCAGCTCGTCGAAGACGAGGCGGCGGCGGGCCACCTCCTTCTCCCCCATCGCCTCGGGGACGTGGATGCCCCGGAACGCCGACGTGCGGTCGGTGAGGTCGAGGCGGTCCAGCACGTCGGTCGGGACCGGCTCGGCGAACGAGCCCGCCCGCTCCAGCACCTCGGTCATCCACCGGGCCTGGTCCCAGGTGCTGATCCGGTGCTTGTCGGACTGCGGGTAGATCGAGATGATCTTCCCGGTGCGGTCGCCGATGAGGTCGACGACCGGGTTCGTCATCTGGCGCCGGCCCTGGAAGACGTCGACCTTGCCCCACAACACGGCGTTCGTGCCGGGGCTGAGCTGGCGTTCGCGCCAGGCCTGGTTGAAGAACGTGACCCGCAGGTGGCCTGAGCCGTCGGCCACCTCGGCGGTGACGAGAGCCTTCGACCGGGGGCCTCTAGTGCGGCGGGCCGAGATCCGCTCCACGCTGGCCACCACCATCGCCTCCTCGCCAACCACCAGGTCGGCGATGCGCGCCTGGTTCGAGCGGTCGATCCAGTTGCGGGGGTAGTGGGTGAGCAGGTCGAGCACCGTCTCCACCCCGAACGCCTCGGCCAGGGCGGCGGCGTGCTTCGGTCCGACCCCCGCCAGCACGGTGACCGGCAGCTCGGCCAGCTGGGCCAGTCGACGGGCCACGCCCGGCCTACTCGATGCCCACGAAGTACGGGTAGAGGGGCTGGCCGCCGTGGTGCACCTCGCAGCTGACCCCGGGGTGGTGCTCGGCCAGCCACTCGGTGACCCGTCGGGTGTCGCCGGCGTGCGCGCCCTCACCCTCGATGAGGGTGACGATCTCGTGGCTGTCGTCGAGCAGGTCGTCCAGCAGACCCGTGGTGGCGGCCCAGAGCTCGGGCTCCACCGCCCGGATGCCGCTGCGGCTGATCCCCAGCCAGTCGCCCTCGGCGATCGGGCCCACCTCGCACACCGACGGCCGCACCGCTCGCGTCACCTCGCCCGCCGCCACCTGTTCGGCGGCCTCGGCCATCTCCGCCGCGTTCTCCTCGCCGCCGGCCTCGGGGTCATAGGTCATGAGGGCAGCGAAGCCCTCGGCGATGCTGCGGGTGGGCACCACCCGCACCGCTTTGGTCGACGAGGCGTCGACCTGCTCGGCCACGGCGATGATGTTCTTGTTGTTGGGAAGGATGACGACCTCGTCGGCGGCGGTGGCCTCGACCGCCTCCAACAGCTGGGCGGTGGACGGGTTCATCGACTGGCCACCGGCCACGATGCGCTGCACGCCCAGCGATCCGAAGATCCGGCGGATGCCGTCGCCGGTGGCCACCGCGACCACCGCGGTGCAGACCGGTTCGAGCGGCG
>JAABUR0100000317.1_pt1 | contig 109703 bp, 106 predicted proteins | sample 5560091 | NCBI WGS metagenome assembly JAABUR01 (sample SAMN10711879, study PRJNA513375) | rock metagenome | isolation source: Antarctica rocks | place: Antarctica: Victoria Land, University Valley sud | reverse complement strand
CCTCTCCACATCCCCCTCCATCCCCTGCCACCCCTCCTCAACCCTCTCCAAAGGCCTCTCCACCTCCCCCTTCACATCCTCATACCCCCCCTCAGCGGCCGCAAACGGATGTTCAAAGTCCTGCACCGCGTCGCCGACGCCGTCATCGACGCTGTTGGCGGCGCTGTCGATGTCGTTGTCGTAGGTCGTGGTGTACTGTTGCTCTTTGGCGTCGGCGGCTTGGTCGAGGATGTGCTCGATTTGGGATGTGGGTGTGGATGACATGGTAGGTGGTTTGTTTGTTTGGGGAGGTTGTATGGATGGTGGATTTTGGGGGTAGGTTTTGGATGGGAGGTGCGTTGGTGTTTGTGTGATGTTGAGGTTGTAGCAGTTGGCTTGGTGTTTGTGACTTGAATGATGTTTGTTGTTGTTGATTAGGTGGGCTGTAGTAGGTAGATGCGAGGGGATGTGAATCTCGGTACAAGTAAGGTAAATGAGTGAATTCTTTCACGTGGCACGAAGATTGATTGGAGGATGGGAACCTGGAATGCATCTGGAAACAGCGACCTGCAGTAATCATCATGGTTTCATTGGTTCGTTCAGTCACCACTTTCTCCACTTCCCGAATCAGCGTCTTTTGGGTATCAATGAAGATTTACGCAATTCGGCTTTCAGCACCCACCTTTCTGTGCCTCAATTCCCTATGAGGAACGCTGGGAAGGTTCAATGGCCACCTTCTTTGTTGTGCGAAAGCGCTTTCCCAGTATGCATTACACGGTACATTCGTGCTTCAAGTTACGTTACTTTGAGCTTATTCGCTGTCCGTCGTGCGGTCTGCAGGCAGACCTGCGGCCTCGATACTTGTCGTTGAGGCGGCAGTTCTGTCCTTATGCCTTTTGGCACAGGTTGTGGAAGATTGGCTATTGGAGAAGTCATGTCGTATATCTACTGCTTGCCAATATTCATGGGATAATTCGCCACGGACCTCCTAGCTGCCACGCTGGACGGGCTCGAATGCGAGATCCCTGTAGCCTGTTCGTATGGAGATGAGTAGCTTCCCAATCAACGAATTCCATTATAGTGGAGGTAAGGTATGCCATTGCGTTCGTGGCAGCTGTTGATGCAGGGTGTGCCATTTAGATGACAGCATGGGTTTATTTTATTCTCGTGGCATCCTGGCCGAGAATTAGACGTTTCCGAACGGGAAGGATATGCAAGGGTTTTCCATTGTGCTTATGGTAGGCGGTGGAGCATGGGATGAGGGTTGGAGTTGACCTCTTATGGTCTCTGAAGGGGCGCATCGGAGTAAGAGGAAGAGGCGTGTCTCTCTTTGATTCTATATTGTATGAGACGCTTGGAAAAGGATTCGTTCATCATGATTGTACAGGTGGCGTTGGATATTGGAAGCGGCCTGGGTAGCTCGTTATCTCTATAACATACGATGTAGGTGTATCGTGACGAGCAGCAAACACTCGGAATCATGAGATTCAAGCCATGTTCCAGAGATTGTACCAATCTTTCTCCTTGCTGTTCCGGTCCTCGGTGAGTGCTGCCCTACGTCTTGCTGACGATACATATATCCCTTTTGCGCGGAAAGTCCATGCTTTCACTCCAAATCGTGCAACTTCTAAAAAAAATCACTATGGTTCTCATGAATCATCAATAGCGCCGCTCATGATCCGGATCGCTCGACTATCTCTTCATCATGCGACCTCCTCCTCGTCGAGCGGTATCCAAGCGGCGTGAGTCTCCTTTCGTTTCTCCCCACGTGCTCGACACACCAGTGCCACGACACAAGACTCCGTCACTGAATTTGAATTTTTTTCTGGCACTTGGGCAACTTCAAGCTTGATAGTCACAATTTTGGGATAACGTGCGTTGAGCCTGACGCCAAGCCCAGTACCTCCAAGCTTTGACCCCTTTCGTGCATAATGTCAGGGGATGAGAAAATTGTTGCCGTATCAGAGATTACCGCAAATGACAACCAACGTCGTATCTGGGTTCGAAAGCTGCGGAGCGGAGGCAAATGGGGCGGGCGACCAAGCGAATGAACTGCTAGGAAGGCACTGTTGGCATGGGGTGGATTGGATCCTTGAGTTTTCTGGATCACAAAGCAAAAGGGTCCTAGATAGAGAGCATGTATGGTATATCAATGGGAGGGTCTTGAGTGCGAGGTCGTGTTGACGCGTTGATTGGTAGTAATATACGAAGTGTGATTGCTAAGAGTGGACACAAGGCTGAGATAGCCAATATGAGCCCTAGTAACGCTATCGGTGTTGATAGAATATCGTGGGGGAGGAGACAGACCCCGTTTGAAGGCTTGACGTCGGAGTGAATCGGGACGAGTACCTAGATCAGGAAGATTTTCCTGAACGACTGTATCGGTCGAGAGGAACTTCCGACCAAGAGTAACGGTTGGCTGGCTTACTGTACTGGTTGGCTTGGACCTCTCCCCATCTGGGAGCATCATCCGGTATTGTAGTAGCACCACCTGCATTGGCTACTGCCACCTCCGTCGCATGGATCTGCTCCTCGGGTGAGGGTGAATGCTGTTCCTTGAAATTCGTCCTACTACAACACATAAGAAGTCGGTCAATAAAGTGGGAAGCTGAATGTAAGATACCCCTCTACTTCTTTCTGCTCCTTCTCTTCCCTGAACGCAGGTTCAAAGATGGCTATACCTGTAGCGATTCCAATTGCGGTAGCTACAGCCACAGGTAAGATACCACGTGCTCTGCTCATGTTGCCAATTTCAGCCGACCGAGAGCGTAGGGAGCCTAGTGAGTAGAAACCAATACGAAATATATAGGTTAACAAGGGACAATCAAAGATCGATATATCCATGTTCACGCTAAGCACTTTGGAGTAGCGCTAAGATAGTGATAACTTCGCGTCTAAAGATACGCGTCAACTGCAACTTCAATGAAGTACTCCATCGTCAGGAACAGAGGTGTCCTACCACGGTGACGATATGCCGGAGGTTTCAAATGGCAGGATGGAGGTGTCGAGGCTACGTCGCAGACTCCGACGAAGAAGATGCAGAGTCCCAGGAGTCCCACTACACGCCCGATGAAATTTTGAAGCAAGCACATCCGAACAGCAACGACATTGAGCACGCGGACGCTCTCAAAACCAGTGATAGCGAACTCAACCGGCACGATGCAGAGAATGAGATCTCTGTTTGTGAAGGCGGAGTTGAAGGGTCTACCGGCGTGGGCTTGGAGGAAAAGGAGAGGAACAATGGGCTTTCAGATAAGCACGATGGGCAGGCTAAAGCACATATGGGATCTGGCCGAAATGGCCGTATTGGCAGAACACTTTCTTCGCAGGATTACGGAGAGGTTGACGAGCTCCATGATGGTCACTACAAGGATGCGTCAGCTGCGCAGCATGAGACAGATCTACTCGAAAGGCCTTACGAACCCGCGGGACCAGCGCGACCAACTACACCTCTAGAAATGTGGAGACCGCTACCCACAAGGTCTTCTACTTCATCTTCACTGTCAGACGTGTGCGAAGCACAATACGAGGCATTACACTTGACAAATGAGGAGCCAAGAATTCAAGACCACCCTAAATTGACTGATGATGCTGAGAGAAGGATCGTAAGTATACAAGCTCTCGTGACTCTGCCCGAAACTGCAGCCCAAACTCCTGCAGGATCTAGTAGGGCAGCCCGTACGCTGCGCCACCGAAATCCAATCCAGCTGCATCCCTACGCAATCGAAAGCGAGAAATACAAGCAGATACTCCAGGCCAGGGGCGTGAAGCCATTGCGAATCGCTCAGGTTGAAGCTGAAGTAGCGAAAATGCGGGAAGAGGACTCCCAGAATGTGGACTACCACGCTGAAGATAGCCAAGAAGTTGGTAGGAATGGTGACCACGATAGTCCGAGATCATCGTCCCCTTTACGATCCCAGAATTCATCCAGTAGCCTGGTCAGTAATGTTAAGAACATGTTTGTATTTGGAGATGATGACGAGTTGCCTGATATGGATACAATTCTGCATAACCGGTTGCACAAGTACACTGGGAACGGCTATAAACGCCTCAAGATTGCTTCTGCATCATTCAGAATGCCCCCAGGGATTGTTCGCGCAACTCAAAGGCCTTCTGCTGAACTTCTAGCAAACATGTCGAACGATGATGACGACGCTATGTTTGACGCACCACTTTCGCCTCCCCAATCGGCAAGCCAGACGCCATCGAACATTCGCCCAGTGTTGCCATTCCTACGACCTAACCAACAGTCATCACAGGCTGCTCTTCCGACCCCGGTGACTTCTTCCGAGCCCAGCAGGCGCCATAATCTCGTAATATCTGATGACGAATCCTGTGATGCTGCTCCACACAGGAACTCACGACCAGTAATCCTCAGTGATTCCTCGGTAGCGGACGGGACCTCGGCTGAGGAAGACTCATATGACCAGTTGCAGCGGGTGCAACGTAGAATACGAGGTGTTCTTCCTGCGTCCTGGTTGAAACTCGACATCAAGACCCGACAGAAAAAAGCGCCCCAGCATGAACAAGGTTATCGAAGTCTATCACCAGAGACGACGGAAGTGCGGCGCGGAGTAGCGCGACCAGTCCCTGTTTTCGTTGGCAAGAGCCCTAGTCTTTTAGCTGCTCACCACAAGGATTTTGTACATTTCGACGACGAAGGGTCAGTATCGGACGGAGATGACCTGCAGCAGCGTCCACGAAGGGACCTGCAGATTGACTCTGGTCACGACGACGAGGAAAACTTCACCAGAGACAGATGGGGAGAAGCTGCAGAAAATGATCAAATCGATGCCATGTTACCTGCTGTAGAGCGGTCGAGATATCGAAAGAAAAGTAGAAAAAAGGTGCAACACCAGACGAAGATAGTTGACATCGATGCCCAGCCAAGATCGCCGGCTCACGAAGTTCCAAGCGCGCTACAGCACCATCGTAATCGTCCGGCAACGACAACTGAAAATTCTCGCAAATACCATGCAGAGAAACCCGAATTTCGACCACCAATGCTTAGTATACTTGACGCTCCGTCTCTTAAGACATCTACAGTACCTCGTTTTCTCCGAGTCGCATCTCGTGCCGTACGTTCAAGAAGCAACATGGGAAGACACAGTCCCTCTAGAAAATATTTTCGTCTAGCAACAAGACAAGACGACCAGGATGCGAGCGAAACCTTACGAAATTGGCGGCAAGGCACGATCATGCCTTCGGCCAGTGACGAATTCAATACCCGACCAGACCGGCGGCCTCTTGTTCCACGCTCAGCAAACAATGCTTTGGCACCGCAGGGGGTTCGTTCACAAAAGGGACTGGATGGTATAAGGAATTCCACTTCGCGATCAACCTTGTTGAGACAACGGAATCCTTCTGCCAAAAGGCGGAACCTCCAGTCTTCTCTGGATCATCTTGTACAGCGTCAATCCAGAGAGACGGCAGCTTCTAAGCAATTGATCCAAGCCCTAGAAGAGCGGCCTAAGAAGCGTGGGCAGCTCGTATCATCGATCCGGAAGAATAGTGATTTCAGACCTGCCATGCTAGAAAGCTCTAGCGCTCACGGGAATGAGCTTCTTGCAAAAGCCAAATCTCCACAAGACTCATCCAGTACTAACCACATCGATGATGAATCAGGTCTACCGGAAGCTGTCCGACATTTGGACGGCGATGCAAGGCAAAAGCCCGAGTATACAATTGCACGCCCTAAAACAAGCAAGCCAAATGTTCAGAGATCTATAGCCTGCAGGACTAGAAAACGGCGGCCGAAGCAACTGGATGTTTCCATTTCATGGTCTGGACATTCCAGCGCACCAACCATTGTGAACAATTTTCCAGGTACAATGAATTCGCAAATTATGCCGCAATATCTGGTAGGAGACTTGATCACAGGTCTTGGACCATTCGGCACGCGGTACAGTGACAATTTCGGCATCGGCGCCTTGCCTGTCGGTACCTGCTTGCACGGGACTACCTTTGTTGGTAGCGGGTCGTTTGCGAGGAGCCTGAGGCTTGGAACTCATTCAAATCTTGTCAGCTCCAGAGGCTATGCGCTGTTCCAAGTTGAGAGAACGTATAGATGGGGCCCATGGAACGACACCGTGTCTTCTGAGCTTGGCCAATTGGTAACCTGGGTACACGAAGCAACCGATGGTCATCTCACCGAAGACCGAGAGCCGACGTCCGCAACGCCTGACGAGCTTGCTATCTCTGCGCTTGAAAGCATTATTGCATACTTCTCTGACCACTTGAGCTTTCTGGACCCTGTTGATCGACTCTCATGCGTGCAGAGAGGCGCGACCCTGATGGCTAGAATCTTGCTGGAGCAAGATGTTCGTCACATCGGCAGCGCAGCCGGGACCACAAGCGCGTTGACGGTTCCGTGTGACACGCGTTATATCCAATTAAGCACAATGAAGTTGGTGTTGGCAAATCAAATACGACAGCTCTCGCAACACGAGATTGTGCCTCTGCAATTACAGGAAGAAGCACGTACGTTCGTGCATAGCACAGCTCAACGGATCATAGAGCTAGCGACGAATGCTGGCATTTCAGAATTTGGGACTTGGATTTCGGACTTCAAACGCTGCGATGCTGCTGGGCATATCCTTCAAGACCCTCAAAAGTCAATCGAAGCGTTCATCGTGGCACAACATATCCTTAGGCAAGCCACCAATAGTCCTGTAGATATCCTTGAAATGGTGGCATTCAGAATTCCATCTAGCACCGGAGGTGGTACCTTTGATATTGGTCTGTCGGAGGAGTCCTGGAAGCAGCTCTTCACCTTGTTGCCATTCCTTGAGTTGGACGCGAAAGGTGTGCTGGAAATTGGTCAACGTTTCAGGATGCCATTTGAGAACTGGCCGCTTGTCAAGCGACTTATCAACCCGGTCATGAATGCTTCTGTCACCAATCCCCGAGGGCAGGCGCCCAGCTTCAACGCGTACTGCCGAGCTCTTTTCGGTCGCTGCCTTCACTTGATCAATGGCTGGGGTTGGCGACGATGCGAAACCATCATTGGAACATTATTCGACTTTTTTGCTCGCAACGGCTTAGCGCATTTAAGAAACGAAGAAAGCCACGGGTCTCCGGCCTTCTTGAGCCAATTAGCTAAAAGCCCTTCTGTGACCGCTCAACCTGAAGACCGTTGCATTCATATCCTATTGAAGATCATTGGAAGTGCCGTTAGACACATGCGGAGTTTCTATTCGGAGAAGAAGATTCGAGATCTTGTATGGCGTTTGATGCCAAACCACGGTCGTTCTCATCCAAAGGAGGAAGCAATCCGTCAGGAAGATCTGGATGCACTCCGAAATCACCACGATCTACTTTGTACGTTATACTGGGCTTCACCACCGAGCTGCCGGCCACGCTTGGGTGTCATTCGTAACCTCGTACATCTCGAAAGCTCCCACCAAGAGGCATGCCATATCAACATTCGGGCTTGGTCCAATCTCATCAACTATCAGCTCTCTATTGATGAACCACTGACCAGTCTTGAGTCTTTCGCTGAGTGGCATGACGACTTCTTAGTGCAATTCCTTCGCCAACACAGTCTTGCGCGTACTGAGGCAGAGGATCAAGTAAGAACATTGCAGTATGCTGGAGGCCTGGCGGTATCAAACGACCTTCTCGAAAACACGATAGCGAGGAATCAGCGACAGGTCGAAGCTGTTCTAAGTGACGCTCTTGTGTCCCTCAAGCTAGCGTTGAGTACCGCTCGCAGTGTGGAATCGGCTGCCGTTTTGATGTCTAAGACATTAGCAAAAGTATTTGACATGTTTGACGTTGGCAAGTCTCAGGCTGTGAAGAATGTGATACAAGCACTAGATGTTTTGCTAGCGTTCTTGAGTAAGAGTATGACCACACAGCAGTCAAAGCCTCGGGAGGAGAATGATGACAGCCAAGATTACGGAGATTGGCCGGCATTCGAAGAAGATGATGAGTTGATGAATGCGCCAAATGACTCGGTTAAGTTGCTATTGCAGAACTTTCATGAACCTTTAAGGCGACTTCTCTCCAACTGCTTTGGTTCGGATACGGTTCCAAATGATGACCTGCTATTAAAAATAGTTGATGTCTGGGTCGCGGTCGCCCAAGTGCTTGTAACCAATGGAGCCCGAAACTGGAACGATTATTTCGACCGCTTTGGGAGTGAGTCGTGGAGCTCCCTGAGAGACACTGAACAGAGCAGGAAGTACAATGCTTACTACCTCGCGATTCTCGTCGAGAAGGAACCCGGACTCTGGTCAAAACATCGACCTTTTCTACTTTTATCATGGATCGGCTCTCTAGTCGAGCGGGAGTCGCTACTCAAATTCCAGCATCGACTGACCGAAGGCCTGTTGAATGTGAAGTGCGGTAGCCCTATCCTAGAGAATCTGCCTTTCTGGACCGGCGCGAGTACCGGACGGTTTCACGTATCGGCAGTCGAGTTCTCGGAACGTCGTCTATCGTTGATCTCCAGTGTATTGTCGAATATGCGAGTCTCCTTGGATGAAGCTCTTTGTAACAATTCCCATGATGCAGCACAGCTGCGACAGGAATATAAAGACATGTTAAAGTATCTGATGGCAACCATGAAGCACAAATACCAGGAGCTTGGGAGCGGCTCGAACGTTGCGGGAGCTTATGTAGGCTTCGTTCATCGTGTCGTCGAATTCCTACAACAGCATACATCGAACATCTGTCCTGTTGACCGTTTCTTTACTGACAATGGCGTATTCCCTTTGCCAGCCACCGATCCAACGTACGTGGTGGCCCAGCTGAAAAATTATGCTCTCCGGCTCCACGACCCCAAAACGCCAAAGCAAGTCGCGGTCTTCCTTCAGTCAGTGTCAGAGCGCGCAGCGGTGGATGGTCAGCAGCCATACCTCGTCGGCCAACTCCAAGCGGCGATGTCCAAGGTGTTCGAGGATGCGACATCCACAAGGCCGACTTTACGCTCTTTCTTGGTGAAAGCTATCTTACCCGCTTATATCGAGATGGCTTCTCCAGCTACCGGTCTTCCGTGCGGCTGGATACTTGCATTGCCATATCTGCGAGCTCTGCAGGAAGACTTTACGGAGCTCCTACTCAATCTTGATGGAACGAGCCCGAAAAGCATCGAAGCTGTGGCATCTATCCTTGCCGCTTTCCTCGGCTCCGTACGACGACTGTTTGGAACATCAATATGGTCGACAGAGCTGTTCCAACAAGCCGAGATTTTGAAACTGGTGTCTGCTTGCTTTTCGACCATCACTGCATTGCTACCAGCCCTGGATTACATCGTACGTCTATCTGGACCGACTGAAAGCGCCGTCAAACACATTGAATTCTTCAGAGGCTTCGCTGCGTATGTCTCGGCCCAACTCCAAAATGGTGACGATAGTCACGATCTGGCACGAGACGACATTGAAGATCAAGCGTACGTAGACGTACGTAGTTTTGCAACGCAAGAGTTACGAAACACCCTGGCTAGGTATTGGAAATACGACCATCACGAGAAACGATACTACTTCCTCAAGGAGGGCTCAAGAAGGGAGATCGTCGTTGACATTGGATTGTATGAGGAGGAAAGGGCTGAGTTGTTCGAGGTTTTTGGAGACTTTTTCGATTGCCTGAGAGCTATGCCGGCGTTGAGCGATAATGATGATGATGATGATATGGACATAGTAACGAGAAGGAACAGAGTGTCTGGACTTGGCGCTTTGGTATTGTGAATAGGGGAACTACATAGATTGAAGGACCTGGGTATCCCATGTCCTGGCAAGGCAACCGTTTCAGGGGTCTCTGCCGAGATAAAGCCGAGACGAGTGCTGGCAGGTAGGCGATTTGTATAGAACATGGATGAGAAGTACAAATATCAAGCTTCCTCTTTGAAGGAACGGTCTGTCTGCTAGGTGGAGAGTGATTGTAGGTTTGGATGAGATGGTATATTGTGATACCCATGTTATTGCTTTGAGCCGGACGCAAGATACTGTTATACTCGTTTCGATAATTGTATGTGTGCACCAACCAAACCCCAGAATCTCGGAAGCTCCAACCTCCAAAGCTCGTCTTCTGATCCCCGTTAAATGAGCAACCATCACATGCTGCTCATACGGTAGTTCTACGATACCTTCCCACTGTAACAGTAGACTACGACGTACAAAATCAGACCTCGCGCTGGTCGATCTGTGTGCGAGCAGGCAGATCTACGAAAATGTGTCTCAAATACTTCTAAGATTATATGTCAGAAAACCCTAACAAACTATTACCTGCTCTTTACGCTCTTTTTCGGTTTCGATCCCATCACAGCGTAGGTTGAGTGAGAACATTCCTTTGACGATTGAGCTTCGTGAACCTCTCAGACTCATATTCGGATTCCCGTGTCCAGTCTCTCTGAAATCGCATTCATGACCGGTGAAAAGACTCCAGATTTGACCCTCGATTTGAAAACTCAATAGTATGTGGAGCATACAGATATGAGTCCGCGAGCAGGTTAGAATACTAAGCTGAGCCAAGCTTTCTCAACAACTTTCAAGAGATGGGTTATAGTAGATACGGTATATCGCACACCCACGCGTCAGCTCGAGAGCGGTGATGTTGGTTAAAGTCCGGTATCTGATACATTTCAGGCGGATGTGGCATAATTGGTATGCAAAGTACGTACAGAGCTGTCAAAATGCATCAAAGATGCAGGGGTATCGCCCAAGGTTTTGGGATGCGATATTGCCATCGCCAGCACCATCTTCACGGCGTTCAAGATACAACGGGCCATAGCTCTCTTGTATAGAAAAGGTTGTCAGGATTGTCAGCACCATAAAGCCTGTTAGCAGTTGCTCCGTTTGGGCCATCCAGGCCTCTTTTGCATTCATAGCATCCTCAAGAACTCAGCCATTGGATTGGAGTCGGGATCAATGCTGCACGCTAGATAGAAGCGTAGACACAGCCTGTGCATCCGCCATCTTCGCCAGATCTAGCGCCGTCTTTCCGTCCTCGTCCTTAATCTTCCTGTCGGCTCCGTACTTGAGCAGGAGTTGCACGCCCTCGGTATCGTTGTTCAAAGCGGCCATGTGCATCGCTGTCGTTCCCCCAGTCTCGTACGTCACGTTAGGATCCACCGGACGACCATTCCCACCCTCGTCTTCCCCCTTCAGTACCATTTCCGCATCTTCATATTCTGACTGGGCCATCAGGGACAGAAACAATTGAGCGCGCTCGGCTTCTGGATGGGATATGAAGTAAGCTTGCTCGTCGATGTCTCTTCCCAGATCTGTTCGGCCAACGAAACCATTTTCGGTCCGGACCGTCACCCAGAAAGAGCCTTCGCCGTCTGATACCTTGGCTCGACAGAGAGCGCAACGTTTACGGGCGTCGGCCGAGGAGGCTGCGTATTCGAGAATGCAGCTCTGGTGGAAGTGGTGTTTGCAGGACAGCTCGACGTCGTCGATGACGTATGACGGGGTGAGCGGATCGTTATCATTGTCGGCGATGAGGAGTTGCTCGTGGCAAATGGCGCACTCTTGGTCAGATTCTACACTCGGCTGTGGGGAAGGAAGCGGCATTGGTGGCCGAGTAACGTAGAATTGTTGTAATATCGGAAGAAAGGTGTTGTGTAATACGGCGGTAGGCAAGAATGAATGCCAGTAAATCCGTTGTTTCTGCAAGTCCAAATTCGTTAGGACTACCAGGGCTGATCCTCACCTGTCCCTACGCGAGTTGCTCTTAAAGACTGGGATTCGACATGGTGCTAGGCAGATTACAAGAATTCCACACTTTTCGGGTATTCTATGTTGGTTGGAGATGTTGACTAAGAAGACGTAAAATCCTCAGCTGTATCCCCGCAGAAAACATTGAAGTCGGTGAGCCTCTGATGTGAACACGACTCAGCGCAAACCCTTCTCATGGATACGCACGATCTCATCTATAACGAACAGGCTAACCGAGATCAGTGTTTCTACGGCCTGGGATACGCCATAGGGGCGACTTTTGTGCCTTGCAAGGGGAAAACGGTCATCGTTGTACACTACCTATCGAAGGAAAGCAAAACCTAATTCCCACCATGAATGACGATCGTCTTGAGATTTCATTGTACAACACCATGAACAGTACGCCCACTCCACATTCACTCGAGAACATCAATCTTCGTCGTCTTTCAACCCAACCTCCCAGTAGCAACAGGCAACCCCAGGACTCAAATCGCCCCTTCTATCCAAGTCCCCACGCTCCATTGAGCATCTCCGTTCCTCGTACTCAACAACCCGAACATCACGTTTGATCTCCTTGTCAGTCCCTTCAAGCGCCATATTCGCCTCTTGTACGAAGATGGCCATAGCCAAGGACTTCAATTTCGCATTTTTGGAAGAGTTTGAGGGCGGGAGAAGACCTGGTTCTCCCTGATGCAATTTTCATGGTCGTGTTTGCAGTCGTCGCCTGGAAAGGGATGTTGTTCGTTGCAAGGAAGATATCATCTTGGCCTAAATACTCACCACTACTATCACTAGGAGATGCACATTCCTTTGAAGCCATTAGGACAATTCTTTTCATCACCTCTGCCATTGGCGCCTCTTCCATCACCACCAGGGATGAAGTCAGGACTGACGCCTCCCGGCATCGGCCAAGCCTTAACCCACTTCAGCTTGAGGTGGCAATGGTCGGCAGACATTCAGCCAGTCTCTGATCGCTTGCAACGCATCTATGCCTTCATACGCTAGCTGGCCCGCCTTGTCGGCGCATCACGTAAGTCTGGAGGCCTGACAGATTGCGACTGCATAACGTTAGTCTGAGAGACGAAGGAACAAATCTTGCTTCATTGCGATTCTTTCCCATGCCAACGGTGATGGCATCGTCAATCCCATGAATAGCTTCGATACCTACATCGATAACGGCTGGCAGCGCCGTCATGATGGCTAGACCGCCAGTCTATGTGCGTATGAGTGGGTGATCTATATTACAGGACACTATTAGGGCACGTTGGAGCCGCGATAGCTCCTAGTGCTTCAAAAAGGTTCGAGTTGTCACTGATAAAGCCGTTATTACAGCTGCAGCTTAGCACGAGCCATCTGTTGCTTATATGCTAATGAAAGGTAAGTCGATACTTCTGCTGGAACGTAACAGCCTTCAACCCGATAGGGGTATGAGCTTACGAGCCAAATTGGGAGTAGCGAGAGGTGACGCTCACGATTCTTTTCGTCGGTTACAGTATACAGATCTGGCGCGCCCTATTGTGTGAAAAGCAATAATGTGATTGATTTGATGCCGTCAACGTCAGGCGGTGTATCATCGCGAATGTCTTGAGGTTGCTTCAAAGCAGGATGATCGTCATGTCTCAGAGGTTTGCGAAGGATACGGTTTTTCTTGTTGGTCTCTCAGGCAGCTGCTATGGGATCATTGTTGGGATCGTAGGTGTAATGCCAATTGGGTGGAGCCAGCTGGGTCTTCTCCGCCACTACCACCGACTTGTACTGGTGAGGAAAGGTGAAAAGGGTGCTCAAAGGCTAAAACAGTTATGGCAAGACGACTTATGGTGGAAAAGTGATAATTGTGGGAATTATCATACATGGAGGAATGGGAGATATCGAATTGAAAATCACTCAGTGTAGGGGATGCAACGAAATTGAGATGGGAATGATATATTCGCTAGCAGGATGCCTTTTCTATATCGTGGCGGGCTCACCGTGGTTGCCGCTCCTTCATTAGATTGTTGGCTTGTATAAGCCTTCACTGTCCATCGCCTACAACATGCAGGAGGCATGCTCCGAAAAGACCATCATACCCGCGTAGGCCATGTACTTCATTCAAGACAATCAAACACTAACAAATTATCCCTGATGAAGATGTAACTAGATTTCTGTAAATCTTGGTCCACTTTTATGGTCCTTTCTGCCAAAGGGTTTTCATTCCGATAAAAGTAGTGACATCGACGGAATGAGAGAAGAACTACTGCCATCCAGTGTCTTTCCAAGATATCCGACATTGTTTTCGTGGAGAGGTATCATGTCGCTATATGCGTTTGATACCTTCAAAGCCACAACCTATAAGACTTTGTAAGACTGTGGTCTGCCACACTTGGGAGAAATGCCCTGCAAGATTCCTATTTGCACGCATCAGGTGGCAAAAGCTTAAGAGCCATGCTTGTCACCCATTGTGCTGCCACTTCATGGGAACAAAGGGTCAGTACAGTGACCCACAATACAACGTCAGCCACTTTTACCTCATTGTACGCATACACCACTTGGGCACTCCATAATGTAATGGAAAGCAGCTACGCTCGGCGGAAAAGAGCAATAGGCAACCGGTGTCCCCCTCAACGACATGCTGTTGGTTCCTTCAAAAGGAGTATTCGACGTTCAACTTTCCAGCAGCGGCGTGTGAGACCGGATTTGGCTTAGCCGAATGAAAGGACAAACTCAGGTTTGAAAGCCCAAGATTCAGCCTCAGAACGTCACGGAGCTTTGTTATCGTGACAAAGCTCCATCCCCACTCTCATTCCGAAAGCTTCCAACCTCTCCCACTTTCGTCTGTCAATCGTACTCTCAACGACTTAGCAGTATCTTCCATATCCTGAATCTTCTCCAAACGGTTATATTCCCACTGCACACCATTTCCATCCAAGCCATGCATGATCAAGCCCAGCGAGGACGACTTCCAAGTCACCGCATGCTTATACGCTGTAGTTTCCACCATGACCACAACCAAGAAAGCCACAGCGAGGACCAACAAAGTAGCCGGCAGACTTAGCCAAGCCCATTGGATATGTATGCACGTCTCAGAGGCGAAGACATTGCCTTTGGCGTACCCGCTGCTGGACGTGCCGCCATTTTGGCGAATGACAGCTGTCATGGCATTCGTGAGTCCGTTGATAGACGCAGTGACGGACTGGTTGTCTGCTTTGCCCTCCCGGTAAAGTCGTTTGAACCATTGTGGTCCTTCTGCAGCGGACGGATCGGGCTGGTACGACACATTCAGACTTCCCAAGTTAAAGAACTTGTTTTTCAAGGTGTATGCGAGAGAGGTTCTCGCCTGGCCGCCGTACAGATAGATGCAATCAAGAGGGTAGTATTGTGTGTGAGAGACTGCGTCTGAGATGTGCCTATCGAAATGGACTGGATGTGTATCGGTTGCTTGGTCCGAAGGTTTGCAGTCATGCTGTTGTCCATTCAAAGATACAGAGTCAGATATAAGCGCGAGATCAAACTCATCGCCAGACGTGGTGAGGGATGCGGTGTTTAGAGGAGAGACTTTCAACACGTTTTCTTTGAACTCTCCATTCGTAATACTAGCGCTGTAGGTCTGGACACATGGATTGATGTCGCATTGAATTGCATATGGCGGAGGGGCACAGCTTGGGTCGAACTTCGAGTAGCCGCAGGAGGCAGGTCTCGTCATCAGCGCCTGGAAGGAGAAGATAGACTGGTTGGAGGGTGATGAGTCTGAGGAGATAAGTGGAGTAGTTGTGGCAGCAAACATGGTGACTCCATTGACTTTTGGGCCCTGGTCTAGGTAGAAGTCATACGGTTCATAGTAAGTACCGTTGGATGCATTATTTGATGAGCGGGCCTGGCTGGATATGTCTGAACAAGAGCCACACATGGCAAGCGAGGAGTAGGATGCGACGTTCGGTGGGCCAAAAGTACAGTTCCCCGTCGAACACAGCACTGATAGCTGTGAACTGACGTTTGCTGGTGGATTGAGTAGTCCTACGTACAACGCAGTTGTCATACCATCATCCAGAGTAGCAATTGAGCCTCGCGTTTTGCCAGCATTCAAACCTGTCTTGGTATAATTCGTGGTCCGCGGTATCGTTCCCAAGGCTCCAGGTATTGGTCGCGAGCAGCTATAATATCTTATGACTTGTTGTGAGAAGGGATCTATGGCAAGAGCCATGATTGTGATGCCTCCACCAATCAGTGCGAGGTAACTATGGAGAAGATTAACCAATGTAGGGACCATCGTCCGCAGGAAGACATTACTGTCGCCGTAACTTCCAAAACAAGACTAAAGAGCCCCAAGGCCCACGGCTGGCGGAGTCAATTCGTTGCATATCGATGAGAGGCCTTTGTTTGGTAAACCAGAGCCATTTCGATTGACCGATACCTAGCAAAATACTGAGTCTAAAGATGTGGAAATTCAAGACGACTTACCTTCAGCAACCGGTGTCAGCAGGCATGCTTTCAACATAGCGTTGAAAATGGCAACAAGTGAGTTGATCGAGATAGCTTTGGGCCATTTCGGCAAAGGTTGGTCTTTATGTATTGCGAGCGTGATCACGATTGCTGCAAAGAAGATACTTGCTAAGACACAGCTGAGCACTTCCAACAGCCAGGTGTAGTGCCATATGTTTGACAGAGAATGTGCGATGGGTGTAACCCAAGATGTCCAATATGGTTTTAGACGCTGTTGCCAGGTAGGCTGATGTTCTTCCGGCGTGTAATTCTCCGCTTCATCTTGCGATGACTTTGCCGCCATGATTCCCACTGTGATATGACCCAAATTGTGAACTTTGATCGAGTTCAAGACACACCGGTTTCCTTGGGACAGGCTCCGGTCGCCTGACTTGACATTCAGTCGGTGAAAGCCAAGCCTTTGTCAACAAATCAATGCTTGCCAAAAATCGTCGCTAACTCGTCTGCGGGTGGGTTTGAAAAGACAAAAGATAAGGGTTAAGAAGGATGAAAGACAGCATTGAACCAGGAATGAAGAAGAGATGGAGACATAAGGCAGGGGAGCATCTTTAGCCATGCACATTTAGTGATGAGGGGCAATTGGACTAGCGTTGGAAGGATGTATTTAGGGAGGGAAATACCCCTATTATTCCTACTCCTTAGCAACCCCCAAATCAATATCAGACAACGACATCACAAATCCTACCGTTTCTTTTAGTGTTTCGTGGATACGTCGACCTTTCCCCTTTGCACGAGATTTAGAGCGTTTTGGGCCTGGGGCTGTTCGGAGGGGAAAACCCCCACTGAGTAGTAATTTCAGCCTTGTTGCGAGACGGCAGGCGTTTTATCGGGATGATACCAAGCAAACAACACGATATCATATCATAAAACCAGCTCAATGTACAAAAGATCCAGCCTGTACTTGAGCTGACGCTTGCATAACCTTTCCCTTATATCATTCTCGTAATAGCGATAGTACAGCACTAGGGTTCTAAGCCGGGTGTCTTAGAAACAACATGCTTTGATAGTGACACTATGGTAGGCCTGATTACCATACCCCGATGGGAATCATCACGAGAATCGTACCAATCCAACGAATGCCGACTTCGCAACACTTACCCTTCATCTGCTGACGCGCGCCATAAAGGCCAAGCGTTTAGTACAGGATCTGGATTAGCCATAGCCATAATGGAATCGATCATGTACGACGAGTTCCTGGAAGCACGCCCCGATTGGTCCAACCCGATGGTAGGATATCAGCGCCGCCAGTCGGTGAGGTAAGGTTAGCGCCAATTCCCAGCAGCGCAGATTGTGATCTGGAATATCGTTAAGTGTAGGAAACAGGATACTTTGCGCTGTAGAATAAGCGGAATGGTTCTTGATTATGGTCGTGTAAGCACCCTTCTTGTTGAGGTGTGTCTTGCTCGTAATACAACATAGAAAGTACATCGCTCCATTCGCAGGAAGTGTAGGATACAAGGAGTATAGAATAGGCGATATTCTATCCCAGGCTTTGAAATGAGATCAATCTTTTCTTCAAGAACATGGGTGGTGATGCAAAGAAATTGTCATAAAGAAAGATTTGAAGGCTGTAAGCTTCAACGTAAAGCCAGATAGAAACGATTAATTGATGCAATGTTTACTACTCAAGGCTCTAAGGGTGTCACGGCCCGATTATCTGTAAAGACTAGCACCACCCACTAATCACGATGTTAGAAGGTTCTTGCCTGATACACGTTTTTTTGCAACCGTCCGATTACGGGTCGAGCCAGTCCCGCCCGGACCAAGAATTCTGGATCCGTTCCTTCCCTCTTGAGCCAACCTAGGACTGAGTTTCCACCAGACTCGACCTGCGTCGTTCCGGTCCATACTCATCTCCGTTTCCTGGATGTAATCCAGCCTAGCATCAAGTTCCTCTTGCTTGGCGCCACTGGCAGCGAGAGACGCCAGCTTGAGAGCGTCGGCTATCTTGTTCGCCACATCTGGATCGCCATCGCCTGGATTCCAATCGGGGTCCATGTCCACGCTCTCATCACCGGCATAGTTCCATATATGAAGGCTGTAGAAAGACATACTTGCTGCTACACACGCAATCGCATTAGTGAGATGGCTGCCGTGGAATGGGATATATGTCAACGTACGAAACGGTGTTTCCCAGAAGTCCACGCTGGTGTTGGTCGCATAGTCGATTGAGTTTGCGAGGTCTTTTGTCACCATACCCCCTTTCCTTGAGAAGACGCATTTTGCTAGTACCCACCTTGCCATGTCCCGGATAGTGTTGGGGACGATCCAGGTGGGGTCGTGGACTTGGGAGTCTGGGCCAGATGTGTGGAAGATAATCTCACACTCGCCTAGGAGATTTGGCGTCTCAACCTACTATAATACCCATGCTAGGGAGCTACAGTGACGTACCATGGTGTACCTTGATTGGCAGAATGTTTTCCCCTGAGCCTGGATGCCTCCACCATGGGGTTGGTAGAGTACCAACTGGTAGCATCTTGAAAGCCTGGCGGCAATCAGATAGGGGAGGCGGAATGTGAGTATTCGATGCTCGAGAGTAGTATTCATTGCAGTTGTAGACGTCCGGTGGAGATATTGCAGGGTATAAGATGGGGATTGTGGAGGCATTCAATATTGGTTGAAAAAGAGAAATAGTCATCTTGAGACAAGAAATGTTGTCGATTCTCTTCCTCAGGAGATTGACTGACTTTTAAGGACGTATACATACAGCAACGATCTCCCACGCCTAGTCGGCTGTGATCCTTTCTGCCGGAATGAATCGTCTCGACAGACCAATACCGGGTCGGGAGGATCGCAAGTAGCGCTTGTTGAAAGTTTGTAAATATGGATCCCCCCCAGATTGGATAATCTATTGGGTATTGGCGATCGACAATCTTCATGTTGGATCAAGCCTTGTGCATACTGAGGTCTTGACCGTGCTAGCCGATGAGTTTTATGTCACTCGAGTTGGTCAGACGTCCTGCCATACCACTAGGATGTATAAGGCAAGACTGCTGATGGCAAACATCCACTCTGGGACGTCAAGGGACGGATGAGGTCTGAAAATAGAGTCTCATCTGCCAAGATGATGATACACCAATAGTAGCACTAGCAGGGCACAGAAACCCTTGGAACATTCTTTGTCGATGCTCAACAGCCTTCACGCATGAGGGCTTCGTGAATCAAGCGGATAAAGGAACAATACGTTTTCTGTGTGGCGTACCTCTCTCAGAGGCAGACAATTTATGAGGAACCTAGCTGGATCATGGAGTAGGTACGAGACGGTGGAGTACATGGATTGTGTACATGTCCAGCTCATCCAGATCGTATCGCATTCTGAACAGCTTCTGCAATTCACTTGGTCCATAAAACGATCATGTTGAAATATCAGGGTTAGCCCCAGTAATTCTTTGTGACGATTCGGGGGTCTTGAAGACTTCAACGAAGAAAGTAGAATAAGGCGCTGAAAACCTTTACCACGAAGTCACGTGACCTGCAACTAGTTCCACAGAAAAGGTAGGATGTGTCTTGTCGTCTTCTGATATTGTTGCTACTATGGGGGTTGCTAAGGAGTAGGAATAATAGGGGCATTTCCCTCCCTAAATACATGCTTCCAACGCTAGTCCAATTACCCCTCATCATCCACAGTCCAAATTCCACGCCAAGATAGTCCTCCCCACCAACATCAACCAGTACACTACTTTACACTCCGCGACCAACCACCCCACAACAATGTCCCCCTCCCCCTCCAAACCACCCTCCACCCCCCCTCCAACCCTCACCGCCACCTACACCTCCCCCACAACCTCCCACACCTTCACCCACCCCCTCCCCCCCACGCCCATCCACTCCACACAACAAAAAACAATCTACCTCTCCGCCCTACGAAAATCCGTCACGCAGCTACAAGACGACATCAATACCTTCCTGACATCGAGGATGGAAGAGGATAAAACACTAGCCGCCGATGCCGGCGTGAAGGGGGATGAGAAGGCGGAAGAGGAGGGGTACGGGGAGGAGAGGGTTGAGGAGGGGGGTTGAGATGTGATATGGTTGATGAAGGGGAATTTGTGCATTGAAGTTAGGGTTACGGCTATTGGGGTATCTATGCGATGATGGATATCTAGTGGGAACGCTTTCCGTTGGTACGATGGGGTGTGCGGAAACGTGATCACAGCGTTGAGCAGCCATAGTGAACGACGGTGTTGCTGTTGAGATTTTTGGTCAGCAGGGGACCCAGATCGCACAGGAGATGGGAGTATACATACTCAGGAAGGACCTTGATGGCGCTGCCCCCGAACCGTTTGTAGCAAACACCACACACTCGATCTTCGGTGATGGCCACTCTTCGATTGCGGCCCCCATTTCCACCCGGCGCACCATCGCCAAGGCGCAACTTCGACTCCTCCCTAAAGGCAAGCGTGCTGCGCAAACCAGCTACGATCCGGCCTTCGTTGACGATTGTGTTTGCCGAACGTATCCTGCCCCTGAAGTATGATTCGAGTTCCTTGATTGGTAGAACTTCCGGGATGAGGTTGAGGGTTGAAGAGGCTGGCATACGGGCACCGTGTTTGGCGAGGATGTTGAGTGCTGGTCCCCATTGAGGCTTGTTTGGGGGCGGTGGAGACAGGTATGAGGACAGGAGGGTATGGTATATGGAAGGTGGTACATCATCTGGATCGGCTACAGATGTTCGGCCTGGCTGGGGCTTCTGTATCGTATCGGAATTCTCAGTCAGATAGATCTGGTTGCAATATCTGTACGTCGTTAGTATGCATAGTGAAGCAATGCTATCATTCCGCTTACTCCTCGGCTTTCTCTGCATCTTTGAGCTGAAAAACATATATATCCAGAGCTTGCTTATGCTGGCCCATGTTGCTGAGGACGATGGCTCTGGCTTCATACAGATTTGGCTCTGTGCTACTTTTAGCGAAGAATGGAACATGTTGGGAAGTCGTCAACGCTCACCATCTTTTGGCAGCAATCCGAGGGCTTTATATGGCTGATAATATTTGCTACTTTTCAAGAAGCTCAGGGTCTTTTCCATCCATCTATCTCGCTCTGATTCGTTTGAGAAGACGTCTGCCCTAAGCGTTTCAATATAAATATTGACCAGTCTTTGGTGAAAATCTGGCGTTATGTCGTTGAGCTCCTGGATGATATGCTCTAAATATCTCACGACAAGGTTTCTGTCGATGCGCTGCAAAAATTGAAGAACATTCGGTCGCGGTAAAGTTTCTGCATTCTCCGTATCTGCTAGAAATACTTCCATTCCAAGTTCGGGATCTTTCTTCACGGGCCATTCTGCATATTGTAGTATGAGCTCTATCATTTCTGGCGGCAAATTTTGGAGGTATGAAATGGTTCTCTGGGGTCCAGACAACTGTGAAGCAGCTTCACTATCTTCGTCGGACTCCCCAAACTTCTTAAGGAGATCCAAAGCTTGGCGATGAAGCTTTTTGCCGTAGAAGAAGTCGACCAAGTCGTTGTAGCGACCAGCTTCGATAAGCTTTTCATTGACAACTTCGGGATCACAGAAATTGTCTATCCGAAACAGTGGCCCAGCGAAAGAGGGACTGACGAACATGTAAGCACGAAACAATGTTGTATCAACTAGCTTCGCAGTCTCGAGCAGCCGGTTTTGGTCTGCAGAGGCGTCGAACGATTTCTTCGCAACCAGTGAACCGATCTCTCCGTTGGGCAGGATCTCCGATGCATCAGCTTTGACGTTTCCATCAGGATCCAGGATTTTCTTCATTTTCGTCCGTGCTGACACAAGGAAGCCACGAAGCTCTTCCGTGGCGGTTCTGAGGTCTTTGCCTTCTGCAAAGCTGTCAGTAAGTAGCTGTAATGATATTTACACCAGACTTGCCGAGAGTGCCCTCTTTACGTAGTGTATCATCGGAGTGCATATGATCTTCAGCACTATCTTCGTTCGACTGTTGTTTAGACGGCATCTCCTCAGGCGATGCACCGCTTACACCCTGTTGCGAGGTGTCTTTATGTTGGTTGTTCTCCTGCCTCCGAGACATTGATGAAGGGTCTCCAGCAATGAAGGGAGGATACAAGCTGATGACTCGCTCTGGGGGCGCGGAGACCTCAGTGAAAAGGTCTATCGAGTCTCTGTACCTTTTCTGATCGAACAGGTCCTGGGCTTTCATCATCTTAACGTCCCGGATGCTTCCCATTTTATCGTTCAAGAGTGCGTCTTCTAGCATACTCAGTAAACTAAGCGCTTCGTCGAGTCTTCTTGCCTGCACCAAAGCATCGATCTGCGAATCATAATCCAAGGCTTTCATACGCCACACGCACCGATCACTCAGCACTAAGAAGCCCTTTCCAGCATGTGCCAAGCTTACATTCGGTTGTGGGACGTGCAGCTGGTGGGCAGACGGCAATTCTATTTTCTGCAGAAGTGTGAGAGTTTGTGGGTTCCTCAATTCGAGCATACCCTTTGCGGATTGGAGAGCTAGCAAATAAGGGTACGAATAGCCAACGGCCTCTGGAGCATAAGACCATGGTATCTGCCGTCTACCCAACGATTGCGCATCTGTATCAATGAATAGTGTATTGATATCCCTAGCTAGTAGCATCTCCCCTTCACCGAGTTGGGTTGCCAGAGGCTGCGGTGCACTCATTCCGAGGTAGCTCATACTAGCCACTCCCGCTCCTCCAAAACGGCCGCCATCTTGTCCTGGTGCTCCACCGATACTACCAGGTCCCACGATATCTGTAATTGCCGATGTCTCAACATCTACCAAGACGTAGCTAGAAGTGAGACCTGCGATTACCCGTGTTCCCGTAACCCATGTCAATGTTTTGATACTTGTGACAAGGGGTATTTCCCACACCTCAGACTCAAGCTCACTATCATGCCACGACCAGAGTATGAGCCTCCTCTTAACAGCGACAGCCAGCCTGGTTACAATGGATGGTACCCCAGTAGATGTGTCTTTCACTATGTTGGATGTGACCGCGAACGTTGCTGCACCCTTCGCCTTTGTGAGAGTCTCTTGCAGTTCGTAACTTTGGAGGTCGTGGAAGGAGACCTGGCTATTCGATAGCGAGATGAGGATGTTGGCTTCCTTGACAATGGCAAGCTGCTCAACCCTGTATTTAGAGAATTTCTCCAATTCTCGCATCAAGTCTACGGGCTTGACACTCGACTGGGATACTGGCCTGCCTTCTCCGCCGTCCTTGCCATGCTGCTCGGAAGGTTCGTCAATTGGCTCGTTGACTCTGTAGACGCGGAGACTGCCCGTACTGAGGCCAAGGAGGAGGCGATCCCCTGGAAATTTCAGGTCAGTGGGAGATTGGACCAGCTTGTCTTATACAATCACCATAGGTAAGGACAGACTCGATCCTCGATTTATCCTTCGGCTTGAGCTCGATGATCGGGCGAGCAGTGAATGCGGATAGCATTGCTCTTGTTGATCATCGGCTGGTCACATTGTCAATGCATATACCGAGACTCCCTCTAGCATCACGAGAAGAGCTGATATTCGCGTCACTAGGGTGCAAGGTCGGCCTGTAGGGCGCAAAGATCCAGGTCCCACTGACGACTATTCTAGTTCCAACGGCCAGGGTCAATTCCCGACCGAACGCCAGGCAGGAGACGTGAATCTGGGCCATACAACATAGAACTACAACCCCTGAGACATCGACCTCTCGAGTCCTCCAATATTCCTCGCGATAATCTCGTCACTGCATTATGCGGACTGTCTGGCTTACAGTTGGCTCCACATCTCTAGAACTAAGGAGCGTTTCTATCTCCAACACGCGGTAGGCGTGTAGGTAGGAACGATAGGCGCCCGTCTTCAGAAACACAATCACTCTACTGAAGTTGCTCTATTGAGGGCATTCAACTCCTTGGGGGTGAATGGGGCTGGGTATCCATTACCGGGACTCATGACGATTAGAGCACTAGACTGCCCAGGTGCAGCACACACAAAGCAAACGATGGAGAGGAAACATGAACCACTGAGAGCACATCACGTTTCACTATAAAGGCTCGTGGTTGACTTCTCTCTATGAGTGTTGATACGGGAAATTGTCCTATGCTTAGCCGCCCTCGATAAGTTGGCACCAAGAACTCCTACAATACTTGTTGGGGAAGGTCTTACTGGCTCAACCAGTGCATGCCCGGTCTCTATGCTCTATCAAATCAGACCCAACGCTCGGGTCAACATCTGTGGTGTTCTGTTGGCGACCAATATGCCCGAGCAACTCAACGGCCTCTCTACTGTTTTGGGCTGGTGTAAGATGCTTACTTCAAACTGGTGTTTCAGGTAGTGACGACCTAGGTACTGGCCAATGGACTCTGGTCCCTAGCATGGGCGCCAACCTGTCGCTACAAGATACGCTTCATAAGGTCTAATTGGAGACCGGGATGAATCTGATTCCAGTCAATCATCTCACTCTGCCACGGCTTTTCATAAAGCGTTATGCTGACGGAACGCCGATCATGTCTTCAGACTGATCAAAACGCTGATTGGTTAACGAAGACCATGCCACAACCCAAGCTGCATCCTAAAGTACCGTATGGGCATAGATCTTAAGCGCAGGTACACCCGGAAGAGACCCCAAGAGGTAGTATCATCCGCTCCTAGTGCCTCGGCGCAATCCGAAATCGGTCGATATCCGGACTGCACCTATGGTTGTATTTCAACGTGCCCAATTCCAGCTATCATTATACGTCCATACCACCTCCTAAACGATTTATGTCGCCCCTAACGGCACGTGCTAAGACCGCACTGATGACTGGCTTGAGATCGTTACTGCAACTACAGATTGACGTTATGCGATCTCTCCAACTGCTACACTGGGTAGCGCCCGAGATTTCGAATGAGCTGGGAATGTGTTATGACGTCGCTAGCCAACAATGTTTTGAATGATACCCTATATAAAGGCAGCTATGTTCGCCCAAGAAGTGCAGCACTTTAACCTTCAACCTCCTACTACAAGGTTCAAGACAAGGTAGTCTATTACCAAGCTCAATACATCAATCATGTATATGCTGAGGGTAACTGCCGATCCATGATAGATCGTTCCTGCTATTGCAAAAGTCTAACGGAGCGCAGTCACTCCTCTCTGTAGCGTTATTGGTGCCCGTCCTTGCGAGCCCTATTCTCCACGTCCGTCCTGCTTTCTTATTTCCGTCCCCCATGTTGCTCTCCAGTCAAGTACACTAACATCTGCCAGCAACGTCAATGTGCCGAAACCTGCGGCTCGACGTGCTATATCCAATCTGACATAGACGCGGCCGTTCAGCAAGGATACGGGTACTACCAGAACGGCCAAACAGTTGGCAGAAGCGGGTATCCTCACCAATACAGAGACTCCGAAGGTTTCGCATTCCCCGATGCGGCTCCATACTATGAGTTTCCCATCTTGCGAAGCGAAACTGCATACACAGGTAGCAGCCCAGGTGCTGATCGGGTGATCTTCACTGGAGATGGAACGTACGAAGGCGTTATTACCCATACGGGTGCGAATGGGAACGACTTCTTGCAGTGCACAGCGGGCGCTTAGATGGAATACGGAGGCCAAGATCGCAATGGAAGTTGAAGCCTCGTCTCCCTATCCCCGTTAGCAGGGCGGATGCCTAGAGGATCCAATTTAATACTCTTTTACTACGAGTGCTCGCCTTCTCCCCATCACAGCATGGAACTGTTGGCGTCGAAATAATTTGAGCATACGTGAGTGTCTTCTTTAGACTATACCAAAGGAGTTCGACTATACTTTACACCATTGTAGAAGCGAAGAACACCAATACCATGGAGCGAGAAGCCCAGCAGCCGTGCCTAGCTCGTCTGCAGGATCTACTTCAAGCGCTCCTGATCCGTACGTATCGAGTGCGCTATCCGTCTTTCTGAACGCTTTATCTATTGTTAGTAAGTACCTTTACAACAACATGAGCAGAGTATGGTGATTTGGAAACTTGGAGCAGAGAACATGGTCTGCGTTGAAGGGATACATTTTTGCATTATCCCATCGTTAGGAGGGTAATGAAGCAGGTTGACCGCCTGACGCAGCAGACCCATCTAACAGTTACGGACGTTCGAGCCCGTACTGACTGTGGATAATGTCTCTCCGTGACGTTGAAATCTACTACAAATACCATAATAGCTTGATTCAAGTATCTGGCAACTTTTGCCATTTCAACACGTGAGTCACACGGAGTGGTGTGTGGTTCAATATATTCTATCAAAAACCCTTCCTCCCCACTTCCACTTGATCCACCATACACAACCCACATGCAAGCAATGCACCACCTTCACTTATAAAAAGCGAAAGGACTCCCATCGACTTTCCCCCTTCCATCCCTCTTTCCTTCGTATCCAACATTCTACACATCCTTCCTGCAACCTCCATCTAACATCCTTACCCTAATGGCACCATACCCATCCCCGTCCCCACCCCTTATGCCATGTCTAAGCCTTCTTCTCGCTTGTATTCACATCCATTACCGACGCTACGAGTACCATGTATGTCAATGATTCCAGAGGCAGTGGCAGTAGCAGGGACAACAATCCTAGATACTAGAGTGAAGTTTACATCGGACGAAAGGTCTGTAGCTGCCTGAGCGGCATCTTTGCGGACTATCTGCGTCCTGTGGATATGGCAGTGTTTCTGCTAGTGGGAAGAATGCGTCACTGTTTGGGTGATGGAAATTTGCTAGCGGACAGGGTGCGAGTGTGGATGAGGTGAAGCGCAAACTCGCCTCTTGATATCGCCCAATTAGGGACGAGGTTTTTTTGGCGTTGATAGATACTTTAAGATTATATAACAGTCAAATCCAAGCGGTAAGGCCAGGTCGCAGACAATGTTATGGCTTGGGTATTCTTTCAAATTGGATATTTCACCTTCGATAGCCATGAGCAAGGTCAATGTCCGGCCAAGATCGGTTTAGCGCCGCCCCATCAGCTGAATATATGTTGTACATTCAGACGGAAAGACGAGCGAAAGGATCCCTTCGAAGTTATCAATGTGCCGAAATGCACTGGCCAACAACGGCCTTTACGGACCTTGCATACGTTGCAGACAAGCTCGGATGCGATCAAAGAACGCTAACTGACAGCACACTCCAAGTCAAATGTGGACGCTCTAGAGGCGAAAACGAAGTCTTTCTGCCGGAATTGAAGTTGGACAAAAAGCCAAAAGAAATCAAGCTGTTGCAAAGGATGTCAGGCATTGGCGCAGAATTGCCCGAAGGAGGGCGGCCAAGTAAATGGGGAGGATTTGGCAACCCCACCGACGACCAAAGATTGCGCATTACCGTACCAGTCCACAATCTGCTGCAGCGTGAGCCTCTCCATCTTATTGGCTCCGTCAGTGCTAATGGGATATGTCTGCAACAAGATAGCCCTAGCCAAGTGTCGTATTTGACTCCTGGAGCGAGAATGAAGGCCTACTTGGGGACCAAGGATAATGCCCGAAGAGAGCGCCTTGCCACGAAGACCCATGCCATGAGCAATGTCAGTCAGAGATTTCTCTCTTCCACCTTCTCGATTTCTCTGTATTCCATCTCCTTCCCAAAAGGTCCAAAAGGGCAATTATTGCGTCCATTCCTGTCTCCCGAGGATTGGCCTCGTTCTCTTCGCAAGGCGAATGTGCCTTTGCCTATCAAATGCGTCTCATCGAACATGGAAAGTCTTCCGATAGAGGCATTGCCCGAAAGATTTAGCTTGTTCTCAATCGATTTTCTGGTCTTCGCGCCCGGACCCGATTGTTGTGAACGGTCAACGGGGATTGTCCCAGGGCTCCTCTGGTCTCGATGATGATCCACTGCAATCTGTATGGGCCTCCCTGTCATTGCCGAAATCCGGCAAACGTGGATCTTCATGGGGACGTCGATCAGACTATATTATTCCCGGGTGAAAGGCTCAGGCCACTCGATATGTGGTACTCCAACCTGCACAAAGTCTGGATTAGCGGCTAAAAGCGGAGAGAAAGATGTCTTGGCGTTTGCCAAGCATCCACAGAAAATCGTCTTGTCCGATTCATTATCGAGCTTCATGATATATTGACGACACAAGCACCTAGCCATTCTCACACCCGCATACCAGCGTGTACCTGCGTTGGAGTTCTAATTATCCGGTCACATCCACAGCCAAGTTCTCTGAATGGGTCCAGTCAATTGCCTGTATTTAGAGTCGAGCTTAGGAACTGCTGGGCACGTGCTTTCACTGCCAGCATTGTTGACTCGTTGTAGCTGCATGGAATATCCACAGCTTCTCGGAACAGATCTCTTCGATACTAGAATCTTCCTGTCAATCTTCCATCGCTCTTGTGCCGTTCCTGCCTCACTGCAGCACGTGAACCTAAATGATGACTGCAACAATGGCTACACACTGCAGAAAGACTAATGGCGAGGGTGTGCAGGTCGAAGATACTCGCATTGCGGTTGTCATGGTTGGGTTGCCCGCTCGTGGCAAGAGTTTGATCGCACAGAAAGGTATGTCCTCGATTCATTCACAAAACTAGGCTCAAGCTTAAGCTGAAGCTGACCGCAGACCTTCAACCCAGTCGTTCGATACCTAGCCTGGCTCTCTATACCTGCAAAGACTTTCAATGTTGGCTCATACCGTCGTGCGGACACTCCCCAACCCACCGCTGACTTTTTTGACACATCGAACAAAGTTGGCGAGCGGCTGAGGCATGCTGCAGCAGAAGCCGCGGTTGCAGATATGGTCAAGTGGTTCGAACGGAGTTCGGGAGTTGTGGCAATATTGGACGCAACCAATTCTACAAAAGCAAGACGGAGATGGGTTAAGCAGCAGTGTGACGCTAACAATATCGAAACGCTATATGTGGAGTCAAAGTGTGACAATGAGGAGATCATCATGGGCAACATTATGGAAGTCAAGACTACATCACCAGACTATCAGGGTCAGGATCCGGAAGATGCTGCTAAGGATTTTCGCAACCGAATACGCAACTACGAGAGGGTTTATGAGTCAATTGATGAGGATGAGAAGGATCTCACATACGTGAAGCTCATCGATGTTGGAAAACAAGTCATCATCAATCGGATCAAAGACTATTTACAGAGTCGTGTGGTATACTACCTGATGAACCTCCATATCCGTCCCCGCTCCATATGGCTCTCACGGGTAGCCTCCCGACTCCACCGCTTGTTTACTCCCACTAATGTGTTCCCTAGCATGGTGAGTCGGAGTTCAATCTCAATGGCCAAATAGGCGGCGACGCCAACATCTCTGAACGTGGAGAACTCTACGCCAAAGCCCTACCCGGTCTAGTTGCTAGCTCAGTGGGAGACGACCGCCAACTCACTATCTGGACCTCCACCCTGAAACGCACCATTCAGACTGCGCGCTTCCTTGCCGCCTCTCCGGCCGGGTACACCAAACTGGAATGGAAAGCCCTTGACGAGCTCGACTCCGGCGTATGCGACGGTCTCACCTATCAAGAGATCGCAGATCGCTACCCGGAAGATTTCCGAGCCCGCGACGACGACAAATACAACTATCGCTACCGCGGCGGCGAATCCTATCGTGACGTTGTCATTCGTCTCGAACCTATCATCATGGAGTTGGAACGAAGCGAGAACATTATTATTGTGACACACCAGGCTGTATTGCGATGTATTTACGCTTACTATATGAATGTGCCGCAAGAGCAGAGCCCGTGGATGGAGGTCCCGTTGCATACGCTCATCAAATTAACGCCGAGGGCGTACAGTACCGAGGAGCAAAGATTCAAGGCGAATATTCCGGCAGTCAGTACGTTCAGGAGTAAGGGGAGTACTGCGAAGCATCAGTGAGTGAGTAACCATGATCAATATGGGAAGCAGAGCAAGCACCGGCGTTTGAAGGATGGCTCAAATAGACATTATTGCGTATGCTCTACTGACAGACTCACATCGCATCATATTCAGTACCTGCAACGCATGCACCCTTATGTCCTGCCTGGTCTTTGCATAGAGATAAACCAACTCAAAAGGCACCAATCAGATTTCCACACCATTCCAGTAATCAATATCCCACCTCTCGAACCCCCAAAACCTTCGAACCGATCAACCCACCTGCAAACCCTCATCACGTTCTCAAAGCCCAGCCGTCCTTTCCCACCCCTCATCCCATCAACGCCCTCGCATCCTCCATCTCCTTTCCCCCTTCCCCCTTCCCACGCACCCATACACCCATCCACCCCTCCCCATATCCCCCACCCGCACCCATCCTACCCTCTCACCAGTCCTCCCCTCCAACCACCATCCCCAAGTCTCAAACAACCCCTACCCTCAACCAACCAACCTCCCGCCCTGGAAAACGCAGCGCTACCCTAGCCAAACCGCGCTCTGACCATCTCACTTACTCACTCACGTACTCACCTGTAACGTGTGCACGGCACGGAGAGAGATACGTGATACCGACACCATAGCCGATTAACAATTTTGCCTAAGGTTGGTTTGTTCGTTCGTTGATAGAGGATTGTGCTGAGGATTGTGCTGAGGGGGAGTCGAGTTCTGGGGGATGAAGAAAGGGGCGCCGGGGGGGGGGGAAGGGGGTTTTATATTATGAGGTATGGGTTCTTGGAAGTGGAATTAAGGCAAGATGCTGGTGTGGAGGAATGGAATCGATTAATTGTTGTAGGTAAGGTGTGTATATATATAAATGTATGTATGTATGTATGTATGTATGTATGTACGTATGTATGTATGTACCTATGTATGTATGTATGTGGGGTTCTTGAGGAAGGCGGCGGGTATGAGGGTTAGTTGAGTGTATGTTGTAGAGTTCTGATTGGGATTGGGATTAGGTTGGGATTGGGAGTGGGATTGGGATGAGGTGGGAAGGGATGGGATGGGATGGGATGAGGTGGGAAGTGGTGATATATAAGAGTGGGTGATAGGGTGGTATTCTTTCTTTCCTTCGTGAAGCGTGATGGAGAGTGAGGAGGTTTTCTCAGGCTTTTGAGGTTTGAGATTTAGGGACTTGGGGACTGAGGGCGTAGGGAATGGCGATAGATAGGTAACAAAAGCTTGATCAGTTGAATTGGGAACGTTGGGGTACACACACGCCTTATTGGGGGTCAATCACTTATATGGCCGTTTCAACTTGGGCAATGGATATGATTGGTATAATGGTCGGATTTTCCGGGAAATTGTGGTCGCGAAAGAGGCTCTTGTGGTGCTTCTGGCGCTGCTTCCGTGAAGTATCTTAGTTCTATGTCTTAATTGGACTTTGAGGTTTACCCTCTGCTCTCACTGCTGTAAATCTGCGATGCGTAAGATCGCCCCAAATCGAACCATAAGTATCACTTTTATTCGTCCCTGGGCGGCGACTGACGAGATGCGACATGGCTGATTGCGGCGGGCTTGCTTACTTATTTGATTCTTTAAGGACTTGAGTGACCGTTCATTGCATGCTCAGCGCGCAATTCGGCACGGATACGCTTTTCGAGGTCAGGACGCATGCTGGCTTCGAGCTTCGCACGGGCGGTTTCTTTCATGGTGTCAAGATCGTCTTGCTTTTGGTCGGGTTTAGCTTCTTGCTTGGTCTCGTGGTCGGCGTCTTCTTTGGCGACTAGAGAAGGTTAGTACTCGTTCCGCTCGATATGACATGTTACACTATACTTACAACGCAAGTCCCACCCGATTTTAGGCCCTATGGTCGGCAACTCGTCGGCTACGGTCTGGACATCCTTGTCCCCTCTTCCACTGAGGGAGATCACGATATGTTGATCTTTCCGCATCGTCTTCGCGAGTTCCATTGCACCCCAGATGGCATGTCCTGTTTCAAGTGCGGGGATGATACCCTCAAGCTCCGACAGAAGCTTGAAACCCAAGAATGCGTCGGCGTCTGTAGCGGCAATGAATTGAGCTCGATCGCTGTCTTTCCAGAAGCTTAATTCTGGGCCGACGCCTGGGTAATCTAGTCCTGCCGAGACAGAATGCGTCTCCGATATCTGACCATGCTCATTCTGCAGAACGTAGGTCCTTACGCCATGTAAGACGCCTATCGTACCTCCTGTCAAGGTTGCGCTGTGTCGATCCGTGTCCAACCCGTCGCCACCAGCTTCGACACCGAGCAATTTCACACTTCGGTCCTCTGCGAACGGGGAGAACATGCCCGTCGCGTTGCTTCCACCCCCAACGCATGCGACAAGGGCGTCCGGAAGCTTGCCAATAAGCTTGTGCATTTGCTCTTTCGTTTCATGTCCAATGACTGATTGGAATGTTCGCACGATTGTTGGGAAAGGATGAGGTCCAATGGCTGAGCCAATGATGTAGTGTGTCGTGGCAAGGTCAACGACCCAGGCGCGCATGGCTTCGTTGACTGCATCGCGTAAGGTCATGGCTCCAGCCTTGACGGCGACGACTTTGGCCCCCAGAAGTCTTATGCGGAAGACGTTCAGTCCCTGTCTTCGAACGTCTTCCGCGCCCATGTAGATTGTGCACTTCATACCGAATTTGGCACATACTGTAGCTGTAGCCACACCATGCTGTCCTGCGCCTGTCTCTGCTATGATTTGCGTCTTGCCCAATCTCCTGGCGAGTAATATCTGACCGAGCGCGTTGTTGATTTTGTGACTCCCTGTGTGGTTCAGGTCCTCTCGTTTAAGCCAGATCTTTGCACCACCCGCATGCTTGGTTAGCCCCTCAGCCAAATGCAGCTGCCCGGGTCGTCCCATGAATGGATAGTACGAGCGATACTCTTCCCAGAATGTAGGATCATTCTTGATCTTATCAAACCCGGCTTGAAGCTCCGCAAGGCAGTCCATGAGTGATTCCCTGGTGATGATCATTAGTCAATACTCGCTCTTTCGTGGAAAGCTCGGAACTTGTCCCTGGAAAACACTTACGGGACGTATTGGCCGCCAAACTCTCCAAAGCGTGATGGCACTGCCGTTTGCTTGCCACCCGGCAGGTTCAAAGCTTCAAGCTGTGTTGCCAATCCAGGTCCACTGCCATTCTGTCCTGGCGAGATGACTTCGTCCACTTGAACAGATTCATCGTTGTCTCCATGACCGTTCTCCAGCAGCTGGTCACCGTTTACCGTTGGTTCACCGTTTGTCACGCGCTGTTCCTTTGATTGCGTTTCCTTGATCCCGTTCGTAACGGGATGCATCCCAGTCTTTCTACCTGTAATTTCACAACAGTACTCCTTCACCCTCTGTGCGCCCTGGCCTGGGGGTGCATTGGCCAACGTCGTAACAATCTGGCTTCCAATAACAACACCCTCCGCTACTGACGCAACATCAAGGAAATGGTGTCTTGTACTGACACCAAACCCTACTGCGGCTGGGATTCCATTGGAATACGTGTGTACACGGTCAACAAGCTCGCGGATGCCTGCGCTGAGACTCCCTGTTGCGCCAGTAACGCCCATTCGCGACACCACGTATATAAACGAGTCTGCGATGCTGCATAAGAGTCTCATGCGGTCTTCCGAGGTTGCTGGAGCAATGAGTGGTATGTAGGAAAGTCTATGAGCCTCCATGTCAGTAATTCAGCGCTGGAAGACTTTATGGTGAATTCGTAAGTATACCCTCCCTCCGTACAGAAGTTCCTGAATCTCACAGCCTCCTCAGGCGGCAGGTCAACGACAATGAAGCCATTGACGCCAGCCTCTCTAGCATCATGTAGGATCTTTTCCTCACCATAGCTCAGGAGAGGATTGTAGTAGCCCATAAACAGCACGGGTGCCTTTAAACCCCGTCGCCTTGCTTTTCTTACTGTCTCTAGTGTCGATGCAACGGTTATACCATTCCGCAATGCCTGAGTATTCGACATTTGTATAGTAGGACCGTCCGCAATTGGGTCTGTGAAAGGCAACCCAAGTTCGATGAGGTCTATGGTACGCTTAGCAGTCGAGTGGAATAATCGGGCATTGGCTCTGACCAGCACCGCCGGCTTCCATGCCCAGCAGTATGTCGACAGTTTCTTCTGCCGTTGGATATCCAGCAGTCACATATGTGACTAACGCTGAGCGCCTTTCTCTCCTGCATCGCGCAAACGTCTCCTTGATGTGCTCCATGGTGTAATTCAATAAGGATGTGTGGAAAGGCCAGTCGGAACGAGGGTTTATCGTGGTGTGTGTGTATATCGGTTGCAATATGAGTCACCCGGGTAGAATAATTGGACTGGTGCATTTGAATTAGGCCTTTTGCCGCTTTTTAATTGATTTAGCATATTCGAATGTATTTGCACTTCATCTGATACTGTTGCTTCATTATAACAGGAAAACCCCTCTCTGTGGTGGTGAATCGTGAGAAATTGTGCCAAAATAATAGGTGGTGCTTCAATATAATTCATTACCATCACAAGTGGTCTGCCTAGTTTGAGATCGAAATTATGAACTTTGCCCAACATGCAGTACACTATTGAGTATAGCCACTGGTAATCACCATGCATTCGCTGTGCGCCAGCCTATCTCGTACCCCCTCGAGAGATCAAAATAATAATGGTCTTGAACAACCGTCTTTTTCGCACACATGATTCCCAGTCACACGCGTATCAAAAGTCCGTGACCCTACCGTTATAGCTCCAGTCAACCCCTCCACCCCATCTCAGAGGTTCATTCTTCGGTCCTCCCACCTCGCCTGTCTTCGGATTCCTCTCCCCCTCAAATTCCGGCTTTACCCCTCGCCTTACATCGGGGTGTAGCTCTTCTCCATCTCCACTGGCTTGAACTTTCGCATTGATGTTCTCAAGCTTCTGCTCCGTTGTGGGCTCCGAATCTGATCCTAGGAGTGGAGACTGATTTATTTGTATTTTCGACCTTATTTGAGAATTCGGTGGTGTAGGGGACTGATTGATGACCACCGAAGGCTTGGGCGTACTGAATGCGCCCGTTGATGAGCGCTGTAGCTGTTCATATAGTGCCTGGTCTTCTTTGGGTAGGCGTGGAGGTGCGGGTCCTGTGGCGAAAGGAGGGGGGTTGCAGACGTGGGAGGTGGAGGTAAATAGGCGGCGGGCGAGTTGCGATCTGATAGCAGCAGGGCGAAATGATTGCATAGTGTGAGGATGTGAAAATTGGGATTAATGTTTTGGTGTGTGTAGATTGTGAATGATTTAGATTTCTTGCCCGCAGGATGACGACGAGACGACTTGCCAGTAGCAAACGCTAGGCAACTAGGGCCGGATAACAATCGATAAACCAGGTCTAGCGCACCTCGAAAAGTGTCGTACGGGACGCACTTTGATACTCAATAACATATTTCTTGACGGCGAATCTTCATACACTGAGGAAAGTATTACAGCTACGATATGGCACTACGTGTGGCTACTCGCCGTTTAGTTACGGTCTGCAATGGCAACGGTCCATCGCGAGTAGCCACGAGACGCAATGCCTCTGCAATGGCTGTGCCCACCTCCAGTCAGCCAGAGCAGACTTACTGTGATATCTCGGTGCGTATTCCACCAATCTGTATCACGACCAAACATGTACCAGCACCAAGGACTGAGTCTGACACAGAGAGAAGCCACTTTACCGACTCCTGACCCGGCCGCAGACTCCCAAACCGCTGCCCTTATTGGGGAACACTCCCACTACATGGTCGCCACCTACGTTCGACCACCACCGATGATGGTGAGAGGAGAGGGCTGTTACCTCTGGGATATTGAAAACCGAAAATACTTGGATTTCACAGCTGGCATTGCAGTCAATGCATTAGGCCACTGTGACTCAGAGATGTCAAAGTTGATTGGCCAACAAGCTCGCACTCTCGTCCATACCTCCAATCTCTACCACAACCCCTGGATCGGTGCCCTCTCCCAACTCCTCGTACAAAAAACCCGCGCCTCGGGCGCCATGTCCTCTGCCTCTAAAGTCTTCGTCTGTAATTCTGGTAGCGAAGCCAACGAAGCCGCCATCAAATTCGCCCGAAAGGTTGGGAAGATACGACAAACTGACGGCGGAAAGCACGAAATAATTAGCTTCAATAACTCGTTCCATGGGAGAACAATGGGCAGTTTATCAGCAACGCCGAATCCGAAATATCAAAAACCCTTTGGACCCATGATCCCTGGGTTTAGGTACGGGACGTATAACGATTTGGCGGGGATAGGAGATTTAGTGACAGAGAAGACGTGTGGGGTTCTTGTTGAGCCGATACAAGGTGAAGGTGGGGTCAACGTCGCCACGGCTGAGTTCCTACAAGCATTGCGAGATCGATGTAATGAGGTCGGCGCTGTCTTGGTCTACGACGAGATACAGTGTGGTCTCTCCAGGACGGGTCAGCTCTGGGCACACGCCAGTCTCCCGCCTTCGGCACATCCAGATATCCTCACCACTGCGAAAGCATTAGGCAATGGATTCCCAATAGGAGCGACGATGGTCACTGAGGAAGTGGCAAAGTGCGTTGTTACTGGCGATCATGGTACCACGTTTGGCGGCAATCCACTCGCGTGCCGATTAGCACACTACATAGTGTCTCGATTATCAGATCCAGAGCTGCAGAAGAATGTACTAGAGAAGGAGCAGACTTTCCGAAGGGGGTTTGAAAGATTACGAAAGCGTTTTCCAGAAGCTGTCAAAGAAGTGAGAGGGAAGGGGTTGATTTTAGGCTTGCAATTAGAGCAAGATCCAACATCTATTGTCACGGCGGCGAGAGAGAGAGGCCTACTTATCATTACGTGCGGAACGAACACATTGAGATTTGTTCCGCCACTGATCATCAGCGATGAAGAGATTGAGGAAGGGTTGGGTATACTTGAGCAGGCGATGGATGTCGCCCTCAACGAGAGTGGGATTGAGGGAACGAAGGGGCAGCAGGAGATGGCACCAATGGGACGGTGACCATGAATATTTAGAGGCATACAGGGAACGAGACCCATGATACATACCCTCCATAGTAATATAAAGTCCAATACATGACCATTATGTGCTCCATAGATTCTCACAGTCGCTTACACCAATCCTTCCCATGTCTCACCTGCCACCCACACAAGCCCACCTCCAACGCCATCGCAATAAACCCAGCAACACAAACCCCCCCACTATCACTAACCGTCACCGCACCCAGACTGAACTCCCTCTCCTCCCTCTCCACCCTATCGCTGATCTCCGCAAACGTATTCACATACACCGCACCGCCCAACAAGCCCTCCCAGAACACAATCGCAAAAACGATCCACACGCTCGGTATGACGTCGAACAGACTCTGCCCGATCAAGATGGCGAGATTTACGCATTGGAGCAGGGAGGGGAGGTAGAGGTTGTGGAGTCGGAGGAAGGGGGTGGAGGAGCGGGAGATGAAGACGCCGGATTGGTAGATGGCGTTGTAGGTGGGGTAGAAGGCGCGGTAGTGGGTGAAGGGGGTGGAGGCGAGGGGGAAGAGGAGGGTGGGGGACACGCCTTGGTTTATGGTGTATTCGGCTATGTAGACGAGGAGGAGGGGGAGCATGCTGCGGTTTGTGTGTTAGCGGTTTTGCGTGGGAGGGAGGGAGGCGGGAGTAGTACGTACTAGGGAAAGAAGAGGGAGCGTGAGCGGCGGAGGTTTTGCAAGAATGCTGAGGTTTGGGATTTTTCGGCTCGGATGGATGGTTGGGGTGATTTGGTGCTGCGCGTTTCGGGACCGGATTCTTGCAACCTGTCTGACCATGAGAGCAGCGTTTCTTCCTCACGGACCTCTCGGGAGTCGGTATGGTCTCCTTCGTCATCTAGTTCGTTGACACTGTCACACTCACCTGCTTTGACTGTGGCGATATCCCTCGCAGACAAGGGACCTCGTGGTAGGATGATGAAGAAGCTGATCAACATGACGATCGGCAGGAACGCCGACGCAAAGAGAGTATTCTTGCTACTCAATCCAAGCGTCGTCGTAGCCACCGCATATGCACCTGCGCCGACAAGTCCTGCTCCTCCAGTCCCACTTCCCCACGCAGCCAAGCTGAATGGTCCATAGTAATGCGTCAGGCTGATGAAGCTCAATTCTCCGCCTCCGGAGCTCAAGCTTGCGAGGACCACTCCTGCCATCTTTGTGGATATGCTACCACCATTCGTATACGCAGGCGTTAATGCGATCAGTAGCATTCCCGAGGCGGAGATAATCGAAAACAAGAGGACGCGGATGCTGTACGGTATAGCTTGGATGAAGTAGGGCGCGAGTAGTTTGGTGAGGAACGAGGGAATAACGTCGCAGAGAAGAACAGCACCTTTAGGCACAGACGGACCGACAAGATCAAGGGCGGCCGACAGGATGATCACATAGAGAACGTTGTTTATCAATCCTAAGACTGATTAGCTTTGATTGTGCACTGTTGGGGAGTCGGGTACCGAAGAGCCAGAAGGCTGCGCATACTCGTGGGTCCGCGCCTTGAAAGACGGCCATGAATCTTGCTTTATACATGGCCCAAGATGATGCTGGTGAGCCAGGAAGTGGCAGCATGTTATCGCAGCGCGTTGGTGGAGCTGTTTGCGATCGAGGCGCCCATTTTCAGGGCCACGTGTCTCGCATTGGAGTCACAGAGGATAGAGACGAATAAGAGCTAGTGAGAAAAAGGGCTTAACTGGCAGCAGTATCCCATCTTTACAGGATGCTTTGCACCATGAACACGTCCTCCTATGATATAACGCGTTGTCCAATATTATAGCGAATGCAAGTGAAGCCACTCACCCACTCAATCTTTCCTTTAACGCGCTTGTGTTCCAGGCTGCGGGCAGGCGGCATAGCTCCGTTAGTGGACAGGGGTAAAAAGTGGGTAGAATCAAGCCTCAACCATTAGCGCAAGCAGAGCCAAAGTGAAAGCCCGATCTGCTGTCATGACCGCTCATTTTCTTCCCACCACTTTCACCTTCATGACTGTGACCGAGTATCTCCCAACGAGCTTCTATCGCCTCGTCTCAACACCTTCTATAATGCCAAAATTCTCCTGAGCTCTTCCTTCACACCACCCACAACCTTGTGACGCTGCGATCATCACTGCAGCAAGATGGATCCTCGAAATATCCCACAAACTCCTTTCGCTCGACCACCATCCGAGACCAGCACCCGTGATCCTCGAAGCGCTCCTATACCTCCGCCCCCATATACTCTACAAGCTCCCATACGCCAGCCGCTGCCTACATTCAATAATGATCCTTTCCTCCCGCGCCGACACGATCTCGATGGATCTCGTCACGAATTACATAGACCGGTTTCACAGAGTCCATTCAGTCTGGAAAAGTACGCAGCGGGCTCGCCTCGTGATCCGCCGGGGTCTGCGACGGTGTTGGCAGAGGGAATGCTTCGAGATACCAATGGATCTTGGAGCTTGGGAGATAGATTGATGAATGGGTTTCAATCTCATAATACGAGAGGTGAGCACTTTTTGTTTGTCTTTGCTGTGATATCGAGAACCCTGCGGTTGTCGTACATTTTCAGCTTTCATGGTCAAGATACGAGGAGCACGATGTCATCAACGTTGCCCATGCAATTTCCCAACCCTTGACTCTCCTCTGGGTGCGCTCCTCAGCGCTTTTGAAAAGTTGATCAATCTTATCCCGCTCTATATTCTGCAGTGCTTTCTGCGCGCCTTCGTCCCCGTATGGTACCCTTCTTTTATTTTCAAGATGGGGGCGTGCATAGCTCGGGATTAGGTCTCCTCCGCAAGCTCAAATCTCGCTATCTGAGTATCTGTTTCATGTCAATCTCAAAGCTTTTATCCGTCGATTATCATGTCTCGCTTTATTGGCCGTCTTTTTCTATTGTCTGCAATCCTCCGAAGGCATTTCGTATAACACTTCGCCGATCTAGTCGCACATGCTTCCTCTTTCCCCACAAATGCCATCCGGGTTATTTAGAGTTAGCGTGCATAGCGGCCGCTAGCTGCCGACGAAACCTTAAAGGATGTTTTCCTAACGCCAGATTGTAGGCCCGGGATCAGCATCATCAAGCACGCCGTTGCCTCCACCTCCTCCACCACCGACCTTGTCTTTTGCATCTTCCATTCATGGTTCTTCAAATCTTCGAGACGTGATACGTCAACGAGATTATCGACCAGATTCGCCCAGGATGTATGGAGGTCTGGATCCCCTTCCGACCCATATCTAACCCCTCACCCTGCGGATGAGACCCCTTAATGCTTCTGTCCATGATTTGCAGTTTTCTGGTCGTCAGATGTCGCTGACAAGTGCGGATGCATATAGCAGCGCAAGACCACCCACCACCTCCTCCACCCCCATTCGCTGGGCGTCCGATGCTTCCTCCATCTCCTCAATACAATCCACCCGCATCCATGTCGAGAGTGCCCCCTCCCCCACCCCCTTTCTCTGGCGGACGAGATCGCGCAGCCTTGGCTTCAGCAACTCGCCCTGGAAGTAGCATGTCGATATCCTCCATGCTTGACTCCACCACGCCCGTTGGAAGACCACTTCGCGAAACCGGTGCTGCTACTACATTGAATGTGGCGTCGCCCACCATCTCTCACTCTACCTTGGCGCAACAACAACAGCAACAATCGCTTCCTACACCATCGCCCACAAGTTCAGGTAATGGCATTGGCTTTCTTCGTCGAAGTTCGCCAGAGAAGCATCAGACCTCGCAAGCCTCTACGAATCGCCCTTTTCGCGCTTATTCAGGGGGAGCCACCCATCGCCCCTATGCCTCTGTAAAGACCAGTACCCCAGAAGCGTCCAGGTTCGCACCCTTATCTGCAACATCTGTGCCGCAATATTCTCCGAGATCTGACTCGGGTGGACAACACGAGTGGAAACTCCAGCATAGCAAAAACTCGACTTTAGAACGGGTCATAGATCGGCCAAGCAGTCAACCCAATGGCTATAGTACCTCGCCACTCGATATACACAGGAAAAGGGCGATGGTGGATCTTCAGGCAATAGAAAAAGCAAAGCAAGAAGAACATACTCTGAGCGAGGCGAATTTACGACAAGTGAATAGTAACGGTGTCTCGTCTTTCGACTTTTTGGGACGGCAAGCCCAAGTTGACCGGCAGCGGGAGCTGGAAAATGTTGAATTCGAACGGCAGAAAAGACTGGAACAAGAGCAGAGATCTGCCAGTCAGAGCAGCCCTCAAGAGGAACGACTGAATGTCATGAACTATCCTTTCTTGACTCAGTCTTCGGTATTCTCTGAGCCTTCCATCACCGCCTCTCGGCCGGGAAAGGAGTCAGTAATAGATCGCCTTCTCGAACGCAGCTTTCAGCCACAACGAAGCACACACAAAGGATCCCTCCCAGAAGAATCGCTTAGTCGACTCCGCGAAGAACGTCAGACGCAAACACAGCAAACATTGAACCACTCTCCTACGGCTTCGCGGATATCTTTCCTTGGAAATGTTGATGAGCGACAAGTGCAGATGTACCCATACAATACTAGCTCTGTGCCACCGGGTCAAGAGGTTAGGGCTACTAACGACAGCACCGGTCAACAACATCGTCCGGCGGACGATGGCAGTCAAGGTCATAGGAGTATGCTTGCGCTGATCAACGATAACAGCAAGCGTGCCGGCCGTGTTTCGCCGTTGCCCCAAGCCGTCCAAGGTGCTCAAGGCCAGAAGAGGGGACCATCCAGCGACCCCAACATCAAGAATGAGTTCTCACGCATGTTTGCGGGCATTGGCAGTGGTGTCGGTAGCGCAGGGCTCAACAGTGGAACCTCTACTCCGTTTCCCCCTCCCAGTCCAAAACAAAACCTCGAAGCAGACGGTCCTTTCGAAGCTAGAGCTCGCAATGGGTCAAAGATAGGGAAAAGGGCCAAAAAATTCAAGGACACGGAGTCCAAGAACGTCGAAGTCATTGACGATCGGGCCATGGCAGGTCCTGGAAGTGGCAAGAGGCAGAAACATAGTCACCATCATCATCTCAATCAGTAGGTTACATTCATCTTTAGGCGTGGTTACGTTGAGTGAAGCTAACACTAACAGTCGTCACCATCATCACCATCGTCAAGAAGAGCATAATGGCACGCCGTCGCATCGCCCGAGTGATACGGTAACGCCACTACCTCGCAGTCATCTGCACCATCACCACCGTCCAGATGGTACCATCCACTATCACCCAACCTCTTCGAAACCTCCAGCCACACACCACAAAACCCCTCGCATCCCCACCACCACCATCAACAACGACTCTACCCTCAACCTCGTCCGCGACCTACCCCGACGCCATCTCGGCTCTACACTTTACTCACCACACCTCGAACCACCTGCATCCCCAGCCGCCCACGGCGCAAAGCTGCCATACGCAACAGCACCCTACACCATACCGCGCTGCGAAGGCAAAGAAAATTGCACACTAACCGTCCGCATCCCCCGCTTCTACCTCAGCAAACCCGAGCGCGAACAAATCTGCGCCCGTCGCGCGCTCTGGGGCACGGACATCTACAGCGACGACTCCGACCCCCTCGCCGCCGCCATCCACGCCGGCTGGATCCGCGGTGAATGGGGCGACGGCGTCGATGTCTCCATGCTCGAAATCAACCCCGCCACCAATCCTGACACCACACAAACTGTCTTCACGACACCGCCTGCATCGCCTATGCTGCCGTTTCCGGACAAAGATATACACTTGACATTACTCATCCTGCCGACGTTGCAGCGGTACGCGCCGCGCGTGGCGCATGGGGTGATGTCTCGTGCGTGGGGTAGCGATCATGATGGGTTGAGTTTTCGGGTTGAGAAGATGGCGTGGGTGGATGAGGGGGTGGGGAGGGGGGAGGAGAGGGGCGGGGGGGCGAGAAGGAGGAGATTGAGATTTCATTTGGGGACGGCGGTGGGGGGGGTCAAGGGTGGAGGTGGGGGTTTAGCAGCACGGCCTTTGAGGCTAGGGGTTGGGAAGGGGGTGGGAAGGGTGGGGGGGAGGGAGGTTGGTGTCGTGGGGTAGGATGATTTGGGTTGGTTCTGTATAGTTTCTTTATTTTGGGGCGATGGCGCGGCGCGGTGGATTTATGAGTGAATGGGAGGGTTTGGTGTGGGTTGTATGTGGTGATGATTGTTGGTCTTTATGGGGTGATGAATTGTAATATCTTGTCTACGTTATGTAATTTATGTGTTTTGATCTGTCAGGGGTTGTACCTCAGAGATGATGAAATGTTGGAGTCCGTCCGCGAAAGAAAAGAGCCGGTTTGAGTAAGCTGCTACACAATTCCATTCTAGTCAAGTTATATAAAGTCAACCTTACGATGGAGCGATCTCATTCAGAGCAGTACCTTGAACATCGAAAAAGCCAATGAGAGCAAGCAAGGGACCTACACCATCATAAAGTTGTACGAGGCTGAGAAGAAATCCCGAGTGCGGCTGAGGGTTATGTGCGAACCACATCGGCCGATCACCAAGACCGCCTATTCTACCTTAGAATAAAGTAAGGTACGCTCTGACGTGAGAACTTGAAGATTGCCCAGACATCACGCTTTCCAGCTCATGATTTGATCTCCTTCTAAAGGAATGGAATACGAGCGCCTCTTCAGCCTTGTCAGGCACTTCCCGGGTGAGACATGAGGTACTGCATATCTGTTAATTTTGTATTGAGGGTGCCTGCGATTGCTTCAAGACTGTTCTATTCATTCACACATTGATGGTAATGGATTCAAGGCTTGCTGAAGCCAAGCCATTGAGATCAGAGGCGTACAAAGTAGAGCCTCCTTGAGCCTGCAAACTACTGGCCTATCTACGGCGTGGGATAGGTTTTTCTCATCTTCAGCATTTCGCGGAGCTGATGGTTTTCAGAGATGTCAACACAAGGCCTCTGACAGATCCTATTTGTGATGCTGCCAAGCACGCACGGTAGCACCAAGTAACTACCATAAAGCCACACAGATGTACCATTGGTTACTTCTGTTGTTTTCCAATACGACATTGAGTCGTATACAAGGCAGCAGGAGCTTTCCGACGCCAGAATGCCTTGGTGTTGACAAAAGTCAGCCAATGAGCGACCCATGTGGGCCATCTATCATGGTCGACGCGGAGGCTGAGTCTTCCTACAACTCTTCAAGACCATTTCATGTTGTATCAGCATGCTTCGTTTTCTGTCGGATCAAGCACCAATGCAACATGGCTGTCTGACGGTCAGCAAAACGAGTGTCACGCCCTGGCTGTAGGGTGCAGTGGCTGGCTGAAATTCCTGTATGACCCAGCTATAAGAGGAGCCATCTTGTCTCCTGTCACTCATTCAATTTTCATTCAAAGCAATCAAAGATTCAATAACCTTCACCAGTATAGAACTCGATCGAGAGCTGGAAATTTCAGTCAATAATCCCTTTGAGGCTATTTTATTGGCAGCTAGTTCAAGTATTCACTATTGAGAATCGACTTCAGAGCTTTATATTCTATTACCTCTGCCATTTACCAGTGCAAACCTTCTCCAGAAAAGTCTCAGCTGGCCTGCTAACAGTCAATAACAAAGTAAGCAACACTGAACTTGAAGTCAAGAAAGCTGATCGATGACACCCGTTCAGGAAGATTAACATCTTACATACAGATCTGAGGAAAGAACACATCGTCAGCATGGTTGTCCTCCCTCCTGTCGACGAGCCCCAAGTATACAATCAAAATTACGTGCTCTACTGGAATAGCGTTGCGCTTGATCTTAATAGGCTTGTGGTAACCATTGCTGGCCCCAACAACGGTCCACCCGGCGCGGCAAGAGCCTTGGGCATCCTCCACCTGGCTATTCATGATGCCTACTTCGCCATCAAGCCTGATCAAAGATTTACCACCTACCTCTCGTCTACTGAAGGAGAGGTCAAGCTGCCACCAACCCTCGGCGCAACTGATGCTAGATTAGCCGTGGCTGGAGCCGCGAATACTGTTCTCATGCAGCAGTACACCACTCCAAGCTCGAACGTGGCTACTGCTTCAACCATCCAGCTTGCTCAATTCATTCAAGATGCTGTGACCGCGTTCCCGAATCTCGATACCCTTTCGCCAAGTTATCGTTTCGGTATCGAAGTCGGCAAAGCCATCCTGAGCCTCCTCGCTATCAAACCCGGTGAGCCCGGCTTCGACCAAGACTCCTATCGTCCCACCCCTGGCAAATTCAAGTTCGATGACGATCCCACGAACCCAATCAGGCTTGTCCCCGTCAACATCAACGATCCCAATGGACCCAAAAAGGCGGTCCACATCTACCAAGCACCTTTCTACGGCTTGACTGCAAAGCGACTTGCCGTTCAAGGCTCCATGAATGGCGCTTCAACGGATCATGTGCTCGCCGACCCACCTAGCAACGATCCTGTGGAGTACTATTCTGTCTTCGACGACGTCTATCGCGAAGGCGGTGCCCAAACGCTCAACACGACACGCCGAACCCCCCAGCAGACAGTCAGTGGATTCTTCTGGGCTTACGACGGCTCCAATCTCATTGGTACACCTCTCCGGCTGTTCAACCAGATCATGCGCAAGATCGCATTCGATAGGAGACCAGCCGGCATCGTCGATGAAGCAACGAACGCCGATTTCGTTCGCCTTTTTGCGCTATTCAATGTGTCCTTGGCAGACGTGGGAATCTTTGCCTGGCGGGAGAAATACAACTTCGAATTCTGGCGTCCACTCTCCGGCGTGCGTGAAGATGACACTCCATTCGCTGATCCGTTCTGGCTCACTCTCGGCGCACCGGAGACCAACAGCAATCAGATCCCGATCAAACCTCCTTTCCCATCATGTGAGTACTTATCCTTCCTTCATTCACGTAGATCCTTGACTAATCGATGCCAAGATCCCTCCGGCCATGCCTCTTTCGCTGGCGCTGGCTTCCAAGCCGCCCGCCTCTACTACAAAGAACGGAATAACCTCACCTTCGCCGACGACGCGCCGGATGACATCGCCTTCGAATTCGTCTCCGAAGAGCTCAACGGCGTAAGCCGCGATCTCCGCAACCCATATGATCCCAATATCCCCATCACTGATCAACCCGGCACAATTCGTACCCGCGTTCCTCGCAAATTCTCCAGCCTCTGGGATGCCATGTACGACACCGCGATCAGCCGCGTCTTCCTCGGCGTCCACTGGCGCTTCGACGCCTTCGCCTCCAGGGACGTATTGGCTTCCACCACTGTTAAACAAGACGGTACTACCGACTACAAAGCCTCTCAGGATGTGAGGTACGAGACCTGGGGCCCTCGCGCAGATCGTCCTGGTCTTTTTCCAATTGGTGGAGTGCCTCTGGGGATCGGCGTCGCGAATGATATTTTTCAGAGCAAGCTGAAGCCGACGCCGGCGTCGTTCCAGCCGACTGGGAGGAACAAGAATGGAGATGGTGCGGCTGTTGAGGCGGCTCCTACCAATGGTGTGACATCGATGAAGCAAAAGCTAATGATGTTCCAGGAGGATGGCAATGGGGTCAATGGGGATCACAGATGGCGAAAATGAGTTGTGTCGGGCTAATGAAGTTCCAGGAGGATGGCAATGGGGTCAATGGCGATTACTGATGGCAAGGAATGAGTTGAGTCGGGCTGGATATAATTATATGCTTTTGGGACACAGAGAACATCGACGATAAGATGTACTACTATGGTGTTTTGATATATAGCTTTGTACTCTTCCTTAATAACCGATAGTTCATGAACCCGTTATGTTTGTTGAAATGAATATTCTAGATGTTTAGTAACATCTGAGTTACAGGAAGGAAGAGTCCGGAATCCGAAACTCTCTTTTCAAACGTGCTCTATTCACTTGCTGATTGGGGGTGGTGGGTGGTTGTACGTACCGAAACGATGACGCCTCTTCTACCTTCAGAGTGTATATATATTTTACAAGAGTGTTCGTTCTTCAACTGAGAACTCTCAAGACGTAAAATCGTTGGCAATATTGTACTTCGCCTCCGAAGCAACGTGCGGTTGGTCTAAAATCTTACTGTACCCCTCAATGCCCTATTTCAGGCGCTCATAGCCCCAGCTTGATTACCTTCGGGCGTTAATCGGTATATTTCTATCTCCTGAAACATTCTTTGGCTGGTCCGAGTCCATCCTTTGAGAGATCCTTTGGTCGAATCGCACAAGAGCTACTTGCAATCTTTGGGGAAACACGCGATAGCACAAGGAAGAAGCCGCCCAGGTGCTACCATGTCCAAACGAACGCTTTTCACCACAGTGACTGCTCTTCCAACTGGCATATCACGAGAGACTGTCATCGAAACGCTTCACAATCATCTGGAGATGATCGACCTCAATCCCCTCGTCACAGAACGCCATCCCATCAACCCCCCACGAGAAGCCACCCCAGAAGAGTTCCATGCGCAATGGTATTCTGTGACTGACAAAGTCAACTATCTTCCAGGCGGTCTTTACTCCGGTGCTGTCAGCTTCAACGCATGCTTTCACGACCTGCCCGATGGTCTGCAAACTCATATTTACGCTCCGATGGGTCTCAACATGAAAGGAAGATGGACACTTGGTGGTACACTTCCGGGAGAGCCCAGGCAGCCCGTCGAACTGGGGTTGGGAGTGCCGAAAACTGGGTTGTGGCTGCGAGAGGATGTTGATATGAAATGCAATTTCGTCATGACCAAGTTTGTCAAAGGGACCACGAAGAAGGCACACACGACATTGGTGCAAAGGCTGGTGGAGAAGGCGCATTTGGTCGAGGCTCAGGTTCATAACCATGCGCTCGAAGAGCGACAGTCCATTCACGAATCGTACCCACCGGAATATCATGCTGGCATGATGTCGCCCACGCAATCCCAATATTTCGATGGAAAGCCATTGAATGTCCAAGCTGGCTCACGTCTCTCTGGTGCTTCCAATACCACAACCCAAAGCCCACCACTGGCCGGAGGTCCTCCTCCGCAGGGACCGAATCACTCTTACTTCAATCCGAACGGACAGCAGACGGTACCTCAAGACCCTAGATACTCATACACAAGCCGTAATTCTTATCCAGAATCCGGCGATTCGTACGCGAACAATCGGATGCCACATTATCAATATCCGAATCCATTGAACACGAACAATTTCGCTGCGGAACTTCCATCTCATAATACGAGGACGCCAACAGAATTGGACAGCACTAGGAGATAATGCAACAATCGAAGATGGCAAAAGACCTCCTCTACTCCACCAAGGTCCTGGCTTGCCCATCTAGCACTCTCTACGGATATTGGGAAACGGCAAGGTAAAGGTGAACGATATGTGTGGTCACATAGGAACGTTGCCAGGCGCCGATCGTCGAACATATCAACAGAAGACATCAAGGCTGGCCTTGGAATAGAACAGAGATATACTGCTCGAGTTGTGTTTACTCTCTAAGATTGTTTTGATACCCAGGATTTGCGGCTTGATTTTTAACACTCGTTGATATAGGGGATAGAGAATTATTTTTATCACGAAGGCAAGAGGAATGTTGATATAGACGCAAGGAGGCGTAAGATAGTTACCGACTTGTATATTCACAAATGGACATAAGCCTCTGGACAATGATGTGAAACACTTCAATGGTAATATTGCTACTATATCAACTCGCTGCATCTCACAACTAAAACTTTGAATATGATTCTAAGTTATCCTATATGGCCTTTGTACGGCGCGAGTGCTCAACCGAGGTTCCGACTTGCGGGCTGCATCCCACCATGTGGGAACCCTCGGAAGGAGATAACATTCCTTCACGTGCTTAACAACTATAACACTGTCTATGCCTCTCTCCACTCCCCTATGTTCTGTGCTATTCTAGCCTTGACGACCCTTTACGGTGACTACATGGCAGATTGGGACCACGGATGAGTTCGCCCGCTACAGATTTACCTTCGGCCACATGATCGGCTTGTTTGGTATTCACTGATCTGGATCTGGACCATGTATCAACAGGATAGTCCTCGATTATACACCTTCCTAACCCTAATATTACCTTGATCGACTTCTATAACACTTGACGGGCTTGCCTAACCGACCAGTGCAGCTGCGTCGTGCCAAAGGACTCAGCATTCACTAGGAGCCCCTGCCTACTTCGCTAATCGCTCTACATTTTAGCCGTTCAGACATGATAGGTATGAGCAACACGTTCGAAGACGTGGTCGTCACGGAGTCCCAGTCTGACCCTACCAGATCATGTCCTGGGTCGACCGTCGGTCCAATTTCGTAAGATCCAAGTCTTCGCTGTTGTATCCTTCTGGTCTTTATATCTACTTCGGTGGGCCCCATATTCATGATATATGGTCTCCTCTAATTGGATGATCATAGGGGCAACCACCATGGACCACCGTTTCTCAGCAACATCTCCTCCAACCTCTCGAAGCGCCTCACGGCTTGGCAGACCGTGGTCATAACTCTACTCTACCTCTACATATGCCGGAACTTTGCCAAAATATTCGGGTTAGAGAGTCCTGAACCCTTGGCGAATTTATATAGCAGATCCTATTTCCGTGCGACGTGGATTACGACAGCTTTGGACGCAGGGTTTTGGACCGCGATGAAGATACGGAGGAAATGGCTAAGAGACCTGGCTTCGATAGTCTTTACCGCCCACTACTTGTTTGCCGCTGAGCAGGCGGATGAGAAAGTCCGCAAAGTCAGGGGGACGCTCACTGTGGAACATTTGAGATGCTCCTGGAATAAGACTACGACACCATACCTCTCAGTCCTCACCAGGCTGATGCGACCGAAGCTGACTCGTTATCCGCCGCGAGCTGTGCGTATCCCAAGACCCGCAGAATCATCATATAAAGAGCCAGTCAGTGCCTGGCTGTATTTCGACGGCCCGTTATCAGCGCTAAAGAACCATACCAAGATTGTCTTGGACTTCCCTGGAGGCGGATATGTGGCTATGACACCAAGACACCATGATGACAAGCTTTTCGCTTGGGCTGGAAGGACTGGACTTCCTGTGCTTAGTTTGGACTACAGAAAAGCGCCGGAGTACCCATATCCCTATGCTTTGAATGAGTGTTACGACGTGTACCACACCCTTGTAGTCACCCAAGGTCGTTGTATTGGACTAGCAGGGCAAGTAGCACCACGTATAATTCTTACTGGAGACAGCGCGGGCGGTAATTTTGCTACTGGTGTGGTACTCATGATCCTGCAATCTGCCGGTACTGATCCCCAGCGATGGCACGGACAGGAATCATTGCCTGTACCCGAAGGGTTGATCCTTATCTATCCAAGTCTGGATATGAACATTGGGAACTGGATGACGGAGGATCAAATGTCGCTCATACGAGATCAACGGACTCGAAAAACCAACCGCAACGTACTACGGAGGAAAAGCGATGACTACTATAGGCTCACACCTGAGACTCCGCACCCTTCAGACGATGAAGCAGCAGACGGAGATGATCTAGGTACAAGTGATGAGAGGCCGACATCGCCACCCGTCAAGGCCCCAACAAAAGAAGAGGCTGTTGCTACAGTGGCCCACCATACAGCCAGCCTCGTGGTTTCCAAGCCTGCCCAGCTCAAAACCCGTCTTGCTGTGTCCTCGATGATCTCCTATTTCAACGATCGGATTCTGACGCCAGAGATGATGCGAGCGATGATAATCCTCTATGTTGGCCCCCATATCCGTCCAGACTTTGCAACGGACTACCTCCTTTCCCCATTACTTGCCCCTGAAGCTTTACTAGCTCAATTCCCCAAAACATTCTTCCTCACCGGCGAACGAGACCCATTAGTTGACGACACCGTCATCTTTGCTGGTCGGATTCGCCAAGCGAAACACAACCAATTCGTACAAAGGAAAGAGCTAGGCCTACTTTCCACAAAGGAGGTCTTTGATGAGAGAGACCATGTCGAGGTAACTCTCATACCTGGCATTTCACACGGATTCTTGCAATTCGTCGGCATCTTTCCGGAAGCGTGGAAGCATGTCTTCCGTTGTACCGTGTGGATGGAGGAAATCTTCGACGCAGCAGAAAACGGTGATAGTCCTTACATCACTCGTCAGTCTTCACCAACTCGTCAAGCAAATGGTCATCGGCGGCACCATCGTCGTAGGCCGACGGACAGCTCGGCAGATGAAGACAATCCATTGATGATGAGCTCCGTCAATGAGAATGGTCCCGCTCCTCGGACCTCCAGGAGAGGTAGGGGGAAGAGAGTGAGGCATCAGGGTGGCAGGAATCGATCTATGGTCAGCCTGGCGAGTGAGGACGACTTGATGGGGAGGAGGATGAGAGGGCTAGCCGGAGGTCTGATGGGTATGACAGCAGACGGGACTGTCACACCCTGAGTTTCAAAGAGTTCTGGCTTGTTTCTCAGCCTCCTGTACGATGCCAGGTATACTGCATTATTGTATAGCGACTTAGCGAGTAATGGCATCGTCTACATAGATAGGGACGAGTCTCCTAATCTACCATGGAGACCATGTGGGCTTTCAACTCTCGGTCGCCTGGTAGAGAGCGATTCCACGTTGTAAGGTAATCGGATCGACTTCTTGTTGCCCCATACCTAGTTCTATGTAGTTGTTGTCCGCATCTCTTACAAAGATACCGCGGCTGGCCCGAAGGGGAAAGGTCAAGTCTGCAGTTCGATAACCAAACAGAGTGCCAAAATCTTATACGACGCCTCACACCTCTTTTCACCCCTGATCTGTACCTCTGGGCCTCTCTGTAACCTTTCTATCCACTTGCACTACCTCCATGGAATCATGCAAGTCCAGTCCAAGCTACTTGCCTCCTCCGGCCCATCCGAATCCCAAATCAAAGCCGTGGTCTCCCACCTCACAAGTCTCTACCTTACGCACCGCACCAAGATCTCCCGCACTGTCTACGTAACCCTCACACTCGCCCTCATCAATCGCGTTCGTAATGCGGTCTCCGAACAGAAGGCCGCTTCTTTACACCAGGCTCAGATACGCGAGCAGCGCAAAGGAACTGCTGCCCCTTCTCAGGGCTCTGCGGGTGCGAGGAAGAGAGTGGAATTGAACAGCGAGTTCTTTCGGAGTCTATGGAGGTTGTTGAAGATCGTCATACCAGGTTGGAGGAGTAAAGAGCTCAGGCTCGTCATAAGCCATAGTTTCTTCCTGGTGATACGGACGTTGATAAGTCTGTATGTTGCGGAATTGGATGGAAAGCTGGTCAGCAGCCTCGTTCGAGGAAAGGGCAAGGAGTTCCTGAGGGGTATTGTCTGGTGGATGGTTGTTGCTGTGCCGGCTACGTTCACGAACTCCATGCTCTCATACCACCAGTGCAAGCTGGCGCTGCGGTATCGAAGTCGACTCACTGCGTATCTACACCAGAGATACCTCTCCCATATGACGTTCTACAGCCTCTCGGCCCTGGATGACCGGATAAAGAATGCGGATCAGCTTATCACGGTGGATGTATCGAGGTTCGCGAACAGTCTTGCGGAGCTGTACTCGAATCTGGCAAAACCGACGCTCGATATCATCATATATAATTGGTCCTTATCACGGTCAGTAGGAGGGGAAGGACTCTTTGCCATGAGCCTACTTGTCCAGCTCTCCGCAAACGTCATGCGAGCGCTAACACCTCCGTTTGGGAAATATGTAGCAGAGGAAGCGCGATTGGAAGGCGAGTTCAGGTTTCAGCACTCGAGGCTTATTGATAACAGCGAAGAAATTGCGCTGTATAATGGGCATGAAGCGGAGAAGGATACGTTGGATAAGGGATATTTCACACTCATCAAGCATGTTAATCGGATACTACGGCGGCGACTCTATCATGGCGTGATGGAAGACTTCGTCATCAAGTATTTCTGGGGTGCGCTGGGGCTCATGCTATGTAGCGTCCCCGTATTCTTCAAGATACCAGGGCACACGCTGCATGGTATGGGCGACCGCACAGAGAGTATGACCCTGCCTTTCTCCCCCTACGTACATGTGGAAAGCTGACGACTTAGGCTTTGTAACGAATCGCCGTATGCTCCTCTCCTCCTCCGACGCCGTCGGACGCGTAATGTTCTCCTACAAGGAAATCACCGAATTGGCCGGCTACACATCAAGAGTAGCCTCTTTGCTCAACGTAATGGACGACATACAAGCCGGCCGATTCGAGAAAAAGCTAGTTTCCTCGGCAGAAACAGCCGAGCACGCATCCATACTCTCCTCTCGCGGCACCACGGTCGAAAGCTCCTGCATAGAATTCATCTCCGTTCCCATCGTCTCTCCAAACGGCGACATCCTCGTCAAATCCCTCTCCTTCACCGTCCGCCCCGGTCAACACCTCCTCATCGTCGGCCCCAACGGCTGTGGCAAAAGCAGCCTCTTCCGCATCCTCGGCGGCCTGTGGCCCGTCTATGGCGGCACAGTGCACAAACCGCCATACAGCAACATCTTCTATATCCCGCAACGGCCCTATCTCAGCCGCGGCACCCTCCGCCAACAGATCATCTACCCCGACAGCCTGCGCCAAATGCGCGCCAAGAACATCACCGACGCCGACCTGCTGCACTGGCTCGACGCCGTCGACATCGCTCACATCGTCGACCGGCCGGGCGGCTGGGACGCCGAAGACGAATGGCGCGACGTCCTCTCCGTCGGCCTCCAGCAGCGCGTCGCCATGGCGCGCCTCTTCTACCACGCACCGCAGTACGCCATCTTGGACGAATGCACCAGCAGCGTGACGCTCGAGGTCGAACGGAAGATGTACGAGACGGCGAAGGCGCTCGGGGTGACGCTGATGACGGTCAGCCATCGGCGCAGCCTGTGGCGGTATCATGGCTGGATCTTGCAGTTTGACGGACAGGGCGGGTATGTGTTTACGGCGTTGGATGCGGAGAGGAGGCTGGGGTTGGAGGATGAGAGGGAGGAGATTGAGGGGAGGCTGAGGGGGGTGGAGGAGATGGAGAGGAGGGTTGGGGAGTTGGAGGGGTTGAGGGGTGGGAGTGGTGGAGAGGGGGGTGATGGGGGTGGTTGAGGGGGTTTGTGATTGGGAATGGGGAGTGGGGGGAATGATACCTTGTTGCAGGTTAAACACTGAGTCTAAAGAATTAAATTACTATAGGTATTTGAGAAACGTTGTGAGACACCTCAGCTCGGTCATTGGTATATCTAGGGGTACATAAGGTAAATAAAACCCTCACGAGAAACCTCACCCAAAACCAAGAAACAAAAACAACTCTTCTGCACAAACAATCCCAATCTCCCCCAGCGCACCTCACACTCGCAAACCGAAACGCCGAAGACATTTATCTTGCAGTATCTAGAATATATCAATCTTAATATACCAAAACGCGCATACCTTCCGTACGTACGATGCGGCACTCTCCTTGTCATTTATGCTATACTATGTATGCAACATGCTATGCCACATGCTACCTAGGTACTTCACACCGAGCAAACGCTAGATAGATAGATAGAACAATACGACAGTAATGCCCCCAAGAATGAATAGAGAACTAAGCAACGTGTCACGCACGCAAAGGATCGTCACCCTCTCCCCACCACTCCTCCCCTCTCACAATTTTGACTTCCGCTTCCATGCCCAGCTTCTGCGGCAGTCCCATCTGCAAAGTAGCCTCCTTCACACCACCCCCACCCTTCCGCCCACCCCCCACCCTCTTCGCAACATCATCCCTCCACTCCGCCCACTCCGCCCACTCCTCCCTCAACGTCCCCACCTGCCACACACTCGTCTCCCGCACCGGCCGCCACTTCAACCTCTCCCCCCTCTCCCTCGCCCGTAATGTCACAAGCTTATGATGGGGTTGTGCGACGAGATGCAGCATTTCGCTGAGGACGGCTTTGGCTTCTTGGCGGATGGGTGGTGGGGTAGGGAGGGGTGGGGCGAGGGGGGTGGAGAGGTAGGTGTGGGCGGATGAGAGGGTGTGGGCGTGGTGGGCGGAGCGGAGGTAGCGGATTGTGGAGTGGAGGGTTGTGATTTCGGCGGTTAGGGAGGCGATTTTTTGGAGGGTGGAGGGGGATGAGGGAGGGTTTGGGCCGGGGTGGAGGGTGGGTTGTTTGGTTTGTGGGGAGAGTTTCCATTTCTCGCGCTCGGATTCGAGGGTGCGGAGTTCGGTTTGGAGGTCTGATAGCTTGCCGACGAGGGTTTTCTCTTCGGTTTTGGCGGATTCGAGTTCGGTTTCTAGCTCTCTGACTTTCTCTCTTCGTCCACCCGATTCAACGACGCGCTTTTCGAGGACTTCGACTTTGACGCTCAGTTCTTCGGCGAACTTCTCTCTCATGGCGAGAGTGGTGTTTTTCTCTGCCACTTCGTCTTTGAGTCGTCCGAGCTCGGTCTCTCGGGCGGCTGTATCTGCGGTGGCGGCTCGCATTTTCTGCGCGAGGATTTTCCATGGTGGCGGTGGGGGTGGTGAAGGGAACTCGACTGTTTGTGTGAGACTACTGGTCAGATTGTAGAAGGTTTGGAGGTGACCAAGAGTGGAATGGATTTTGCTAGAAATGGATGGGAAAGATGAGAGGTTTGTTATGGATTGTAATAATTCCTGAGGCGTTATGGGAGCATTGCGACCTTCCTCGTGGAGGATTTTGATGATGGAGGAGCCCGTACTATGAGTGGAAGCTGCAAGCTCGGACGTAGCACTCTGAGCTGTCTCAACGGTGTTGAGCGTCGAGGGATCTAAGGTAAGCGACCTCGATTTCATGTCTTCCAGCTGGCGAATCGCTTTGCTGCTGATGATTTTCGCGCTGCGAGTTTGGGAGACTAACGAATCTATCTTATGCAAGAACTCTTCGTAGCCTGTGTTTTGCTCTTCATTTTCTTCGCTCGGCGGTGGGACCTCGGTTGCGGATATAGACTTGATGTGAGTAAGGGCTGTGGCAGTATTCTCGAGGTAGCTTTGCATCATTTGCGCTCGCAGGTTGACATCATCTGCATAATGCTCCAGATCTTCACTTATGTGAGTCTCGGCGAGATGTTCCATTAGCGCAATAGACCGCTGTAGCTCCATCGCACACTGTTCTCCTTTGAACTCGTCTTGTTTCAGGCCATCGATCCAGGTGTTGAGTGCACGCTCGACGGGTTCAAGCTCATACGAGGCACCGCCTAATCTTTTGAAGGCTTCCAAACCACACGTCTGGGTGCTGCGGACAAATCGCTCGCACGTCGATGAAACCCAGGTTAGCTTGTCCAGTACGTTACAAGAGGCGAAGATATCATCCTCCTGGTCAGGTGTAGCGTGGCCATTCATACGATCCTTGATGAATTGGTGCATCATGTTAGCCTTGAATTCAATGCGCCTGAAGCGCAGAAGGGCCTGAACAGAATCACGCTCGCTCTTGAACGTATCGGGCAGAAATAGCTGCACAATAGCCAAATGCTCTGCTGACTCCTGAGCGTTCATCCTTCCAAGCTCTAAGTCAATAGCTTTGACTTGAGCTCTGGATGCCGAAACCTGCAAACGCATATTCAGATCCATCATAGCTCTAGATCGATTGCCAAGCTCATTTGCCTCGGTTTCCGAGAGCTGCTGCGAGGTTCTCATATCCTCTATCTCGCTTTGCATATTCCTGGCTAGATCCCGAAAGCGATTGACTGTATATTCCAGATCCTGGATAGTTCCATCCTGAATCGCCGCTTTCCTCGCTTCCTCGGCAAGCAAGGCCTCATTGTAGTCAATCTCGTCCTGCAACTGCTTCTCAGTCTCCGTATGATTAATCTCCAACTCATCATTCAGCTCCTTCAAACTCTCAAGATCCTCCACCGTTCGCTGGAGTTCATCCATCTTCTCGTTCAGTGCCATGTTTCGGTCTGTGAGCTCCTCGATCATCTCCTCCGCACCTAGCGCAGTATCCAGCTGTTGGCGCAGATCCTCGAAATTAGCATCTGATTGTAACAGCTTTTCCTTAACTTGTTGGTATTCATCCTTGAGTTTGCTAAAATCTTCCAAATCCTGCTGCATTTCCAAGACTTGATTTTTCAGATCAGCTTCTTGTTGCTGCGTGACATCGCGAAGTCGCATCAGTGCCTCTCTTAACCTTTCATTGCTTCTCTCCATTTGCAGCCAACCTTGACTGGTCTTTTCTTCTGGACTCATCTCCTGGCCCAGCTCCTGATTTTCCTCTCGAAGCACCTCGACTTCAAGCTCCAGCTCTTCATATCGTTGGCGCAGAGTATCCAGTTCCAATTTCAAAGACTCGGATGTCTCCTCGGCCATCTCCCGGTCTAATGTAGCCATCTCGTTGATTATGTCATACTCAGCCTGCTGGGCCTCCATGGTTTGCATTTTCTCTTCCTCTTCTTTCAACTGTTTCTTCAGGGCTGCTATTTCATGCTGTTGCGGCTGCATCTTCGTTTGAAGCTTCTGTATGATGCCTTCAAACTTATCTCGTTCCGCTTGCACCTGCTCCAAGACCTTGATCTTGGCCCTGTCGTCCCTTCGTTTCTTCTCCATAACACGTAATTTAGCCTCGAGATCCTCCACCTCCTTGATCTTTTTTCCACTATGGGGTACAGTCGCACCCCGTCTATTCGTGCCATTCGGAGATCTTCCTCGAGACGGTACCGGTTGCTCGGACATCGTTGAAGGACTGAAAGCTGCACCTCGAGATAGCGAGGAGCTATCCAATGTGTTGAACCGATTATCCTGTACTTCAGAAATGGGCGGCGAGAGCGTTTCCGACTCCATACTTTCCACCGGCGACTGATGACCGGTACTCTCATCTTGCAGGCTTTCTCCACTCACAGATCCAAGCCTTTCTTTTCCGACAGGTCGCATCGAAAGTCGGTTCGAGAGTACTCGCGAGTGGGATGACGATGTAGTGCTGGAAGGTCGGACAGAACCATTCATGCTACCAGCTATAGTAGGTCGGGAAGGAGGGGCCATCGACGTGCGAGGACCTTTGGTTGGTGGCAGCATAGTCTTCTGTCCATTGCCAGCCGGAGTATTTGTTCTCGAAGGAGTGCCTGGGGACGCTGTTAAGCCAAGCTGCTTTGTTGGTGACTTGCTTGGAGACTGTGGGCTGTCAGTCATGCTATCCACTTTCGCATTCGAAAGTTGTCCACTCCAGAAAATCGCTTACCGTCAACCTAGACGGCCCAGGCGGCCTAGCACTAGGGGTTGGACTTCCAGCATTAACACTTTTCCTCTTCCCAGCCTGTGGATCGAGAATGCTTTGCCTCTTCAACGCCCCCGTAGCACTCATACTCGGCGGTCTTCCTTTCGTAGTAATACCATTCGCCCTCCCGTTCGCTGCCCTTGTAGGCTTCGGTGTAGCCTCATCTTCCTCGGGCTTGATGCTGGTAGGCTTGAGGAACATGCCATTATTAGGCAGGCAATTGAAGTATCGTTGGCCCTTTACAGCTCCATCATTCTTGCCAGAGCCGTCTTCGAGCTCAACACCGACCCAGTCACCGGCTGCGAAATGGAGGTTTCCAAGGTAGCGTACTATGGCGTTGCGGCCATCTGAGAGCTCTACCGCCTGGCCGATTTGAAGTTCGGAGAGCTCCGGCATGGTCTTGGAGAGTCATGGCAGTGTTGCACAACATAAGCACTGGGCAAAACTTTATGAAGCTTCAAATCGAGGTCATTGTGATTTTGGATACCACTCTATGGCGCGATACCTACATAGAATACAAACTAATACGCGCCGCGCCGCATTTGGACTTTGTATGGGTGGTCAACCGTATTGTATTCAAGGCTGAATCTGAGGCTAGACCTGCATGACTTGCAACATCATTGCTCGTAAATTGTTCTTGGTTCGATATATATCAGGCGCAGAAGTCACCACACTGGAGAGTGTCCTGTAGACCGAAGAATTGTTGATTTGTACTGATTTGAGTCATTGAGCGTTGAAGCTTACGTTCAAATCTCTACATATAAAACAAACTGATATACCATAGAATAGCAACCATAGAATAGCAACCATACATGGATTTCAGGTTGCGATAAAAGTGTCGAGACTTTGCTGAGCAAAATATCAAGAAATGGTCCCCTATCGCATCGACAAAATATGACGATCCTTAGCAGCTCTCTCAGATCATCTGTGGTGCTTAGTATGTGAGGCCTAGTCTAGTCTAGAGACTCTTGTCAACCAGGTACGGCCACCTCCGCGCCAGCTCTCCCTTCGGATGGATGAAGTCTGCGTCTGCTCGCACTGCTCGCAGCTCAAAAATACCCTCTGTCTTCTCCATGTCAATCCCCAACTTATCGATCAAGCCTTCCAGTTGACAGTCGTACTGACCGACCAACGTAGTCGCGCACGGCTCACATAGGTACAGTCCGCAACCGTGCGTAACAAGCGAAGGTGCACCTTCTGTTTCATTTACCGAATCGTCGAAAGTGCCACACTTGTAGAGTGCTGGAGCCGGACATACTGAACACCATGTAAAGGGCGCCGATGATGCCTTGCCAGGCTCGAGCCAATCCAGATAGGATTCGTAATCAGATCGATCCGGGTCGACACCTTGAATGGCCTCGATCTCATGAGCTTTGCATACCAAAATCCTCATACGATTTGTTGTGCAGCCATGGCACATACGGCTAGGTAAGAAGCCGATTGCCGTGAATCCGTCGTCCATCTCGTGGTAGCCCTGACCATCACCAAGGTCTTTGACTTTCAATTCGGCCTTCCCGAGTCCTTGCAGGCCGTAATAGAGATCCTCACACCAATGACAATCTATTGCAGTGTTGCCTTCGACATTCAGATAATTGAAATTGATAGGATGTGCAAGCTTGGTAATGATTGTCTTGCCATATAGCTGTAACCTGGACTCACTCGAGACTTCTTGGGTTGGCTCTTCTTCGGTGATGGTAGTCTTTCCCTCTGCCTTTCTTGCCATACGGTGTTGAAGATTACACGCAGACTCCGGGACACAGGAAACTCCCTTTCCTTTGCAGTAGTCGCAACCAGCCCTGGGACTCTCCTCACTCAGCGAGCACCACCACTTCCTAACTACCGAACATTGGTCGCAATATAGCGTTGTGCGCCGAGTCTTGGTAGCTGAATGTGGTAATGCATCTTCCGATGTACTGACTTGGCAGCTTTGCAAACAGTCTCGCGTTTTGTGACTCGGTAATTTGGGTGTTTCTCCGGCTACAAAGTCTTGATCCAATAATGGTTCTGACCTAGTCTTCCCACGTTTTGGACCTGCAACGCACTTGAGACCATGTCTGAAGCATCTTCGACAAGGCCACAAAGGGTCGCTACCTTCTTCGTAAGAGCATTTTGTTCTCTTTTTCAGGCAACCCTAAAGCACGCCTCAAGGTCAGCGATTGGCCAATCTGGCACATTGGAGCTAGAATGGACGTCGCGGCATTTTAGGGGATTCGACAAAAAGAGAGACCGTGAGTTGCACGAACCTCACACCTGCGCTTCTCCGTCGGCTGCACAATGAGTTCGCAATCAATGTCGTCGTTTCTACATTCATCGCACGGGTACCTAGAGCCATCATCAAGTAGAGGGCACCGAACACAGAGCGCCAAGCAGGCTTTGCATCCTCGGGCTTCAGGCTTGCCCAGTGTAATGCTCGACAGTTCAGGTAGGGCACAGCCGTTGTAAGTAGAAATCTTACGGAGATCGCAATCATTTCGCTTGCGGAGTCGATAATGTCCTTCGCCGTAATTGGGGAAGCCAGTGCGATCTGTATCAATAGCACCAACCCAGCCACTCATTTCGGCGGTGTTTGAAGCACATGCTTGCGGTGGGGGCCGATTGTCCATAGTATCTCCGAAGGCTCGAAGGCATGCTCTCCCAGGTTCAGATGTCAATTTGAATTTCACCGTAAGCTGTTGTCCATTTGTTCGCCCTTGTTGCCAGGTGCTAATCTTGGGTCTTTTGAGTGCCCGATCATCAATGCTTTCCAGCCTCGTCCGCTTCCTCTTTAAGATTGGTGCGAGCATAGGATGCCTTTGCGCTTGTGATGGATCATAGTCGTCGCTCTCGTCTTGATCTATCCAAGTGAAGGATGATGTTTGACTTTGCCGTGCTTCTATGCGAAGGTCGTATGTGTATTGGCCCCTATAGATATCTAGTACGTCATGTTCCAGAGGCGTATTCAATTCTTCCTGCCACTGATGTAACTCCGCAGGCTGTGGAGATGCCTCCCGAGACTCCATTGCGACTAACGGAGGAAAGAGGACCGTGGTGTGACGAATGCAAGCAGTGATTGTTGCAAGTCACCAGGTGTGACCACAAGTCGAGTCTGTCCTGTAAGGATACAAAGTAAGCGCACATAATATCCTTGTTGGTACTGGATAGCCCTGTTTAAAGAGTAATTGATTGGGAACAACACCATCCGGAATTGAATCTGCCTACCAACAATTCATGACCGCACGGTGAAGTTGATGAACGTATTGATGCACGCATTGAGCTCAAGACATGGGGCAAAGGTATGCTGATGCCAGTCGTGACTACTGCTAAAGATTTGGGTCCAAGAGATAGTAAGAATGCAGTCACCAGGTATCGAATATGTTGGCAGTGGCAGAAGATATAAAATTACGCCGAAGACAACAGACAGACCTGGGCTTACCGATGGTAGACTAGAACGCCAGTGCCAAAGACAATACCCAAGAGTATTTTAATTGCAAAGAAATCTTTGACTGCCACAGGACTTCGAAGATGAATGGGTCAGCGACCAGGAGATGAGCGCGGAATGGTGGATTCCTTCTCTCCCACAAACCGTCGTCGCTCTTCAATCCGGTGCGGTTTTACGCGGTGAGCACGGATAAGAATGTATTTCGCACCATGAAATAGCCAAATCGCCTCCTGCCAATACCAGCAAGCAATTAACGAGAAGGAGTCCTGGGTAAAGTCCAAATCGACCAATGATACTAGAAGAGCGAGCTATAACGAATGACTGGAAAATTGTTGAATAAAATTGATGATCAACTGGTAATGACATGTAGATCATTCATTGGACTTGAGTGAAGAGACTAAGGATGTACTGAGATAGGAGAAGTAAGGTTCTGAGGAGGCGCACTTTATGTGGTGCAGGTAACACAATTTTCGATTTGAAATGACTGCGATCGCGCATGTAGACGGCAAAGATCTCAAGAAACAAGAGCCCATCTATCCCTACGTAGTGGCCATGGATGATCGCATTTTGCTGAATTATAAGGATGTAGACCGGGAACAGACCGTGTTTTCAAACCATGGGAAGTTGATGGTCCGATTGGCCGTAGCCGTGGAGGAATTTCCACCTTATCGATGACTGAGGAGTTTCATGAGTGCAGGAATTTTGCCGTCCCTGCATGATTGTAACTGACTTGTTTCCTGCCTGTCTCCTATCCAGGGTGACGTGCTGAGGGAGGTATTGTTTGTGCCAAACTTAGCATCAGACCTACTTTGCCAGTCAGACCCATTTTGCCTGAGACCCTCTTGAGCACTTCGCTATATGTGTCGGTGGACAGCACGCTACCAAAGCCCGCGTTGCAATCGGCGTTCATCGTACTATGTGGTGTTCGTAGTTCCATTATACTTCTTCGTTCACAGTACAGCCTTTGACCAGTCCTGTTGGTATAATCTGCGCGGAGGCGTCGTTCAGGATACCAGTTATCGAATGTTTGTTGTGGCCATACTGGGATCGTACCCAGCGAACCATATCTTCCTCTTCTTAGCGGAAGAAGAGCACCTGCAGTTTAGCAAGGCTACTTGGGTATAGTAGAGTCATAAAGATGATCCGCTACCAGTTGTGGTGTGGTACGAGTTGGAGGTCAAGCCAGCTAGCCATCTGATCAAAAGTGAATAGATGTTCGTGGTGTTATACGTACAAAAATTGAGAAGATGTGAATGAGGCTAGACGTCGGCTTTGAAGCTAAGAAATCTAGCGCTATGCACCTAACGTTCAGAGCACAATGCAAGGTACACTTATTTTCCCTCCAGTCTTGTTCCACTACTCATGTGAGCTTATAGGGTTCGCGGCCCTGCAAATTTGACACAGCTGTTCAGGAGGAGTTATGGCAAGCCAAAAGCTAACACTAGCAGTCCGGCCCAGAGGTAAATCTAGCATGGTCCTTTCAGTATGGTGACCTGGACACTGACCAATGAGCCAGGCAAACCTTTGAAAAAGCTCCCGGAAGAAGTAGTCATTACTGCTGGTGGTTCAGCGAGCGAGCTGTACCAATCATTAGCCACCCGAGCCGGCACCAATGTTCACAGACTCCGAGTGACTAAGGGTAGCGATGGAACCCTCGTGCCAAACAGTAGGGATCTCCAGCTAGAGATGACTGGATTACGCGAGCAGAGTACAATATATGTCAAGGATCTTGGTATGTGTTTCGATTCTTTGATTTGTCTCCTCCCAGCTTTATTCTCTCCTCCATGAGGACAGACCGAGGCTTGGACCCGCCGGCTGACATTCCTCCATACAGGCCCCCAGATAGCCTGGCGTACTGTCTTTCTGGTCGAATATGCCGGCCCTCTGCTCATTCATCCTCTACTTTACGCTCTCCTCCCTTCGCCTCAAGCATCCCAACTCCAAACTTTGTCACTGATGCTCGTTTGCTTACACTTCACCAAACGCGAGCTTGAGACTCTTTTCATCCACCGCTTCTCTTCTGCCACCATGCCGTCGTTCAACATAATCAAAAACAGCGCACATTACTGGCTACTGTCAGGACTGAATATGGCGTACTGGATCTATCTTCCCTCAGCACCAGCAGCGCAAGAGAGCAATCCATACATCACATACGCAGGTCTAGCCCTTTTTGCAGTAGGGGAGGTGGGAAACCTATTAGATCACATCACGCTGCGAAATCTACGGTCTGCTGGTGGGACAGAGAGGGGAATACCCCAGGGTTTGGGCTTCAATTGGGTCACATGTCCAAACTATATGTTCGAGGTCGTCGCCTGGATAGGGATGGCGATGGTGAGCTGGAGCTTGAGCACTGTTCTCTTCGCGGTAATAGCTATGGTGCCAATGGGTATCTGGTCCAAGAAGAAGGAGGTAGCGTACCGGAGAGATTTCGGTGCAAGGTATCAGGGAAAGCGATATTCGATGCTGCCGCTGATATGGTGAGAGATACGACATATAATGCACGCGAACACTCATCCATCGGATGCCTTCCGGGTGATCAAGCTTGTATAATACGGGCATTGAAAGTCCTTGCTAAAGGATACTCTGCTAGCACTCAAACCCATGATGTCCGCTCACTGAATGGCTACCAAACAAAGACCCACAGTGGCTGAAGTTGAGCATACGTCTTCGATACCGCGAGATGAAGGTTCCAATGCTGCTTAACAAGGGTTCGGGCTGTCTTTCCAAAGATGAGTACGCCATGTCAGAGTATATTTCAAGCCCGAAAAGAGGATCGACAGGCTCTCCAAGGGGATTGTGTATGCTTGACATGTCGATCATACCGATAATGTTAATACTGGATCTTTTGATATCTTCCCCTTGACTCTGCCTGGATATTAGTTTTTGTTGCTAATCCGAAAGGGACTTGCAAGTCTTGATCGGCTTGCTTGACCAGCGTTGTTCAGGTGTAGACGCGTGGACAGTCTGGTAGGTATACTTGACGGGCAAGAGCTGACGGATCGACAAGTACACCTGTTGTACCTGAAATAGATGGCTGGCACGGCTGGATTTCACTAGCGCCCTCGGGAACGGCAGGCTTGGCAAACCCTTCCAAGATTCTTCTGTTCGACCATGATTTCAGACGATATCTCGACCGACGACAGCAGCACTGGCTGACGGCTGACGACAATCCTCAGCCAATAGAGTGGCAAGGTCTGGCCATGCGATCACATGGAGTTCGGATGGTTCCGCTGGGCGTATGTGTTCATGGCTGACCCAGATTTCGGCATACATGAGCCAAGGCATGAACCCCAGTAGAGCAATGTAATGATGCCGATCGAGCAGCAACGACCGAGAAAAGATATACACACGTCTTGGAACTGCCCATGCTTCACTTTAGGTTCCGCTGCTAGAACAAGTCCGTTGCCATGTTTTTCGCGTGTTGTCGTGTCTCCCGCCACCCAAGTGAAGAAAGAGGTTGGCGATCCAGCCACACCATCAACAACACTCAACACCAAAACATATTTCACTCCAACTTTCCATCCCACAATCCATCTTTCCTCCGCATTCCTCTCTTCCAAATCCATCCACTTCGCACTGTCTCATATCCATCTCGTATCTCGCAAAATGTTTTTCACAATAACTCGCCTTGGTTTGGCATTGGGTGCACCAGCTCTCATCACAGCCCAAAGCCTCACAACCTACGCCGTCACCATTAGCAATTCTGTCCATGAATTGGTCCTTCGTGCACCTCAAGTCGCCACAGTCACGGAATACGTGACCAATGGCATCGCCACAACTACCATCATCCCCCCAGCGAGCATTGAAACCTACATCTTCACCGTCACCGGTCCACCACCTGAAGTCACCTCCATCGCAAACAGCATACCTTCCGGCGCGCGTGTGCTAGGTGACGTGTCATCCGAAGCTCCTGGCGCGATCGTTCCAATCGTGATACAAGGATTCACAACTTCTATCCAAATTCCTGCTACGGCGTCGATACCAACTGGTTCTGCGACCTTCGCACCCGTCAACATCGTCGCACCAACGCCTCCGGCCCTTTCCTCCGCATTTGTGGCACCATCGTCCGCAGTCCCGGGAGCCAGTTCAGCAGCCTCTCAGGAAGCGGTCGTCGCGTCCAATGTTGCCGGCTCAGCTACGACCGTAGCAGCCTCCGCTCCAGCCTCCGCAGCATCAAACATCGCCTCCGTAGCCAGCTCAGTCGCGACAACAATCGACAACATCCCAACCCACCTCCCCATCCCCATCATCCCTCTCCTCTCAATCTCCGCCTCCATGCAAAGCGCCTCCTCGGCCGCCGCAAACGGTGCTTCAACAGCGGTCTCAGCACCATCACTAAACCCAGACTCCAGCGCACTTTCCGCCACAGCAACAAACGCAATCTCCTCAGCCCTGCAAGCGATTTCCTCCGAGGTCTCACAAACGTCCGTGGGGACCGCCATCATCAGCGACACCACTATCCTTTCGGCGACGAATACCGCCACGACCACTACAGGCACAGCTACGCAGACGACGATGATGACGAGTACCAGCTCAACGGCTCCTACCACCTCCGCCCCTTCTTCCTCTGCGGCTCCGAGTTCGAGTTCCAGCTCGGTACCGCCGCCGCCGCCGAGCTCGAGCAGCACCGCTGCGCCGCCAAAGTCGGGTGCGGGGAGGTTGGAGAGTGTATGGAGAGGTGGTGTGGGTGTGGCTGCTGGGTTGGCGGCTGTTGCGGTGGCGGTTTGAGACGGTACTTAATTGCAAGGGAAAGGGGGGGACAAGGGATCGAGGGTGTTTCTTGATGATGATGTGAATGCTCGGATTGAATGCATGCGAGCGTGCGCGCGATGATACCATGGTTGTACTTCTTTTCGATGGATATGGATGGAGATTCACATTTTTGTGAGCATGTTTTTAATAATGCATGGTTTGTGCATAGCATAGCGTGCGGACTTGTAAATACGTGGTTCAATTAATTATATTATATCTTCTCAATAATGCCCTTTGAAGTTTCACTGGATCTCTGTTCACTGCTTGCAAGGTGGAGGAGACTGGGATAACACCCTATAACTATCACTGATTGGATCATGAAAGCTGCGACGGTATGGGCCTGTTGCAGCGCCAGTTCACGTCAAGAACGATATCGACACCGCACCCGGCAAGTCGAAAGGTCTAGGACGATAGAATGCATATCACCCTATCAATATTCTCCCTCTCGTTTTCCCTTTATCCCTGCCTGCGAAAGGGACTCTGGTCTGGTGGCAACGACGGGGGAACATGGATTTCGGATCATTTGTCCTCTTTGTTGAGGAATCGTTGATGTCAAGTCGTTCGCATGTTTGTTTGCGCGTCGGTTGTAGGGCGGTAGCGGTGTCTGCTTGGTGCTTTTACGTATATAGAGGAAGACCGGTCTGGTGTGGAGGTTGGGCAGTTTTCGTTCGCCGACCACGACGTCGTTTGAGTTTGCTTCGCAGATTGCACTTAGGTGTCCAGTGGACAGGATCGCGGCGCTTGAGGATCTTATTTCGATGGCTTCTAATCGGCAGAGTATGGTGACCGGGTACGCAGAAGGCTCGGCTGAGCCGAGTCGGTCCTGGATGTGGCTATCGTGGTTTAGCAATGGGTCAGAGTTCACTATGTGCGTAGTTCATATCAGCTAACGGTCCCTATGCGTCACTTGGCAGAATAGTAGCATGTGTGGTATCATTCTCAGACAGCAGTTGGTAACAATATTGTTATCCACATGGAAGTTCAGAACAGGTCTGTGTGAAATGTGCTTCATCATAGGAAAGAGGGTGGCGAAGGATTTAGGGAGAGGGTGAGCTTACCGGGTCGTTGCTTAAGGCATGCGACTAGGTGCCTACAAGACGCTTGTAGATCGTGGCTTCATGCTGTTGTGGGAGTATGTGTTTGGGGGCTGTCTAGTTGTGTTGGTGCTTAGTGCCAGAACTCAATCTTGACCACTCGTCACTTTCCTCTTCTTGAAGAACGAATCGATTGATTTTTGGCCTTCGTCGAACTTGGAGCTGCCGACTCCCTTTGTGCGTTTGAGTCCCTGTAAGTGCTCTTTTCCGTTTACGGTCTTGATGCATACATTGTAGCCGTCCAGAGGAGGTGGGAAGTCGATACTGCGAGCCTCCGAAGGGTGTGACGGCGTGGGAGATGCTCCCTTTAGGCTTCTTACCATAGACCCTTGCGCCGGGTCCTGCTTCTGGATATCGAGCTCCAAGTAGCCCGTGTTCGACCACCCACCAAGATATTCCAGAGGCGTGACACTGCCAGTCCCAACGGATAACCCTGGAGCAAGGGTAACACTGCTCGTGGGTAGTAGCTTCAGAAAGCATCTCCATAGATGAGAGAGGATGATGCCATGCGAGACGATCGCGATTGCATCGCCCTTGCATTTCGGACTGCCACGTATCAGAGGTATTAGGTGATCCTGAAGGAATGCGTTCATTCTAACCGCCATTGATTCTTTTGACTCCACGTCTTTGAAGTCCGGGTCGTCCAGGTGCTGAGCGCGGTGAGCGTCCTTTCCAGACTTGTTTGAGGCTTTGGGCCGGGCATGGAAAGGCTTCCCTTCAAAGAAGCCAAAGTCCTGCTCTCTCAACACATCCAGCGCCGTCACCTCGAGCCTCTGTCCTGGCTGTGCTGCGTCATGCCAAGAACGAAGCGCATCTGCGGTTTTGAACGCCCGTTGTAGATCGGAGGAAAAGATGTATGTAAGATTTAGGCCCTTATTCGCGAGGAACTTCCCCAATCGTTCGGCTTGCAGGCTGCCGTGGATTGTCAGGGCGGAGTCTTTGGTACCAGCACTAAGGACTGGTCAGCCAAAGAGGGGAGACGCAGCAGGGAGGGAGGGAAGGCTCACTAAACCTGAGCTACATTATCGACCGTCTCGCCATGGCGAATCAGAAACACTCGCATCGCACAAAGGATGAAGAATCTTGTATGAGCAGACTTGAAGAATCTTCAGCAAATCATATGATGTTAGTGCGTTGCGCCAAGGTTTGCCAAGACTGCGAAGCCGCTCGTATCAAAACAGATCGTGAACATCGGACATGCCTTGAAGCCAGCTTTGCTCAGATACTTAGCACCTCCGTCAGCTCGAGTGGTAATCCACGACAATAGAATGGCGCTACTCCCTTCGATTGGCAGGATTTGGAGGCTCAGCAAACCTTCGGCGAACGTGAAACACCGTGTTCTAGCTTGAGGCTGAGCTGACCATGTAGCTTAACATTTCCGGCTACACCGCACCTGTAAGGTGGAGCAGATTGTGTATTCCGTGGTGCACAGTTCTGACCGATGTCACGGTCAGGGTACGGCAGTCGGTCTTGCCGCCATTCTAGACGTCGCACACGGCCCTTTGATTTAGCTGCTGAGGACGAAGTACAATGTTCTTCCTGCGAGGCTGACCGAAGCCTCGAGAGCTGCCTCGGGAGCTGACTCTTCTTGTGCCGAAATGCAGTGGAGGCTTCGAGCTCGTTGCTGTGCATATGGAGTCTATGTTGGACGGAAGGTGCGAAGCCATATGAGATGTACCTCCTTCTGTGTCACATCGGCCTCGGCAAATTCCAAATCCTTCTTGCCCGACTCAACTCTTTTACAGTACAAGACAAACCTTTTATCATTGTTAGAAACTCTTCTCCTGTTCAACATTCTCCCTTGAAAGACCTTCATCTTTATCCTATAGTCTCGTCTCTCCAAACGTTACCGATACCCTCTCATACTAGTCTCATTCCCTCTGTCCCCTCTGTCTTCTCGAGTAACGTCACTTACCTTTCCTTGAATCTACTTGCAAACCCCTTCTCAGAGATCACCTCCAAAGCAGCGAGCAGCGAGCAGAAGGGGGCTCCGCTGCTGCACACACAAACAGGCTTGATCCTCCAGCGTTCTGCGACTCTGTGAGTGTTTCCCTATATAACAGACTCTGTCAAGAGCCTTGAAGCTCACTCTCGTTCGAAACTGACTTATCGCAGGATATAAAATTATCCCGAGGCATCCGCCGCTGTGCCCTTTAAAATGGCCGCTGTCGAGTATGCTCTACCTAGCACACCTCCTGAGCAGCACATCAGTCAACGCGAAAAGGTTGCTGCAACGTTCAAGTCATTGAGTGGTCTTCTCAAGGCCATTGTTACACCATTACCGAGCCAGACCGGTGATGGATCCCTCATCAACAAGCCAAAGCCCACAGGGTTCTTGCATGATATCGTCCATATGCACCCGGACGACATTTTTACCTTGGGCCAATTGACCAAAGAGGTCGTCACTGGGGACCCTGTCAATGACAAGACCTTTCTCATGGAAAGGGTCGTCAAATTGGCGAGCGAGCTACCACTGATATCGAAATTTGGTGGTGCCTTGAGTGATAGGTTCATTCAAAGGCTATATGATGATCTGCAGCATCCTCCGATTCCACGTTTGGGAGATGCTCACAAGTATCGAGCCGCTGATGGCTCTTTCAACGTAAGTGTTGGACTGTGATTCATTGCCCAATATCGACCTTCGATCCTTTTATTAGCGAAGTATCATCCGGCACTATCTTCTTCGATTCAACATCCTCAATCCTATCAACCCCTAGTCCCAGTCAAACGACATACTGACTTCGTATAGAACGTCATGGCACCATCAATTGGAGCTGCTGATACACCTTACGCTCGAAGTGTGCGTCCTCAGACCCTACAGCCTATAGATCTTCCGGATGCTGGAGACCTCTTTGACAATCTCATGTCACGCGACGAATTTACGCCTCACCCAGCTAAGCTCTCTAGCATGCTCTTCTATTTTGCTTCGATCATCATTCATGGTACGTAACATTACAAGCCCAGATGCTTATGAAGGCCTAAGAACGAACAGACCTGTTTGCCACCGACCACCATAATACTAGCAACAACCGGACATCTTCATACCTGGAACTATCGCCGTTGTATGGAAACAATCAGGGCGAACAGAACCATGTGCGGACCTTCCAAGGCGGGAAATTGAAAGCCGATTGTTTTAGCAACATGCGCGTACTTGGATTTCCACCCGGAGTTGGTGAGGACACGGCCACCTTCTTTCAGCCAGATTCCACGTTGCTAACGAGCTCCAGGAGTTATGCTGATTATGTTCAATCGCTTCCACAATTATGTTGTCACGCAGCTTGCCGCCATCAATGAGCGCGGTAGATTCACAAAGCCAAAGGGTAGTGCAACAGAGGCAGCTTGGGCCAAATATGACAATGATCTCTTTCAAACCGGTCGTCTAATTACATGCGGTCTTTACATTAACTGTATCCTTAAGGATTACGTGCGGACAATATTGGACTTACATAGGACGGAAAGTGATTGGGACCTGGATCCTCGCAGTGGCAAGCTGACGGGTCCTACCGCCAACGGAACTCCGGGGAATCAGGTCTCGGTAGAGTTTAATCTCGTCTATCGATGGCATTCTGCACTATCCAAACGAGATGACAAATGGACTCAACAAGAATACAAGCGACTCTTCCCGGGCAGAGACATCAGCCAGATAAGCTTTCGGGAATTGCTTCAACGCTTAGACGTTTGGGAGAAAGAACTTTCGGAAGATCCTCAGCAGAGGCCTTTCGCCAACTTGCAACGTTCGAGAGATGGAACTTTGGATGACGGCCAGTTAGTGGACATTCTGAAGACCAGTATCGAAGATGAAGCCGGAGCGTTTGGAGCAAGAAATGTGCCGCAAATACTGCGAGCTGTTGAGGTCCTCGGTATCGAGCAAGCCCGGTCGTGGAACCTTGCCACACTCAACGAATTTCGTAGCTTTTTCGGTCTCGACAAACACGAAACGTTTGAGAGTATCAACAGTGATCCTACAGTGGCAGAATCATTGAAGCACCTGTACGATCATCCCGATTGTGTTGAGCTGTATCCCGGACTAGTCGTCGAAGAAGCTAAGCCTTTGATCGCACCAGGCAGTGGTCTGTGTGCAGACTTCACGATATCTCGCGCTGTACTATCCGATGCCGTGGCACTCGTACGGGGAGATCGCTTCTACATGGTTGATAGTACACCAAATAATCTAACCAACTGGGGCTTCAACGAAGTGAGCTCTGATGTCACCGTGGACGGCGGTCACGTTTTTTATAAGCTTTTCTTGAGGGCATTCCCAAACCACTTCCAGCCCAATTCAGTTTATGCCCATTTCCCGCTCGTGAATCCACCTGAGAATCGTGTCATCCTTGAGTGCCTTCAGGAGCACGACAAATACAGCTGGGACAAGCCGGCATACATTCCACCACCAACATTTGTCACCTCCTACGATGCCTGCAAATCCATAATCTCTAATGAGCAAGACTTCAAAGTCATATGGGGTGCAGCAATCGACCGTTTGATGCATAATTCGGGCAAGGAGTACGGCGCAGACTTCATGCTGTCCGGAGACTCGTTCCCGAACGAGTTTTCTCGAAAGATAATGTGCCCTGCCCTTTATAAGCCGGCTTGGGAGACAAAAGTCACAGCATTCTACAAGAACATTACCCTACAGCTTCTACGTGAGCATTCGTATAAGATATCCGACACCAACCAGGTGGATATCGTTCGGGATGTTGGTAATTTGGCACAGGCCCATTTTGCAGCAGAGGTATCTTCCAAAGATAGAACAGAAACGGCCGTCCACCCCTGACATCAAGTTTAGGTCTTTTCTCTTCCTCTGAAGACTAAGCACAATCCTTTGGGCGTTTATAATGATAGCCAGCTTTACTCTTTAATGGCTTTAGGTATGTCATGAAGTCTTTCTCATATTTCCGTCTTCTCATCACGATATAGTGTTTACTTGTATCTTCTACGACGCCGATCCCGCAAAAAGTTTCCAGCTCCGAAATGTGGCGCGCACATTGTGTCAACAGCTGGGAGATATAATGGAGACCCTTGTCATTCCAGAGACTGAAGCCATAGCTCACGCCCCCTTCGATCATATTATCAGCTCCCTTCATAAACAGCATAACACCCTTAGCATATATGGTACGCATATGATCCAGCAGTTGTTCAAGAGCGGCTTGGGTAGCAAAGACATTGTTTGGTCCCAGATCCTCCCCACAGCTGGCGGAATGGTTGCAAACCAAGGTCAGCTATTTGCACAATGTCTCGATTTCTACCTTTCGGACGAGGCTGCGCCACATCTCAAAGAGATTCAACGGCTGGCAAAGCTCGATACACAGGAAGCTGATGACCTACTGCTTCGATACTTCATGGAGGGCACAAGGATCCGGGCGACAGTCGGGCTGTATCGCAGATCTGTCACCGATACCACAACCCGATGTGACGAGACGATTACCGACGTCAAGAAAGGAGAGACAGTTCTTTGTGATCTAGTTGCAGCATCTCAAGATCCCGCTGCCTTCCCAGATCCCGATCAAGTGAAGTTGGACCGGCCTCTGGACTCATACATCCATTTCGGCTGGGGCCGTCACATGTGTCTCGGGATTGGTATAACAAAGATAGCCTTGACGACAATGCTAAAGACTGTGGGCAAGTTGCACAACCTGAGAAGGGCGCCGGGAGGCCAAGGGCAGATCAAGAAGATAGCGGGGCCGGGTGGAATTACTATGTACATGACAGCCGATCAGTCGAGCTACTTCCCCTTTCCAACGAGCATGAAGATAAGGTGGGATGGCGACTTAGACGTGGGTAAGACTGCTCGTTGACCATGGTATACTAAGTACTGTCGGATTTGGGTTAGGATGATCTGGTACTACTATCGGCACGGTGCATAGATCTAGGAACACGAGAATGAATCTCCGTATTGTCCCAGGGCAGATCGTTGTAGCCACGTGAGTTGTAGCGGTGTTACTCCCTGTACATCGAGTTATACTATGTAGGATTGGAAGAGCCTCATTGGCGGCTTTGGACGTAGAATATAGGATATTACACGGCCCGAAGTTTCCCCGATTCGCTGGACCATTTGACCTCAAATCACCAAAATCAAAGCTCCCCCATCCACGCGCAGTTCAACATTTTCTCATAACCTCCACTTGCGTCCCTTCATCGTGGCATCATATCACATATACCCTGGAAGATACACATCAACGCCGGCGACCTGCACCGCCGAGCTTTCTTCCATACCCTATTAGATCCTATCCAGCTTCAAAGTCTGAACCCTCCCGAGACAACCTGCTTAGTGTTCCCTCATGCGAAACTTCCGTTCTTTGACACGCTTTGCAGTGTTGTTGTGCCATACTTACTGACTTCGATCTCTTGCAAAAGTTTGACTTTACACAAAGAGACCTTCATCGTTCGGCCAACTCAACTGACAAGAACCTACCGTCACCTCTTCTGCAGACATTCACTCGCCCTCACCGAATCTCTATAACTTGAAGCCAAAGTGATAGAACTTGGGCTTGGCGGGATCCTCGGAGATACACATGAGTGTTCAAATATCTTCAAGCCGCTAGGATGGGGCGAATCAAGAAGGCAGCTGGGGCCAAGCATGAGGCAACGGTAGTGAGCATACCACCACCCTCGTCTTTGATTCTAGTCGGTTTTATCGTAAGCTGACAAGTCATTGTTCAGTCTCCGGCAATAGCAGATTTTGTGACCACAGCCAGCACCCTCCCGATATCACGTTTACCCGCATACCTTAAATCATTCCCTCGGCGATGGATGTTTCCTAAAGGGGACCTTTATCATTGGATTCCTCTTCTCAATCGATTCGATGGCATTCTCGAGTTGTTTTGCTCCGAGTACGGCCTCCATGATGGCCCTCAAACACAGCCATTCGGGCGAAGACTGCTGCTCATAGGTGTTGCGGAGGAGAGCAAGGGGGGAAGCGTTGTGGCGACAAGTGAATCCGACTTGGATAATCTGCGTTATGGCTCGGATGGGGATAGGCAACTGATCGAAGATATTCTGGACTTTTCACGATTGCTGCTTGAAAATTGCGGCAACAGGAGTTTATACAGCAGCAGCGAACGCCTCGGTGATATTCTGAACACGACAAGCCTGTCTCTGCTGACTTCGACCTTGCGATTGACTGTACGTTTAGCCCAGCGATACCATGCGTCCCGACAACGAGGAGCCAACGCTAGTCAAAACATGAACGCTGGATTGCTAGCAAGCCATTATAGCATCGATTTAGAGAAGGTTCAAAAGCTTGCGAACCCTTTCACGAAGACTCTACTAGCAAGCCTTTCCTCTGCTACAGTTTCGATGCATACCCCCAAAGGCAAAGAAAAGGCTCGGATACCGCAGTCAGACTCTTCTGCTACCATCAATCCCAACGATCTATTAGCTTTGACTCAGAACATGCAAACTTCTGCTAATGGATCGGCTAAGCAAAATTCTGCTACGGCGCAAACAATTCCCCATGAGCCTGATTGGAAAGATTGGGGCTCGGTTCTTTTCACATACTACCAGCCGTACACCGAGATCAAAGACGAACAAAAGGCTCCTCCCTCTCCGAGTCCCGCTAGAAGACCATCAGGCCTGTCACGACCGAGCCGTCTGTCAAGCTCCGAAGGGTCGCCTGAAATGCCGGCGGTTACGTCGAACATCCCCAGCTCCAAGTTGGAGGACTCTACCATCGGAGGGATGAAGCGGATCGAGATACCATACCAAAAGCTAGCATCTTCCCCAGCAGAGGACCTCTTGAAAGAGTCGCTGCTCAATCTACCCAAAGAATTTCAATACGAGCTCCTGACAAAAGTGAGAAATGCTTATGCTATCTCGACTTCCTTCTCTAGTCGACAAGAGCTCGTTGGCATACGCCTACTGGCTATCACTAACTTAGCCTATATCTATCCAGAGACAGTGTTTCAGCAGAAAGTATTGCAACAAGACTCTGAGGAGCCACGGCGGTTACAGCTCGTTCATCAGCTCGCCGAATTGGTTCACCCTCCCGGCAATGGACCAGCAGCCATATCACCTCAGCTGCAAGCTTTAGCGCTTGGGGCTTTAGAGGCATTCGCCAAGCAGAAAACAAAGGCGTCTGATGTCTGTGCAGCTCTGAATGTTAATGTTAATCACGGTGTACTGTTCTATATTCTTCACAAGGCAGTAGCCGAAATGGCAAAGGAGGATTCTGACAACGAAGAATTGGAATCAGCGATCGAGGCACGTCAGGAAGCTCTCTTTTCACTTCTCGAAGCATTGCCATCATCTACTCTCAGGACTGGTGAAACACTCGTTGCCGCTGGACTGCTTGATATCTTGATCGAAGTCTTGAGTTTACGGACGGCGAAAGCAGAGCGTGCTCACCCCAAAGTATTGACGTTCTTGAGCACCTTCCTCTACAATGTTCGAGATGCTATGCAGTCGCTTGCCAACTCCAAGGGTCTTGAAGCAATATCTGACCTTCTGAATTATGACGTTCGCACCTCCTTAGAGCGCGCCGCTAAAGGGGAGGGACTTCCCGAAGATTACAAAACTCGATTAATTGACTACCAGATACCGTATTTTCAACAGCAGTCTCTGCGAGTCCTATTCAAGATGGTCGCGCATATGATGACTCACGGAAGTGGCAACCTTGATAGGCTACTACGCAATCTCATTGACTCCCCCCAGCTTCTAAGTGGCTTACGTACGGTCATAGTGAATGCCAGAGTTTTTGGTTCTGCGGTATGGAGCGGTGCTATCAACATAATGAGCACTTTCATTCACAACGAGCCCACGAGTTATGCTGTCATCTCGGAAGCAGGGCTTAGCAAGGGATTGCTCGAGGCTATCACCCTGAAGTCGGATCATGATGATCCCACGAAGCTCTACCGCCAGTTTATCAATGAGAGCGACGTTTCGGGCCCTGGTATGACTGACTCAAATCCTAATACAATTGCAGAATTCATGATCGACGAGAAGAGCCGATCAGCTCGACAAGCCATGGCTGCGCCCACCCACGGCATCCTTCCCCATAGCGATGCAATCCTTGGTGTTCCCCAAGCTTTTGGTGCTATTTGTCTTAATCATGCTGGCATGCAGCTATTTCTAGAATCAGGGGCTCTCGATAGTTTTTTCAAGATATTCGAAAGTGAAGATCATATCAAGTCCTTGGCACCAAATACACCCGACCGGGAGGACCTGCCCCGACTTCTAGGTAGCTCTTTTGACGAGCTGGTACGACACCACCCAAGCCTGAAGATACCCGTTATGATTGCAATCTTGACCATGATCGAGCGTGTCCGACATCTTTGCAAAAATGGGCCCAATGCCGAAGGCTGCGGTGCCAAGCTTTGGGTTCAAGGGGCAAGTGGTGATCCTATCCCTGCTGGTGAGAACAATGCGGCATTTTCGAGACTTTACAGCCAGGATGCAGATAATGACGTTGTCATGGGCGAAGCACCACCTATTGGTGAAAATGATCCCGAAGGACTAACAGCACGCTCTAATTCTGCGGTGAAGGCGTCCAACCAACTCGATGAAAAGGCCGTTGCGAGTATCGCCACACGGATTGAAGTGACTATGAACTTCCTAACAGGCTTTCTAGAAAATACAGCGTTGTGCTCCTTCTTCATTGAAGCAAGCGGTGCCGAGTATGTTCTCGACTTTGCTACCTTGCCAAGCTTGCAATACGACTTCAATGTCCACCAGGCCAGTGTGCAGCTTGCCAGAGTGGCTCACATAATGGCGGAGCAGAAGCCACACCTTGTGCTGCCGTCGCTGCTCCAGCGCGCCCAGAAGGTTGCAGACAGCCTCGAACCACTATATAACTACAGCGGTGGAGAAGGTTTCTTCTCGGAATTTACATCAACTATTGGCTCCAATGCCGTCTCAAAAGCTATGGTGGGCACATTTATAGTGAGATCTCTGGTACACATACAAACGCTCTGTAACATCCTCGTTGAAGTTTTCTCCGCCCCAGTGTTCAGTTCACGTTCCGGTCATACACCATTTAGCCAGGTCAATCTTGCGGATCTGTATCGGAATTTCATCAAGAGCCTTGGCCTGTTACATCGCGTCTGCGTGTGGGAGGAGATACTATTGCAAAAGAACCTTCCTGAGTCATGGAAAGAATCTACTAAGGTGAAAGGTATTGGTATGGGTAGCGATGAAGCTGACGAAGTCTTTGGGCTGATCAATAGTGATGGCGGGATCACGAATGCAACCAACACAGCAGCGAACAATGTCAATGCCAGTGATACTACAGTAACGAAGCAAATTACTGATGGTTCCTCAACCGCAGTCTTGATTACACAGGACGAAACAACAGCGCGCTTCAGAAATACTACAGTGCTACGCCACTTGCTGACCCAAGTCCCTTCGCTAAGCGTTCTCTTCTGCCAGAATCTCGGCAAATCTTTGGTACCAAAGAGACGGCCAGAAGCGTATAATCGACACATCGCATACTTAGTCGCGGAAGCAATGTCTCATGCAAATCTAGACCAGTTGAACTATGAACCCCCAAGGAGTACAACATGTACAAAGGATCGTTACGCATATTGGATTGTTGCTGTGACATCCATGTCATCTCTCATGATTGAAGGTACGAGATACCTTGACAATAGAAGAGTCGAGAAGCCTAATGCAGAACATAGGGAGCCATATGGACCGCCCCTATTCACAAGTTCTTACACTCTTGCTGCAAGCTTTCAAAGATGACGGGGGATTGGATGCAATCAAGGAAGTCTTCGAGGTCTTTATTGCGGAAGTCAGTTCTCCCATCGACCCATCACAAACACCAGAGAATGGCGATGCGAGGGCCCGTCACATGTGTGCATATGGAGGCATTAAGATAATACTGGCCTTCTTCACTCAAATCACCCAATCCAAATCGATCATCGAATCGACCCAAACGCATGTCATTGGATCGAACGAACGAGATCGAGGACAACCAAATTCTTTCTTTGCACCCCAATTCCTCGTCGAGTTACGCATGGCTGTGCTGCCTGTGGTCAGGACTCTCTGGAATTCCAGCTTTGTGGACAATGCAGAAAATCGGCTAGTAAAGTGTCTGATCGACATACTCCGGGCCGCTCTGGAGGGTGCTGACGAGCAGGGTGCCTACCGACTTGGCGATGAGCCTCCTGCTGCTCGGAGGGCCGCTAACAAGACCTACAGCGTTCCGAAAGAAAAGGTGGCCACCTTGGTCGGGCAGGGCTACGATGCCGAATTGGCTCAAGAGGCCCTGTACCGATGTTTTAATGTCCCGCATGCCGCAATGGAGTATTGTCAAGCCCTAAAAGCTTTCCCTGGCGCCGAGAGGAACCCTATTCCAGAGCACGACCGGGAAAAAGCTCCGCGATCTATCACTCAGACTCCTCGACGCTCAGATTCTGGAGCCACTTTACCCGACACCGACGTTCCGAATCCACCAAATGACATCACCAGGACGCGGAATCCTCTAGGCGACATTGATGGAGACATGGTCAATGCCATCCTTGCCCGGTCCAGCAACGCTGAAAACCAAGCGGGTCCGTCAGATCTTGTAACATCAGGGCTCGATGCCCAGGGTGACACCATTGTTGAGGAGGAAGCAATTGGTAGTCAAAGTGCTCGCGAGGATTCCACCAGTCCTATGGATCTGCCACAGCCGCTGCCCTTAAGCTTCCCAAATGACGCTGGTGATGGCACGGTAGACCCAATGGCCATGAGCATCGACAATCTTCAGGACATCATCCGCGGTATGGGCAGACATAGCACGCAAGAGCAGACCATTCCATCACGCCAGGTATCGAATGGTCCAAGCCATCAAGCAAACATCGTGCCTCACAAAGCGCCGGTCACGATTGAGGATCTTGATGCAGAGCGTAAGGCCATCAGATCAAATCTCATCGATAGGGCACTCGATGTTCTCAATGTTCATCCCGAAGTTTCGTTCGAGCTGGCAGAACTCATACAGGCTGCGGCGTTGAAAGCTCAAGACGCAAAGGCAATGCGCTGTGAGGTTGGCGAGACCTTAGTTCAATCATTGATCTCACTACAAGAAGACGATTTCCGACCCATTGGCAAGAAGATCGCTTCTTACGCACATCTCCTTGCCCTGGTCCTACAAGATCGTGAATTCTACGAAGCGACGCTGGACCAGCTGACGGAATTCTTTGCGCAATTCCTGGGATTCATCAAGATACATCCAGACCAACCGGCCGATGAGGCCTCTCCTTGGATTGGGCAAATCTTACTGGTCATTGAGAAGTTGCTGGCAGAGGATGTACAGCCATCTCAGATTCAATGGGATGTACCGACTGATGGAACGCTGCCTGGTCCTCTTGTGCAGATGGAACCATCACTTCTCCCCTTGGAACAGAAGATCCAGCTGTTCGAAGCAATCGCCGAAATTCTGCTTAAGATTGGGAGAGATGAGTCTCTTGCTCTATCCGTGGTACGCACGTTGGTAATCCTTACGCGCAATCGAGAGATCGCTTCCAGACTTGGCGAAAAGAGAAATATCCAACGATTGTTTGTGATGGTCAAACAGCTGTCTGGGATTACCAATGACAAACTACCAAGCACCTTCATGCTATTGCTGCGGCATATTGTTGAGGATGATGAAATCATCAGACAAGTCATGAAGAGTGAAATCATGGCGAGGTTCGAGGTCAGACCAGGTCGTTCCCCCTCTACGGATACCACTGGTTATGTCAAGCAAATGTATGACCTAGTTCTGAGGTCCCCACAGATCTTCATTGATATCACGAACGAGAAGCTAGAAATTCAACGATATGATGGTAGCGGCGGTAGCGCACGACCACAGATCCTGCAGCTGAAACCCAAAGTGATTGAGGATAAGCCCAAGGCCGATGACGCTGAGGCTGACGCTAGTTCAGCAAATACTGCTGAAGCTACAGAAGGCTGGACTGGGCAAGTGTCAAATCTGGAAGAAGCTAAGCCATCGACTGGCGAAGACAGAAACATCATCCTCGAGAATGAGAAGCCTAAGGCGGCAGAAGTCAAACCGCCCGTGGTCGAGCACCCGAGTGGTGTCATCCACTACCTTCTGCAAGAGTTACTTACCTACAAGGACGTCGAGGACAAAGATCTCTTATCCGCTGCTAAAGACTCAACAATAGAAGTTTCGGCTGAGCTGCCAGCAAGTCTGAGTGTTGCGAATACATCGTCGGCAGCCAATCCGAGTACTCAACCAAATCCGAGCACTTCTGGCTCCTCAGAGACTAAGAAAGTCGAAAAGCCCGAGTTCAAGCCCTCCGAGCATCCGATTCACGTGTATCGAAATTTTATTCTTCAATGCTTGACCGAACTATTACACTCTTACAACCGTACAAAGGTCGAGTTCATTAACTTCTCTCGCAAAGCTGACCCAAAAGCCACAACCCCTTCAAAGCCTCGATCCGGGGTTCTTACCTATCTTCTCAACGATGTGATTCCTGTAGGTACAGTAGCCTACGAAGACACAATCTCTTATCGCAAGAAAAACAGCACATCAAATTGGGCAATGTCTGCTATTGTCTCACTCTGTGTTCGAACCAATGAGAACGGCTATCACAAAAAGCAAGGTTCTATGGAAGAAGACGATGAGAAGGACTTGCTTTTTGTACGCAAATTCGTGTTGGAGCATGGTCTTAAGGCGTTCAAGGATGCTCATGCATCAGAGGAGCATCCTGACGTCAAGTATGCCCGCTTGCTTGATCTGGCAGACCTGTTTATGCGTTTGCTGCAGGGAAGAATCACTCCGTTCGGCAATACTTCATCGCCTGGCACAGAAGGCGGCTTCCAAAAGTCGATCTCCAAGCTCATGTTTGAGAAGAACTTCATCGGCGCATTGACCGGATCAGTTGCAGACATCGATCTTAACTTTCCAGGGTCAAAGCGCGTAATCAAGTACATCCTGAGACCACTTAAGCAACTAACATCAACTGCGATTTTCCTCAGCCAGAATTCCGACATCTCAAATACAACTGGGCAGACCACAGATGATGACGAGATCTCCACTGCTACATCTGTCTCCGATAACGAAGATGAACGTGAAGAGACACCAGATCTTTTCCGAAACTCAACCCTTGGCATGTTCGAGCCTGGAAGAGACCAAGAGTCAAGTTCTGAATCATCAGATGAAGATGAAGAGATGTACGAAGATGATGAATATGATGAAGGCATGGAATACGAAGAAGGCATGGATCGAGATGGGGATGAAGTCATCAGCGACGAAGATGATGACCTTGGAGAAGCAGGCCACATGGAGGGCCTTCATGGCGACGGAGGTATGGACGTCGAGGTTGTCATTGATGGTGACGACGACAATCAGAGCGACGATGACGATGATCCGGACGATTCCGAAGATATGGAAGACGATAACGAAATCGAAGTCATCGACGAGATCACTGGTGACAGCGAAAATGCTAGTCTTGCAGAGGGCGATGAGGATGGATGGCAAGACGAGGACCATGAAGACATTGATCGCTACAATGAGGAAGACCCGTTGGATGACAACGACTTCAGCCAAGACCAAGATGCAGAGAGTGCCGTTAGGGATATTGTTCGTGAGTTTGGAGGCGCAGAGGCGGCTCTTCAGCGACTCGAAGGACTGGATGATGGACAAGCAGAGGGTCTAGATCGCCTTCATATGGACATTGAGACAGGGAGATACATGGATGATGTGGTCCATCGCGATGAGGACGATGGTATGTCAAGAAAGATAACGCATGTCCCTCGTTCTATTGCTAACACGAGGCAGACGAGGAAGATGAAGATAATGAAATCGTCGAGGAAGAAGATGAAGAGGAGGTCTTATTTGACGAAGACTATGAGGACGATAATCCCGGCTTCGAGCCACCTTTCGGATGGGATCCCGAGGATGACGGATTTACACCCCCACGAGGACACCACCACCATCATCACCACCCTCGCCGCATACAAGATCCTTGGTCTGGTGGTTTCACTGGGGGTCTTGTGGACCGTCATGCTCCCCTATATCGCTCTCATCGACCAACCGGTGCTCCACGCTCCGTGGACGACGGGCTCAACCCTCTTTTGCAGCGGAACGGGTCATCCTCTCCTCCTTCCCGATCTGCTAGAGGTGTCCGCACGCCTTCTCAGCTTGAGGACTACTGGGTCCATGGTATGGACCGTCGTGGTCTGAATCCCGGCGAAAGCCCTTTGACGTTTCTCAATAACTTGCTGTCGTCTGAGGAAGGCAGAAATGGTCTCGGTTTCTCTGCTGTAGGTGGGCCTAATGGCGCTGTTCATTTACACATCGCTGGTGGTCCCGCCGGAGGTGTTTCTTTGCCGCGTGAGCTTGAGATATCGCTTGGTATTCCCAGGAACGGTCCGGTAGAGCCTACTCGCATCCATCGCGATGAACACCTACAGCAAGCAACATTCCTACCCGCAACTACATGTCAACGCTGGCAGGAGGAAGCGCGACTACTCTATGGTGCCATAAACCTTGAGAAAGCTCTACGAATTGTCAATTCTATACTTCGCGTTCTAGTACCACCTGCTTTGGTCAAGAAGAAGCGTGATGACGATGAGCTGAAACGAGTAAGGGAAGAAGCTGAGAATTTGAGAAAAGCAGCTGAAGAAGCCCGAGAAAAGGCCGACAAAGAGGCGCAGGAAAAGCAAGTACTGGAAGAGCGTCAGGCTGCCGCAGCTCGCGAAGAGGCTGAAACAGTAACAGCAGATCAAGAAAACACACAAGTTGATCGGCAACAGCCTGATGATATGGCAGAGGACGGTGCTATGGAGGATGGGGAAACGCGGGAAGGAAGAGATTGGGTTCTCCCTCCTGCTAGCAACGAAGCTGGGGAGGCGACTTCATCACAGGAGCAGACAGGAGCAGCAGGGTCTACGGAATCTGCACCCGGACTTTCCACTACTATAGCAGGCCCTTCGGAGCCTGCAGAGCGAATACGGACTACAATCCGTGGCCGCGAGCTTGATATCACCGGACTGGGCATCGACCTTACGTATTTGGACGCTTTGCCGGAAGACATCCGAGAAGAGGTGCTGATGTCGCAATTAGCAATTCAACGGTCTCAGGCTGCCGCTTCCGGTGAAGAGGCAACAGACATTAGCCGTGAGTTTTTAGAAGCCTTGCCCGACGAGATCCGAGAAGAGCTTTTGCAACAGGAGGCCCAAGATCGACGCCGGCGCGAGCGGGTGGAAGCTCAGAGATCTCAACGCGCTTCCAGTGGAGGGGGCCCTCCTCGTGCTGAAGACATGGATCCAGCAAGTTTTCTGGCTTCTTTAGATCCAACCCTTCGGCAGCATGTCCTCATGGAGCAAGATGAGGAAATGCTGGCCAATCTGCCGGCAGAGATCGCTGCTGAAGCCCGTGCTTTAGCCGGCGACAGACCGTTGCACCGATTTCAAGGGATTCCTCGCATTGGCGGTCGTGGCACATTCAGCAACGTACTGAGTCGAGACCGTCTGAACGATGGCACGGGACCGCCACCACCAGCAACAAAAAAGGCTCCGCGCCGCCAAATCGTGCAGATGCTCGACAAAGCTGGTGTCGCTACGTTGCTCCGTCTAATGTTTATCCCCCAGCAAGGAAGCTCCCGAGGATCGCTAAACGGTATTCTGCATGATGTCTCCCAAAATCGTCAAAACCGCGCGGAGATTATCAGCTTGCTGCTGTCAATCCTTCAAGATGGCAGTACGGACGTGAATGCGGTTGAGCGAAGCTTCAATCAACTCTCGCTCAGAGCCAAGCAGACGGCAACCCAAAAGGCCCCTCAGCCACTCAAGAGGATTTTGACGGGCCCACTGTCATCTACAGTGAACAACTTGGAAGCTACTCCTTTGCTGGTCATTCAACAATGTCTTGGTGCGCTTGTCCAGCTTACACAATATAATCCACACGTACCATCATTCTTCCTTACCGAACATGATCTATCATCTGGGTTCAAGACCAAAGCGAATCGAAAGGGGAAGACTAAAGAAACTCGAGCTACAAAATTTGCACTCAATGCTCTGCTTGGTCTCCTGGATCGCAAGCTCATCATGGAGAGCTCCAGCTGTATGGAGCAACTCTCTAGCTTATTGCAGAGTGTCACCCATCCCTTGACGATGCTGTCGAGGAAAGAAAAGAGCAAAGGGGGCGAGAAGCCTGAGGAATCAAGATCCGTCGAACCTCTTAACACGGAGCCGGTAACCGCGGCCTCTCCCGAGGTCACGACAGCCGAACAACTCCCTCCAGAAGCAGAGCATCCAGCTGAAGATTCAACAGCAGGTAACACATCTCCAATGATGGATATTCGAGCAGAGGACAGCACTGCGACGGAGCAGCAAGGGCCCCCAACAGCTACAATCTTAGATGAAGCTAAAGAGGACGGATCCAAGGAAACGGTCTCGGATGCTGTGATCAAAAAACCGCAATCTTTGACACCGCCTGTTGTGCCAGAAGAAAATCTCCGCTTGGTAGTCAATATCATAGCAGCCCGTGAATGTAGTGGCAAAACATTTCGAGACACCCTTTCGACTATCAATAACCTCTCCGGCATCCCAGGAGCGAAAGAGATTTTCGGCAAAGGTCTGATCGAACAAGCCAAGGACCTTGGCCGTTCGATTTTACGCGACCTTGATGAATTGGTACCACAGATCAAACAAGCTGAGACAAGCACGGAAATTCAAGGCATGGCACTCGCGAAATTCACTCCGGCCTCGTCAGACCAGGCCAAGCTTCTCCGAGTGCTCACAGCTTTGGACTATATGTTTGATCCCAAGCGCAATGATGGCAAGACCAAGCCTGCTACAGGGGAGGATTCTCATCCAGCGGAGGGCTCAATACCAACAAAGGTGAAAGAAGACATTCTCACCATGCTTTACGAAAATCCGACATTTGGCTCGCTCTGGAACAAGCTTAGTGAGTGCCTGAGTAGCATTAGACAAGGTGATGGTATGCTCAACGTTGCCACCATCTTGCTTCCGCTAGTGGAAGCACTTATGGTTGTCTGCAAGAACACTACGCTCAAGGATGTACCACTCATCAAAGCAGTCAAGGAATTTACTGTCGCAAGTCCTCCGCCGGAGTCATACATGGAGAATCTTTTCTTCAAATTCACCGAAGATCACCGCAAGATCCTGAATGACCTTGTTAGACATAATCCTAAGCTCATGATCGGCACATTCTCGCTACTGGTCAAAAACCCCAAGGTCTTGGAATTCGACAACAAGCGCAATTACTTCACTCGTCGTCTCCACTCACGCGGCGCAGAAGCTAGACATCCTCAGCCACCACTTCAGCTTTCTGTTCGTCGAGACCAGGTCTTCCTCGACTCCTTCAAATTTCTATCTTTCAAGAGTGGCGATGAAATCAAGTATGGCAAATTGAGCATTCGCTTTAATGGCGAGGAAGGAGTTGATGCCGGCGGTGTGACTCGAGAATGGTTCCAGGTGCTCTCAAGGAAGATGTTCAACCCTGACTATGCTCTTTTCATCCCCGTAGCTTCCGATCGCACCACTTTCCACCCGAATAAGCTCAGCAAGATCAACGACGAGCATCTGATGTTCTTCAAGTTCATCGGTCGCATCATTGGCAAAGCACTCTATGAAGGTCGCGCCTTGGATTGCCATTTCAGCAGAGCTGTCTATAAGCGGATACTTGGCAAAGTAGTGTCGATCAAGGACATGGAGACACTCGACTTGGAGTACTATAAGTCACTGTTGTGGATGTTGGACAATGATATCTCAGACATTATCACTGAGACCTTCTCGATCGAAACAGACGATTTTGGTGTCGCCGAGATCGTGGACCTCTGCGAAAATGGTCGCAACGTTCCGGTTACCGAAGAGAATAAGCAAGAGTACGTTCAACTTATGGTCGAGTATCGTCTTACAGGATCGGTACAAGCGCAGTTGGAGAATTTCCTGAAAGGTATCTTCTCAGTGGAAAGCTTCTGACACCTTCTGTGACTAATGACATCTAGGGTTCCACGACATCGTCCCGCCTGAGCTCATCGCCATCTTCAACGAACAAGAGCTTGAGCTCCTCATCTCCGGTCTACCCGACATTGACGTGGATGACTGGAAGAACCACACCGACTACCACAACTACCAGGCTGCCTCACCACAGATCCAATGGTTTTGGCGCGCTGTACGCTCATTCGACAAGGAAGAGCGTGCTAAGCTTCTCCAATTCGTGACCGGTACATCCAAAGTGCCGCTCAATGGATTTGGTCAGCTTGAGGGCATGAACGGTTTCAGCAGGTTCAACATCCATAGGGACTACGGCAACAAGGACAGACTACCGAGTTCGCATACCTGTTTTAATCGTAAGTGGTTGGGTACCGGACAATCCGGGGCAGCGGCTGACACCTTCCTTACAGAACTCGATCTTCCAGAATACGACAGCTACGAGGCTCTCAGGCAACAAGTGTACACGGCCATGACAGCGGGCAGCGAATATTTTGGCTTTGCATAATTTACCTTCTTCATGTCATTGTTCACAGTAATAACCATGCATTTGCAGGGGCGCTGGGTCTGTTCTTGTGAGCACTTTAGCGAGGGAAGCAGCCCATGGATTGGCGACGGAAAGGGTTTCATGATCATGATGCTTGCCGAGATCGTCGAGTTGCGATCGAGGCTGGCTGGGGGTTGAAAGGTGGCGATGGTGTGCAGGCCGTCGCAACCTGTGTATACTGCCGCTGGCCGAGATTGTGGATAAATGCACTGCGTGTACATAGCCCAGACGATACGGTCTATATGAAGACAACGTCTTCAAGTCCTACCAATGATAGCTTAGTGAGTATAATGTAGGACAACTCGTATTGACTGACTCCATTGGTATAGCTGATACGCTGTTACATATGTATGGCTATGTGTAAGATCTTGAAAGTATACCTTTTGGTGCCTAAGAAAACATATCGTGTGAAATACTTGAAGAATCCAAAGTACAACATACATATAGAGTATAGACACCTTAACAATATGATCTACAAAGCTGGCAAATCACTCGTATGAAATGATACCTCCTGGAGATCAACTGTGTCGTGCGACGCTCCGTTGAAGTGACACCCAGGGCTCAGTCCAAACGTTTACCAGCGTGGCTTTAGATATTGTTGCCTAGAGCATATCTTCACACCCAATCTTTCTTGCCATTGTCTTCGCAACTCCCGAAAGCTTTTCGTGCAGTGACCAACCATGCCTCCAACTCCCCTCGAGCAAAATTGTCATCCGCAGCCCAACTACGCATCCGTCATCCACAGCCTTGACCGGCGTGGCATCGACCACCAGCACCTGCCCTCTCTCAAAGACTACATCCAATCAGCAGCTTCCTTTCACGGATGGTGGGATATTCAAGTGGGTGTTGAGACCCTGTGCACTCCGAGGTCTCACGCCAAGGAAACGGGACATGGATGCTGCCACCAGCGACAGTTACTACTCCGAAACTCATGGTCAGCGCCGTTGGTCTCGGCCAACGCTGGAGCCTGTATTGAGGGGGAGGGTGGAGAATGTGTTGAAGGTTGTTGAGAGCGAGGCGTTGCAGCTTGGGAGGAATATCGGTATGTGTGCTGGCTGCAGCAATATTGGACATACTCTTTGCGTGTTTCTTGCGTGAACAGCTATAGTGCCCGTTTGGGAGGAGACTACTGATACTGTGGTTTGCTTAGAACTGAACCACTATCGTCTCAAGAGGGGGTACCCTAGGGGGAGCCCGGAGCATACATTTGGGCCTATGAGGGATCAGATGGGGACAGCATGGTTGACGGCTGTACAGCAATGTGTGACAGATGTGGAGATCTTTCAGACTGAAACGGAACATGCACTGAGCCGGCAGGAAGAGAAGGCTGTGCAGGGAGGGGACGGGAGTGGTCCTGGACCCGTGCAGAGTACAAGGGGTGCCAAACTGTGAGGTGCAACATGTCGATTGATCATAGTGACGGTGTGCATGCGAGAAATGTGAAAATCAGGTGGAAAGCATGCTTTTTCTACTTAATGTGAAAGTATCGACATCAGAAACCTCTCTAAAGGTTGCTGCACCCTTTCAACGACGGACAAACCGTCGTGCTCTACAAAGACCAAGTGCACGGCAACCCATGCGAGTCATCATACCTCCGCCGTACAGGCTGATTATCCGGCGATTATGACAGCGAGATCCACTTCTGCTACGGTTGCCGCCTCTATTGGGCAATTTGACGACAAACAGATGCGGCTGATGAACATACAAGTTCATACCCGCACACCAAGCGCCTAAGTGACCATGGCAGAGTGGCCATAGCCCGAGCAGATGGGCGTACGCGTCACTACCGAACCAGGTCTCCAATTGGGCTAAAGTCGATTGAAGCTTTTGGTTCAGGATCATCTTGTCACCGGTCTGGTCGGTTGTGAGCGACTCAACCAGAGCGCTTCTCGCCTTCACATGACTTTGACAGGAGAGCTGCTCAGGATCAGACTTTGGACGCATCATCTTCGATAGGTGGAAATTTGCGACGGGGCAAGCTTTTCGGAATCCGACAGTGGGTGTCGCAGGATCCTTTGGATCGAGCCAGCGGCTGATCTGGTCGTCGAGCTCGGCTGTTGTGGGCAGGAACTGCGGCTGCGGATTATCAACCATCGATTGGGAAGCTGGCTCGAGCTTTAACGTCACCTGAGTATCCTCCAGCTCTGCAATCGTCGTCCACGAGCTCGATGCTTCAGCAGAGAAGCTCGAGCTCTCACGCCGCAAAGCGGCCTCTGACAAGATCTGATCTACAGACGGGAAACACGAAAGGTCAATATCAGTAACGCTGATATTGGGCAGGCTTTGCAGGCTCTTCATGGCTTCCAGTCTGGCTTCCCATGCTGGATCGTTCTCTCCTTCGTCACGGTGGCCGTAGTCCTTCCATCTCAGCAGGGGATAGAAGGGCCGCGATGCGATGTGTTTGGCTTTTCGGAAATAGTAGGCGGGTCGGGACCCGTGCCAGAATTTGTCGTATTTGATGTTTGGCATTGGGTTTCGTTTGGTTTTTTTGGTTTTAGGGGGGAATGTAGCTGCACTTTTTTCTGGGATGCTTTGATCGATGAAAGGTTTCACACGCTAGAAGAGCATGGAACTGAGGAGGAGATTGTTATGGACGATGTGGGTTTTATGGATATGAGACTCGGGAGTTGAGACAAAGGACAATGGATCGCGTATGACAAAGGTATTGAGACCTTGTTGCTGCATGTTCTTACAACAAAGGTCATTCTCAACAGGGAAAATTCCGTGATACCATTTTAATTTATGGATCATCAAACACAAAGATTTCACTGCCACTACTGTTCCTTTGTCTCAAAACAACGTAATCCCACACTGCGATGGAAGAATATGCCAGAATGTGGTAAAAGGTGCCGGGACGTGAGCTGCATCTTTTTGAGCTTGTTATGGGTCCGTTCTTTGCTGTTGGACACCGAATATCAACGTACTACCCTACTTTTACTCCTGCGTATATTTGTGAGAGGCGAGATATCACTATACCAACAATCCCACCCCCAAATCCCACTAAAACCTACCAACCCTCCATCACGACAACCCACCAGCCCCCATCAACAACTCCTATACCCCAAAAGCCAAGAGCCAATATACGCAACCACGCCGTAAGCTTCATAAACGACACATTTGGTTATACAGAATTAATGTTCCGTGCTGTTCGATGAAGGGGAAGTTATGAGCTAGGGGTATAGAGATGGTGGTACTGGTTCTATTAGGGGAGTTGGGGTTTGGAGGTGGGAGGGTAGGGGTGTTGGGGGGTGGGATGTGGGATTTGGGATGTGGGGTTTGGGGGGGATGTGGGAGGTGCGGTTTGGGATGTGGGGGGGATAGATTATGGGAGGGTGGAGGGATGGGGGTGGGGATGGGGTGGATGGAGAGGGTATTGATGATGAAGGATAATGGAGAAAGAGCACAAGCATTACGGCCATCATAGGCATTTTCATTCCCATAATCTCAAATTCCATTCCTCAATTCTGTACAACAAGTACAACCCAAAACCGGGCAAACGATGCCAATACCTTGGACACTAATAGCTGCAGCAGTCCGTGAAATTCGTAAATGAACGAATAAAATTTCTCTAACTAGCTATCGAGCCATTCGACCCTCGTAATTTTCTAATGCATGCATGCAAAGACGCTGCGAACCAAGTATCAATAGATATTCATCAGGTATCGAAGCTTCGTCTTTCATTCATGTCTGATTTACCGGACTTTTATCACTTACGGAAATTATCGCTCGGGAGTTATGTATTTAGTAATATGTCGTCGTATGTGGAAGGGTTGAGGGTAGAGTTGTGATATGTTAGTATATAATGATGGGGAAGGATGGGATAATGGGACGATTGTATATGCTGCTTGGGGGGCATTTAAGTGGGACGGGTTTCTGTTCTTTGATAGGTCCATATGTTGTGGCGGGTTTGTATTGTTTGGGCTTTTGAGGGAGGTCGAGACTGTTTTTGAAGCTTTTGGGGGTGAGTTTGCGGATGTGGATGTTATTGTGTATGTGGGTTGGGGGAAGGATGAGGGGTTTCGAGTGGGGTGGTGGGGAATGATGGGAAATTAATGGGGGAGTGAGTGGTAGGGGATCACCGAAAGCAATCAGGCCCCCAGGGTTTGGTGATAGAGTGTTGCGATCAGCTCCTTGAGGTGTGTCGTCGTTGTGCATGTGACCGCCCACGCGTGTTTGAAAGCCCATCGGAAAGCTTCACCCCTCGTGATGAGTACTGTCAAGATGAATGCCTCGATGATGTTTGTGACTTCTGTCCTGTGCCTTTCCCTGCAACGCGAAGAGGGACAGAGTCGATGTAGTGGTGGCTGCTACTGTTATAAGTGCATCGGGGGTTTTGGAAAGGTTCGCTGTGAATCCGGGGTGAGTGAGTGGTTGGGACTATGGTGGTCCCAAACGCCTGTCAGGGTGAAGATCCACTTTCCCGATACTTGCGAGGCGGTGTATCGCGCCAACAACTCTCTGAGCCCACCGACAGGGGAATCACAGATGGCCGCCTCAATTGCAGTATCGAATTTGTCGAAGGCCCTTTGGAGCACGGTTTCCGTGTAAGCGAATAGCTCATTGGGTGGTAGTTGTGCGAGAGACGTCCAAACCGACTGCAGAGTTGAAATCTGAACAACGGATCCCTCTGGCGACAAGACATCGCCGATGATGCTCAATGAGCAGAACTAAGTGGGATAAGTGTCGTTGTAAATGTTACCATTGCCGTCGTCGTATGTCACAGTGTAGCTATAGCTATTGAATATTGGGATCCGGCTAGCTAGTCTTCGTCTTCGAGCAACGAACACGGGACTTGATGCGTAAGACCACGTGGGGGAATTCAGAGTGAACACATCAACGTTGTAACCAAGAGCGATACAGTTTGATGTTTGCGCAACAACTTCACTGATGTAGTTCTTCGGAGGATGCCTGAGCACATAGTGACCTATTGTATCATCCGCAAGTATTGGTTCGTGCGATTCGAAAATAGGGAATCCTTTTGAGGAGACGACCGTTACAAAGAACACAAATATGAACGTAGCACGGCTCTCATAGATTAGAAATGATATCGTAGGCGCCATATCTCAGAGTAGCCAGTGAGACTTGCAGAGAAGATGCCTTTCATCTTTCTTCAACGAGGCCCACACTCAAATTTTGTACACCTTTGCTTCGTGAGTCACTACAGGATCGCGGCATTTTCAATTATATAACGGTGAGACCGAGTCGTGGAATGCATGATAGGTACCACATAAGGTAGGATGCGGAAATTATTCGACTGATGCGCCTCAATAGATAAAATGTGTCGTTCTGAGGATCAGATCGCATAGCCCACATCAATCAGCCGGCCCGAATAAACCATTGGTCGTAGGCTCTGCTTTGTGGTAGTCATGGATGCACGGATTTGATGTTGCAATCAAAGTTTCGCAGGTCTGTCCTCTCGGCCTTACAATCCTTCGCGTCGCGTTCAAGACTGCCTTCAAGCGCACCCAGTCTTGACTAAGCATTTCTGACAAGTAAAGAGACAATGGCAAGAGCTGATACCTGACGTTACACCAAGGAAAGACACCGAGGTATATTTGTGCGGCAGTAGATCTTGCGTGTGTGTGTGTGTGTGTACGACTTCCACCTTGCAGGAAAGCGTTCAACTAGTCGATAAAGCAATCTACCTTGCTTGATATTTACCATAACACAAGTTATCGTCCGTATTGCTTCATTTAGGCCTGTCCTTGGAGCTTTATGAGATGATACTTGCTCTGAAAGGGCATTGGAACGAGTATAAAGCCCGCTCCGGGATAATGCTCGAAATTACAGACCCAAGCACCGTCTGTGGCGCCGGTCCTGCTTGCCGGGATTCATTGGCCGAATTGGATGAACACTAATCAACTTCCCAGCCTCTTGGCCAAGGCCGTGTTCGATTGAGGCCATTTCACACTTTCTGCTGTGATTATAATGCGTCCACCACTTCCCGCAGTTGTTTGTCCCCCTGTCCTACCCCCACTCATATCAAGCTGACAATTATCAATGATGTCAAACCTCAGGGCCATCTTAATAGACAGCCAAGTGCTCTGGTCCGCACGTCCATACTTCAGATCGATCCCCACCCGACAAGTTCCAGAGACCTGTGAGATCGGCACAGCGTACGGGTCGCTCGGGTTGCTACCTTTGTGGAAGGTGTTGACGTCGTAGAAATTGGGAAAGCTGGCCGCGGCACGTATGCAATCCAAGGTTTTGGCGCGCCGATCTGTGAAGATATGAGGTTCGTAGCATTGAAAGTCGGTGCTAAGACTGGTGATGTTAACGTTGACGTTGTTGAGCAATGTAAGATTTTGATTGACGTCGAGAGTGGGCGGTGTGGGTGATGCAAGGCAACAATCAATGAAAGTCGCAATGATTATGAAGCTTCGGAGGAAGCTGTTTCTCATGGCGAAGTGAAGGCACAATGTGCGGTATCTTCTCAATGCACGATAGTCAAAGGGGCAAGCTGTCCGATTACTTTCTTCAATGCCACAAGTGGTGCTTTCTAAGCGTAGAGCCCAAGATCATAGAAATGAAGACATGCGCCTTCTTCAATTATAGAGGTAGCTGACCGAAGCGCTTGCGAAAGCGCGCATTGTAAGTCGCATAAATACTAACGCTTGGACCTGGTGGAAGTACCAACTTGTAAGTACCTCCCCATTGGTGAGAAGGCTCGAGATTATTGTCTGCTCCTCTCTCCCTGGATGGACTAGCCTGACAAGTGTCAGCGCAAACCGCGAAGCTCCGCGGATCCTAGAAAAAGGATGTTTCGCACTTTTGCAAACCTGCCTGTGATTGGAGAGCGAATAGATGTGTCGTCCAGCTCAATGGCTTTCTAAAAGCCTATCCGGTAGAAGGGGACTCATTCATCTTCAAAAGAGAAGAATGGGCCGTTGGATAGGTAGAACATGGTAGAGCCTTTCCATATGCAGTATCCAAATTGTGTCGCGCCATATATATACAGCGACCTGACGCAGTGGTCCCCAAGACACCAGTCATTCCCGTTTCATATCCAGGGTCTCAATGCGTCCATGGAAGCTGCTGATCACAGACGTTGTGACTTACTCATCCCCTGATTGATGCCCCTCCACCAGCTCTGATGCCACTCAACACCAAAAGCTCATATACACATGGTGCATCCAGCACTCTTGAACCAGTCCCTTCAACTATCTCTTCTTATCACCGTCTCAGCATATTCTTTGGATTGTTTCACTCGGACGTCCACGCCCTTCCGCACGCTGTTCCAGGATGCTGAATTAGAGCTTCCGTATATGCAGTTGTCCAGGTGACAAGGTACCAAGACTTGCATCGCCACAAGTCAAAACCTCGCCGATGTCGATCCGTTGTCATGTGCGAACTGGAGTAGCGCAACTCCTTCTGCTGAAATGTCCTTAATGGGACGCTCGTAGGGCGTTAGCCTCAACACCACCCGGGGCTACCGTTAGCACACCGCTAACGGGCCAAGGGGATTTTCCTCAAACCCGTATGCTCGCAGATTATGCACCGTCAGGTTGAGTCTCTTGACCAGAATGGCCACGGCCTATTAAGCATTATCAATCACTACCTGGATTCTAGTCAAGTATGGCTGTCAGGTCAACGAAGAGTGTCTTCAATATTCAACATACACCAAACACAATGAGCACCTTTAATACTATGCTATTAATAGATGCCTATACTAGTACACGTATATAGAGCTGGGATTCTAAAACATAGACTACACTCTTGAGCCTGGAATATAAGAGATGAATGAAATAAGGATGTGAAGATCGAATACCTATATAGGGATACCTACTATCTTCTTGCGAAATTATGAATACTTTAAGGAGAGAACTCCTCCCTAAACTTTGATACCCCAATCGGATGCGAAGGTACCTTCGCCGGGACCTTGGATCGATAGGAGTGTGTAGGATATTCAACTTTAGCGTTTGTATCCAGCTTTGGCAGATGCCGAGCCTCTGGCTGTAAGCGTGGGCAATGAGAAGAGCCCGAAACACCATCCCCAAGAGCGGTTGAAGCGTGTGGCCGAGGCCCGGTTGTTGTGCCGTTGATGGTCATGCCGCACGTCTGTGCAGCCTGCCTTGCAAGGTGAGTATTCGCACGTTTCCTATTGTTGTACTTGCTCCTAGAAAGCGTGACTGTCTGCTCGCTTTCATGAACCAAATTGCCGTTGTCTTTCTGCTCTCGCTCCACAGCAGCTTCACGGAACGCAAGAATGCGGGCCCGATCGGCTTCCATTGACGACGGCGAGTCTACGCGAAAAGCGTTGCTGCGAGACAGTCCCCTTGATCGAGCGGCACAGCTCGGGACGTAGGAGACGATAGTCTGTCCGGTGGGGTCGATACTCTCCCCTTCTGCGAGTCTCGGCGCTCTGTCGGTGTATGCCCGGAGCCTCCTTTGGGTCGGATCGACGATAGCAGTTCCTCTTGTTTCCTTTCTAGAGATCGGGCGTGGGTAAACACTTTCTTGCTCGATCTGTGGGGATTCCTGCAGTGGAATTTGCAGATGCAGGTCGGTACGTTGATCGTGAACCTTGGCGTGGGTGGAAGAACCGCGTCTCACAACAGTACTTGCCCAGTGAATCGTTCTTGAGGTACTCATATCTTGAGAATATATAATGAACCTTTTTCTTGTTTGACGGGATCGAGTGAAGATGGAGTTATAAGATGCTGAATGATAAGCCTGAGGGGAGGATGTGGATGGGAAGCAGAACATGATGGAGAATGCTGTCGTTTATATAACACGTGATTTTGGATGGGGACCCTGACAATGGGCTCCGTTATAAGAACGTGTCTTTCATTGCCAACAAAGACATTGTTGGACCCCTTGAAAGGGAAGGGGGCCTTATCAATGAGCTCCGTTACGAGGACGTGTCTTTCATTGCCGACAAAGACATCGTTGGACCTTTGAAGTTGCGTGGAGTCGGAATCTGAACTAAGACCAATGATCATATGGACGACTGTCTCATGGTTAGCGCTTCGTAAGGCATAGGTTCGATAGTGGGACGAACAGGTAAGACTTCGATAAATCAAGGATGAAATGAAATTATATTTGTGAGAAGACTACAAAGCGTAAGCTGCATAACTCAAAGCTCCAATCGTATAACTAAATCATCTTGTATGTTTGAAAAAACTCGCCGTTGCACTCCTTGAGTTTGCCCGCATTCGTCCCACCCACTTTGAGACGCTACCGTTGCGGCTGATACCAACGACATTTTCACTTTCAAGCTTTGCCTTTGTTGGCGGGTTCAGCGCGCCAGCACTGTTAAGGTCTATTGTGCGCTCTGCGAAAGCCGTATTTCTCTTGGACTGGCCCGTAGTTTGGATATCTCGGTTCAGCGAGGCCAGTGGTGCCTTGTGATAGTTTCCCGAAACAGCCGTAAAGGGTGTCCTAGCTTGCTTGGACGGCTGACCATTCGATCCAGAAGGGGACGATCGTTTGAGAGTTTGGACTTGTCCATAACATTTGGCAGGCTTCTGTACCAGACTCGACATCTGGTCAGCCTACATCCATAGCCTAGGTTTCTCGGCCTGATTGACCGATAGCTGATGCTGATAGCGTTTGAACACCTTAGCTTTGTGGTCTTCGCTAGGGACCCTGGTAGGGGATGTGTCAGAGTATTCAAACGCAGGTTGTTCCTGGGGCGGCTCACGGTCATGAATAGCGTCTAGCCATCGCCAAATTCTCCGTATCTGTGCCGGATCCATGTAAACCTCAGCGTCTGATTGGTGGTCAACAGTCGCAACTGCTGGCAATGTTTGGCGGCTATCCATGGCTCAAGGAAAGTCGAAAATGTTGCGGAGTTGGTTTGACAAGAAATTTGGACGGCCGAGGAGAGTGGCAGTATTTTCAGTTCCTAATGACCAAGGTGAAGGAAGGAAGGAAGGAAGAACTACATTGTTGAAACATGTTCTCTTATAGTGCAACGAACGAACAAAGAAAGTATTTTCAACGAGACAATCTGATTGTGCAAGGCAATTTCTTGGAAGAGCCATCGGAGCATCGATCTACTCCTAGACAATGAAACTTAACACCGTAATGATAATCGGTAAATTCGGGTGTCTTGTCTTGTGTCGATGATGATTAGAAATTTGATAGAGAAAGAGAGAGAGACGGACGGCGAAATCTGCAGCGACGCGAAATGAAACCGATGATATATGCATATAATGATGACAGACGAGAAAGGTAATTCGTGTCTGCTCTTGTAACCTTGGGGCAAGAGGAAAAGAAAGTTTGCTAGACATGGGGCCATCACTACACACGGACGACAAACAAGAAGACAAACATCGACACCTGCATGAGATCGCTACTGTGTACGTCAGCAGTTTGACATTCTCCCCTGTCGATTTTCATTGAGATTGGAGATCGCCCAGGATAGTGTGAGGATAACCATAGTTCTAGTGTCGGTGGGATACTGCATATCTTGACGAACGACCTTAACTAATATACTCTGCAGCTAATCAAGCATAGTCGTGACCTGTTATGTTGTAATTCCATCCTTGATCACAATCTGTACAGACCAGGTGGTCAATCGGTGACAATGCAACCCTGTGTGGCGAGACATGAGATGGTGAACCATGCGATCAGGAGTCTGCTCAGGGTTGTCGAGCTTCATGGATGGGTCGAAGCTTCTTTATATTTCATGACTTGAACGTCCAGCTAATATGACACCCCAGTTCAAGTCTGCATACTCAGTATCGCTGGGTAGACGGACGTTCTCTTGGTTCTGTACTTAGGTAGGCTTGGCAACGCGGGTGATCATCTACGTCAAGCCTTTAGCGATCTAGCGCACACTTTAGAATAGAGGCAAGCTGGAGGCCAAGCCTTTCCCTATTCACTCTAGTGGTTTATCGCCTCCGGGTTCAGGCAAATAATTCTTTACTCAATATTTCAGGATGACCGATACTGTCTGGCTCTATCGTATCTCCATGATGTGATGCAGCTCAATGAATGTTACCTAAATGATGAAGCAAAGGCTTCACCCTTTCTTAAACATTCTACCGAAGGGAAAGACCGCTCTTCGACCACGCATCTATCCTAGATTGCATGGCTCGCCATGCACCCGCCTCTTATTCACTGCACCTAATACTCATCGCTCCAGACAATTCCATAAGTCTCTCGGTCCCGGTCTTCTTGTGGCAGTTGGACTCTCGGCTTCGTTCATATTCTCATCAGTAGTGCACGCAGAGGCTCCTCCTAAGCACGACGACGTACCGCAAACGCGTCTGATCCGGCTCTCCGAAGTGGAAAAGCACGGTGGAGATGCAGAAACCCAATGGATCACCAAAGGTACGCGTGTATACGACATCACAGAGTGGATCCCAGGCCATCCAGGTGGTGAAGTAATCCTACGAGCAGCCGGCGGCGCCGTCGATTCGTACTGGGACATCTTTACTATCCACAAGAAACAGGAAGTCTATGACATTCTCGACAGCTACTATATTGGGGACGTCGATCCAAGCGATTTGATCGATGGCGAAGTACCCGTTGATCACATTGATAATCCTTTCAAGAATGACCCCATCAGAGATGAACGATTGATCGTACATAGCCAGTACCCTTGCAATGCCGAGACGCCCACAACAGAGCTTGTAAAGTTCATCACCCCAAACGAGACATTCTACGTCAGAAACCACATGTGGGTACCCGAGACCTCGCTCAAAGGTCACACCATCACCATCGAGCTTCCCAACGGTGACGAGAAGATGTACACCATGGAAGAACTCACAGAAAAGTTCCAAAAAGTGAGCATCACAGCAGCGCTTCAATGCTCAGGCAACCGCCGCAAGGACATGAGTGAATGGTCTCGCCAAACCAACGGCCTACCCTGGTCTATAGGCGGTATATCCAACGCCGTGTGGAGCGGCGTCCGTCTCCGGGACGTACTGGAAGACGCCGGGTTCCCTGTCAATGATCTCCAAGACGCCGTGAAACACGCGCAATTCATGGGTGCAGAAGCCTACGGCGCCTCCATTCCTATTGACAAAGCGGTGGACAAGCGCGGCGACGTTTTGCTTGCTTATGAAATGAACGGTCAACCCTTACCTCACGATCATGGATTTCCAGTGCGAGTACTTGTGCCGGGCAATGTGGCTGCAAGGAGTGTGAAGTGGGTGAATCGTGTGGTGGTAAGCGAGGAGGAAAGTCCAAGTCAATGGCAGCAGAGAGACTACAAATGTTTCGGCCCCAATGTGAACGGCAATGTAGATTGGAGTACCGCACCTGCTATCCAGGAAATGCCCGTCCAGAGCGCAATCACATCTCTGCGAGATATTTCCTGCAACGCCACGCAGGATAGCGGACTACCCCAAATCAATGATCTGAAAGGAGATGTTGTGGCTGTGGAAGGTTATGCGTATTCAGGTGGTGGGCGCGCCATCGTGCGTGTAGATTTGAGCGCTGATGGAGGTCGAACCTGGCATCAAGCGCAATTGCTCAAAGACCTACCTGAAGGTGAGGGAGGACATAAAGCATGGGCGTGGACACGGTGGCGCTCTGTCATTCCGAGACATAAGGCTGGTAAGTGCTTTGTTGTCAAAGCGGTGGACGAGGCATACAACACGCAGGCGGGCGAGTATGAACCTTACTACAACTTCAGGGGAAACTTGACGAGTTCGTGGCATAAGGTCGAGTATAGGCCAGGCGAGAGTGAAATAACATAGATGAGTGCTGGAGTATTGGGGACTCCATGTGTAGGTCTAGGTTACATCAACATGGACTATGTGATACTCTGCACGATCATGGCGACTTTCTAGCTTGGCAGTACGTACCAAACAATTACACGCGCTTTGACGTCCAAATCAGGAAAGAATTTACATACAACTTCCATAAGGTACCTTCCCACAGCAAACCAAACCCTATCCCCATGAAAATCTCAATGACAGCTCCTCGCTCCGAACAGGACTGTTCGAAACGAGCGAGCATAATATAGGCGGGCACACACCCTTCCAGATGATACGCCATGTCTTTTACCACCAGCTTCAGCACTCAAGTACGCACATCCCAAGTATTTATAGGTAACATTAACGGACAAGTCACACACTTCCTATCCCAATCACGCACTCTAGCCCCCTGAAGCAGCCATCACTTCGACAATATAGGTAGGTGCGTGCGTACATGCACTGAGAATATGCATGTACTGAATTTAGCCTATGTTTATACCGAGTTTAGTAGGGATGACGAGCTGCATAGTTATGTTGCCATCATATCAGTTATGAAGCGTCTTGAGTCAAGGATGGTTTACTATTGAGACGATTGTGAGGTCGCAAGTCTTGATTGTGGTATAAAGCTCTATGGAATGATGCATGCACCGAGTGAACTAGAAATCTTCTTTACTTTACAGAACATGATCAAATGAGGATATCTAAGCCATAGATATTCCCATGATGCATCGCGCACGCTTGCAATGCCCCCGGCACTCAACGCCTTACAGGAACCCAGAACCCCCGTCGCTTTGTCATCTTTTACTGCCTCAGCCTGATACCCCCGTATCAGCCCTCCTACGCACAGTGATGCATGCAGACATAGAAGGTATATTCGCATCGCCGAACACCGTGCTCGGGGGCCGCTTGTCGATAGCTTGGATATCGTAATTGAGGGTAATGTATGCGATCATGAGTTTCATGTTTTGAACCGCGAACCAGCGGCCGGGACTGTGTGTTGTTAGTATGAACCCTCACCCTCGTCACGATCAAGATATAGTTTCTAAGAAGCTAAGAGGGGGCGACTTACCATGCATAACGTCCATAACTCCATCCGAGGAAGCGGTCAGTGATCTCTGTCGCATCAACCTTTTCCTGGCTCTCCAGACCCCCGGACCGGATTCTTACGAAACGAAAGGGGTCGTACTCCAAGGGTTTATCGTAGAATCTCTCATCCATATGCACCGCTTCCACGGGTACACCAAGCCATGTGCCTCGAGCGACATGAGTGCCATTAGGTAGGGTGACGCCATCTTCAGCGACCACTGCTCGCAAGAGTCCGCGGATTTGAATGGAGCTGAAACGTATGCTCTCCCGGATAACGCTGTCGGTGAGCCTCATCTTCTTCAAAGCTGCGGGATCCGCCCAATCCGCCTCGGTTTCGAAGGCGTTTCCTGCATCCGAGCGTAATTGTGTGTATAGATTCAGTGAGCTGGGTGTGCTTAAGATGTCCAGGAAGAGGTTTCCGGCCACCAGAGCAATCGAGGCGAGTGTTGCGAAGGACTGGGAGGACGGACTTTAGCGGGAGACTCGAGTTTGATGGATTATGGTACAGAACTTACAAGGACTAGGAATTGATCAGCAACGTATTGAGCGTCGTTGCGATAGGCGTTGTGGCTGTCTTTCATGATGGCTCTTATGCTCTGCGTGAGAAAGTCATTCCGCGCGGTTTCCCGCGCCATGTCGTCGCCTGTTTCCTCGTCTGCCACCTCCTGCATGCACTTTTTGATCACAGGTGTAAGAAGTCTTGTGGCTCTCGCCTTGCAGAAACGAAATGGTAGAACGAGCAGCGCGCCAACGACAGGACGGATAATCGGGGGCAATTGCCCACTGAGAAAGATACCGATTCCCATCAAGACCTTATAGTGGTTAAGGACGCGCACGAAGTGCCGATCGCGACACAATTCCAGGCCGAAAAGAGCTCGAATGCCACTCCTATCCCCGAGCGTCTGGAAAGTCTGTACCAGGTTCACTTCATGCCACGTATGCACATCGTGTCCGAGTGTCGAGTCGACAGCAGCCTTGATCTCATCCGCGACGTCAGCCTGGACGCTACCCAAGTTCCGTGTAAGGAACCGGCCAACGATCTTGTCCATAAAGGCAATGGTTGATTTGTGCTCCACGGTCGTGATCATGGCACCCAACGCGCGTCTTTTGGATCGGACGGGCCAGACGGAGAGGACGGTCTCGGGCTGTGTTGTGAGCCATTTGATGTCTTCTTGCGGTAACATGACTTGAGACTGGAAGCTGGCATCGGAGACGAGGAAAGGCTGACCAGTTATGCCATACTTCGTTATGTTAGTAAGCTCTGCGGAAATGCCATGACATAGTAGAGCTTACCTTTCTGTATCCATCTAGTAGAACCTGGGAGCAGCCGGTCAGTTGTCGAAGGGACGACCGAGTTTTCTTGAAAACCTCATCACGCAAATCCGCCCATGGAAGATCACCGTGAGTATCAGCAGATCCAGAATTGAAGCTCCGTTGAAATAGAAGGAACAAGACTGCTAATAGCACACCGAAAAGGGCAGCTCCTATAAAGGAATCCATATATGCTCTAGTGACTTTGATGGTCGTGAATGAAATGAAAGATTGACGCCCAGTACGAATTGTAAATCTACTTCGTTTCCGTGTCGTCTTTTAGATGTGTCAACTGGGGACAAGAGTTCAGTGAACTATAGTACGTGTAAGGCACTACCTACGGCCGTAGAAAGCACGTGACAGATAACGATGACGAAGGTACAATTACAGCGGAGTCATTGTCCTTTAACACCCGAACGCGACTAGATTACCACTAAGACGATTAATCTTCTGCACAGGTGAAAGCGATCCCGAAGGAAAGAGCGAGACGATTGGAGGGGTCGTATCTTCCTTCCAAGGTCTCGCCATGTGGTCAATAAATATGCTCGGTGCTCTTCTCGACTCTCGCGTTGAAGTCCTGGTTAGTACGAACACTCGGCCTGGTGCTTGTTACGTACTTTTGCATACACACTAGTCTAGTGAGATATATGATTCATGGTAGAGGGCGATTACTTGTCAGCGGAATATAGGTACAGACTTGGGTAAAGAAGCTTCCAGAAATACCGACTGTATTACTTTATGCTAGTGTCTGCCAAGACGAGAAACTCAACATGCTGGACACCATACCTAGTACTCACTGGTAGCAGAGGAACGTGGGGCAGTATGAACAAATTGGACACTCAGCTCAAGTACCGTGTTCAAAAACTGTAATGTTATCCAAACAACCTATATGCATATTTCTCAAACGACGATACTACCGGCTCTACTTGACGCCGTGCCCGCCTGGGTACGTCAACATTACTGGGGTTGCCATAGTTCCTGACCGGCTTGACAGCAACCTGCACTCTATTAGGGCTTTCAACTTGAGAGAAGCTGCGCAGGCTCCTCCTCCGGACCAGCTCTACCATCCTTCCCTGATCCACCTCTTCTTGTCGCCTTCGCTCTTTCTTCTTATAACACATGGGCGGCGGTATCAACAATGAGTTTTCGAAGACGTCGTATCTGGAAGCGGTACCGGTACGTATGGGTGAAGAGGGTGTGAGGATTATATTCGGAACTCGAGTCTTTACAGGAAAGGTTTTGGTGGTGGGAGCCTCCAGCTCATGATACATCAATAGAGGCATGCAATCTGCGATGCTTTGGTACTGTTTGGTGTGGTTGCGCTTCAGCTCTGGATGTCTTGAGGCGTCCACGTAGCTTGCGCTCACCGACGCTTGCTGGTTGTTATTATGTGGGGGGGTTGGTGCTGCCCTGTCAGGTAGGACTGCGGTTTGCAGACGAGCTTCGCATTGCTGAAGATCCGGTTGTTGGGGGCAAACGGTGGAATCACCTAGCCCATGTGGTATTTGAGGATCTCCTGAGACTCCTCGGTATCCTAGCTCGTCTTCCGGAACAAAGTGTTCAATATCATAATGCGGTTCGAGACCTGGAGGTCGAGTCGTAAGGTCGTCCGTCATATTCCCCGTCTCGTAGGACTGGAATGATTCCAAGCCGGGAATAAGGGGCGCCAAATGCCCTGGGATTGCCCTGGCAATGTCTCTTAGACGTTTATTAGATGTCTTTTTAGTCAGAGCCTGTCTTTTTGCAGCCATGGCTGACGCGGTTTGTATATCTTGCACTCGTACAAATTTTATGCCCTGGTTTTGCATGTCCTAGGTCAGCCTGCTGCAACCTGTCAGATTATGGAATCTCCAACGTCCGCGCGTGGAGATGCTAAAGCTGAGTTTGCGAAAGCATGGCATCTTTACTAGATTGGCATGCATTCTCGTCGAACAAAGCCTGGAGAATATTTGAGCTGTGGCTTTGTTGAGCTGAGACAATAATGTTAGTGTGGTGCGACAATGAACAAAGACTGATGTCTTTGAGGGGCTTAGATGTCTTTCTCAACGACATCACATTGTTCGCGGCCGCCTGAAGCGTGTGGCGAAGCTTGTTCGTGATAAATTGAACAGATGGGTTGTTTCATGTTGGTCAATTATGCTGCTTCCTGTTGTGCAAACACCACTTCCGAGAAATCTCAATTCAAACCCATACTCTCGAGCCTCGGACGAATGAGCATAGACTGCTCTCATTTCACCGTGGGGGATTGCATTAGGCAATGACCATCACTCATCCTGGCAGGCGGCCTTCGCAATCTACCGAGATGCTTGAACGTTCGAGGCGAGCCAGCAGCCCTTGCACAAACGATCATACGGTTGAGTGTGCATAGAATCTAACAAACCCCATTGCTCGGGGTGTTAGGAGTATCTTCTCTACAACACGCAGGAGGTACCCTTTGCGATTGCCACCAAGAATTCACACAGCAGGTCCAGTGATTGCAATGCATGAAGGTGACGTCTTGCATCTCGTCGCTGAATTCTCCTGGCGTGCGTTCATAGGGAAAAGGGTTTACCTGCCAGCACGAGACCACGAAATCGGCTCCTATTATTTTAAGATTGTCCGTCCTGGTCAGGTTGGGAGAATTTTAGTGCTGCTTCTATTTTGAGCGTCCCACTAGGAATTAAGCACATCTGAGGCATGACAGCTTGAATGAAGCCATCTGTGGCCGATAGGGCCTACGGTCAAAGATTTGAATATACCAATCCCCAACTTATGGGTCACATTGCAATGATTGTTGGAACAGGTGAAGATCACTTTACCGTTCGGCGTTTGATGTCTGAAGATATTTTCGCCAAGCCATAGAACTATTTCAAGCGCCGTAGACGCATTTAGCGACTGCGCCAACTTCCTTCTGATTGGACCAAAATTGCTCCTTCCTTGAAGAAATATTGGAAAGGTAATGGCGACGAATTCTATGTAGGTCATGACAATACACGGTCTTGGTTCATGATCAAGGGCTAATATCGCACAGTAAACTCCTTGCTGGCAACAGGTTCGTCTAGCAATGCATTTTCGAATCATGGAGGCAGATTAATGAACGTTTTCATTGCAGCCACCCAGAATTAGCCACGCTCGTTGCTCGCCAGTATGTATGCCTGCAAGTATTATTCGAATACACAGCCAATTTTTATGTAGCCTAGGAATAGATCTGGTATAATATTCCTTGCCCGAACTTCCGGCACCATATTAACGGGTTACTTTTTAAGGCAAGGATCGTAGTAGATCAGTATGAATTCGATTCTCACATTTGATCGAATATGGGCAAGCTGACTGTAGAACCATAGATCGAGTAATCACGAGTGAGAATATGTGGCTCAGGTACTGGGTGGACCATGCTGAGTACAGCAATCTAGGATCTCCTTGACGATTGGAGAGAGCGTTCGAGATGAGGACGTTTTTGTATGTGCGGTAGGATCAAGGATTCATTCGAGAGCTAACATACCCGTCAGGTCCTGCAGTCTCCTGCGCCAGGCGACGTCAATGATGGCTTGATGGCACGGCTGTTCTCTTCCTCTATGTCACGCGCGCTGATTAGAACAGGAACTTCTTATAATGATCAGAGCGTGCAAAGACTCCTCGGCCCGACGAATTACAGCTGTAATGCATGTTGCTCTCATTCTTCAGAAGGAAAGGGTACTAACACGACCCTAATAGGCCTCAATATCCCTATGCAAGGTAGGTTTTCTCTCAATGATAGTACCTCGTAATCTAAGAAGAGTTGCTCCACCGTAGACAAGACAAAAAAGACAGATCGAGAGCTCCCATTACAGGTATGTAATCTGGTATACTTGCGTTTCGTGACTCTGACTGGTCTGCTATGCAGCGAAACTTGTAGCTCGGATGTTGGAAACCGCTGTCAGTCCCGCCACATCTCTCACACATCTGCTAGACCGTCTTATTGATCAATATTTCAGGGTGTCAACCATGTAATTACGATGGACCTGCACAATGCTTCGATACAAGGTTTATATCTTTTTTTCACTCTGATGTCGTGTCACCATCTGATTGATTTTCGCAGGATTCTTCTCAGTACCTGTCGATAACCTGGTGCGTCATCACTCCTCCTGCCATAGCCAGACCTAATTTTAGCATTGCTAAAGTATTGCAGTACGCCGAGCCCAGCACTCTGAGATGGATCAAAGAAAACTGCACAGTTTCAAATGCCGTAATCGTCAGCCCAGATGACGGAGGTGTAAAGCGGTACTTCTGCCCATCTCTCCAACAGACACCTCTCCCACAAGACAAACTCACTGACCACCCGCCTCCACCTCCAGCGTAACCTCCGTAGCAGACAGCCTCGACCTCCCCTTCGCCATCATCCAGTTCGTCCCTCCCCAATCTCCCCCCTTATCCCTACACTAACACCACCCCAAGCAAAGAACGCAAACGACCCGGCGAAATCGCCCGCATGACCCTCACAGGCGAAGTAAAAGACAAACTCGCCATCCTCATCGACGACATGGCCGACACGTGCGGCACCCTGTGCACCGCTGCCGAAGAACTCGTGGCAGGCGGCGCGGCCGAAGTCTTCAGCATCGTCACGCATGGCATATTGAGTGGCGACGCGATCTCAAAACTGGAGAACTGCAAGGCGTTGAGTAAAGTTGTGGTTACGAATACGGTACCGTTGCAGGGGAGTGCGAAGTTTTGCGAGAAGATTGAGGTTGTGGATATTAGTCCGACTTTGGCTGGTGAGTCGGTTTTCTTTTTTTCCTTGAGGATGGTATGGGGTTTGGGGAATGCTGATGGGGGGTTTTTAGAGGCCTGTAGGAGGACGCATAATGGGGAGAGTGTGTCTTTTTTGTTTAGCCATGCTCCGTAGGTCATGATGAGAGGGAGCTATAGGGTAGTGCAGAGTATTGGATAAGTGGGGAGGCGGTGCCAGGTTAGGGAGCCTTGGATTGCAACGTTGGAGTAACAACGGTGACTACCATAGAGACGGTGTTATTGGTCGATCGGTGGGAACAAAAACTCGAAAATTTGATGGAGTCTAGTATCCGCATAAAGATAGTGACCGACGCCTTTCTAGTCAACCTCAAATCAACGTACTTCTGCTGCAGAACCTCCAATCAATATGTGTCCAGCTCCTTCAACTTATATCAAGTATTGAACAAACATGGATTGTTGATTGCGATTGTATCGGGTCTGTAATACAGGTACCAGCTATATCAACGCACGCGTATGCTGAGCCGCCTTCATTACCTCCTACTAGGCACAGACAGTAACCACGAACCATGTCGCCTCTAATATGACCTCTGTTCGTTCCCTGGTATGCATTCCACCTTCTACTTCCTCATCGATGACGCACGACGCTCTGTATGTGTGTTAGCCATCATCACATCAACAAAGTGCACCAGATTTAGCTTACTCCTCAGCTCGGTCTTCTTTGCCTTCTCTTCATTGACACGCTTGGCAAGGATAGACGCATATTCATTCTGTAAACCCCCAACATCAGTCTTCGTAATACGTAGTGGGGATAGGTATAGGTCTAGACATACAGCAGCATCTTTGGAAGCCTCGGCTTGACGACGCTTGAGTGCCATGCGGTGGCGCTTGTGCTGGAGGCGCTGAGGGGTGACCAGACGCTGGATGCGAGGAGCCTTGGTGTATGGTTTCTTCCCTTCGCCCTTCGGCTGCACTTCACGACGAATGACGAATTTCCGGACCTGTCGCACATCCACACCAATCAGTGACCTCTCCTCAAGACCCACGCAATTCTCAACCGGCCTCAACAGCTACTCACATCATCATCCTTCGTCAACCCAAAGAACTTCCTAATCTTCGTCGCCCGCTTCGGTCCCAACCGCTTCGGATGCACCTGATCCGTCAAACCCGGCAGCTCCTCATCACCCTGCTTCACAATCGACAACGCCAGCACCGCCAAATCCATCGCCACAATGCACCCCCTCACACTCTTCCTCTTCCTCTCCCCCGTCCTCCGCGGACGATAACAGCTGTGTCCCGCCGACAGCAACAAGCGGACACGGGTGGGGTGCATAATGCCTTGCTTCATGGGAAAACCTTGCTTGTCGTTGCCACCGGTGATCTTGAAGACGTAGCCTTTGAATTCGTTGCCGAGGGCGTCGGCGGGGACTTCGGCGCCCATGCGCTTGTCCATGAAGGCGCGCAGTTTGCGCTCATCTTCAATTTCGACGAGCTTTTGCGTGCCGTTGGCTGGGTAGGAGATGTTGAGCTTCATGGCGACGGTGGGGGGTGCTGTCCGTCGAAATTGGGATGTGGATTGAGGTTGGGCTCGATAGATTTTCGCCTACGCGGATTCGTGTGCGAGCTAGCAGCGGGAGCGCTAACTATATATATCTTAGCGTCATATAAATCAATAAGGCTGACTGCCAAAATGCAAGGTAAGGCTCCGCGACATGATACTTCCTTGTCTAATAGGTATAGCGACTATATTTGTTGATTCTTGTCGTGGGGGAACGGTGTCAGGAACCCTTTTGCATTTCAGAGGAGTGCGCTTTAATCTTCTCCTGATCCGTCTCATTGCTTTGGCGCTGTATCTAATCTTCAGACCTTTCGAGCACCATATGCTGTACGTATTATGCTACGCAGATGGGCAGACCGGTCACCATTCAGACCAGGTATATCCATGTTCAGTGGCATCCATCTCTGATCTGGCTGCGTTGTTTGATACGCTACCCCCCAAGTCCACAACGCTGAAGGGTACCATAAAAACCTCATCATACTAACGGCTGAAAAGCTCTTGCTTTTGCTTTTGCACAATCTCGATTCTCAAAATGCTCCAATTTCCTCTTTCTGCGAACTTTCCTCCCTCCCCTTCATCACCAAGAATTCCAATCACCCAACATGAAGTCCGGCAACAACGAAAGTGCTGGAGACCTCATCGCCACGCTTGTGCGTATCTACATGCTTCTCATCGCTTGCGCCCTCTTTTACATGCTCTATAAATGCATAGCACCCCGTCAACGGAGCGGCGATCCATGTCGCCGACCCGAAGAAGAAAGAATACGACAGGGATGCTACCCCTGGGATGATCAATACAGCGACGAGGAAAACGACGCGGAAGAGGATAAAGGAGATTCATTTCCCGGATTTGACCATGGAATTACAGACGGAAAGGACTATCAGGAAGAACCAGGCTCTATCGAGGAAGGCCAAGGGATGGATGAGAAAGTGCCGATGCTAGAGGACCGACTGGTCACTTCGGACTATGGATCCGGCTCCGCTTTGACAAAATCGCCCACAGCTACAAGATGATGCTGTCCTAAAGCACCCGCGCTTCAGATTAACAATCCCTCCATCAGCGAGCACCGCATGCTCCCAATTAAGCGAACATTTAACTCTCGGTATATAAATATATCATTACACAAAGTGGCGGAAACACGCTTGAACCACGCAAGATCAGCGCTTAACAAAATATTGGAAAGTCCCATCCTCACTATTCTTGCCGGAGAGTCCATTCTGAGTATGCAACTAACCCTCAAAACAATAATCTTCAAGTGTTCAAACCACTCTCCCAGCTAACTCATTATTCTTCCACGACCGGTCGGAAGAAACGCCGGTTCTTGTTCTCAAAGTCCAAATCCACAGAAAAAAAACTTTATCATCCACATCTCAACATTGTTGAGCCCCAACCCTTGGCATTGGCAACGCCTTATCCTCATATCATACGAGTGGAGCAGGTACATACCAACGGCTCAAAGCTCTCTTCACCACCATTGTTAATCTCCCTTCTCTCCCTTGCTTTCCCTTCATCTTTCATCCATCTCCATTTCCCTTTCCAAAAACCCACCCTCCCTCCACCAAACCACCCATTACAACCCCACCTCTCCCATACCACAACCACAACCACAACCACAACCACAACCACAACCACACCCCCCACCAACCACCACCAACGCCCACCAACCATGCCCCCAACCATGCCCCCAACCATGCCCCCAACCTTTCACCCCATCGCCACCCCTCCCCCCTCAAACCCCCCCATCACCACCATCACCACCACCACCACCCTCCTCTTCTTCCTCCTCACCACC